>JABAOH010008998.1_pt1 | contig 35639 bp, 33 predicted proteins | sample 7062181 | NCBI WGS metagenome assembly JABAOH01 (sample SAMN14538630, study PRJNA623070) | marine sediment metagenome | biome: marine biome [ENVO:00000428]; feature: marine pelagic biome [ENVO:01000023]; material: deep marine sediment [ENVO:00002113]; isolation source: pool of 5 deep marine... | reverse complement strand
GGAAGATGGAGAGTTCAGGCACAGCGGAGGACTCGGAAAGAAGCGAACCAACAGTGAGCCAGACCCGGACGCCGCTGTCCAACAACAAGCCGGGGAAACGTGCTGAGGCTCCCCCATCCTTATCCGGTCAAGAAGACTCNNTGAAATCCAATTATCCGGCAGTTCGGATAGATCATCCGGTTTTCCTTCCCGGTGCGGTAGAGAGGATACCTATAGTCCAGGCAAACCTCAAGAACCCGAAATAGTAAAGCAAGTAGAAACGGATGTCCAATTGCAAGGGAAGATGGAGAGTTCAGGCACAGCGGAGGACTCGGAAAGAAGCGAACCAACAGTGAGCCAGGCCCGGATGCCGTTATCCAACAACAAGCCGGGGAAACGGGCTGAGTTAAAAAAAGAAAAAACACAAAAGCAAAAACTACAGGAGCCACAAAAGCAAAAAAAAGAAATTGTCAATGAAGAAGTAAAACTTCAAGAACCCCAAATAGTTAAGCAAAGAGTAACAGATGTCCAATTGCAGCGCAAGATGGAAAAATCGCCGGATCATACTTCCCTATCTGTTAATGCAGCCGGTCCAAAAAAATCACAAAAGCCGAAGATAGACAGTGAAAATGTGCCCGAAACCGAAGCTGAAACCCGTTTGCACGACAGGGAGGCAGAACCGGTAAATAAAGCAGAGGTAGGAACCGTCCCGGACTATGAATTTGGCAGTCAATCATATTGGAACTCAGCGGCACGAATCGAACAACTGCGGCAGGAAGTTCATCGTTTAAACACGTTGAACACATTAAAAGCTAAAATCTTATCCTCTTCATCCAGGGAAAAGGCGGACCGGCAAAGAGAAGAAGAACAACTGCAGGTTCCCACTCCTCCGGCTGCGCCGGTGGTTATTGTCAAGCGGCCGCTGCGGCAGCCTCGAACGTCTCGAGTCCCCTGTGCATTCTGGGAGAGAAGTTATTTGGGACGATTTCATTTGAAGACACTGAGGTGACTTATTATGAAAATAGCCCACGAATTACACGAATTACCACAAATTAGGGTTATTTTAAATCAAAAATTTTGTAGATGTTTCACGGTCCAGGGGGCACCTGGCGGCGGTGCGGAAACAAAAATGTCCACGGAGACAACCCATCACACGAAACATCGTCCGCCGTCCTTGCCCTGCAAATGCCTCCCCACGCAGTGGGGCTGGCCGCCGGAGGCAAAGACTTATTAGGAGTAAAGAGGCATGAGTACAGCATCAGCTATCGGAATGGTCAGCGAGACGTTGCGAAATCTCTTACTAGGTAAGATGGATTTACCCCAGGATGGTGACGTGACTGTCCTGGCGCCTGATGAAAGCAGCAATAAGAAGTGTCGAATTAATCTATTTTTGTATAAGGTGCAGGAGAACCCCGCGTTAAAAAATATGGATTGGCAGGTGAAACCCGGTTCACCATCTCAATTGGTTCCGCCGCCCCTGTCGCTGAACCTCTTTTACCTGGTGACCGCCTACAACCAGAATGACCAGGAGACCGGGAATTCCCCGGCCCATAAGATATTGGGAGAAGCCATGCGGGTATTTTACGAGTATCCCATTGTTCCCCAGGATTACTTCCCGGAAGGATTTGAGGAATCGAGAGAGCAGATCAAAATCATGTTGAACACTCTGGACCTGGAGGAATTGAGTAAAATATGGGCCACATTTTCCATACCCTTTCGTCTTTCGGCTTTGTATGAAGTGTCGGTTGTGCAGTTGGATATGCTTTCCGAAAGGGAACGGGAGATGGCAAGGCGGGTGGAGAAAATAGGATACCCGGAAGTGCGAGCTCCGTATGATCCCCCGGTGCTCAAAAGCATAGAACCCATTAATGGACCTGCCGGTTCGGATATTACCATTCACGGTAAAAACCTTGCCGGTTGGAAGGCATATGTTACAATAATGGGCAGGAAAGTAATGGATGCCGCAGATCTTTTTGCAGACAGCTTTCAGTTGACACTCCCGGCTGATTTACTTCCGGGTTTTTATGAAATACGGGTGGATATTTCCCACCTGTGCAGGCGAACCTTTTTCTTTGAGGTTACAACAGTTACAACGTAAGAATGATGGACCAAAAAAAGGATATCAACAAAAAAGCCGCTCCTTATGGGGATAACTTTGAGCATCTTGCCGATGAATTAAAAAAGGTGGACCTGTTCATTCAGCGCCGGGTCATGACTATCAGGCAGCGGAATTTAAAAATGCGGGAAATATCTGTGAATCCCCAAAATTACGTATCCCATGAAGAGGTCGATTATTTGCTTCAAGAAAAAGGGAGCAATGACATAAGCAGCGATTTCCCTGGATTGACAGAGGTGGGCCGTCAAATTGAGATGCTGCAGCAGGAAATCAATGCCAGGGTATCGGCCAGTATTCAAGCCGGTGTTTTATTAGGGCTGCCCCAATTGGCCCAATTGTTTAATCTTTCATCTTTTGAAGTGCAGGTGGTTGCTATTTGCCTGGCCCCCGAACTCCGTCGCAAATACGACAAAATTTTTGTCTATTTGCAGGATGATATCGCCCGTAAGAAACCCAGCACCGACCTGGTACTGGACCTGCTTTGTGAGACCGAAGCAGAGAAGTGGAGTGCCCGAACTCTTTTTTCCCCCCATGCTCCGCTTTTTCAATGGGAAATATTGCAGGTAATCGATGATCCCCGGAGCCCATCCGCCGCCAGCGACCTGTCACGGTTCTTAAAATTGGATACCCGCATTCTTAATTTTCTGATGGGTGATAACAGTATTGACAGCCGGTTATTAAATTCGGATACCAATATGGCAAATCTCTATAAATCATCGCTTTCATTGGCTAGTGTTTTAATCGACCAGGCAGTGAAGAACCGGGTGATGAATATCATCAATGGTCACCTGGCTTTATCCGAACCCTATAGAAAAAAACTGGTTTTGTTTTTCCATGGACCCCGGGGTGTAGGGAAGCGTGAACTTGCCCTGGGAATCTGCCATCGATTGAACTGTTTCTTACTCTACCTTGACCTGGAGCTGCTGCTGGCAAGGGAATCAGGGTCTGAAGCAGGTGCCCTGATGAGGCTGGCATTTCGTGAAGGTTTGCTGCTGCAAGCCCTCCTCTATTTCGACAACATGGATGTTTTACTTTCCGGGGACATCCGTGCAAAAGTCCTTTTAAAGTCACTTTCACAGATGGCGGCAGAGTATGGATGGATTACTATCCTGGCGGGTGAGAAATCCTGGTCTCCCGGGGGTTTATTTGAAACTGTTGTGTTTCACGGCACCCGCTTGACCGTACCCCCGGTGGACCTGCGGCAAATGGTTTGGGAAAACGCCCTGGGCAATACAAATATAACCGGCCGTGATAAAACCGCATGGGCAGCGGAACTGGCCCGCCAGTTTCGACTCACACCCGGCCAAATCCGAGATGCCGTTGAATTTTCTCGGTACCGCTATATTATCGGGAACGAACAAAAAGAGTTAACATTAAAAGATTTATACGCTGCTTGCCGGAGTCAATCCAATCAAAAATTGGCTGAGCTGGCCGTAAAGATCGACCCCAAATACGGGTGGAATGACATTGTGCTCACCAAAGAAAAAATATTACTACTCAAAGAAATATGCGGGCACGTTAAATATCGTCACCTGGTTTTCGGTCAGTGGGGTTTCGAGGAAAAACTCTCCCATGGAAAGGGATTAAGCGTACTTTTTTCCGGTTCCCCGGGTACCGGCAAGACCATGGCCGCCGAGGTCATGGCCCACGAGCTGGGATTGGACCTGTACAAGATCGATCTTTCCGGCGTGGTCAGCAAATATATCGGGGAAACAGAGAAAAACCTGGCCAGGATATTTAACGAAGCGGAAACCAGCAATGCCATACTATTCTTTGATGAGGCCGATGCCTTATTCGGTAAACGAACCGAAGTCTCCGATGCCCATGACCGCTATGCCAATATTGAAACCAGCTATTTGCTGCAAAAGATGGAAGAATATGAAGGGGTGGTGATACTGGCCACCAATTTTTTTAAGAACATGGATGAAGCGTTTGTAAGACGGCTCAGGTTTATCATTGAGTTCCCCTTTCCCAATGAGGAGAGCCGGTTATGGATATGGAAGACTCATTTCCCTGGGGAAGCACCGGTGAGCGAAGAAATCGATTACGAATTTTTGGCCAAACAATTGCCTGTGGCTGGTGGCAATATCCGTAACATTGTTTTGAATGCTGCATTTTTTGCAGCCCGTGATGGAGGAACCATTGGAATGGAGCACATATTAGAAGGTGCCCGAAGGGAATACGAAAAAATCGGGAAGTTATGGAACGAAAATAACATAACAAAAAGTTTTGCGGGGTCCAGGGGGGTCTCTGAGCGTTTTTCAAAAGAGCCCCTGGCCGCCGGAGGCAAAGTAAAAAATGAAAAATTAAAAATGAAAAATGAAAAATTAAAAATGAAATAGGAGAAATAAGATGATTGGAGGATTCAGGAACAAGCCGAAAATATTACGTGGTGCCTTCATGGAATACGGTGTGAGCACAGAGCCGCTTTTAGTGGTGTTTCAATTCAACCCGGTACAGCTGACTCGCAACCGCAGTCTTACTTTTACGGCCCCTAATGAAGCGGTAACCGCGCCGCCTTCCGGGACCGAGACCCGGGAGGAGGGAACGAGTGGGACCAGGACATCCCAGCAGGCGACATCCCAGGCAGCCGGATCTCTCCGCAACTATCACAAAGACAACGAACTGATGGATATTCAAATCGGGCAGCGAGTGACGCTTCAAGAAGAGTCCATTAGTTTTGAAATAAGATTAGACGCCACAGATCAATTGAATGAAGGTGATCCTATTGCCGGGCTGTGGGGCATCGCACCTCAACTGTCTGCACTGGAATTGATGGTCTATCCGAAGGCGGAAACCGTATTTGGCGCAGACCTGGGGTCATCCGGAGGCCATAGTTTTGGCAAAGAGGAAAACCCCCCAATGATCATTTTTATCTGGGGAGAAGACCGGGTGCTGCCGGTAAATATCAACAGCATGAATATCACTGAAACCGAATTCAACACCCAACTGTCCCCTATCCGGGCAACGGTTTCCGTGAGTTTAACGGTCATTGAAGGGAAGAATGCAGTGTATGCTTATTCCCAGGCAATGAAGGAAATCAATGCCATGATGAACATGGCCAACATGGCTGATGTGGGAAATGTGGTAATACCGGAGTAAGAAGTAGGAAGTAAGGAGTAAGTCGATGTTTTCGAAGATATCGAGATATAAAAAGTTACCGGATATCGTTGCCGTCGATTCCAGGGGCCGCTCTTTGGAATCTAAGAGCATCCGGCTCCTGCCTGAGGTATCCGGGACCTTTCTACATACCGTGGAAGAAGTGGACCGCCTGGATCACCTGGCATATAAATATTACAAGCAGCCGAGAAAATGGTGGCGAATCTGTGATGCCAACCCCGAATTTATGTCACCCCGCACTCTCCTGGGAAAGGAACCCATTGTAACCTTACAATTCCCCATTACCTTTGATGACAGCTCAACTCAACCTCCATGGCATAAACTTCTGAAAACTCTTTCCCAAATTCCAGGAGTCAGGGATGTCTCCATAAAGGAGGATACCCAACTGGTAAAGAAAACAATTCAACATGAATATGAAGGGGAAACCGTGGAGGTGGAGGTTCATACGGACACCTTTGAAAGGGTGGTGATAGTTACCTATAACCATTTAACTGTCACGGCGGCGGATTTGCAAAAAGCCATTGAAGATGAAGGGTTTAAAATGGGACCAGCGGAGAATACCGGCAGGATAGGAAAGAAGATCGTTATCCCCCCGGATGTGTTGAGGTAAGAAGTAAGAAGTAGGAAGTAAGAAGTAAGAAGGTAATCGATGGAATTTGAGAGTTTTTATCTAGAGATCGAAGGCGAAGAGATGAGCGACATCTACCCTGATCTTATCAGTGTGGAAGTGGAATTGGACGACCAATTGGCCAATATGTTCAGGATTCGGCTGCCATTGATAAAACAGGAGGACGCCACCTGGTCCTACCTGGATGATGAGAATTTCCTGGTATGGAAACAGGTATCCATTGGCGCCGGTTTTGCCGGAGAAACAGAGGAGTTGATCACCGGGCGTATTACCCATGTAAAGCCCTTGTTTGATCCGGACCCCTCCCAGTGTGTCCTGGAAATATGGGGTATGGATGAAAGTGTGCTGATGGACCGGGAAGAGAAGTTAAAGGATTGGCCCAACAAAAAGGACAGCGACATTGCGTCTGAGATTTTCGGTCTTTATGGATTTAGCGCCGAGGTTGAAGATACCGAAGTGGTACACGATGAAGCGGTATCCACCATTATCCAGCGGGAGACGGACATGCGGTTTTTGCAGCGGTTGGCCCTCAGGAACGGTTTTGAATGTTACGTGGCCGGCAGTACCGCTTATTTCCGTAAACCCCAGTTGGACGATACTCCCCAGCCGGTGCTGGCATGTCATTTCGGTGATGAGACGAATCTCAGCCGGTTTTCCATTGAGGTGAATGCCCTGACACCGTCCAATGTGGCCATGTTCCAGGTAGACCGGCTGAACAAAGAAGTAATGGATTCGGCTGCGGAGAGCAGCCGGCAAACGGCCCTGGGTAATACGGATTCCGCCGGGATATTGGCATCCGGGATGGACCCCCCGACAAATTTCATCGGGATGAACGCTGCCACCGGGAAACCGGAAATGGATGCCCTTTGCCAGGGTTTTTATCACAATGCCGAATGGTTTGTCTCCGCCGAAGGGGAAATTGCCGGGAATCTCTACGGGCATGCGTTGAAAGCCAGGAGTACTGTTACCATCAAGGGAGTGGGCGAGACCTACAGCGGTGTCTATTATGTCTCGCATGTGACGCATTCGTTTACCCCTGACGGCTATGTCCAGTATTTTAAAGTGAAACGAAATGCCCTGATGCCCCAGGGTTCGGAAGATTTTACCGCTGCATCCGACCCCGGGCTGACCTAGGAGATGATCAAATGGAAATGGAAAAAATAGTAGCAAACCTGGTACAAAAGGTGGAGCGGCGGTTTTACGGTAAATACCGCGGTTTTGTCGTGGACAACACCGATCCCGAGAACCTGGGCAGGCTCAAGGTCACTGTGCCCAGTGTGCTGGGAAAAGAAATCGCTGTCTGGGCGTTTCCCTGTTTCCCCTATGGCGGAGATGCCAACCAGGGATTTTTATTCATACCGGAAAAAGAAGCTGGCGTCTGGGTGGAATTTGAAGAAGGGGACACGGAATTTCCCATATGGGTAGGCACCTTCTGGAGTAAACCCGGGGGCGAAAGCGAATTGCCCAAACCCAACAATGCGGAAGGTGAAGAAGAGGGTTCCGTCCAGGACCCGCCCACCAGGAAGATCATTAAAACGTTAAAGGGGCATACCATCCAGTTTGAAGATGCCGATGGCGATGACAGGATTATAATATGTGACGGCGACTCTGAAAATCGCATGACCTTTGATGCAAATGGAATTTCTGTTGTCAATAAAGAAAACTCCATAACCATGACAGACGATGGCATTATTGTAAAGGACAAGAATTCCAACACATTGACCAAAGATGGAAGCGGAGTAATTATTGAAGATACAAACGGCAACAAAATTAATATGGCACAAAGTGGTGTTACAGTAGAAGATGCAAACGGGAACCAGGTTTTAATGGAAAGCGGTGGTGTTACGATTAAGAGCAGCGGCGAGATAAAAATCGGAGGAAATGCTGCCGAATCATTAGTCAAAGGAGATACATTGAATACGATACTGACTAATTTAATCACCATGTTAAATACACATCAACATACCGGAAATATGGGAGCACCGACTCCGATACTTGTACCATTCATAGCCGCGCAATTTGATTTAAAACTTAATAATGCTTTATCTTTAAAAAATAAAGTTGAATGAGGAGGAAAAATGGGATTAGAGCCGGGAGATATAACCGCAACCGGAGGCATGAGTAAAGCAATATACGATGCTTTATTCAATAATATGAAAGACGGTTTTCCTGATAGTGAGCCGTCCGAAGATGTATGTCAAAGCTGGAAAAAGTTGGCCTATTCCATTGCCTTTGGGGTCATCGAGCATATTAAATCCAATATGGAGATTAAGGGCATCACTACCAAAGGGGATGTGAGTATCACCATAAGCGGTAGTACCGGAATAGCAGACCCGGCGGATCATACTCATTCGGTAGGCCTTTCGGATACAGATAGTGATGTGGTTTTCACTCAAAATAATGACGGTACCGGTCTTGTCCAATAGGAGATAAAAATGGCGGAAAAGAAAACATTCGGGTTTCCTTTTGGTGTGAATCCTGCCGGCTGGATCAGTTCCAACGAAGATGATGAGGCCATACGCGGGATGATCATCCAGGTCCTGTTTACCGCCCCGGGCGAACGGGTGAATATGCCGGAATTTGGCTGTGGTCTTTTTAATCTTGTTTTCGAACCCAATAGCAACATCCTGGCCGCTGCTATGAAATTTAGAGTGGGCCAGGCCCTGAACCGGTGGATGGAAAAAGATATCAAGGTGGAGGGCGTCAACGTGGAGTCGGCGGATGGAACCATTACCATTGAAATTGCCTATACGAAAAAAATAGACCTCTCCAAAAAGGCGCTGCGAGTTCACTTTAAATAAAAAGTTTTGCGGGGTCCAGGGGCGGTTTTTCAAAAGAGCCCCTGGCCGCCGGAGGCAAAAATGGCTGAAATAAAGAAAATAAATGAAAATATGGTTATCGATTACATGGCGCGTGATTATGACAGTCTGCTTCTTTCCATGCGCAGCTTGATAGAAAATAAGCTGCCCGAGTGGAAAGAATACGAGTCTGAAGCGGATTTTGGCAATGTTCTGCTCCAGCTTTTTGCTCATATGGGCGATATCCTCAGTTATTACCAGGACCGCATTGCCAATGAAAGTTTCCTGGGAACTGCGCAGGAGCGCCGCAGTATTATTCATCACCTCCGGTTGATCGGGTACCGGCTGGCGACTGCAGCACCGGCATCCACCACCCTGGAGCTGACGGTCGCTGAAGATTGCACTAAGACTGTCGTCATTAAAAAAGGGGATGCCTTTGCTACCAAAAGTCGAAAGGATAAACCCAGTGTCCGCTTCGAGTATACCGGGGATAATGACCTGGTCATCAATTTCGATGCTATCACCGCAGTTGGGGGAGTGAGAAAATTCAGCGGCATCCCCGTGGAAGAGGGCCGCTTGATAAAAGACGAGATCATAGGCGTATCGGACGGAAAACCCAATCAACGGTTTCCACTGGCCCACCCCCGTTTGATCCTTCGTTCCATGGGACTGGGCAGTAATATTAATAAAGATATTATCCTGGTCACCCAATTGGGCAGTCAAATAAAAACATGGACACAAAGAGAATCCCTTGCTTTCAGCCAGGATGACCAGGAAGATTTTGCCGTTGAGATCGATGAACAAGACCGGGCCTTTATTCTCCTGGGAGACGGGGTATTTGGCGCCGTGCCAAAGGCAGATACCGTTATTAAAGCCACCTACCGGGTAGGCGGCGGGTCTCATGGGAATGTGAGTGCCAACAGCATTGAAACCATCGTGGATGCACCGGACCTGGTGCTCTTGCCCCCCAAAAAGATAACAAATCCCCGCGCTGCCAGCGGCGGTGCCGACCGTGAAACCATCGAGCATGCGGTCAAGCATGCCCCGGGTGTGTTCCGCTCCCAAAAACGGGCCGTTACTGCCGGGGACTATGTTGACCTGGCCCTTGATTTTAAAGGTGTAGGCAAGGTACGGGCGGAAAAAGGAGACTGGAATAAAGTGGTCCTCTTTGTGGCGCCCGCAGGCGGGGGACAGGTGAGCGATGTACTCAAAAAAAACCTGCTGGCTTACTTTGAAGACAAACGCCCTGTCTCTACCATCGTCGAGATCAGGGATGTCGATTATGTCAAGATATACGTGGCCGCTAAAGTAGGAATAGAAAGCTATTATTCATGGGAAGATATCGAAGAAAAAGTTAAACAGGCCGCCGGGAACCACCTGGCTTTCGATAATGTCGATTTTGGCCACACCCTTTACCTCAGTAAATTTTACGAAGCTATCGAGGACATCGAAGGGGTGGCTTTTGTTACTATTGAAGAATTTTGGCGCGACGGCGCTGAACCGGAAGATAAACCCATCGCCAGGGACGGCAAAATCAAATTAAAGGAAAATGAAATTCCCATGATCCCTCCTGCTGAAGAAGATAGCGATTACAGCGGCGGTATCCTGGTAAAACAGTATATAAGCAGCGAATAAAAAAATATAAGAGGCAGCGGATGACAAAGTTACGATTACAGGATATTAAAGTTGTTCCCCATCCCAGGGGAAATCGCGTGGATGTGCAGTGGCTCAACCCGGAGCCCCACCTGATGGAGGGTGTGAGGGTCATGCGCAGGGAAACCACCCACCCGGTCTCCCATGATGACGGCAAACTGGTGGCTGAAAAAGAATATGCGAAACGCTTTGACGCCCCTTTAAGTTTCCGCGATGACCTGGATAACAGCGCCCTCTCCAGCCAGCTTTCGGATCATTTTGCAGACAATCAAGCACTCTTATCCCCGCAAGCCGCGGTATCTGTTACAGAGCCCGGGAACCGCTGGCTCATCAGTGATGAGGAGCAGCGGTTTCTTATCATTAAAAACGCTGAGGTATTGGATGTCTATCTCTTCGGCATCAGCTCGGCAGAGGATACCGGGCTCCGCGCCGAAGTGGTGTATTATTATGCGTTTTTCCCCTATAAAAAGGAACCCACAGCCCCCTCCGGGAGAGTGTATATATATGACCGCAGCCACCGTGCTTCCGTCATGGCCACCGGGTCCTATGATTTTGCCGGGCAAATGCACCGGATGCTGCCCATTATTTACCATCGTTACGATACCGCCTTGCCCCTGGAAAAAGTGTCGGAACAGGATATGAAGCGGGGCCAGCTGCGCCGTTTTCTTGATCTGCCCGGGTTCCAACTGGACCAGCTCTACAGTTTTGCCACTGCTGCCCTGAATTTCCATGATATTCACTGGGTAGATGAAAAATTACTGTCCCTCCTGGCCCAATGGATCGGATGGGATACCGATCATACCCTTGAAATTGCCGCCCAACGAAATGAACTCAGGAATGCACCCGCCATGTACCAAACCATCGGTACTATTCCCAACATAGAAGCCGCTGTGGTTAAATGTATCAGCGGCTGGGATACCCGTACCAAGGAATTTGTGTACAATATATTTCTCTCCAACCGGCCCGAACAATTAAACCTCTGGTTGTGTCGGCAAAACAAGGACGGTAAGTGGGAGGAACCAAATGATGTTTTTTCCCTGGACTTTGCTTACGAAGGCAGACCTGCCAGTGTCGAAGATAGTACCGGGTTCCTGTGGCTGTTTTACCATACCCTGAGAGACGGTAAATGGGATATCTGGTACAAGATTTTTCAAAAGGACAGCCGGGAATGGACCCCCAGTCAGCCGTTGACCGGCTCCGGCTCCATCGATAAACACCCCTCAGCCGCATTACAGGGAAATACCCTGTGGGTCGCCTGGGACTCCTTTAACCCGGAAAAACAAACCTGGGAAATAAAATACAGGGGATGGAGCGCTGGACAGTGGACTGGTATTTCCACCTTTGATGACGAAAATCCCGGTACCCGGATACAGCGCAAAAGTCCACAGTTGGTGGTTGACAGCAGCGATCGCTTGTGGTCATTCTGGTTGGAAAAAGAGGGATACGCAGCACCGTGGCAGTTGAAGTACAACCGGTATGACGGAGAAGAATTAGCCATCAGCCCTTCACCCGGGTTTCCTGCGGATGAAGGAAAAGAACCCCAGGTTGAAAAAGATTTATTCGTACTTTATTGCCGGAAGGACGACAGTATATGGGTTTTTTGGGCTCGGAAGCGATACATAGGAGATGACGGTCAGCGGTACTGGCAAATCGCCTTTCGGAAGAAATCAGGCATTGAATCTATCGAAGCAGGCTGGGGCCCCATCCAAACCCTGGACAAAGAAATCCTGCCTGGATATGCCGGTTATGACGATTGTGAACCCGCGGCTGTTATTTATGAACAGGGCGGTAATGAATACTTCGATCTATTCTGGGCATCCAACCGCGGGGGTAGTTGGGCCATTTGGAATATTAAACTCGACAACGGCGCTCCCATCGATGCGGATGCCGCTGTGATGCTCATATATAGTCCCTATTCCCAGCGCACGCCATTACCTTTGCCCATGGACGAAGGAATTTCCCTGCTTTATCGTTCCAACCGGTGTATCTCCTATGAAAGCGATGTTTACGGGGCCACCGTCATCACTGATTTTCGTTATGCCGGGTGTACAACCATTGATCCACGTAATGAGATCAAGAATGGGCTGGGCCGGTGGCAAAAATACGGGGATTTTTTGACCTATACCTATGATACCGGTAAGAATGGAAAACCCACAGACGACGACTGGTATGCCCGCGATACCATCGGACTCTACCTGACACCCGATACCGATGACCAAAAGTTGATCATGAAAAACCGGGAATTGGTTAAAGGTGTTTTAAAGCGATTCCTCCCCATTCAAACCAGGCCCATTTTCATCATTGAACCGCCTATATATAAGGAATATGTCTACACCGATGATTTCCCCATTAAAGAACAATTCGCTGATACCCATACCACCGGGGTAATCGAGGAATATCCCGGGGTAAGTGAAGATTCCCGGGACAGGGTGCCGGGATGGATTTGTATCCATTCGTGGAGTTTAGAATTCCCGGCTCATCATACGGTAAATTTAAACGTCACACCGGTGGATACTAATTTCAGAACCCTGCACCTCGGGTTAAGGCAGTTTGCCGGTCAACATAATATCGGCTTCCCACCCGAAGAATATACAGGTTCCAGCGATAAATACGAAGACAACGTGCCGGAATGGACCTGGTTCCGTTCCGTCAAAGTAGAATACATAGATGGCCAGGAACACGTGGAATACACGGACCATCGTACCGTGAATGTAGATGCGCCACCCATAGATACCGGTTTTAGAACCTGGCATATAGGAGTAAAGAAATGAAAAAAAATCCGAAATTCGAATATCGAAATCCGAAACAAATTCAAATGACCAAAATCCAAATGACCAAAAAGAAAAAATTCCAAATTACAAATCCCAAATTACAAACAAATTCCAAATTACAAATTACAATGACCAAAACAAAACCTCAACTATCTGAGCATCATACTTTCTTTGTTTTGAATTTTGAACATTTGGATTTTGGATTTGTTTCGGATTTCGGATTTCGTGCTTCGGATTTATTTAAAACAGGAGGTAAATATGGAACGAATAGGAGCTTCAATAAAAGGCATGTACCGTGACATTTTAAAAGGCCCGGACAACAACGTCATCTTTGACAGCGGTTGGGGATCGAATATGATTGTTGACCGGTGTAGAATCCTGTTGGCCGCTTTTATGAAAAATGAAGGGACCATGGGTATTCAAAACCTTAAGGTAGGGACAGGCAACAAGGATTGGGATAACGAAGGGCCACCGGAACCCGATGCCTTAGTAATAGGGTTAGAGGACCCGAATCCCGTTGAAGTAGCAAACTTAGACCTGGTTTATCTGAATGATCAGGATGCACCGGTGACCGTACCTACCCCTCGACTGCAGATCACTGCCACGCTGGGAGAGGGCGAACCTGAGCCGCCGGAACCACACCTTACTACATATCCGCTCCGGGAGTTCGGGCTCTTCGGGAAATTCGGGGATGAAGAGTACATGATCGATTGCATCAGGCACCCGGTCATTCACAAAGATGTATCTTCTACTCTTGTCAGGGTAGTGAGATTATATTTCTGAATGATGAGTGATGAATGATGAATGATGAATGCAAAGCGCAAAGAGCAGACAGGGAACTTTGCGTCCCTTCGCGCTCTTCGCGGCTAAAAAAATAAGGAGAGAAAAATGGGTAACTTTACAAGAGACACGTTTGATAAACTAAAGCACTTTGTCGGTGTCCGCTTACAGCAGGGTGTACCCATCCTGGATGCCGACTGGAATGAAATGGAAGACATCCGCAAACACGAGCTGCGTACTTTTCTCAAGTGGTTCGTGGGTAACGGTGTCCCAAAAGGTAACGATGGCTTTCATATATCTCCAATAGCCGGAGGTGGCGCCGGTACAATCGTATTAACTTCAAATAAAGGAGATATAGGTTTTTCATCAATTGTTGTTAATAGGGATACCTCCACCGCTGCCGACGCATTGGGCTTCGGCCCTGATAACTATTCCACTTCCCGCACAGGCTCATCTCCAGCCCGATTGACCGGGAACGCCGCCGGACCCTTTAATCCTGCCGACGGGAGTACGCTCGTGGTAAGCGCAGATGGTCTGGATGAAGAGGAAGTTGTTTTTAATCAAAGCGACTTTAGTGACATTAGTCAAGCGACTGCCGCTGAAGTGGTGGATGTGATAAACAATGCAGTACAGAATTTTACTGCATCAGTCGGAGAAGGTAATGATTTTATCATCAAAGGCGGCACTGGAGATGTACCGGGCCGCTGCCTGGTAGATGGTTTGGATGTGATAATTGAACAGGACATCAAATACACAGAACAACCACTTTATGAGAATGATACATTGAGAACAGAGTGGGATGTTTATCCTTTGGGGCCTTTATCTCCACCATCATCAGTAGAACGAACCGACACGGTTTATCTCGATGTCTGGGAAAGAGAAGTGGATGCACAGGAAGATAATGACCTGGTGAATCAGGCCATTGGCATTGAAACCTGCGTGCGCATGAAGCGGGAATGGGTGGTGCGCGTGGCAGAAGGTTTGGAAGAAAGTAGTAATCTAATAGACTATCTCGAAGAGAACGAACTTTTGCGCTCCAAACACGTTTACTATCCCCTTGCTTCGTTGAATCGTGTGGCCGATGCTATCGAACAAGAAAACATAACAGACCTGCGCTGCACCGGACTGGCCATATTACCCGGGGGAATCACCGTTGAACACGGCAATGTGGGTATCGGCACGACAACTCCTGAAAATAAGCTCGAAGTTAATGGCGGTTCGGCAAAATTTGTAACTTCAGATGGTCAACATCCGCTAATTGTCAGTAGATACCATGGAACCACTTCTAGCCAGGGGATAGAAGAAATGCGTGTTGGTGTTAGTGATACCGTTACCACTTTCCATTACATTAATGATCAACATTGGAATAGACTCGATTTTCGCATGCAAAATACAGATACCGATCCCGGAACTGGTGAGAATGAAAACGATAATACTGTTATGAGCATAAAAGGAGACAATGATGGTGGAAAAGTCGGTATCGGGACCACTGAACCAATGGCAAAATTGGATGTAAATGGGGATGTAAAAGCGAATAATTTAACAGTGATGCAATACCATACTCAGCAGATCACAACAGATGCCTTTGGTTCCTCATATACGTTAAATAATCTAGGTCAACCTCAATTGAAAGTAAGCCTGAGAGATGCGATCAATGCAATATTGAGTGGGGCCTTGCCGGGCACACCTCCCCAACCGCTTACAAGTGAGGTTTCAAATGACCTCTCCTACTGTGCCCTGGAGGACAGTAACGGCAATACCTGGGTGTTTTGGTACTCAAACCGGGCAGGCAACTGGGATATCTGGTACAATCGCCGCGTAAACGGCCAATGGGAAGGAGACACGCAGCTAACTACAGATCCTGGACATGATTACAACCCATATGCCTTAGAAGATGGAAACGGTGATATCTGGGTGTTTTGGTACTCATACCGGGAAGGCAACACCGATATCTGGTACAACCGCTGTGTAAACGGCACATGGGAAGGAGAAACGCAGCTAACCACCGATCCTGGATATGATTACAACCCATATGCCTTAGAAGATGGAAACGGTTATATCTGGGTGTTTTGGTACTCATACCGGGCAGGCAGCTACGATATCTGGTACAACCGCTGGGTAGACGGCACATGGGAAGGCGACACGCCGCTAACTACCCATACCGGTTCTGATATCTACCACTTCGTTTTAGAAGATGGAAACGGTTATATCTGGGTGTTTTGGGCCTCACACCGGGCAGGCAACTACGATATCTGGTACAACCGCTGTGTAGACGGCACATGGGAAAGCGAAACGCAGCTAACTACCCATACCGGTCATGATTACTACCCATTTGTTTTAGAAGATGGAAATGGCGATATCTGGGTGTTTTGGTACTCATACCGGGAAGGCAACTACGATATCTGGTACAATCGCTGTGTAAACGGCACATGGGAAGGCGAAATGCAGCTAACTACCGATCCCGCAAATGATTACAAACCATATGCCTTAAAAGATGGAAACGGTGATATCTGGGTGTTTTGGCACTCAAACCGGGCAGGCAACTACGATATCTGGTACAATCGCTGCGTAAACGGCCAATGGGCAGGCGACACGCCGCTAACTACCCATACCGCAAATGATTACAACCCATTTGTTTTAGAAGATCAAAACGGCGATATCTGGGTGTTTTGGTACTCATACCGGGCAGGCAACTATGATGTTTGGTACAGGAGTTTGATTACTCGTCTTTGATCGTTAGAAAAGTAGTGAATGAGAAAATGAATAATTATAAGGAGACATAAAATGAATGTATTTTATAAAGTAAGTATTACCAAAGAGCAGGTGGGTTCTGCGATTCAGCACAAAGAACCGTCTCTCCAGGGGAAGATCGTCATTAAAGTGATGGACTCTACAACTCGAGGTGACTTCAAGATTTTTGTCATGGAATGTGATGAAGCACAAAACAAGGCTAACCTCTCTAAACCTGGAATCGAGAAACTCACCGAGGAGCAGGCCGTCAAACTGGCAGCTAAATATCAACCCAAACGAACCATGGTCGAGTTAAATCCTCGAACCATGAAGGAGGAGAAAGTCACGATTCCAGCCTGTGACTTGAGAAAATTTTATAAAAAATAATGAAACCTGCTCTCCAACTTCAAACTCCAGCTTTTAGCTTCGGCTTTAAGCTTGCAGGTTGCGGCTTGCGGCTCGCGGCTGTAAGTTCCTCTTTTTGTGCCGCCAACGTCCAGGCCGCAGGAGGGCTGGTATTTTGGTTTTAAACGGTGTATAATATACCGGCACTGCCCGAAACCGGCAGACGTTTTCTCCGGTGACGGGCAGCAGCCGGGCTTTAGGAAAAGGAGACAGGCAAAAAATAGCCTAATATGGCAAAATGATGAATAAATAGATGATAGCTCCGGCATTTAGCTTTTGGCTGGTGCTTGCGGCTTGCGGCTGGAGCTTTTTGTAAGTTTTAAGGAGGAACCATGGGACATGAACAAATAAGGGTAAAAAAAGGCAGCAAGGCCTCTCAGCGATCCCATTTTAAACCCGGCAACGTACCAATGAATACAAATACCCACCAATCACCTCAAATGCAACATTACCGGGATATCGGCAATGAGACGGTGCAGCGGATGATGGAGGCGGGGGTTATCCAGGCGAAACTAAAAATTGGGCAGCCCAACGACAAATACGAACAGGAAGCTGATCGCGTGGCAGATCAAGTGATGCGTATGGTCGAACCAAAGCAGTCATTGGTCAATGGTCATTCGTCATTGGTTCAACGAGAAGCCACTTGCCCGGAGTGCATGGAAGATGAGGAAGGCATTCAGACCAAACCCCTGGCCGAACAAATAACACCATTGGTCCAGAGACAAGTTGTCCCGGAAGAGGAAGAGGAGGAAGAAGAGATTCAAACCAAACTTCTTACTGATCAAAATACTCCCTTTGTTCAAAGACAGGTTGAACCGGAAGAAGAGGAAGAGGAGGAAGAAACGATTCAAACCAAATTGATGGATGGCACCCGGGTGCAGCGGCAGTTGGATGAGGAAGAGGAGGAAGAAGAGATACAGGCCAAGCCTCTAGCCGATCAAAATACTTCCTTTGTTCAAAGACAGGTTGAGGCAGAAGAAGAGGAAGAGGAAGAAGAACCGATTCAAACCAAATTGATGGAAAGTACTCGGGTGCAGCGGCAGTTGGATGAGGAAGAAGAGGAAGAAGGGATCCAGGCCAAACCCCTTGCTGATCAAAATACTCCCTTTGTTCAGAGACAGGTTGACACGGAAGAAGAGGAAGAGGAAGAAGAACCGATTCAAACCAAATTGATGGATGGCACCCGGGTGCAGCGGCAGTTTGATGAGGAAGAGGAAAACCCCCGGGTTTCACCGGTTAAAAGTGGAGGTAATCCTTTGCCGGCCGGAGTCAGGTCTTTTATGGAAAAAAGGATTGGGTTTGATTTTGATGGAGTTCGTATTCATAATGATACGGCGTCGGCCGAGTCATCCAAACGCATCGGCGCTGCCGCTTATACATCAGGGAAAGATATATATTTCGGTGCCGGGAGATATCAACCTGATACCATGAAGGGAAAGGAACTCATCGCTCATGAATTGACCCATGTTGTCCAACAAACCAAAGCCAGGATGAAAAAATCTCTTAACACGGATAACAGGGGGGAGTCGAATGCTCGTTGTGTGCGGGAAGTTGATGGAGTCGCTCATAATATCAGCCGTAAGTCTGGAAATGATGGGAAGAATAAGATTGCTTCATCCATTAGCCCTTATAATAATTCATCGGTCCAGTTAGCTCCTAATGTTACAGGAGTTACTATATCGCCGGCTGAGATTGCTGCCGGTCGCGGGCGGACAACCGTAGCCCGCGCGACTGCAGCTAGAGGGACCAATGTAACCTGGAGCATCGATCCGCCCGCTCATGGAGCTGCTATCGTTGGCAGGGGGCGTAGGGCCACCATCACAGCTCCCGCCGGCAGTACAGGCGGCGTAATTACCATTCGTGCTGCCGATGCAGCCAATCCTGCTGATTTCGCAACAGCAACCCTAACATTGGTTGAGCTCAGGAATTTCAGGTTTAATTTCAATCCTGGTATGCCCGCCTGGACACCGGCAAATACGATGGAGGCTTCGGTTTGTAATAATACGGCCACTGCACAGGTGGATACAGTCCCTGTAGGGAGAGTGGTGCAGTGGAGTATACGCGGTAATAGACGTGGAGCAGCGATAGATCCGGCAACAGGTGTGATTAATCCATCTGCTACGCAAACCGGAAATATCAGGGTAAGGGGCAGAGATAATGCAGTACGTGATGCATTTGCCGAAGAAGTATTGACTATACGGGCACATCCCACCGGAATCAGACGCACTGGACGTCCACCGGTAGCATTGGCAAATCCGTATGGTGCAACGTATACTCACACACTTAGAAGTTCCGGTGGTTCTCTTAACAACGTGTGGGTAACTGAAAGAGTATTTAGTGGTAACGATCCGTTTAATACGGGATTTGTACCAATTCCTCCTGGGAATATCAACGCCCCGTTGAATGCAGCCGGAGAAATGGATGATGAAATCGGTACGCCAAGTGGTATTGCGGGAATCGATGTGAATCGATTCCTGCCCAGTCCACCAAATCCCGGGCTGCCGCAGGTTTTGAGTACTCCCCAGATTCTCTACTGGCGCTCCGAACAATGTACTACTGGCGCTGCTGCTGTTCCCGCTGTAACTGACCATTGGGTACCTTTTACCAATGTTGCTATAACAGCTACCCTGCTCAGGCAAAGGGGGAGATTTCGTTTTGTGACGAGGGATAATGGTGTCCCATTTAATGAACGTTACAGAGGGCCTGATCTTGTGACTGTCTCCAGGGTTCGGTTTAATCCTCCCAGGTTGGCAGCGGATAATAATCCTGCTACTACCAGCGACGCCGCTGCAAGGGTAACACCGGCGACAACAGCATTACAATGGTCGTTCCAGGGATTAAATTTAGGTGCTTCAATTGTTAACCCAACTCCAGGTGCAGGAAATCCAGCGGTTATTCGTACAGGAAATATTGCCGGCAGAGTCACTTTAAGAGCGACTGCTGTGGGTCACCCGCTTACTTTCGCCGAAGGTAGATTAAGATTACAGGAAGTTAGCATCGGAGCGATTCGGTTTAGACCCGCTTCAATCCGTCCTGGTGCAGGAAATACTACCAGGGCGACGGTAAGGACCACCCCTCGTGGAAGGAATGTGGATTGGTCAATTGTACTTCCTAATCTTGGTTGTGCGATTGTCCGAAATGCTGATAATTCAGCCACCATTACACGGGGAGCCCCACGTGGAAGGATTACAGTGAGGGCAACGGACCAACGAGATGCTGCTAAATTTAATGAAGTATCACTTGTATTGAGGTAGATATCCATGAACTCACAGCATGTGGCACTTGAACTCAGGATTAAACCAGGTAAGGAAAGGTATGCGATCGGTGAATCGATTTATATTGAAGTAACAATTAAAAATCTAAGTCCCGAAATTGTATTAATAAGACAATATCTCTTGTTTCCTTCCGATGATCCAAGGAACAATATCATATTTAAAATTACGGACAATAGAGGCCAACAAATAAAAAGAAAAAGTCATACTCTAACAGGGCGCTCACTTGTCCAGCCCTGGAGGATGTTAGAAGAGCTTGAAACGACACAATCTTATATTCAAAGATTTCAACTGGCAGGAACGTATAAGAGGAGAATAAAGAGGAAAACTTCTATGAAGCCGTTATGGTCCCTGGGAGAGAACCCGGAAATTACCTTAATAAATGAATATCCTGTTCAACAAAAAGGGAAATACAAAATAACCGTTATCTATCACAATACTGATGATGGCAGAAATTGGCCGCAGCAGTTTTGGGACCGTAAACAAAAAGTATGGACAGGGGAGCTTGTCTCTAATAAAATTGAAATCGAAGTATTTGAATGATGTGTGAGGAAGAGGAATGCGGAATGCGGAATGGCGGAATGGGGTCAAGTCTTGTTGTCCAACAAAAAGCTTTCTGAAAAAAGGAGGTAAACGATGGCAATTAATATATGGACGAAAAAGTTCATGTTAAGACCTGTGACACACTGCAGAAGCGGATGCTAGCAAAAGAGGAAGTAGGAAGCCAGGAAGCGAAGAAATGGAGAAACGGAGAAGTTGAGAAGGTGAGAGGTTAAGTGGATGAGAAAAATAAAAGAAAAAGTGACAGTCGAGAATGTCTTTTTTCATTTTTCCACCGCTCAGGCACACCATTTCCACCACTCAGGGACACCATTTCCACCGCTCCGGCATACCATTTCCACCGCCCGGGAATACGTTTCCACCACTCTGGGACACCATTTCCACCGCTGAACCATACGTTCCTTTTGCAGGAGAAGGCAGGAATTTCCCCTCTGGGGGAGACGTAGACGGTGCCTAAAACAGCGGGGACGGTGCCTAATAATATAACTTTTTCATAAGGAAAGAATGGATGCCAGGGAGGAGAATGCAATGATGAGTGATGAATGATGAATGATGAATGATGATTGATGATTGATGATTAATAAAGACAGGATAGAGGACTGAGGACAGCAGACATACAATTTTAATGACCAATGACAAATGACAAATGACTAATGACAAATAACATGGAGATAAAACATGAATGAAAAAGTCGGCGTTTGTACTAAAGACCAAGAAGCAAAGAAAGGTATTTCTCTTTCTCAAAAACAAAATACCGATTTCTCTAAACCTGAACATTCACCGTTTGACTTTGATCAAACCCTGTATTGGCAAAGGAACCTGGGCAACCAGGCAGTTCAGCGGTTGATGGAATCGGGAGCCCTCCAGGCGAAACTTACTATTGGTCAGCCCAATGATAAGTATGAACAGGAAGCCGACCGCGTTGCCGACCAGGTTATGAGAATGCCTGAACCGAATGGGTCATTGGTCAATGGTCATTCGTCATTGGTTCAGCGGCAATCCACCTGCCCGGAGTGCATGGAAGAAGAAGAGGGAACAATTCAGACTAAACCGATTGCAGAGCAAATAACACCACTTGTTAAGCGGCAGGTTGAGGAAGAGGAAGAAGAATTTATTCAAACCAAAGAGGAGGGCGGCACTACCCCGGAAGTTACTTTGGGTATGGAATCTCGTATTCAATCTTTAATGGGCGGCGGCCAACCATTGCCAGGATCAACCCGCACTTTTTTCGAGCCCCGCTTCGGTGCAGATTTCAGTCAGGTTCGTGCTCATACCGACAGCGGTGCGGTGAAATTGGCCCACTCTGTCAACGCGAGGGCTTTTACCAGAGGAAACGATATTGTTTTCGATTCCGGGCAATACGCACCGTCTACCATGGCAGGAAGGCGTTTACTGGCACATGAATTGGTACATGTCATCCAGCAAGACAAACGATTGCCGATAAACATTCAATGCACCAACGGTGGAGGAGCAGCTTGTAATCCCTGTCCCACTCCGCCGAATCATCGGGTGCAAGTAAGAATATACCCGAGATGGAGTTATGCAAACCTCGGGGGTTATGAAGTTGGTCATACTTATTGGACGACTAGTGCTAATGTGACATTTGTCAGTATCTGGCATCGGGAACGTCGGAATTGCACAGTTTGTGGCCCGGAGGGCACTACGCCGGGATGGGATCTTTGCCCCCGCAGCGCCGTGGTCTTGGGGACCGTCTCCATAGCTATCGACCAGAATGAACTCAATCGGAGAGGAACCAACGGAGAAAGGTGGTATATAGACTGCTCTAATGTTTTCGATACCCGATTCATCACCCCGGCTACTGCCACAGCAACCATGACTGCTCCCCGGCGTATAACGGTCAGTGATGCTCGCCGGCATGAAATGTACCATGTGAGTGTTTCGGAAAGACTTCTCCGCGAGCGATTGGAAGCGCGAAATGATATCCAGGCCATTTGTCCTTATAGCAGATCAGACATCAATACATGGAAAACAACTCTCGAGACCACCTGGCGGACAGATGCACAAAGTTATTTACGGACTAATCCAAGGGAGTCCAATGAGGAGCAAAATGCCAGAAATCACCAGTGTACAGCATAAAACAAAGAACGAGAACGTAAAAACAATAATGAAGAATGTAAGAAGGGGTCAATTCTTGCGTTGCAACAAAAACTTTCTGAAAAAAGGAGGTAAATAATGGCAATTAATATATGGACCAAAAAGTTCATGTTACGGCCGGTGACACACTGCAGAAGTGGATGCTAGCGCAGGGAGCAGGGAGCAGGGAGCAGGGGGGAGAATGCAATGATGAGTGATGAATGATGATTGATGAAGACAGGATATTCGAGTCGCCCTGTTTTCTTTTTCATAATTCATAATATGGAGATTGGAGATAAAATATGAATGAAAAAGTCGGAGTTAGTACTAAAGACCAGGAAGCAAAGAAAGATATTTCTCTTTCTCAAAAACAAAATACCGATTTCTCTCAACCTGAACATTCGCTTTTTGAATTTGATCAAACCTTGTTTTGGCAAAGGAACCTGGGCAACCAGGCAATGCAGCGAATGATGGAATCGCAAACCATTCAGGCAAAGCTCAAGATAGGCCAACCCAATGATAAATATGAAAAGGAAGCCGACCGGGTGGCTGACCAGGTTATGAGAATGCCTGAGCCAAAGCAGTCATTGGTTCAGCGGGAATCCACCTGCCCGGAGTGTATAGAAGAAGAGGAAGGCATTCAGACCAAACCCCTGGCAGAACAAATAACACCATTGGTCCAAAGACAAATTGTCCCGGAAGAGGAAGAGGAGGAAGAAGAAATTCAGACCAAGCCTCTTGCCGATCAAAATACTCCCTTTGTTCAAAGACAAGTTGAAGAAGAGGAAGAAGAGGAAGAAGCCATTCAGACAAAAAGAGGTACAGGCCAGGGTTTAGAAGACCCTGCGGATATTGAATCCCGCATTCAATATTTAAAAGGCGGGGGCCACCCCCTGAGCGAATCTTCTCGTTCCTTTTTTGAACCACGTTTTGGTGTTGATTTCAATCATGTGAGGGTGTATACGGATAAAAAGGCAGACGAAGCTGCGAAATCGGTGGATGCGCGAGCTTTTACAGCAGGAAGTGATATAGTGTTCCGGGCCGGGGAATATTCACCTGGAACTTCTAAGGGAAATCGACTCCTGGCACATGAACTAACACATACAATTCAGCAGGATACTGCCCGAAAGAGTTATCCAACACCTGTATCACCCGCAGGTCGGAGGGTACAGCGTGGACCAGCACCCCCGCCACCCCCGACTTGTCCGAGAGGGGTCAACTTTTCCACCGGCAACCATCACGTAATTGTGCCCATTTGTGGGGGTGGTGCCGTAAGAGCCACCTTTGTCCCTGCTAATCTGCAAAACATCAATTGGTCTCTGAGAGCAGGGACCGCACAGGTAGCCACTGGTACAAGTATAAACCAACAAGGTGTATTAACCTTTGGTCCAGCCCAGACCGGGGGAACAATAGAGGTTAGAGCTACACGACCGGCAACTGGAAATTGGAGTTCATGTTTTGCTTATAGAAACCTTGAGTTACGCTCTTTTCCAACCGGCATTAATAGAACTTTTGTATTGGGACCACCTCCGAATCCTGCACGGGACTATGGCGGCACTTTTGATCATTATTTCAGAAGCAACGATGGTATTGCGGCGTCGCTGTATAATGTTCCAGTTGGTGAGCGATTCCTGAATGTACCCAACCCAGCTGGTCACACACATGTGATTCCAAACACTCCCTTCGGGAGGTTTACCCTACGCACTAGAACTCTAACCCCCAATGCTACCAACAACTGGCATTTAACAGCTCAAGGCACCTTTGGGGGCAATGGTGACGAGGTTACCACCGAAAAAGCCAGTGTTAATGTTGGCCGCTATCTTGCCAGCGTTTCTAATCCTAATCCCCAGTATGCTTTACCGGCATCGTTTACACTTGATCAGACTTTATATTGGTACTGCCGTCCGGCTCCTGCAGCTAACCGCTGGCGGCCATTCACGACAATCCCGCATACGCGCACGCTGCGCTTGAATGGTGCCGCTGTTGTGTTCGTGACAAGTGTTAATAATTTACCTCGACAGGAAAATTATACGGGACATCCCGGTATTTTCAACGCCCGCGCTGTTCCTAACCGGGTCACGCGAAGTCCGGCGCAGGGTACGGCAAACACGGTGACAATCTACGCCGATGTTCTACCTACTCCGATGCCGGCTGGTCATCTTCTTCAATTTTCCTTACGAGGTAATGCTCTGGGGTGCAATATAAATCCCAATACAGGTGTACTTACCATCGGTCGACGGGCTGGTCAGGTACGAATCAGGGTGCGTGATAGTCAAGCAAACAACCCTAACTATGATGAGGTAACAGTACAGATCGTCTGAGACTGAGACTGGGGGACGGTGCCTAATAATATAACATTTTTTATTTTTGGGGGCAATTGGCAGATGGCAGTTGACAAGAAAAGAGGAAACGAAGAAACGGAGAAACGAAGACGGTCAGTCCTTTTTTCATTTTTCCACCGCCTATAAAAAAGAGCAGCCGTCTATACGTCCCTGTATAGTCGTCTATACATCAGAATATAGTCATCTATACCCCAGGGTATAGTCGTCTATACATCCGTGTATAGTCATCTATTGAAAAAGAGTAGTCGTCTATACATTAGAGTATAGTCATCTATTGAAAAAGAATAGTCGTCTATACATCAGAATATAGTCATCTATACCTCAGGGTATAGTCGTCTATTGAAAAAGAATAGTCGTCTATACATCAAGGTATAGTCATCTATACCTCAGGGTATAGTTATCTATACCTCAGGGTATAGTCAGCTATTAAAAAAGAATAGACATCTCATCTCAAGGAGTCGTCATCAACTAAAAAAGAGTACCCCCCGAATAAAGAAAAAAGAGGACAGGCAGAAAACAAAGTCTTGTGGTGCAGCAAAAAACATTGTAAAATATGAAAATTATAAATAGTGGCTAAAATGTAATAAGTGAGGCATAAATGGAAGCAGTGATGTATCTCTCTTTTGTGACAGCATCAATATCGTTTACTGTAACAGAAACAACGTTTTTTAAGCCCCTCCGGGAATGGATGAAGAGAAAAAACACCTTCCTGGGCAATTTGTTGTCCTGCGGCTACTGCCTGGGCCACTGGATCGCCTTTGCCCTGGTGGCAATCTATAAACCGAAAATATTTGAATTCTGGTGGCTGCTGGATTACTTTTTAACAGCCATTGTTATTGCCTGGTTCAGCGGGTTGCAATGGACACTGATGTGCTGGCTCATGGATAAAGCAGGTAAGTAAGAAGAAGTAGGCAGTATGCAGTAGGCAGTAGGCAGTAGGCAGTAGGCAGTTTGCAATAGAGAAGCGGAGAAGTGAAGAAGAGAAGAAAGGATGAAAGGAACAAAATTACAAATTCCAAATTAGAACATTTACATCATTTTCACGCCAGGAGTTGGTGGGCAGACTGCAGCATGCGGATAATTGGCAGCCTGTTAGGGCACGTCTTTAAACAGCGGCCGCAATGGTTACAGTTGCTGTAACTGGATTCAACCGGGAGCGTTTTATACTTCTTTTTGGCCAGGGTGGTCTTGCCGTGGTCCGTGTAGTACAACGCATACCTGAGAATGTCTGGAACCGCAATTTTGCGGGGACATGCCTTCAGGCATAACCCACACATCCGGCAATACCTGGAAGAAAAAGATGTCACATGGTCAATTAAAGCCATTCTCTCTTCCGGGTATAAAGGTGACCCGCATACTGCCAGGTTCTCTTCAAGAATGTCGAAAGTAAGCAGTTCTGAGAGTGCGGAGGCAACATATTTATTTTCAAGTACCCATTTAAGCTTGGCCTGGGGTAAGCTTATACCTTTTTTCCGGTATTTGGCAAGGTCCTGGCGATTTCCTCCAGCCATGGTTTTCATAGCAATGACACCCACGTCGTGTTTCTTGGCCAGATTTATAACCTGCTCAATTCCGGACTTTTGGAGATAGTTTTTGTAAACACCGTCTTTTTGGACAAGTGATCCTGAAAAGGCACTATAAGCAACGCTAATCATGTCATAATTGCCGCTCTTGACGGCGGCAGTTAATACGTCCACCGGATTATGATGGCAGGAAACACCCGTAAACCTGATTTTGCCTTGCTTTTTAAATTTTTCCAACAAGTTGAGAACATCGTCATTAGCCAGGATATCAGGTGTTCTTGCTCCATGAACCATTAGAATATCCACACAATCCACATTCAATCGTTTTAAGCTGCCCTCAAATTCTTTTTCTAAAGCCTCTTTTGTATCGGACCCTTTACGGCCGGCATGAAATTTTGTAGCCACATAGAACTTATTGGGGTAATCTTTTAATATTTTCCCGATGGTTCGCTCACTGTTACCATTCGTGTATGAAGAGGACGTATCCACATAGTTTACACCCATTTCTATTGCCCGACGAAAAATCGCCTCTGAAGGAACCGGGCTGCCGCCAAGACTGATTTCTGAGATTTTCATATTGGTTCTGCCCAGGCGGCGGTATTTCATCTGTTTCGACAATTTATTGTTGTTCCCTTGGCCTGTCTTTGCCATTGCTGCCAGAAGTGTTATTGATGTGCTTTTTATAAAATGTCGTCTATCCATAGCTGGTGTTACTCCTTAAGCACTTCCAGTGCGGTAAGCATTTACAATGCGGTAAAAAAACAACATGTTTTACATATTACATATCCCACCGCATATGGTTTTTGTTTCAAACGCAGTCATGAAACAAACGTAGAAAATATTATATCGCAAAAATATCTGACTTTCAATCATAACTTAAATGCTTCAATAAGAAATAGCATTCCTCCAGGGCTAAAAAATGTTGACTTTTTCACTTATTCCTGTTACATTTAGACTTCCAAAAAAAAAAGACAATGTCTTTTTGTTTTTGGTCCTTCTGGTCTTGGTGACAGAGGAAGAAGGAGAAAATAGATGATTCATGAAGAAGAACATTCACTGTTTTGCGATACCTGTGGGGCACAAATCGAACCGGGTTCACAGTATTGCTCCTTATGTGGTATGAAGGTGGCTTCAAAAAAGAAAAAGGAAGCATTTACCGGGGAAGATGAATCCCACTCGACCAGGTTGTACCATGTATATTCTGTGGTCAATAACTTTCCTTACCGGTCAGTCTATTATGATAATTTGAAAATCAGTTGGTTTATGGTGGGGCGGGAAGAACCGCAGGTTCCTTTTGAAGAGGTGATTGTCAACTATGCGAAATTAAGCCTTTCCGCTAAGGTTAACCCGGAGAATTTTATCAAGGAACTTTTTACGCTGGAAGAAGCCGAATTATTAAAGCGTTACCTGGATTCCCTGAGAAAATTCAATGCCACCATTGAGGTGTGTCAATTACCGGTCAATGAGCATGCCAGGGGGTATCGTGATTTTCCCCCGGCGCCCGGTATTGATTTTTTTATTTTGTCTGATAAAGAGAACTACAATCTGCCTTTTAGGGTGGAGGGTGTGTTTAATACAAATATGGCGGACCGGCGGGTGGTGGCGGATGACCGCACCACGGTGGTGACCGGGATTAGTGTAAAAGATATCGATAAATACCTGGACTAAAAAGAAAAAAAGATTTAACCTGGTTAGAACTATTCTTTTACCTCAATATATGATATATTTAAACGTCAACCCATAAATTTACCCTGGATAATTTGATAATTGGAGGAATGAATGCTTAAGAGCAAAAAAGTCGTGGTGGTGGATGATGACGAGAAAGTCATCGCGCTAATAGAAAAAGCACTGATTAGAAATGGATTCCAGGTGTTCAGCGCGCTTGAAGGTCAAAAAGCCCTGGAACTGGTAAGAAAAGAAAAACCCCAGGTGTTGATCACCGATATCTTGCTGCCGGGTATTGATGGAGTGGAGCTATGCAAGGCGGTTAAAGATGACCCTGAAACCAGTGATATTAAAGTGATATTGATCACCGGCGTTTACAACGAAGCCAGTTTCAGGTTGGAAATGAATTGTCGAGCCGATGGATTTATAGAGAAACCCATTGATATCAAGGAATTTTGCCGCCTGGTGAATGAGAAGATGAATCAATCATAAATAGACATGAAAAGAAAGCGGGGTGATACAACCCATGATGTGAACGTTTTCGAGCATGAAGGAAAAATACTGGAAAATGCCCGGGAATTGGAAAAAAACACAAGCCTCACCCTGGAAGAACTCCAGGGGGAGTATAAACGGCTGACTAAAGAATACCAAAAACTACTTCGTCAGACTGAAAAAATCACCCGCATCGGTGACAGCAACCAGAGAAAATTACTGGCCGCTTACGACAAAATCGAAGTCCAAAATATCCAACTGGAAAAGGCTCGAAAAGAAGCAGACCAGGCCAACAATGCCAAAAGCGAATTCCTGGCAAAAATGAGCCACGAAATCCGTACACCCATGAATACCATCCTGGGTATGACAGAACTGGCACTTTTTACCCACCTGGATGACGAACAACTGGATTACCTCAAAACCGTTAAAGAAGCCGGTCAGAATCTCCTGGATATCATTAACGATATCCTGGATTTCTCCAAAATCGAAGCGCGGCAGTTAACACTTGAACATATTGATTTTAACCTGGTAGATACCATCCATTCGACAGTTAAAATACTGGGGATCACGGCTGCTCAAAAAGGCCTGGATTTGTTTTATGATATCGGCAGCGATGTGCCGCCGGTAATAAAAGGAGACCTTACCCGGTTGAAGCAGATCATCATCAACCTGGTGGGAAATGCCATCAAATTCACAGACCATGGAGAGATCGAGTTGAAAGTCACTCTTGCCAATAAGGAACTCCCTGGAGATGGGCAGCCTGGTAAAATTCCCTTGCTGTTTTCTGTTCGAGACACAGGCATTGGAATTTCCGTGGATAAACAAAAAACTATTTTTGAAAGTTTCAGCCAGGCAGATAGTTCTACGACGCGGCAGTACGGCGGCACCGGCCTGGGACTGGCAATATGTAAACAATTGTGCCAATTGATGGGAGGGGATATCCGGGTAGAAAGCAAAGAAGGAAAAGGAAGTATCTTTTATTTTACCGCTGTTTTTGATCCCGGTGATCCGGGGGCAATGGCAATTCAACAAGAAAAGGAAGATTTGACCAGGCTGCAGGGAAAGCCCTTAAATATATTGTTGGCTGAAGACAGTCTCATGAACGCCAAACTGGCCATTATATTTTTAACCAAGCAGGATCATAACGTCGTCCATGTTGTCAATGGCAAGGGGGTGTTAACGCAGTTAAAAAAGCAGGTGTTTGATCTTATTCTCATGGATATTGAAATGCCGGAGATGGACGGTTTTGAGGCCACCTGCCGCATCAGGGCTGATAAATCCGGGGCCTTTGATCCTGGTATTCCTATCTTTGCCATGACAGCGCACACACTCCCGGAATACCGGGAAGAAATTCTCCGCAGCGGGATGAACGATTTTATTCCCAAACCGGTCGATCTTTACAAACTCTCCCGCGCACTTTCAGCGATTGAACCCTTTGCTAACGTTGAAAATAGGGATAGAAATAGAGATGAGCAGGAGCAGAAAGCGAGAGTGGATGATGAAACAAAGGAACAAGAGATGCTTACCATTATAAACCGGGAGGCAGCTCTTAAGCGATTGGACGGGGATACGGAGCTTTTTCAAAAATTTTGCCGGATGTTCCTGGAGGAAATCCCGGAGATCATTGCCAAACTGGAGACCGTACTGCAGCGGGGTGATTTCCAGGAGCTGCGTAAACATGCCCATTACTTAAAGGGTTCGGCTGCCATGATTGGGGCTGAGAAAGCTGCCGGTTCTGCAGCCCAATTGGAAAAAAGTGCCGGTGAAAAAAAAGACGCCCGAGAAGTCCAACGTCTGCTGCAGCGGGTAAAAAAGGAATTGGCACGAGTAGAACAGTCGATTTCACCGGATGCCAGTTGAAACCATTTAAAAAATGTTTGTTTTAAAATACTTCATATATTTTCCTTTTACCTTGTTTGCGTTACCATTTTTGTAGTATAATTGAACCTATGAAAGACAGAGAAAGAAAAACATCGGATGCTGCCCGGGTTTATAGACGAGAATTCCAACTGCTGGAACGAATTAGAGATATCCAGAACAACTCCACCATTTCAAAAGATCAATTATTGAAAGAATATAGTGATATAGGTAAAGAGTACAGCAAGTTGCTTAAGCAAACCATTAAGATTACCCGGATTGGTGACTCGAACCAGAAGAAGTTGCTGCTGGCAAACGAACAAATCGAAAAACAAAAGGAAGAACTAAGGCTGGCCTATCAAAAAATGGAAAGACTTGCCAGGACAGACCCGTTAACCAAACTTTCCAATCGCAGGGATTTTTTGGAAAGGTTCCGGCATGAAGTGAATCGATTTGAAAGAAGCCGTAAATCTTTTTCTGTGGTATTGGGGGACATTGATGATTTCAAAGTCTTAAATGATCAATACGGTCATGACTGCGGTGATTTTATTCTTATCAACATTTCCAGTCTCATGAGAGCAATGATTCGCAAGCAGGACTTTGTGGCCCGCTGGGGAGGGGAAGAGTTCATTTTTCTTCTTCCTGAATCTTCCCTGGAAGGTGGACAAAAAGTAGCGGAAGCCATTCGCAAAAAAATCTCGGCAGAGTCTTTTTCTTTTAATGGACAGCGAATATCCATCACCTTGACCCTGGGGGTATGTGAATTTAATGGCACCATGGGTATTGATACCTGTATAAAAAAAGCAGATGAAGCCCTTTACCGGGGCAAAGAAAGGGGAAAGAACTGTGTGGTCCTGGCTGAATGCTGATTGCCATTTGAACCCTTTCACCCAACTGGCAGCATGATAAGAGGATAACCATGGCGGAAATGGAATTGCTGGAATATTATAAGAAAATGTGTGAGCGTAATATTTTGTTGGATTTTCAGGGGGCAGTATCCCAGGATTTGGTGGTGGGGATGGCGGAGTTGATCAAAAAAAAATTTTCCCAGGAGTTTGGAAAATCCAATATTGTGAAAAAAGTATTCTCTATTTTTGTGGAAATGGCGCAGAATATTTCGTTTTACTCTGCTGAACGGGTTTATTTAGATGATCAGCGCAGTGATGTGGGGGCCGGCATTATCGTTGTCACCGGGGAAGATAAAATTTATACGGTTACTTCAGGTAACCTGGTGGAGAAAACAGTGACTCCCAAAATCATCCAGCACTGCCAAACCATTAACCGGATGGGTAAAGAGGAGTTGAGACAATTCTATAAAGAAAAAATAAAATCATCCCGTAAGGAGGGACGAAGAGGCGCCGGTGTCGGGTTGATTGATGTTGCCCGAAAGTCCGGACACCCCATTTCATATGGGGTAACTCCTGTGGATGACACTCATTCCTTTCTTGTTTTATCTGTAAAAATCCAGGAGGAGAATAATAATGGATAACCTTCAGATCAAAAAAACCAAATATACCATGGATGTTAATTTTAACAAGGATACCGGGGTCCTGGAGATGGCCGGGTCCTCATATCCTGAAAACGCATTGGACTTCTTTGGACCCATCATCGAATGGATAAAACACTATATTTCCCAAACCAATAACCCTATGGTTATGAATATCCGGTTAAATTATCTTAATACCAGTTCTACCAAGTGTATTCTTGATATTTTTGAAATCCTGGAGTTGTACCATAAATCCGGTGGGGATGTTAAGGTGAACTGGTATTATGCCGAGGATGACGAAGACATTATGGAAACTGGCGAGGAGCTGGGTGAGGATTTTGATTTCCCAATCGAGTTTATTTCATATTAGGGGACTGGCAGTTGCCAGGTAGTGTAAATTCAAATATACTTCCTTTGCCTGGTGTGCTTTTGACGCGGATTTCTCCTCCATTTTTTTCCACGAATTCTTTGCAAAGGGGCAGGCCCAGGCCCGTACCTTTCTCCTTAGCAGTGCCAGTGGTGGACTCGTTTCCTCCAATTTCGAAAAGATTTTTAATCTTTGCTTTGGGGATACCGATCCCGTTATCCGCAACGGATGTGACGATAAAATCATCCGATTCCCTTGAGAATACTTCAACCACTCCCCCGGTATTTGTAAATTTGACTGCATTGCTGAGCAGGTTTCTCAATACGGATTTTGTCATGTTTTCATCCGCATAAGCAAAGGTATTTTCCTGGATTCCCAGCATCAGGCCGATATGTTTTTTCTCGGCATTTTCCCGGAGGTATTCGATATTTTTTTTTGCCAGATTGTACAAATCGATCTGTTGCGGTCGGCATTCGATTTCCCCGGATTGTGACCTGGCCCAATGCAGCAGATTTTCCAGCAGTTCCGACATATTTTGTACGGTTTTAAGGACTTTTTCAATGTATTTTATGATGGAATCTTCTTCCAATCTCCCGTTTTCGTAATCACTGCCCAGGAGTTCCGAGGAAAACATCAGGACTTGCAGCAGGTTCTTCATATCATGGGCAATAATGGAATAGATTTTATCTTTGGCTGCATTGGCTTTTTGTAGTTGACGGTTCAACACGTGCAGTTTGTTCTTTTGTTGGTGAATCTTGTCATTGGCCTTCATCAATTTTTTGTAATTCATGTCACCAATGCGGGTGATTTTCATTATCTCTAAAATCAATTTGTGATATTTCTGGCTTAATTGCCGGTATTCATCGTTGAGTTCTTCTTTTGAAATATCTTGATCATTAAGGATTTCCAGCGTTTTTACATAGTACACCAGTTCTTCCTGGAACATTGACACATAATCACCGGTTTTATCTTTTGATTTCTCTTTCATTTGCCTGATAAAAGTTTACACAAATTAAAAAATTTTTTCAATGGGAAGATTTTTTATTAAATTGTTTTGGTAATTGGTAAAAAAATTAACAAGCCGATGAATAATATCGGTGCCAGTCCTCTTTGTTTCGGCCAGGAGTGAAGATCATATTCATCGCCTTCTTTGGCTTTGCTATCCGGGGTAAAAAATAACGTTGCCGCGCCCATCAACCCGGTGATCATAGAAATGAAAAGCCCCCGTGAAAAAAAGTCTTTCTTTTTATAGGCAATGATGGCACCCAGGATGGAGGAGAAAACAATATAGATCAGCAATATTGTGCTTAGATGTTTTGATATGGACGGAGTATGGACAAGAATAATAGAGATGATTGCGATAAACGTGCATGTGAGCATTATTTTGGCATGGTTTTTCGATCCCTGGTCATATTTACCTGATAGGATGATCAGGGCGAAGGGGATGCCGATAATGCCGCCGGCAATAGAGAAAAAGTAACCAAAAAATATTAACGTTCCCTTTGCTTTTTTCATTGTTGTCTCCTTAACGCCCAGCCCGTTGTTTTTGTCTTTTTTAACTCTTCAAGTGTATATTTTTTCTTGAAAAGCGCCAATTCAGACACATTGTCTTCCAGTGTTTTTAATCGCTCATGCATAATTGCGTTCTCCAAAATTACCCGTTTTTATCCGTTTTTCCAGGGATATCTTCATCATGTCGATCAATGGTTTGGTATCCAGATAATAAAGATATACATTTTTTTTAAAATTAACAAATGCATCTTCATCCTTAGCAAAAAGAAGTCTGGCGGTTGAAACCACCTGGAAAGCAAAGTTGGGTCTTTGTTTAAACAAATCATTCAAAACCACCAGGTCCACTCTTTTCTTTACGATTTTTTCCATCCAGACAACCATTTTTCCTATCTCAAGCAGCGGTATTTCTTCGGTTGTGTAAATACCGATATCGACATCGCTTAATTTACTGGTTTTGCCTTTTGTTGCAGAGCCGAAAATCAGTGCAAAAAGGATATTATCATACCCTTTCAGGAAATTGCTTACTTTATTAAATTCAATCGTTGCGTTCATTTGTGAATCCTGGATTCTTGTTTCTTGTTCCAAAGTATAGTATTTAAATATAACCCTTTTCCATTATTCTGTCAACAAGCTTCAATAATAGATTTTTTAGATTTTTTTTTGACTGTTCATAATTTGAATTAGGTGTCAGTCCAATTTTTTGATGAAACGCGCACTTGCCTGGCCCCTTTTTTAAAAGAAATAAAAATTTAAAATTTTTGACCATTGGGGCTTGAAAAATCTTCGATTTTGGTGTATAGATTAATCTCAAAGTGATTTTTTCCAAAATGTAGCGAAGAATCTTGATGCCTGTATTAGTGTGATCCTGGAGGGAAGGATTCAGCTCCCAAAACAGTGGAGGTAAAGATGAATAAGCATTCCTATTTAGTTTTTGTCTTTGTGGGTTTAATCGGTTTGTTCCTGGTTTATGGTTCAGGGGAGAAAGGAGCCGATATTACCAGAGACCTGGATAAGAGAGGAAAACCTGCGGAAAATGCGGGTAAAGTAAAACTTGATGTCAATTTTGGTAAAATCCCTCTGTATTTTATTCATAATAAAGGCCAGGTCAATGAAAAGGCAGCGTTTTATGCCAGGACGTCACGTTATACCCTGTGGATTACAAAGGAAGGACTTGTATTCGACAGCATGAAGAGAGCGGATAAAGAAAATCCGAAATTCGAATTTCGAAATTCGAAACAAATTCAAAATTCAAATGTTCAAAATTCAAAACAAATGCAGAAATCATTAGAGTACTCACCAATCACCAAATACCAGAGGGATGTTTCGCGGTTTGTCTTCATTAATGCCAAAAAGAATCCTGAGATGGTTCCTGTTGACGAAACCAGGCTCAGGGTGAACTATTTTAAAGGAAATGACCGGTCTAAATGGCACTGCGAAGTGCCTACTTCCCAGGCGGTTTTGTATAAGAACCTTTACAAAAACATCGAT
>JABAOH010001868.1_pt2 | contig 35659 bp, 32 predicted proteins | sample 7062181 | NCBI WGS metagenome assembly JABAOH01 (sample SAMN14538630, study PRJNA623070) | marine sediment metagenome | biome: marine biome [ENVO:00000428]; feature: marine pelagic biome [ENVO:01000023]; material: deep marine sediment [ENVO:00002113]; isolation source: pool of 5 deep marine... | reverse complement strand
TTTTCCTTGCTCTAAACCTTTCCAAAACTTCAGAGTTTTACTTATCGGTATTTGGGGCGCGATTGTTATTTCTCTAGATTTTAATGAGGGCATAAAAGACGTCCTGGTCACCTCCTAAGTATAGTAACGTAACAATAATGGCCTGTTCCTCCTACGTTGTGGGCAAGAGCAATGTAGTTTTTCAAGGGTACCTGCCTTGCTTTTTCATCAACCTCTTCCCTAAGTTGCCTAGTAAGCTCATAAATCATTGAACATCCCGTTGTGCCTATTGGATGCCCCTTCGCCTTCAGGCCGCCATCCATGTTTATAGGTATCTTTCCGCCAATTTCAGTTTGCCCTTCCCGCAACATTTTGGCACCCTCACCTTTACCGCACAGCCCAATGTCTTCGTAAGCCATGATCTCTGCAATTGTGAAGCAGTCGTGCACTTCGGCAAAGTCAATTTGATCTGGCGTAACTCCAGCAGCCTTGTAAGCTCTTCGAGAGGCTAAAACGCTTGCTTCAAGTCCAACGAAATCTGTTCTCTTACTGAGATTTGCTGTTCCCGAAGAATAGCCTATTCCAGCCACCCATACTGGTGTCTCAATCTTTAGTTCCTTGACTTTTTCTTCTGATGCAACGATTATCGATGCTGAACCATCTGTCATTGGGCAACAATCAAAAAGTTTCAGCGGCGACGCTATAACCATTGAAGACAATACATCTTCAACCGTTATCCTCTTCTGGAGGTGGGCAATTGGATTCATCGAACCATACTTGTGGTTCTTTACAGCCACCAATGCCAAGTCCTCCTCTGTTGTTCCATACTTATCCATGTGGGCGTTAGCATAAAATGCGTAATATGCAGGAAAGGTCAATCCGAAATTGTGGAATTCCCATAAATAGTATCCAGCTCTTCCAATCCATTCCATAGCCGTCGGAGAGTCGATTTCCCGCATCTTTTCAACACCTAATGCTACAGCAATTTCAGCTTGGCCGCTTGCCACTGTAGAGCAGGCTGTTTGAAACGCAGCGCTTCCACTTGCACATGCGGCTTCGCATCGAACCAAACCTGCCTTTGTTAATCCACAGTATTCGCTTACAACAACGGCTGGAAGAAGTTCTTCATACCATGCTCCAGCTCCTACTGATCCCAAAGCCACAAACTCGATTTCTTTAGCGGTTATTCCTGCATCTACTAGGGAGGGCTTAACGGCTTCAAAAGCTAACTCCGCCACATTAACATCATTTCTGTTGCCAAATTTTGAGTTACCAACGCCAACAATCGCTACCTTTCTCATAGTGACCACGCATTTATGTTTAGACATATCGAGAGGATGATAAATAAAGAAAGGGGGTGCGGATTTATTTTCCTTTGAACTCGGCTTTCCTTCTCGACATGAAGGCTTCTACGCCTTCTTTAAGGTCTTCTGTAGAGAATACTAGTCCCAACAAACCTGCCTCCAGTCGCAGTCCCGCATCTAATGGCACCTGGGTTCCGAAGTTTAACGCATACTTTGCATACTTCAGAGCTATTGGCGGCCCGTCACTGAGTTTCTTCGCCAATTCTTTAACTTCTTCTCGGAGTTTTTCGTAGTGCACCACTTTATGCACTAAACCCATTTTTAAGGCTTCTTCAGCTTTAAGCATGTTCCCTAACATTATCATCTCTTTAGCTTTAGCTAGACCCACAATTCTGACGAGTCTTTGAGTCCCGCCCCACCCAGGAATGACACCTCGTAATATCTCGGTATTTCCAAGTTCAGCGTGTTCAGCTGCCACCCTCAAGTCGCATGCCAAGGCCAGTTCCAAGCCGCCACCAAGCGCGAAACCATTTATCGCTGCAATAACCGGCTTAGACATCTCCTCAATTTTACCGAAAAGTTTCTGTCCAGACCTTGAAAATTCTTCAGCTTTCACTGGCGTCGCCCTAGGGAACATTGTTAGATCTGCACCTGCGCTGAAGGCGCGGTCACCTTCACCGGTTACTACGACACATCTAATGCTTTGGTCTTTCTCAGCGGTGTCTATAACATCTGAGAGTTCCTCCATCAAAACCTCATTGAAAGCATTTAATCGATGAGGCCTGTTTAGCACTATCCACAATACGTTTTTTTCTCTTTCTACTTTGACGGTTTCATATGCTGTGCTCAACAAATATCACCATCCCAAGTTTAGTTCATATTCCTATATTATTTTTCATGCTGTTCTGTTAAAATTTCCTTAGGAGATATTTAAGGACGGTTAGCTTTTGGATTTCAGACGTTCCTTCGTAGATTTCAGTTATTTTTGCGTCTCTGTGATATCTTTCAACACGGTAGTCGCCTAAATAGCCGTAACCACCCAAGGTTTGTATCGCAAAGTCTGTGGCTTCCATTGCAACTCTGGCTGCGTATTGTTTCGCCATTGCCGTCGCCATAGGATCCAATTTACCAGCGTCAATTAACCAAGCAGCCCTATAGGTCAGCCACCTTGCAGCTTCAATTTTTGTCATGGCTTCAGCCAGTCCAGCGCCTATCAGTTCGTGCTGAAGTATAGGCTGCCCGAAAGCTTCTCTTTCTTTTGCGTATTTGAAGGCAATTTCCCAGGCTCCTTGAGCCATACCTATGGCTTGGGCTGCGACGCCTACACGGGTTATGTCGAAGAACTCCATGGAATGATAAAATCCTCTGTTCAGTTCGCCGACTAGGTTCCAATCGGTCACTCTGACATTGTCAAATTTAACTTCTCCTGTCACTGAACATCGAATTCCCATCTTGTCGTGCAATTTGGTGGTTTCAAGTCCCTGAGTATCTTTGTCGACTACAAAGAGAGTTTCCCCTCTGTATCTNNTTTGAAATGAGCGTCTTTGAACCATTTATCCACCACTCTTTTCCATATTTTGTGGCGGTGGTTTCCATGCGTGTTATGTCGCTTCCGCTTACGTTTGGTTCGGTAAATGCCGCTGCTGATATATATTCGCCCTTACATATTGAAGGTAAATACTTTTCCTTCTGTTCCTTCGTACCATAGTCTATTATAAATTCGCTACCGAAGTTTCCACTTGAAATAGCTGCACCTAGAGACGAGTCTGCTCTGCACATTTCCTCTATAACTAAACATGTTTCAAGCAGTCCATATCCTTGCCCACCATATTCCTCGGGAAATGAAATACTAGTAAACCCAAGTTTCGCTGCGTGCTCGTACAATTCTAACGGGAACTCTTCTTTCCTATCGAGGTCTAGTGCCAGTTCTGGCCTGAATTCTTTTGCGCAAAACTCTTTAACGGCATTTACGATTCCTTTTTGTTCTTCGGTTAATTCGAATTCCATTTATAGAACCCCTGCCCCACTTTCTTTCCCGTCCAGCCCTTCATGACATAATTCTCGAGGACTGGACACGGTTTATAAATTTCCATTTTATATTTGGCGTATAACTCCTTTAGTTTATCTAGTAAGAAATCTATGCCTATCCGATCTGCATGTTCGCATGGACCTGAAGGCCAAAAGGTGCCCAATTTCATTCCGGTGTCAATATCTTCAGGATTTGCAGCGTCGTCGTGAATTAACCATGAGGCTTCGTTCACTGCCACTGCCCAAGTTCTTTCAACATCATACTCATCAAGCAGATTGAAGGGGATTCTAGGTCTACCTTTTGCCCAATCGTAGAATCCAAGCCCTGTTTTTTGTCCATATCTCTTTTCTTTTATGAGTGGATCAATTAATTCTGAGCATGGTTTGAAGCGTTCTCCATAAGCTTGGTACAAGATTTCTCCAACATCGTAGCTAATGTCTATCCCGATAAAGTCGGCTAGTTCGAACCATCCCATCGGGAATCCACCGGTATATTTTATTGAGGCGTCTATGCCTTCTTTTGTTGCTTCGCCGCGGTTATAAGCCCAAAAGGCTTCGTTGAAAACTGCCCCTAACACTCTATTTACTATGAATCCCCGTACATCTTTTCGTACGATTACTGGTGTTTTTCCCAGTTTTCTGGCAAGTTCCGCAAGAGTGGCTACTGTTTCTTGACTTGTGTTATCGCCTTTAATTACTTCGACTAGAGTCATCAGTTGTGGCGGATTGAAGAAGTGCATTCCTGCTACTTTGTCTGGGCGTTTGGTCGCTTTGCCCATCTCTGTTATACTTAATGCAGATGTGTTGGATGCAAGTATCGCGTTTGAAGGAGCAAAAGAATCTAATGTGGCGAAGACTTTCTTCTTCAATTCAATGTTTTCTGGGACTACTTCAATTGCTAAGTCTATATTTTTGCCAGCTTGTTCGTAGCTAGTCGTGACGCTTACTCTTGCAAGGGCAGCATCAGCGTCTTCGCGTCTTATTCTTTTCTTTTCTACAAACTTGTCTAGGCTCCATTTCATTTTTTCCATGCCTTTTTGGAGAAATTCGTCGCTTACATCAATCAATGTGACTTCGCATCCGGCCATTGCGAGGAGCTGAGCAATACCACTTCCCATTGCTCCTGCGCCTGCAACCCCTGCTTTTTTAATTTTTTCAATTGCCAAAATGTTCACTCCCTAGATGGTTTATTGGTGAAACGAGAATGGTAATAAAAGTTTTGAATGATCTTATTAATTTTGAGGCGCAAACAGAAAAGATAGAGAATGAGATTCTTTTAGAGATTCTAGAAGAAACTGTTCAACGTGTACTTCAATTGGGCTCCTTTTAGTTTAAAATAATCTTGTCTTCTAAAGTTGATAGTTACGCCTTATGCAGTTTTAGCTCATTAATTTTGTTTATCAATGAAGGGACAACCTTGAATAAATCTTCGATAATGCCATAGTCCGCGAAGTTAAATATCGGAGCTTTTTGATCTCTGTTTAAAGCGATGATTAGGTCTGAGCCTTTCATCCCTAGAACGTGTTGAAAGGCTCCGCTTATTCCAACCGCAAAATAGAGATTAGGCTTCACTGTTTTTCCTGAACTGCCAACTTGACGGTCGCTGGGAAGCCAGCCTTTGTCTACGATCGGGCGGGAACAGGCCAGAACTGCGCCCAACTCATTTGCCAGTTCTTCCATCATGGGCATGCTATTTTGGTCTTTTATTCCTCGACCTATGCCCACGAGTTTTTCTGCGCCTGTAATGTCGACTCCACCTGAAGGAGGAACAACATATTTAATGAAGTGTTTTTCGACAATTTCTTCTGTTAGGGGGGATAAGATTTCGGTGATTTGCCCGTTTGCTGGTTCTGTTGGTTTTTGTCCGGTGAATGTTGCTTGGCGTACCGTTACTATGTAGGTTTCGGCTTTACGGGCCGTTGCCTTAACGTTTACTTTTCCTCCATAAATTTGGCGTGTTACGGTTAAGATGGCGCCTTCAAAGTCTAGGTCTATACAGTCCGTTGCGAGGGGTCTGTTTAAAGCTGTAGCAAGTCTCGGAGCTAGTTCGATACCGTAGGAAGTGTGTCCTATCATGACCAGCAATGGTTTGTGCTCTGTGATTAATCTTGAGAGAATTTTTCTGTAGGGTTCCGAATTGAAGTTATCCAGTTTTTCGTCTTGGACTAGCAGAACTGTTTTTGCGTATTCAGTTAAGATTTTCGCGTGTTGCTTAACATCTTTGCCCAATATGATTGAGGTCAATTCTGAGTCTGTTTTTTCAGCTATTTCTCTAGCTTTTGAGAGCATTTCGTAGGTTATATCTCGGATTCGTCCTTGCCTATGTTCGGTAAGAACGAAAATTTTAGCCATTCTAGATTAACCCCCTTGATTTGAGGATTTCGGTGATTTTTATTGCGATTTGGTCGGGTGTGCCTTTCAGGAATTCACATTTCTTTTCGACTGGCGGCGCGTATAACTTTTTTATGCTTGTCCATGAACCTGCTGGACCTACATCGTTTTCTGCCAAGCCTGTGTCTGCGAGATTCATGACTTTGACTTCTTTTTGCATGGCTTTGCGTATGCCCATTATTGAAACATATCTTGGCTCGTTTATTCCTGTTTGAATGGAGAACAGTGCTGGTAGCTTGACTTCGATTTGTTCTTCTAGACCGCCTTCTAGTTCACGGTTGACTTTGGCTGTACCTGAGGCTAGTTCAATTTTTTTAACAATTGTTGCATGCGGTATGCCTAGCATTTCAGCTAGGATTGGCCCGACCATAGCATTGCCATCGTCGGCCGATTGCATTCCCGTAAGAATTAGGTCGTAGTGTAGGGTTTTGATTATACTGTGAAGGATTTTTGCGATTGCGTAAGCATCTGAGGCCTCGAATTTTTTATCTGTTAAGCGCATGGCTTTGTCCGCTCCTCTGGCTAGACATTTTCTTAACGTGCGTTCTGAGTCTTGGGGGCCTATTGTTATAGCTGTGATTGTTCCACCTTGCTTCTCTTTTATGCGCACCGCCTCTTCTAATGCGTAGTCGTCCCACTCGTTAATATCATAAACTAAGCCCGCTTTTTCTATGGATTTGGCAGATGAATCGATTCTCAGCTCAGCTTCGGCTGTTTCTGGAACATGCTTAACACAAAGAATCGTGTCCACCTAACGTTAGCCTCCATAACGCTAATCTTTTGACTAAGTAACCTATTTCATATAGTTTTTGCGCGAATTAATGCGCGCATTTCAATCCTGAACAAATAAAAATGAAAATGTAACTACCCAAGCAGCGATGCGCTAAGAGGCTGCAAGTAAATGAAATTGAAGGAGAGAACAGTAGACAACCTAGATACCGCCTTTTTCGGAGAAGTGAAATCTCACAAAGGTTTCTGGTGTACGCCAAAAGGCGGAACGTGAAACGCCGGAACTGTGCGCCGTTTGCAGAGCCGCTAAAACGAAATTCGAAAACGTACCTTAGCTCAAATTGCCAGTCACGCTTTTAATTCTTGCTTGATCTTGTTTCTTTTTTCCTTTGGTAAAGGGCCGAACTTTTTAATCCTATCCGTGAAAAGTGTGAACAGTTCGGCTGCTTTTTTGTAAACAGGCAAGGGCACGTAGCTGTAACGAACTCGCATGCTTTCAATTCCAAATTTAGCTAGCTTTTGCCTCATTTCAATAATTCTTTTCTTCGTAAACTTTTCATCAATCTCTTGCGAACCCTCAATCACCAAAACTCCATCAGCACCAAACGCAAAAGCGTAGAGCAAATGTTTCAAGCCCAAAATAGCAGTCGACGGAACAGACACTATCCGAATATTTTCAGGATAATTCACGCGATCCAAACCCAAAAAGTCAATGCCCGTATAACCCACATTCTTATCAACGAAAGCAACAACAATAACTTCTTCAGCATCCTTTTCAGCCAACACTCCCCTTAAAGTTGCGATTATCTGCTTCGCCATCGAATTCCTAAAGTCAATAGCCTCTTTCGGACAGATGGGTATGCATGCGCCACAACCGATGCACTGAAAAGGATCAATTTTGGCTTTCTCCTCCTGCAGAGTTATGGCGTTTACGGGACACACCAGAACACAGTTGCCACAGCCATTGCATAAATCTGTAATCACAAATGCTTTCTCAGGACTTGTAGTAACATAGTCGCTCTTAAGAAACAACGAAGCCCTAGCCGCAGCCCCCAAAGAATCAGAAACCGTGTCGCGAACATCTTTCGGGCTCAAGGCGCAACCACTAACAAAAATTCCGGTGACAAGTGAATCGACTGGGTCAAGTTTTGGGTGCTTTTCTGTTACGAAGCCATGCTCACCAATTGGCACCTTCATTTTGTCTGCTAATTCCTTCAACCCTGTTGGCGGAATCATTGGCGTGGCCAAAGCAACCATGTCATACTCATCTTCCCTAATCTCGCCAGACAATGTATCTTCAGTTAAAACAACAAGCTTGCCAGTATTATTCCTGTAGACTTCAGCTACTTTTCCCTTCACAAATTGTACTCCGGCTTCCTCATTCCGCCAATAGAGGTCCTCATAACCCTTACCAGCAGCCCTAATGTCAATATAATAAATTGTCACTTCAATATCGAGTATCTTCTTGAGAATCAGAGCCTGCTTCAAAGAGTACATGCAACAAATGCGGCTGCAATAAGGAATGTTGTTCTTATCTCTGGAACCGGCACAAAGCACAATCGCCATTCTCCTAACGTCACTGCCATCCGCCCTTTTAATATACCCGCCAGTCGGCCCAGTAGCTGAGGTCAACCTCTCCAAATCCATCATTGTGATAACATCTTCGTAATTGCCATACCCGTAAATCTCTAGATTCCGGGCGTCGTAAAGCTTGAATCCTGTAGCTAGAATTATAGAGCCCACATTTAGGTTAACAATGCTGCCCTTATCCTCTAAGGTTATAGCTTTAGCAGGACACAACTTCTCACACTTTCCACACTTAGTGCAAGCGTCGAAATCTATCGTATAAGCAGAGGGAACCGCTTGAGGAAACTCTATGTAAGCTGCTTTTCTCTGCGACAGACCCTGGTTAAACTCATCCGGAACCGTCACCGGGCAAACTTTTTCACATACGCCACAACTCCTGCATTTCTCAACGATTACACCTCTCGGTTTGAAAAAGATTTCAACATCATAATTTCCAGGTCTTCCACCAAAATCTTGAACTTCAGCGTAAGTAAGCAAATTCACGTTTGCATTTCTCCCAACCTCAGCCATCCTAGGAGTAAGTATGCATTGGGCACAGTCTAAAGTCGGAAAAACCTTCGTCAATTTTGCCATGCTGCCGCCTATGCTGGGTCTTCTCTCTACAAGGTATACCTTAAAACCCAAATAGCCAAGTTCAAGAGCCGCAGTGATTCCGGCAATGCCCCCTCCTACGATTAGAATTTCCCTGGAACCCCTTTCGCTTATCGTTTCTAATGGTTCAAGCTCCAAGCTTCGCTCATAACCACCTCTAATTAAGCTTAAAGCCTTCCTTGTGGCTTCTGCTGACTTATGCGGCCCATGAACCCACGAGGTTTGTTCTCTAATATTAACAAATTCAAGCATGTAAGGGTTCAAGCCAGCTCTTTCCAAAAGGCTCTGGAAAGTCATGAGGTGCATCCTCGGCGTGCAACTTGCAACCACAACTCTGTCCAAGCCATCCTTCTTAATGGCCTCAAGGATCAATTCCTGAGCTGGCTTCGAACACAAGTAGTTGTGATATTTGGCTACAACAACCCCTTTCCAGCTCTTAACAGCATCAATAACCAAGTTAACGTCTATAACATCACCTATGTTTCCACCACACTCACAGACAAAAATGCCGATTCTAGGAATCTTCTTTTCCATATGGTGCGTCTCCATTTTCCATAATATATATTGATTCATAGAAAGAAAAAAACTTATTAAAAATCTTAGCTCCTCATTTCACTTGAAAGTGATCTAGAGAATGAACGCCCAGGAGCTTGTCCAGAAACATAAACTTCTCGAGTGCATCCAGTGTGGAATGTGCACCGGATGTTGCCCGGTTGCAAAAAAGGCTAGTTTGAATGTAAGAAGATACATGCAGGAAGTTTCAGCCATAGGCAAACTAATCATACACCCGCAAAACGAGTTATGGAGTTGTACAACGTGCTCCACTTGCAGCATTCTCTGCCCAAAAGACCTAAACCCATACGAATTTTTGATTGACATACGCAGCATGGCGGTTGAAGAGGGCAAAATCGCCCCAACTATCCGAGATGCCTTAGAAAGCATGTTCAAAAATGGCAACCCATGGTCAAGAATACGTAGCAAACGCTCTGAGTGGCTTGAAAGTTTAAACGCCAAACACATTTCACAAGGTGCAGAAATACTATATTATGTCGGTTGCACATCAGCCTATGACCCTAGGGTTCAAAACGTAGCTAAAAGCCTCGTAAAATGCTTTAAAAAGGCGGGATTAAGCTTTGGCGTTCTAGGCGATGAAGAAAGCTGCTGCGGAAGCGAAGCTTACGGTATGGGAGAAAAAGGCTTGTTCGAGTTTCTCGTTGAAGAGAATATGAAAATTTTCAACAAATACAAAATAAAACGAATGGTGACAAGCTGTCCACATGCTTTTCAGACCTTTAAAAAAAGATACCCACAAACCAGCATCGAAGTTCAACACCACACTCAATCACTTGCTAAACTCATCGAAAACCATGACCTAACCTTTTCAAAAGTAGTGAATAGAAAGGTAATTTATCATGATCCCTGCTTTCTGGGAAAGCAAAATGGAATCTATGAAGAGCCACGAAAAGTTATTGAAAGTGTGCCAGGAGTTAAGTTGTTTGAATTTGACCGTTCAAGAACTAGAAGCGTTTGCTGCGAAGGCGGCGGCGGAAGAACATGGATTGACATTCCAGGCCCGCGCTTGGCTGAAAAGCGAGTCAAAGATGCTGCTGAATCAGGTGCAGATATCTTAGCTGTAAGCTGTCCTTACTGCCTAGTAACATTTGAAGATGCCATAAAAACAACTGGACTAGAGGAAAAAATCCAAACAATGGATATCGCAGAACTACTTGTTCTTGCCCTATGATATCAAACACTGCGACAGAAACTTCGTAATCCAAGACTTAAACGAATAACCGCTTGATTATCATAGGATGAACTTGGCATGGCATGATACATTGTTTAAAACCAAAGATATCCTTTGAATGCACGAAAGAGGAGGTCATAGAAGAGTTGTAAGCCCGTTGAATTAAACTCACGAAGGCGTGCGCGTAAGCATTTAAGTTTGTTTCTTCAAAATGTTTAATGATCTAAAAATGAAAGGAATAAGGTTTCACGGTCGAGGAGGAGAAGGCGTGGTCATAGCTGCTGAGCTTGTGGCTAACGCTGCCTTCAAGGAAGGCAAGTGGGTTCAGGCCTTCCCATATTTTGGTGGAGAACGTCGAGGTGCTCCTGTAACAGCTTTTGTGAGAATATCTGATAAGCCAATTCGGCTTAGAGGTCCACTCTACAAACCAGATTATGTCATTGTCCTCAGCCCATTTCTAAGTGAAAAAGTGAATGTGACAGAAGGAATGAAGAACCGAGGATTATTGATAATTAATAGCGCAGGCAAGCGTAGACAGAGTGAATTCGAAGGATATAGAGTAGTTATGGTTGACGCCACCAAAATAGCTGTAAAATTAGGTCTTGTTGTCTCTGGAACCGCTGTTGTTAATACCGTGATGCTGGGAGCTTTTGCCAGAGTTACCAAGATTTTCGCTCTTGAATCACTGCAAGAAGCAATCAGGGAAAGATGGCGTAATCAACTTGGAGAAATGAATGTTAAAGCCGCTTCTCTGGGATACATGCTTCTCAGGGAGGGTGATGAGGCTGAATAGGAAACGCGGCCGACGATCACCTCTTCCAAGGACTCCCCTGTCAACTCCGTCTGACAGCGGTTTTGGCGATAGTGGAACATGGCGAATATATCGCCCTATGATCGACAAAGACAAATGTACGAAATGTGCCATATGTTGGCTTTTTTGTCCTGAGAACTGCATTAAACTAGATTCAGATAATACCCCTGAGGTCAATCTAGCGCATTGTAAGGGTTGTGGGATCTGCGCTAAGGAATGTCCCATCAAAGGGATAGTTATGAAATATGAGGGAGAGATGAAAGATGTCGCAAAAGATAATAGCGACTGGTAATTATGCTGCTGCGTACGCAGTCAAATTGGCTAAAGTCAAAGTAGTTGCTGCCTACCCTATTACGCCTCAAACCAGTGTTATTGAGAAGATTGCTGAACTCATAGATAATGGCGAAATGAGTGCTGAATACATCAAGGTAGAATCTGAGCATAGTGCCATGTCAGCATGTATCGGAGCGTCGGCTGCCGGAGTCAGAACCTTTACAGCTACATCCTCTCAAGGTTTATTGTATATGCATGAGATGCTTCACTGGGCATCAGGAAGTAGATTGCCAATAGTGATGGCGCAAGTAAATCGGTCTATAGCTCCCCCTTGGTCTATTTGGACTGATCAAAACGATTCCATCTCTCAAAGGGATACAGGGTGGATCCAATTCTACTGTGAAAACAATCAGGATATTCTAGATTCTTTGATACAGGCATATAAAGTAGTTGAAGACAAGAAGGTTTTATTGCCTGCGATGGTATGTTATGACGGTTTTGAACTATCCCATACAGCGATGCCACTAGAGTTGCCTGATCAAAGAGAGATTGATAATTTCCTAGGACCCTACAATTTGAAGCACGCCCTCATAGATTTTGATAGACCTTCAACTCATGGTAACTTGGTAAGTCCAGAATTTTACATGGAGTTTCGGCTTCTAATACAGAAAGCTATGGAGAATGCTAAACATGTTATTGATAAGACTGCATCAGATTTCTCAAGACGGTTCGGTCGAGACCATGGATCTCAGATTCAATGTTACAAGTGTAGAAGTGCGGATGTGGCAATTGTATCTATGGGTGCTTTAAGTAGCGAAGCGAAGGAGGCGGTCGACAGACTAAGAAAGAAGAAAGTGCCTGTTGGCGCTATCAAGGTACGAGTCTTCAGACCTTTTCCTACAGAGGTTTTCCAAGAGATTGGAAAAAGCGTGAAAGCCTTCGTAATCATAGACCGTAATATATCCTTTGGCATTGAAGGTGTCCTCTTCACTGAGGTAAAAAGCTCTTTATATCCATTGGACAAGAAGCCCTTGGTTCTCGGCTTTATTGCTGGTCTCGGTGGACGAGACATAAGAGTACGACACATTATCAAGGCAGCCAGAAAAGCATTAAACGCTCTTCGAACTGGTGTAAAGTACCCCATGGAGGAATGGGTTAACGTTAAGAGGTGACAAAAATGAGTTGGATAAAACAATTACCTAAAGAAGAATGCATTCTTCCTGGTATATCTTCCTGTGTGGGCTGTGGTGCTGCCTTGAGTCTGAGATTCGTTTTGAGAATTTTAGGAAGACGAACAATTCTAATCATTCCTGCTTGTTGCTCCTCGATTATCCAAGGTTCTTATCCTAATACCGCCTTCAAGATTCCTGTTCTGAATGTAGCCTTCGCTTCGAGTGCTGCTATTGCGTCAGGAGTAGCAGCGGCCCTTAGAACTCGAGATATCGAAGGAGCCAATGTGATGGTCTGGGCTGGAGATGGAGGTACTGCTGACATAGGAATCCAAGCAATCTCGGGCGCAGCTCAACGTCAGGAAGACATTCTCTACGTCTGTTACGATAATGAAGGTTACATGAATACTGGAATCCAAGAAAGCGGTGCAACACCTTTCGGTGCATGGACCTCCAACTCACCAAGAGGTAAGCGGCTATTCAAGAAGAACATGCCTTTCATAATGATGGGACATAGAATACCGTATATAGCCACCGCAAATATTTCGTATCCTCAAGACTTAATCCTGAAGATTAAAAAAGCTTTGAACCATTCTGGATTCAAGTATATCCATCTTTATACCGCTTGTCCTCCAGGCTGGCGAATACCCGCAGATGAAACAATAAGTATAGGAAAACTTGCGGTCAAGACTGGAGTTTGGGCTCTCTTCGAGATAGAAAATGGAAAATTTCGTCTAACAGGTCCAAGCGTCAGAATTCTCAACAAAAACAGAAGGGAACCCTTGGAAGAATATTTGGGAATCCAAGGGCGTTACAAAACAATAACAGATGAAGACATTGAAATCTTAAAAGAAAGAATAGACAAAACATGGAAGATATATTCTGAACTACAGAAATTGGAAGAGGCCGTTCCTCTTTAGTTGCAATTCTCTTAAGAGGAAAAGTTGCCTCTATCAGTTTGTTGCACAACACTAAAGTTGGGTAATCGAAGTTTGCATTACCGCTCTATTGGTATCCACCTTCTTTGATTGCTCTATTAAGTTCCGCTATTGCAGTTGGATCTTCCAGAGTAGATACGTCACCAAGATATGTATGTCTGGCGCTCTTTGTATATGACTTCTTTTCTGCGATTACAATGAGAAGTTAGTCTGTTTGAAGCTTGGGAAGAATTTCTTTAAAGTGATCTAGCGATTTTGGATTGATTAGAGAGTCGATATTTAGAACAGGCTTGCCATGTATTATGTTTGTAATTGCGATTTCAACCTTTTTCATGCTGAAGGTGTATGGAACGTCTGGCACTTCCACTATTAACGCTGGAACATGGCGAGGAGAAGCATTTTCGCCTAGGGCTCTTTTTATCTTTTTCTTTAAATTGTCTGTTAAGCTTTGTCCCGGAACAAGTTTGACAAAGAGGATTATGCGCTGATCTCCTTTCCAAGACTGGCCCGCGGCTACGCTGTCAGCAATTTCTTCCAGTTCCTCTACTACATTGTATATTTCAGCTGTACCTATGCGCACCCCTGATGGCTTCAAAACAGCGTCGGAACGACCTAGGAAAGTTATTCCACCTGTATCGGTGTGAACTATAATGTAATCGCCGTGTCTCCACACGTTCTTGTTAGAATAAAACCTAAAGTAAGCACTTTCGTACCTTTCGTTTGTTGGGTCTTTCCAGAAAAAAAGGGGCATAGATGGAGAAGGAGCTTCACAAACGAGTTCTCCTTGTTGATCAGCTAGGGGGTTTCCCTTCTCGTCATAAGCCTTCACTTTCATTCCCAAAGCCGGAGCCTGTAATTCACCGGCATAAACAGGGAGTGTAGGGCTTCCAGCGACAAAACAACCATTGATATCTGTGCCGCCTGAAATAGAGTTGAAATGCAAATCTTTTTTGATCTCTTGGTAGACATATTCAAATCCTTCAGCTGAGAGAGATGAACCCGTTTGAGATATTTCTCGTAATGATGATAAATCGTAGGCTTTTCCGGGCTTAACTCCTTGACTTCGCAGATAATTGATATATGTTGCACTACAACCGAAAATGGTGATTTTCTCGTCCTGAATTAATTTCCACATGGCGTTTGGATCAGGATAGTTGGGGTTGCCATCGTATAGCACAATCGAGGCTCCAACCGCTAGAGAGCTCAGCATCCAATTCCACATCATCCAACTACAACTTGTCAGGTACATGATCGTATCTTCTCGTTTTAAATCTGTATGGAGCATTAGCTCCTTTAGGTGATTGATAAGGACTCCACCAGCTCCCTGTACAATGCACTTTGGTTTACCGGTTGTTCCTGAGGAAAACATGATAAACAGAGGATAACTGAAAGGTAACTGTTCAAATTGAATTTCCAGTTCTGTTTCCGGAGCTAAAAAATCATCATAATGCACAGAATTGGCGATATTGCTGACATCAGGTTTTGCTTCCACATATGAAGAAACGATCACCTTTTCCAGCGAGGGAATTCCTTTGGTAACTTTCTCAGCTTTAACTAAAATGTTATGAGTCTTACCTTTGTAGAAATATCCATCAGCTGTAAACATAACTTTAGGTTCAATTTGACCGAGACGATCCAGTACTGCTTTTGCCCCGAGCTCAGCACCACAAGAAGCCCATGTAGCGCCAACACTAGTGGCGGCAAGCATGGCAATGGCTCCTTCTGTCAAATTGGGCATAAAGGAACATACACGATCTCCCGAGACAACCCCTATCTTGCGTAGCGATTTAGCCAGACGCGCCACAGAGTTGTACAATTCTCTATAGTTTATCTTGGCAGATTTTCCGGTTTCACCTTTGAATATAAAGGCTGTTTGGTCGTCTCTATGTCTCAATAGGTTCTCGGCGAAATTCAATCTTGTGCCTTCAAACCACCTTGCACCAGGAAACTTGCTTAAGTCATCAACCACCTTGTCATATCGACGGGAGGCTATGATTCCACCAAATTCCCAGATGGCCGCCCAAAAATCCGGTATATTCTCTGTCGACCAGTTGTGCATTTGGGAATAAGAGTCGATATTAAGACGATGTTTTTTATTGACAAAGTCGATAAACATGGTCATATTAGCCTGTTTTATGCGTTCTTTGGAAGGTTGCCAGAGTGCTTTTTTCATCATTTCGCTTCCTTTAGTTTTTCGCGCGCATACTTTGATGTCCTTTTGTCTATTGATTAACTCTGGATCCGGAACGTGAAAATATGTGATTATGCCTTTTTCTTCGCCGACACCTTGGGGGAAGATTTGATTATCTTTTATGGTATCATCACTGATTACGAGCGCTAGGCTTGAAGTAACGCCTTGCAGATGATAAGTAGTCAAATTAGTGGCATCCAACTATTTTGTCGGTTTAAAATATCTTATGTCCATCATGGAACCTACGCGTTCTTTCTTCTTCTTGAAGACTGCCTCCACACAGATTCCGATTCTTAAATCTTTTGGATCCACTTCACCCAGCCTGTGAACGAATCCGCCTTCAACGTTATCGATTTTGACCATTGCCCAGATAACTGGCTTCTTTAGTTTGAATCCATCAACATCTATGTAAGCAATTGTGTAGGTGTAAACTTTACCCCTTTTGCCAACCTTCACCCACTCCTTCAATCTCTCAAAACATCGTTCGCAGAAAAGCCTCGGAGGCACGTAGATGATACCGCAATTTTTGCAGTTGGTACCGAAGATCTTTGCGTTTTCCTTAATCTCCCTGAAGAATTTCTCTCCCGTAATGCCGTAGGTGTATGAGTAGTCACATTCCATGTGGCCCATCCAATGCTTAATCTCACGGGGGTCGCCTATTTTTTCTAAGGACATAGTTCTACACTTCCATTGGCTTGAAATATCTTATGTCCGTTATGGCTCCTATCCGCTCTCTCCGAGGTTTCCAAACAGCTTTTACTCTCATGCCAAAATTGATGTTCTTTTTCTTTGCTTCGCCTATAAGATGAAATATTCCCATGCCCTTTGAGGCTCCGTCAAGTTCGATTATGGCAATTAAAATCGGTTCTTTCAGTCTTTTTGCATCTGCGGCCAGATAGGAAATTGAGTAGGTGTTGATTATGCCTGTATCCTTGACGTAAACCCACTCATCTGTAGGTCTGAAACATAACTCGCAGTACATTCGCGGCGGAACCATTATGCGCCCACATATGTTACATTTTCTGGCAATAATTCTCCCCTGTTTGAGCTCTTTCAGAAATCTACTCATAGCTGTTCCAGTATTCCATGCATATCTTATCTTCGGTTTCCAACGTTCAACTGGAACTCGTCCTTTCCTCAGATCCTCTGTTTTGATCCTTTCACCAGCATACTTTTCAGTTTTCGCGCTCATTCTTAAAATCTCAGCTCCTCATAACTATAACAGACCCGTATTGCATGAGATCACCCCAAGCTTGAGCTACACCAGTTCTTGGATCGTTTGGCACCTGTCGCTTTCCAGCCTCGCCTCTCAACTGCCAGAAGATTTCACAGACTTTCATTAGCCCAGCCGCCGCAATTGGATTGCCTACCCCTAAAAGACCACCAGAAGGATTTATGGGCAAGTCACCGTCTCTCTGTGTGACCCCCTCCTCTGTGAGTTTCGGAGCCTCGCCTTTCTTACACAAGAGGAGGCCTTCCATGTGATGAAGTTCCTTGTAGTCAAAGGGATCATATGGTTCCGCGACATCTATCTCTTTACGAGGGTTTTTTATTCCCGCCATCTTGTAAGCCATTCTTGCGGCACATTCCACATATTTGGGAAAGTAGAGGTCTCGGTTGGTCCAGTAGGTTGAGTCTATGCACCAACCAACGCCGTCAATCCAAACAGGGGCATCCGTGATTTTTTTGGCTATATCCTCTGAAGCTAGGACTAATGCTGCAGCGCCGTCACTCGTTGGACTAATATCTAGACGCTGGACAGGCCAAACCATGACCTCAGAGTTGAGAACGTCCTCGACCGTGATTTTTGCTGGGAGTTGTGCACAGGGATGATTCATTGCGTTTCCTTTGTTCTTAACAGAAACCAGTGCAATCTGTTCCTTCTTAACATCGTGGACGTGCATGTACCGGTGCATCTCGAGAGCGAAGATCCAGACTAGGTTCATTCCAAGGGGTCTGCTCATTATTGGATCAAAGATGGTTGTGAAGGCGTATTGGGGATGGGGAAAACACGACGACATTTTCTCTTCAGCTACCACTAAGCAAGTGTCAAAGTGACCTGAGGCCACGTGCCACCAACCCGCGTTCGCCGTAAAGACGCCTGTCCCTCCGCCGACGTAGACTCTGCAGTATGGTTTACGCCATGCACCAGCCCCATTTGACAAGTTTTCTCCTTTCATATGGATTCCATCAAAAGCGTCGGGGCCTGTCCCAAGAGTAACACACTCGATGTCCTTTCGAGTTAGTCCAGCCGAATCGAGAGCCATTTTGGAGGCTTCATAAGCTAATTCTCTACCGGTTTCTTTCAAGTTTCGTCTGAAAAGGGTTAACCCCGCTCCAATAACTGCAACTCTTCGTTTAACAGACATTTTAAATCTCATCCCAAGTCAGTGCTCAGAACAGCTACGGCCCCACTATCGGTTGGAATTCCACGCCACACCTGGGCTAGTCCTGTTTCGGCGTTTGCTACTTGACGTCTGCCAGCTTCGCCTCGCAGTTGCAAAGTGATTTCCAGAAGTTTCTGAAGACCTGATGCTTCAAGTGAGTATCCAACTCCTAGCAGACCACCGGATGAATTGACCGGTAGGTTGCCATCTCTTTCTGTAACCCCATCCTCCGTTAGCTTTCCAGCCTCCCCCCTTTCACAGAACCCTAGGGCTTCAAGGTTTTGAAGTTCTTTGTAGGAGAACATATCATCGATTTCTGCCAGGGATATCTCTTTTCTCGGATTTTTTATCCCAGCAGTCTTGTAAGCCATTTTTGCTGCAAGTTCGGTGTATATTGCCCTCCCCCATTTGCGGGTCTCCAGCCAGGGAGTACCAGAATTCCATCCTACTCCCCTTATCCACACTGGAGTATCGGTAAGTTTTCTTACAACATTGTCTGAAGCCAAAACCATTACGACACACCCGTCAACGAGGGGGCTGATTTCCAAACGTTTCAGCGGATAAAACAATGACTCTGATGCAAGCACATCGTCTACGGTTAGGTTTGCTCCAAAGGCTGCGTAAGGATTGGCTAGAGCGTTTTTTTTGTTCTTTACAACGACTTGGGCGCACATTCTTTTTGTGGTTTTTGTGTCATGTAGGTAGCGATTCATTTCCAGTCCAGCAATGTAAAATGGATGACCATCCATGGGTCTGTTAAAGAGTGGATCCATAGCAAAGGCAACGATGTCCGCAAAGGTGAGTATGTCAGAAGCTTTACTGTGCGCTTCAAGGGCAATTATGTTGAAGGCACCGGTGTGTATCAGCATATAGGCGGTTGCCAACCCATATAATCCGTCAGCTGCAATCGTGAACAAGGGTCTCAAAACGGCTCCAAGCTGATCTGGAACAAACTCGTCAGAGATACTGACTCCTTCCCAGTAGTCTTCGGAACAGCAGATGAAAGTGTCTACGTCTCTTCGAGGATCAACTCCGGCATCTTCATAAGCTTTGGTTGCTGCCTCAAACATTAGTTCTTTATAAGATACTTCGGGGGTAATAGGTCTGAAGCCTGTGCATCCAACGCCAACAATAGCTATTTTGTTCAGGGTTGTCACCTTTTAACTTTAAAAAAGGTTTGCGTTATTTATTTAAAAAATTTTACATGCGCGCGCCAAAATGATAGACGTTTAATCATGCAGTAAATAGGAGTCAGGGTTGTCAAAACTGGTGAACTGTGTTGCATAGCCATAGCTTTCAGAATATGCCCAAAATTGCATGGATATGTGCGTTTGTCTTTACAAAAGAACTTATTTCTAAGCCCGAAGATATTCTTGCCACAGAAGCATTGGTGGGGGGAAATCTTTGGATTTTGAGTTGAGTGTTGAACAAAAAATGATAGTTGAAACCGCTTCTGAAATAGCTCACGGTTTTGGTCCAGAATATTGGAGGGAAAAAGATAAGAAGCATGAATTTCCTGAGGATTTCTGGAAAGTTTTGGTTGAGAATGGGTTTTCGGGTATAGTTATTCCTGAAAAATACGGCGGAAGCGAGATGGGAATGTTTGAGATGATTTTAGCCATGGAAGCTTTAGCCTCTGAAGGTTGCGGATTGGCTGGAACATGGTTTCTATGTTTGACTTCTGTTTTTGGGAGCCTATCCATAGTAAAACATGGAAATAATAGTCAAAAAGAAGAATACCTGCCAAAAATTGCTAAAGGTACGGAGTTCTGTTTGGGTTTAACTGAACCTGAAGCTGGAACAAACACTTTAGCCACTAGGACAATGGCTGTGCCGAAAGGAGGCGAGTATGCAATCAACGGAGAAAAAATCTTTATTTCAGGTGCTGATAGGGCTGAAGGAATGATTCTCGTAACCAGAACAACTCCTTCAGAAAAAGCTCCAAAAAGAACTTTGGGTTTGAGCCTTTTCCTTGTAGATCTACCTAACCCGGCAATCGAAGTTGTTCCCATAGAAAAACATGGAATTAACTACTCAAAAACCTGTGAAGTTTTCATCAACGATCTTAGAATTCCTGAGGAAAAGATGCTGGGTGAAAAGAACAAGGGATGGTATCTCATATTGGACATTTTGAACCCTGAAAGAATGTCTTTCTCAGCGGCTTCAGTTGGAATCGGGCTTTTAGCCATCAAAAAAGCTGTTGAATATGCTAAGGAAAGAAAGGTTTTCAGAAATCCCATAGGTTCTCATCAAGCTATCCAGTTTCCGCTCGCAGATGCTAAAGCAAAAATTGAGGCTGCCAAGCTGCTTAATTATATGGCTGCTTGGCTTTATGATAAGGGGCAACCTTGTGGTGCTGAGGCTAACATGGCTAAGATTTCTGCTGTTGAAGCAGGTTTCCAAGCCGTTTACCATGCTATGCAAACTTTCGGCGGCTACGGTTATGCTCTCGAATATGATGTAGAACGTTGGTGGCGAGAGATAAATCTAATCAGACTTGCACCCGTAACCCATCAAATGGCCTTGGCTTTTGTCGGTGAGCATGTTTTGGGTTTGCCAAAATCCTACTAAATCCGCGCACGCATAACGTATTTTGCAAAACCTCAGGCATTTCAGTTCACGAATATCTCCAATCCTTTGTTTTTGTATACAATGGCGGTGCTCCATGATGTTTGTTGCTGATCGAGTTGGACAAAAAATTTTAGGAAGCGTTGTTGTAGATCTTTTTCGAGGAACTTTTCTTGGGGGATGTTGATAACTTTCTTAAAGCAAGAGACTTGTTATTGAATGCAGACAATTATGAGTATACAAAAAGCAATTTTGAATGGCCGAAGATTGAAGAATTCAACTGGGCTACGGATTTTTTTGATAAAATAGCTGAAGAAAGTACTAACCCTGCAATAGTTTTAGTTGATGACAAGGGTCTAGAGGAAAAGATAAATTTCAAGAGTTTGAAGCAGAGATCCAACCAAGTTGCCAACTTCTTAAGAAGTCTTGATTTAACCAAAGGCGACAGGATATTACTCTTATTACCGAATCGAGTTGAACTCTTCGAGATTTTTCTTGGAGCCATGAAAGTCGGATGTTCGATTGTACCAGCTTCAACATTACTTACCCCAGAAGATGTAAAAGACAGAATAGTTAGGGGAAATATCAAGTGCGCTATATCGGACCGAGTATTTTCTAATAGAATTGAACTGGCAGGCAAGGCAAAAGAAGCTTTGAAATGCAAAATATTAGTTGACGGAGAGGCTAAAGATTGGCAATCCTATAGTGAAATAAACACCTTTTCATCAGAGTTTTCTACTAAACAGAAATTCTTACACAGCGACGAGCTATTGATTTATTTTACTTCTGGAACTACAGCAAAACCAAAACTTGTGTTACATACGTACACTAGTTATCCTGTAGGTCATTTGACAACGATGTATTGGATTGGTGTAAAGCCAGGAGATCTTCATTATAATATCAGTGCCCCAGGATGGGCAAAACACGCATGGAGTACAGTTTTTGCAGCATGGAATGCTGGAGCCACGTCCTTTGTTTATGCCTACTCAGGAAGGTTTAATCCGAAAAAGACTCTTGAAAACATAGAAAAATATGAAGTCAAAACTTTGTGCGCACCGCCTACTGTGTGGCGACTTTTCATGCTTGAGAAGTTGAAGAAGTACAGTTTCTCCTTGAAAGAAGTTGTTAGCGCTGGAGAGCCACTAAATCCTGAAATAATAAAGAGGGTTAAGGAAAGCACCGACTTAGAAATTAGGGAAGGATACGGACAGACTGAGACAACCTTGCAAATCGGCGTCTTTCCCGGCATGAAAATCAAACCAGGGTCAATGGGGGTGGAAGCTCCAGGTTTTCATGTTGACATAGTTGACGTTTATAATCAGAAATGTTTAACAAACAACAGAGAAGGAGCGATTGCAGTAGAAATCACGCCGCGGAGACCTACTGGCCTCATGGAGCGCTACATCGATCCCGTAGAGAAGAACTTAGAGGTTTTTCTTGGAGGGTGGTATCTCACAGGAGACTTGGCCAAAAAAGATGATGATGGATATTTTTGGTTCATAGGGAGAATCGATGATGTTTTCAAAAGCTCAGACTATAGAATAAGCCCCTTTGAAATTGAAAGCGAACTGCTTACACATAGATTAGTAACAGAATCTGCGGTAATCGCCAGTCCTGATGAATTAAGAGGATATGTACCTAAAGCCTTCATAATCCTTAGAGCCGGCATAAAACCTTCTAGGGAAAACGCAATTGAGTTGTTCAGATTCACAAGAAACAAAATAGCACCGTATAAAAGACCCCGAATCATACAGTTTGTGACAGAGCTCCCGAAGACCATTAGTGGCAAGATAAGAAGAAAGCAACTTAGACATCAAGAAGCACAATTAGGAAGCAGAAGAGCCAAAGCACAATATGAGTTTTATGAAGAAGAGTTCGCACAAGAACTTGAAATGTGATTCACAATAAATTTCGAGTAATTCTCAGTGTATGTACGTATGGATTTGTGCAAAGTGGTTTGGCACAACTACGCCGCTGCACAATGTTGCTTCCCTTGTTCATAGATCAAGCCTGCTAAAAGCTACTCTTTTTGTCCATACTTTTCGTAGTAACAAAATTCTTGAAGCGGTTTTCTTCGATGGATTTCCCCCTTTTCTTTAGCTGGATAGCCTACAGGAGTGAAGGCTACAACTCGAACGTTTGCTGGAATGTCAAGGATTTCTTTCACCATTTTCTCGTCGAATTCTCCCACCCAACAGGTTCCTAATCCCCTATCACTAGCTGCAAGAATTAGATGCTCAAAAGATATGCCGATGTCTGTCATATAGTAATCCTTATCTCCCATGTGACCTGAATTCTGGGGTTGTGCACAAGCCACGATTATAACAGGTGCTTGACTAATCCAATCCTTTGACTCGGGTCTCGACTCTGCAATCTTGATTCTTCTCTTTTCGTTCTTGACAATTATGTACTCCCAACACTGTTGGTTCTTCCAAGAAGGTGCGAGACGAGCTGCTTCCAACAAGAATTTTAGATCTTCATTAGATATAGGATCTGGCTTATACCCCCTTATGCTTCTTCTCTTCATAATTACATCAACAAACTCCATACCGCTCACCAAGTAGACATTAGCTAACATAGTTATTTACAGTTAATGAATGCACATGCACATATTGTACGCAAGCTAGATTTGGGGATTAAAGTTCAACTCTTGTGTGCGCACGTCTTAGAAGTGAGAAATAGCGACAATATATATATCGGTGTTAAATTGCCTTGAGGCGCTTTCTGTCATAATGCTCAATCCAATGCACAGATTGCTACCGACAAGATTATTAAAACTTGAATTCATACCATTTCCCTTTGAACCCAGGAGAAAGTAGCAAAATTCTTGTTTTTGGATAGCATTATTATAGTATTGCATTATCAGTTGCGTGAGAAATTTGCATGAAAACCAGCATGCGTACGAAGGCGATATAAATTCTTTGTCAAACAAAAATACAACCCAAATCCATTTCTGGCAAGGAAACCAAGCATGCGCAGAGGCAGCTATAACAGTTGGATGTAGATTCTTCGCAGGATACCCCATAACACCCTCTAGTGAAATCGCCGAAAACCTAGCGCTGAGGTTACCCCAAGTAGGCGGCATAGCCATCCAGATGGAAGACGAACTAGCTTCCCTAGGTGCAGTCATAGGAGCAAGCTGGGCAGGAGCAAAAGCCATGACCGCTACTTCAGGCCCCGGCTTTAGTCTCATGCAGGAAAACATAGGGTACGCTTTCATGACCGAAACTCCGTGCGTAATCGTAAACGTCCAGAGAGTTGGCCCAAGCACAGGTCAAGCCACTAAATGTAGTCAAGGAGACGTAATGCAGGCTCGCTGGGGAACCCATGGAGACTATTCTCCTATTGTACTCTCGCCCAACTCGGTGCAAGAAATGTTCGACCTAACAATTAAAGCTTTCAACTTAGCCGAAAAATATCGGACACCAGTCATACTCTTAGCCGATGAAATCGTCGCCCACATGAGAGAACCAATAACCGTGCCACCCTTCCATAACATAAGGATAGTCAACCGCAGAAAACCGAAACAAACAGATAAAGCCTTCTTTGGCCTAAAAGAAGTCCCACCGATGCCATCCGTCGGCCAAGGCTTCAACGTTTCCGTAACCGGATCAACACACGACGAATACGGAATTCGCTACACAGCCAACCCAGCTGTACATCGACGGCTGGTCGAGCGGTTAGTGAGGAAAATACGAAGAAACGCAAGCCAAATCCTAGACTTCGAGGACTATAAAAGTAAGAACTGCGAAGTCGCTATCGTTTCCTATGGATGCACCTCGCGGGCAGTTTATGAAACAGTTGACTCCGCGAAAAAGAAAGGAATCAAACTTGGCTTCCTTCGACTGAAAACACTGTGGCCCTTCCCCGAAGATGCAATTCAGACGATGGTTAAAAACGCCAAAATACTTTTCGTACCGGAAATGAATCTGAAACAGATTTTCTACGAAGTGGAAAGAGCAGTTCACGGCACGGTTCCAGTTGTTCCCATAAACAAGATCGGAGGCGGAGAAATGATAACGCCGGAAGAACTACTCGTAAAAATCGTGAGAGATGTGAAAAATGTTGACTGAAAAAAGTTTCACTCGAAAATATCTAAGAAACATACGGCTTCCATTTTGCCCAGGTTGCGGCAACCTAACAATCATGAACTCTTTCCTCAGAGGTATTCATGAACTGGGATACGAAGACCCTAGCAAATTCGTTTTCTGCAGCGGCATTGGATGCGCAGCATGGATCGCGTCCCCCTACTTCAAAGCAGACTCAATCCACGTTACCCATGGAAGAAGCATACCTGTAGCCACAGGAGTGAAGGCAATACGTCCAGACTTGAACGTCGTAGTCTTCGGCGGAGACGGAGACCTAGCAGGAATCGGTTTGAGCCACCTGATTCATGCTGCTCGAAGAAATCTCGACATCATTGTTATTATGTCAAACAACATGATCTATGGAATGACAGGTGGCCAAGTCGCCCCCACGACTCCCCTCCAAACCAAAACAACGACAACCCCCTACGGAAACGTTGAACGCCCGTTCGACACGACTTACCTAATGGTTGCAGCTGGAGCTAGCTACGCAGTCCGCTGGACAACCTTTCACATAGAACAACTCAAAGAATCCATTAAGAAAGCCATCACAACCAAGGGCTTCTCCTTCATCGAAGTATTAAGCCAGTGTCCCACAGCCTTTGGAAGAAGAGTTGGACTCAAAACAGCGCCGGAGATGCTCCGATGGTTCAAGCAAAACTCTGTGACGCTTCAAGACGCCGAGAAAATGGCTGAAAAAGACTTGAAAGGAAAGATTGTAGTGGGAGAATTCGCTCATCGAGAATTTCCAACAGTCCCCGAAACTCTTTACGAAGTTATGAAGGAGGCAAGGAGGAGTGCACAAAAAGATTGAGGTAAGAATAAGCGGTTTTGGAGGACAAGGTGTAGTCTTGGCCGGAGAAATTCTTGGAAGAGCTGCTGCTTACGAAGGAAGATACGTGGTTCAAACCCAAAGCTACGGTGCCGAGGCTAGAGGAAGTACTGCAATGAGCGAAGTCATCATCTCGGATAGCAAGATCGGTTTCCCAAAGGTTAGGAAATGCGACATCTTGGTAACTATGAGTCAAAATGCCCTTGAAGCAAATTTGAAACACTTGAAGGAAAAAGGCGTGTTGATAGTTGACAAAGATAAGGTAGCACCCCTACCCGAAACAAAGGCAAGAGTTTTCAAAATTCCCGCGACAAAAACTGCTGCGAAGCTATTTAAATCCAGGCTTTACGCCAACGTCATCATGTTGGGAGCCTTGTCCAAAGTAACGGGAATTGTGAAAGAAAAGACTATTGAGAAAGCTATAGCTGACACTGTGCATGAAGCTTCAAGAGAAGCGAACATCAGAAGTTTCAGAAAAGGGCTCAAACTTGTTGCGCTATGATGTTTCGCGTGCAAAGAGTCTTAAGACACGATAGACAGCGCACCTTGAGATAATAATCCAAACTTGTTTTTGCATTAGAGCGGATATAGCCTTTCAAGAACGATGCAGTAAGTGGCGGAAATACTGGGATGGAAAATATTTGGAAAAGATTTAAGGAACCGTAGTTTCTCGGAAGTTTAGCGATAGGGTATGTACTTTCTTCCCAATAGTTCCCTCGCTATTATTGTTCTTTGTATGTTAAGTGTTCCTTCTGCGCCTATCATGTAGGACATTATGCCTCTCAATCCCATTTCCAAGGGGCACTCTTTCGTGTAGCCGTAGGCTCCGAACCATAACATAACCCGTTTGAAAACGTCGAAGGCAAAGGGTGGAATCTTCAATTTGCAGGCTGAAATATAACTGCTGACTCTTCTGGCTGAAAACTTTTCTTCCGAATATTTCTTGTCCATCATCCACGCCGTACGGTAAACAAGGGACCGCAAAGCTTCAAGTTCAGCCCAGTCATCAGCCAACTCGAATTGTATTCCTTCAAACTTTGCTATGGGACGACCGAAGGCTTCGCGCTCCTTGATGTGGGCCATTCCAATTTCTAAGGCTCTTTTCGCTGCGCCCAAACATGTTGCCCCTATCAAAAGTCTGGCCGCATCAAAACCTTCCATTGTCAGATAGAATCCATTTCCTTCCTCACCTATTCTGTGGTAGTCCGGTAACCGAACGCCATTCATCAGGAAACCCCCTGTTGAAATCCCAAGTCTTCCCATATCTTCAAACCGCTTCACACTTTCTACTTCTGGCATATTTATCGGTACAAAGAATGCCGTCATCCCTAAATGATGCTTATCAAGAGATGGCGGAGGCGAAGTCCTGACTAAGACGAAGTAGCCACCGCCCCATTTTTTTGCTTCTTCCGTTCCGGTTGTGTAAAGTTTTTCTCCATTCAAAACCCATCTGTCACCTTCTTTCATAGCCGTCGATTTGACATTCGCCACGTCGCTTCCACCGCCAGCTTCGGTGACAGCTACTCCTATGAAGGTTTCCCCTCTAACGGCCTTCCTGACGAATTCCTCTCTAACTTGTTCCGAGCAGTATCGGTCGACAACAAATCCCCAAGAAGCTTCTACTAGAAACAAGACGGGTATGGCTATGCTTATGTCCGCATAACCTAGTTCTTCGGCTACAATACATGTCGTAACCCAGTCTGCCCCTAATCCGCCATGATCTTCAGGTATAGTCATCATAAGAAAGCCCAAATCAGTCATTCCCTTAATAATCTCCTTTGGAACTTCATGTTTCTCGTCGATTTCTCTGATTTTCTCCAACGAAAGGTTCTTTTCACACCAATTGTGGAGCCCCTCCTTAATGAGTTCCTGCTCCACAGAGAAGCTGAAATCAACCATTTAAGATCCCCACAATACTTATTATGCATACAAGTTGAAAGTAGATTAAGAGTGTTTGGTGAAACACTTAGAAAAACCTATATTTTAACGACGTTTCCGGTGTGCATATATTCAGATCAGCGGTTCCTCCAAAGCTCCTGCTCTGCGCGCGCTTGAGTTTGATTTAGGGTGAGATTTCAAGTACCAAAGTATTTCAATAGAAAGGTTTGTGCCTGAACTTCATAAGATTGTAACCTCATTAGTGTTGATTAGGGATGAATGTAACCATAGAGTAATGTTTTACAAGTTATAGAATAGGTGAAACTTTGATCCTAATCAAAGGTCTTCCTGAGGCTGATGTCTCTTCTCTTATCATGCGACTTCACAAAATTCTTTCTCTTCGACTTCAAACAGTCTTTCCAATGTTCTCCAACGCTGTGGCAACTATCAAGGGGAAGGCTATTGTCGCGTCGCATATGACCGTCACCGCGTTTCCCTCAGGCTTCACCTTTCCCCAACTAATCGCCTCTTCTAAGGTAGCTCCACTCAAGCCTCCGGGCTCTGGCCTATCCATGGTAATTTGAATTGCACAGTCGAGGCCCTCTCGAAACGTGTTTGCGAACAAGGCAAAATGTTTAGGCCAGCCTCCTCCCAAGATAATAATTCCGGCTTTCTTAGCTTCATAGACTTTTTTCATCAGTTTGTCTACGTCGATAAGTGGGTCTACTCCCATCTTGTTGTCTTGTCCAAACATCCAGAGGTGAAATCCAGCTATTGAATCTACAAAGCCTGGACTTATCACGGGAACTCCTTTCTTTGCTGCTGTAGCTAGTATTGACTCTGGATCCCGGATTTGTTTACCTACCTCAAACAAAAGCTCTGCCGTGGATATGCGTTCCCTTTTCTCTTCAGGTATATTTTCTAGTATTTTGTACATCCATTTTTCCAAGCTCTTAAACACCTTCTGCTCGATGTAAATGTCACCTATTCTTCCAACGTCCTTAGCCCTGAGTTTCTTGTCTTCAGCAAGAAAGGTACCTACTAGATGTTTGTAGCCAAGGGCTTCTATCATGTCGTGCACCATGTTAGCCCCGGTAGTAACTACCAATTTTACGTATTCTTGATCGATTAAATCTCTGATTATTTGTCTCATTCCTCCCGGAACCATCGGTCCGGCTAAGGTCAAGAACACCGTGTAGTCCTTGTCATTAAACATTTCAGTAGCCAGTTCGGCTGCCTTACCAATTTTTCCAGCGCCGAGCACGCCACATTCTCTCATCTCATAGATCAGTTCGCCCACGGTTAATACATGTCCCAGACGTATCTGTTTGACGTGTTTCAATTCTTCACCCCGCAAATATATGCAAGATTAACAATTCAAGAGTGGAGATTAACGTTTTAAAAGGTAGTTGTGGAAACTGGAAATTTTAGCTCTAAGAGGGTTAGCCTTTCGTTCGCATTATTCTTGTTCTGCCCAAAATTCGCCAGTACTCAATCTCGATACCGGAAGCGAGTCTAGAGCTTATTTCCTCTTCGGGTAAGGGCGCCTCAAATATTTCGTACGTTTCCAGATCCATCACCTGAACAGCCGCTGGCAACAGCGCTATGACTTGGCCACCCCTTTTCTCGATGATAGGTACTTCAACCTGTGCACTAACCGGTTTCACAAGGGTTCTTTTCGCCTCATCAAAAACGCCTATGGCAACAATTCGAGCCTTTGCGGAACCGTGTTTTCCCGGCTTTGATTTAGTGTAATTCATGATGCGACATGGTTCACCGTCGATAATTATGTAGCTTCCAACTCGTAGGGCTCCTAGTTCCATGGGTTTGCTCATTCCTTCTTGCCTCTCCGCACAGAATTCTTTCACACAATTCGTTATTAATAACCTATCGCCTAAATATATCTAACAGTCACAGAACAGCTAGTTAATGTAAAATATTCAGGTTCTACATTTCTCTTATATCGGGCTTAAGCAGTAAATGTTATTGTTGTTGGAGGAAATAGAACTGTTCAACGCTGTGGGTGTAATTGCACGGGTTGATCGTAGAGAGGCATTGAGGTTCGTAGCCAAACTGATAGCTTATTTAGAAGAGAGGAGCCTTTCCGTGTTTCTTGAGCCAAAGTTAGCGGAACGCGTTAAAAAAATTGAGGCTGCTTTACCTCTGGAAAAGATGAAGACAGATTTGATTATCACGGTGGGAGGAGATGGCACTATTTTAAGAACGTGCCTCTCTATTCCTAAGCCGGAACCCCCGATTCTCGCGATCAATATGGGTGTGCGTGGCTTTCTGGCGGAAGTGACACCGAAGGAAGGATTAAACGCTGTTGAACAATGCCTAGAAGGAAGATTCACCCTTGAAAGATGCATGAAGCTGACGGCATTTGTAGGAGAAGCAAGACTGCCCGATGCTTTAAATGAAGTTTTCATCACTTCCCATGCTCCAGCTAAGCTTTTGTATACAAGGATCTGGAAGAACGGTGCGGCTGTAGCTGAATGTCGAGCTGACGGCATGGTTATTGCGTCCCAAGTTGGATCTACAGGATATTCCCTGTCTGCAGGAGGACCCGTTCTTGATCCCGAAGTTGATGCCTTCGTCTTAACACCTATCTGTCCGCTTCGCTTGTTTCACCCCATAGTTTTTCCTGCAAAATCTACCATAAGCATCGAACTTCTCAAACCGAAAAAGGCTGTTGTTGTAATAGACGGTCAGTATAAGACCAGAATTAGACCTGGCCATCCACGTGTAATGATCACCAAGTCTGAATATGAATCTGCCTTTGTTCGGTTCAGAGACAACTTTTACCATCGCCTGAAGGGTAGACTTCTCTTTTCCAGAGGTGAAATTCTCTGACAAAGAAGACCCTCGTTCTGGATACATCCGCCTTCATCGCTGGATTCGACCCCTTTTCGGTCAGTGAAGCACAATACTCTGTTCCTGCTGTTAAGAAGGAGCTTGCCTCAAACTCTATGCCTTGGACACGATTCAACACCGCAGTGGAGAACAGAAGATTAAGTGTTAGGAACCCGAGAAATTCTTTTCTCCAAGAGGTTCATGAAGCATCTAGAAAGGTTGGAGACGTTCGTTACCTTTCTGAAGCGGACATGGAGGTCTTGGCGCTGGCTTTAGAGTTGAAGAAGGCAGGTTTGAACCCATTTATTGTGACAGATGACTATTCGATCCAAAATGTAGCCAACCAAATTGGCGTAAACTTCACTTCGCTTATTACTTATGGGATAAAATTTCGCTTCACCTGGATTATATATTGCCCCGCATGTTACCGGAAATACCGTTCGAATTACAAGCTTAATTCCTGCGAAGTCTGCGGCACCAAACTCAAGAGGAAACCAATGGTGAAAACTCCGCTATGAATGGACGCCTTTAGATGATATTTAATGACGATAAGGTCGGCTGATTTTAGCCGCCTAGATTTGCACTCATTCCTTGATATCTAAGTTTGATAGAGCCCGAATGTATTCTTTTTACCCATAAATCTGACACCACTTATAGCATCGTTTAAAATAATCACAATTGTTGAATTGGGCGACAATGCTCAGTTTGCCGTCATAGTTCTTTCTGCGGAGCATGAATTTCCTTTGCTGATCTTTATCGAAGCGAGTATGGCGTTCGCTCTCGTTAGTGGGCTCGGTGCATTGGTTGACACAGAACTAATGAGAGTTGTACCACTGAAATACATTCAACTTGGAAGCGGACTTGTCTTCATAGTTTTGGGTATCGCGTTTTTAATCAACCCTGCTTAGAATAGGCCTTGCGCGTATAACGTACTAAATTTGGCGCCGGGGAAGGGATTTGAACCCTTGAGGCGCAAAGCGCCACCGGCTATCTTCTGGACCCCATAATTATACATCTCGAGGCCGGCACATTACCGCTCTGTCACCCCGGCGCCTATTTTTGTTAGAGTTGCTACTGTTTAATAAAAGTGCCTTCATAAATTTCAAAAAATGATAGAGATATACAGTGATAGTTTTCCACTTTGTCTAAAAAACGTAACCTAAATAAGCGAGCAAAGTTATGCACCCAGAAGGGTGAAAACATGCCAAATAAGGTAGTTATAATCATTGATTTGTTGAACGATTTCGTTACTGGCGATTTAAAAACCGAGCGCGCGGTAAGGATAGTACCAAAACTAAAGAAACTAATTGAAGCAGCTAAAAAACATGGTGTGCCAGTGATATACTCCAATGATGCCCACTATAAACATGATTTTGAAGTGGTTCGCAAGTGGGGAGGTCATGCAATAAAGGGAACCCCTGGCGCTCAGGTAATCCCAGAACTTGCCCCAAGAGAAGGAGATTTTATCGTTGAAAAGAGAGCATATAGTGGCTTTTACGAAACTGGGCTTGAGCCGCTTCTCCGAAGTCTTTACGGAGGCCAGGGGGTGGATAATGTTATTTTGGGCGGATTGCATACCCACATATGTGTCAGGCACACGTCTGCTGACGCCTTTTTCAGAGGCTACAAAATAACAATAGCAAGTGATGGCGTGGAAGCCTTCAGCCAAAAAGAACACGAAGAAGGTTTGAAGTATTTAAAAGAAGTCTACAATGCAGAAATAAAAACTGTTGACGAAATAATAGAAGAATTAGAGAAAGTGTGATTTCTGCGCGCGCGCATGAATTCAAACAATAACCATACATAAGGGTTCGAAAAAGGTCGTATAAACAGCAGCTTTGACGCCTCATGAGATTGCCGTTATAACAATGGGGTTAACAGGATGTTTTTAGCTGTAGGAATGAACAGAATTAATAGGAGAGGAAGAAGGCTATATTGCTGTTCAAGCGAAAAAAGACGAGAGAGGGTTGAAGCATGAGTGAAGGCGAGCAACTTCAACGCGCCGTTTCCTTCACGATAGCAGCGGGCTATCAATTGAACAAAGAAGCCTTCGATTTTTTAAATGAAATATCTAAAACAGAAGATCCCCTCAGGGTAATGGAAGGCGCCATCAGAAAAATCGAGGGGTTACCAGAAAAACCGTTATTTATAAATCGAAGTTTCTTGGAGGAAACAGTGAAAGAAACGCCCGCCCTGGAGGAAACGCTGTCTTCACATGTTTCTCTTCAACCTATCTTTGAAGGAAGGAAAGTTTTTAGAGCGTATGCAAAAGACGTGGATTCTAACATAAAAATCATTGAAGATCCAACGGACAAAATATGTACAACAGGGTCTGTTGAGGAATACTTAGAATACTTTCAAGATCGCTTCAAAAGAATCAAAAAAATTCTAAGACGGAGGGTAGACACCAAGAACGCAATACCCGTTTCTGAGGCTCTAAAGTCGAAAGTTAACTCAAAAATCAAAATCATCGGGATGGTCACAGAAAAGAGAGAAGTTAAAGGAAAAGCCTTCTTGAGATTCGAGGATCTAGAAGCTAGCGTCACTGTGCTTGTACCCCAAAACATAAGCAAAGAGGCAATGACAAAAGCCCGGTCTTTGTTACTAGACCAAGTTGTTTGCGTAAGCGCCATAAAAGGAAAGAACGCCCTTCTTATCGCAAAAGATTTCATCTGGCCAGACGTACCTCAGAAAACGCCCAATAAGGCTTCAATACCAGCCTATGCCGCCCTAATATCGGATTTACACGTAGGAAGCAAAATGTTTATGGAAAAAGAATTCGAACGTTTTATGCTTTGGTTAAACGGAAAATATGGCAATAGTAACATGAGGAACGTGGCGAGTCATATTAAATACTTAGTTATCGCCGGTGATTTAGTGGATGGCATAGGCATTTACCCAGGACAGATGAGCGAACTGGCGATAAAAGACCTTTACAAACAGTATCAAGAAGTTACAAAATTCATCGAACAAGTTCCGGATTACATTGATCTTATAATTATACCGGGAAATCACGATGCATCACGCCGGGCGTTGCCCCAACCAGCAATACCACGGAGCTATGCAGAACCGTTATACGAAGCACGAAAGATCTACTCCTTAGGAAACCCTTGCAGCGTTAGCCTTCATGAAGTGGAATTGCTTCTATATCATGGGCGCAGCTTAGATGATGTCGCCGCTGTTGCTCCAAACGTAAGTTTCCAAACTCCAGACAAATCCATGAAGCTCTTGTTGCAGAGTAGACATCTTGCGCCGATCTATGGAGAAAGGACTCCCATTGCCCCGGAAAAGCGAGACTTCACAGTAATAGAAAGAGTGCCAGACATTTTTCACGCTGGCCACGTACATGTAATGAAATGCGACACATACAGAGGAACACTTATGGTAAACTCAGGTGCTTGGCAGGAACAAACAGAATATCAAAAGAACATGGGGCTTGTTCCGACGCCTGGAATTGCCCCAATCGTGAACCTCCAAACAATGCAGGTTTCCGCCTTCAATTTTGCCACGTCCTAGTGAGCCTACAAGCAATAAGTTTAACCACTCTTATGGGCGGAGGACCCCGGCAACAAACGGATGCCGCACGGATCACCTTGCTTACCCATTCCAGTTCGGCGCCAACGCCCTCTACATAAACGCAAGGCTCAGCGGCATCGAACCCCTTTCATAAATGGAACTACCTCTCTCAAACAGCTCCTAGCGAATCCACCAGTCCTTAAAATGCCGACGAAAGACGTTTTTACCACGCCCTTGTTTGGTTTTGTTCTTGAAATTACAATCACCGGCTTCCTGAATGCATAGAAAATAATCGTTGGATCCACCAAAGTCACGACCGCAAAAAGGTACGTCCGTCAAGATAATAGAGTTAAAAGATCGTCGACGCAATGTTGCGGTTAGTTTCTCTGTAGCGTCCAAACTATCGAGAATTGTCATACCCGCTTGAAAGGCGCTTAACCGGTTTCTCTCAGTAAAACACAAACAAAAGGGGGTTTCTGAATAGCGTGGCCTTATCGTTTTGCCGTCTCCCTTCCCCGATCTTCAACGCCTACTACCCGCAACTCCTGCAAAACATTTGGGCACATAGTCAATTAAACGCCCGAGCCGATCATCGTTTGTGAATACTTCTCTAACAAGACTGCGGCCGATTCCTAAACGAATTTTTTTTGTACGCCCATATCTTCCCATACTTACAACCCGTGCATTCAACAAGCCGACCATATCTAATTCGTTAATCAGACCACTAACCCGCCTCTGAGTCAGAGGGGAAAGGCCAAACTGATCGCACAATTCACAATAAATTTCATAAATGTCACCAGTAATGGCGCAGCTAACTTTTGCCTTACCCAATAGATAAACACTGCCTAAAACCAATTTTGAGTATAAAGGAAGATTGACCAAAACTTCTACAATTCGATCATGTTCAACCCTCTTCTCAGCTTCTCTTACGTGCTCTTCAGTAACATAAGAAGCCCCCTCCCGCTCTGCCAACTCCCCTGCAACGCGAAGGAGATCTAATGCTCGTCTAGCGTCACCGTGTTCAGCGGCAGCTAAAGCCGCACACAAACTTACGGCACCGTCAAGAAGTACACCTTCAAAAAAGGCTAATTGCGCACGTTCCCAGAGAATATCCTGAAGTTCAGCCGCATCGTAAGGTCTGAAAACGATTTCCTCCTCGCTTAGGGAACTCAAAACTCTAGGATCCAGAAACTCTTTGAATCGAAGGTCGTTTGATATCCCCACTATAGAGGTTTTACCATGACGAAGTGTTTCATTTACCCTCGTTAATTCATATAACAAGACGTCTCCTCGAACCTTAATCAGCGCGTCGATTTCGTCAAGTACAACGATGAAAATATTTTTCCGTAAATCCAATCCTTTTTTAAATCTATCAAAAACTTCTCCCACAGCTAAACCCGTGAAAGGAACATTCACGCCTAAGACGGTACATAAGCTTGAAAGGACCCTATACTCTGTGCCAGCTAAGCGACAGTTTACATAACAAACCTCAACAGGAGCGCCCAACGCCCTTGCCTTAATAGAAAGTCTGTTCAACATGTATTTCGTAGCTGCCGTTTTCCCTGTACCCGTTTTACCGTAGATAAAGACGTTGGAGCATCGCGAACTTTTTAAAACGGGAACAACGATTTCGCCCAAACAATGCAATTGCCTCTCACGATGTGGAAGCTTTTCGGGAACATAATCATGTCTCAAAACTTCTCGGTCTTTAAAAATGTGAGTGCCCTTCAGAAATCGTTCAAAAACATCGTCAAGCACGTCGAGTTCATCCATGTAATAGTCACCAACAGGTACGCGCAGAAGTA
>JABAOH010017281.1_pt1 | contig 35675 bp, 26 predicted proteins | sample 7062181 | NCBI WGS metagenome assembly JABAOH01 (sample SAMN14538630, study PRJNA623070) | marine sediment metagenome | biome: marine biome [ENVO:00000428]; feature: marine pelagic biome [ENVO:01000023]; material: deep marine sediment [ENVO:00002113]; isolation source: pool of 5 deep marine... | reverse complement strand
GGCTGCTGCTTCTTCAGTTACAGCTTCTTTGGTGGGAGCTTCTTTTCGGCCGGCGTGGCTCTTGCGATGAGCAACCTTCGGCAGACCCAGTAAAGATTCACCCTCAGACCATCGCTCTTCGTCTTTTAGCTTTTCGATACGTTCGGCACGCGTCAGAACGTTTCGGTGTCGGCTCAAGGCGCCTTTGATTTTTAAAGAACGATCAATAGACATTCAAAATTTCTCCTAAAAAAACTTTCACCTTACTTTCTTGCCGTAGGCGTCGCTGAAAAAATTCGGCGCAAATGTTTCAAAAGTTGGAGGAGCTTTACCTTTATATTTAGCTCCGACCTCGATAATTTTTTGTTTTGCCTTGTATCCATCGGTCCCGGGCGTTCCCGGGTTATCGTATCTATTCTTTGTTTGCAAAAAGTAACTGCCGCTTTCCATCACAATTTCAGTCTCAATGCCGTACTCAGCAAAATGTGCCTGCACCGGCACCAAGTCCGCCCGCGAATCATACTGCACCAGAACAATCACATTGTTACCAGTCGACTTCGGCTGAACGGGTGTAACATCTTCGATACCCGGCAATGTACTATCTTCAACGGACATAGGCGGTTTCCTTATACCGGCCGTCTCCTGCCCTATCGGAGTTCTCCGATCAATCTGCGGCGTTTCTACGGCTGTGCTGATTGCTCCCTGGTCGGTTAGATAATATCCGAGCCGAAAGGCTGCCAGAACCAGCACAATAAGGAACAGGACCAACGCAACGGCGAGCGGATACGGCATTGAGAACTCGATTCTGCCAAAATTGAATTGGACAATTCTCGGCTTTCTCATCCATCGTGTTGTTGCTGTGGATGTTTCTTTATTAACGGCGGACTTAACTTCGACAGAGCTTTTTGGTTGCATTTTCTCTAAGGTCCTGCCGTAGCCGGGCTTATCACGGGCCTTGCTCATCACCTCGTAAAGAGCCTTTTTGCTTTTATTCCGTACCATAGCCGAATCTGTTCAATTAAATCGTAAGTTCTTTAAACAACCATTATATCGGCATAAATTCAAACAACAAGCCAATATCAGCCAAGAAATTGTCTAATTTTTATCATTTTTCAATCCGGATTTCAATAATGAGCCATCAACATTTGTAAGTGAGAAGTCAAACAAATATGCAGGTAAGTCGGGATAGAGAAAGGACATTTACTTGTTAAACTTGTTGCAGGAATATTTATAAATCTCTTTTAAGCAGATGCTTATGGTGATTTGTAGGTATTTAAAAAATGAGGGTTTTTTTGTGCTTTTTGGTATAATTTGATTAAAAAGCATCGTTTTTCCTTGACGAGAAGATTGCTAATATGGTATAAATAAAATTGACAGGAGTGTGGTTTTTGTCTCCCCGGAGGCTAAACTTGTGCCCGCGTGGGCAGGTTTATATAAATTTTTTAAGCTTATTGGAAAAGCTACTGCGTTAGGCAGAGTTTTAATTAGTTTCTGTCGTGTGAGTAGTATTTGTCATTCCTGCGGAAGCGGGAATCCAGATTTTTTACACCGTCTTCCCCCCGTTCTTGCAGGGGTGACACCGTTGGTTTTTATTTTCAGTAACAGATAACAATTAAATTTCATACTTTGTGCTGAAGAGCCTTAAATTTTATTAGAACCGAATTTTGGATTTGTAAAGGAAGGAGGTATTAGCAGATCGTAACACTTATCCTGGGCAGATATAAACTATTTGTGATTTTTGATTTTTGATGTTTATTGGAAACATTGAGCGTTTTGGTGTGTGGCCGAAGCGGAATTATTTAACTTTTTTGAAGGAGTATTATTATGTCTAAGAAATTGATTTACTTGGTTTCTTTTGTTCTGGCGTTGAGCCTGGTCGGTTCAAATGTGGTCTTTGGCGCCATCGTGATAGAAAGAAATATCGCTTCTTCTAATGATGATGGTGAAGCTATCGTCGGTGGCGGTGCGGAGAGTCTGACCAGCAGCGACCTTGAGATGCCGTGGGAAGGTGATGGCGCGTCAGGCCAAAAACAAATTATAGGTTTGCGTTTTCGTGATATCCCCTTTGAGAAGGGCGAGGAAATCGATAGCGCCTATGTGCAGTTCACGGCCGACGACGAGAAGGTGAGCGGCGAGACCGTTAATCTTATCATCAGTGGTCTACTGCAGCTCGATCCCGGTGAGTTTGAAGGTGGCGAACAATTCTACGATGACCGAGACCCCAAAACGACTGCGGAGGTCAAGTGGAGTAATATACCGGATTGGACCACGGTCAAGGCAACACCCGAGTCAAGGACGCCGAATATCGCCCCTATCATCAACGAGATAATCAACCAGGACGGCTGGACAAGTGGTAACGCCCTGATACTATTTATCAGGGACGACGAGACAAATCCTTCTACCGACATTCGAAGTGCTTTAGCTAATGGTACAGCAGTGCTGCTTTTTGAAATTGCCGTTCCATACGCTACGGAACCGAGTCCGGTTGATGGTGCCTTACTTGAGGAAACTTGGGTTACCCTTGGCTGGGCACCGGGAATGTCTGCGGTCTCACACGATGTGTATATGGGCGACAATTTTGCAGATGTGCAGTCCGGCGCCGAGAGCGCATTCCAGGGCAACCAGGCCACGGCGATGTTTATTGCCGGTTTTGCCGGATTTGCTTTTCCGGATGGCCTTGTGCCGGGCACGACATATTACTGGCGTATTGATGAGGTTGAGGCCGATGGTACTAAAGTCGCTGGTGAAGTCTGGAGCTTTCTGGTTCCATCCAAGAACGCCTACAATCCCAGACCGGGTGATGGTAGAAAGTATGTAGACCCGGACGTAGAGTTGAGCTGGACGCCAGGTTATGGTGCGAAATTACACACTGTCTACTTCGGCGATAATTTTGACGAAGTGAGCAATGCTACCGGGGGCCAGGCTCAGGCAGCTTTAACCTATAGTCCCGGCACACTCGAAATGGACAAGACTTACTACTGGCGGGTTGATGAGTTCGATGTCGTCGAAACGCATAAAGGCGATGTCTGGAAGTTCACGACACTACCACCTATCACCATTACCGACCCGAACCTTATCGGCTGGTGGACGTTTGATGCAAGTAGCGGCAAAACCGCCATCGATTTTTCCGGCTACGGCAATGATGGCACCCTGGGAGGTGACGCTCAGTGGGTAGATGGTGTCATAGGCGGCGCGCTGAAGTTAAATGGAGGCGATTACGTTACAATTGACGGCGTAGTCGATGACATAACAAACGCCAACATTACGCTCAGTGCATGGATTAAATCCACACAGGCTGGAGAGGGCAACGTAATCGCAGCTAATACGACTGGCAGCAGTCACCCCCTGATGTTTGGCATAAAAGGTAGTGGGCAGCCATATGTGAATGATGGTAGTGATTCATATTTCCCTCCTGCTATTAATGACGACCAGTGGCATATGATAACGTATGTCAGGAGCGGGTCAAGAGGATATATATATGTCGATGGAGTTCAGCAAGGCAGGTATACAGCCGCCTTCGATATGGACTCGATAGCACGGTGGTCGATAGGAATGGAATGGGACTCTGCACCGAGCGACTTTTACATCGGCTTGGTGGACGATGTCCGTTTCTACAAGGTGCCACTAACGGCGGAGCAGGTGAAGGAGCTTATGAGAGGTGACCCGTTACTTGCCTGGAATCCGAGCCCAAATGATAACTCAACTGTGGATATTGACCAAGCAAAGCAGCCCCTTAGCTGGACAGCGGGAGATGAAGCATCCGAGCACGATGTTTACTTCGGTGCTGATAAAAACGCTGTAGAAAAGGCCGATGCATCCGATACGACCGGTATATATCGCGGCAGACAGGGTGCTACTAATTACAGCATCACCGAAGCTCTTGAATGGGCCGGCGGGCCATACTACTGGCGAATCGATGAGTATAATACAGATGGGACTATCAGCACAGGCAAAACCTGGAGCTTTTCAGTAGCCGATTATCTTATCGTGGACAATTTTGAGGACTACGACACCGAAGAAAACCAGATATGGTACGTCTGGGAAGATGGTCTCGGCTACGGCATTCCGGGTACTCCACCCTACTCTGCCGGTAACGGGACCGGCTCTGCAGTCGGAGACGAAACCACTTTATCTTATATGGAAGAAACCACCGTTCACGGCGGCTCTCAGTCGATGCCTATCTACTATGACAACGACCAGCAGGGCAAGCTCAAGTATTCTGAGGTGCAGAAGACGTTGACCTCCGGGCGTGACTGGACCAGGGAAGGTGTTGGAGTACTAACGATTTGGTTCCACGGTATTGCGTCTAATAGTGCTGAGCCCTTGTATGTTGCTCTCAACGGCAACGCGGTAGTTAACAATGATGACCCTGCCGCCGCACAGGTAGAAACCTGGACTCAATGGAATATCGACCTGCAGGCTTTTGCCGACCAGGGCGTGAACCTGGCCAATGTCAATACGATTGCTATTGGTCTTGGTAACAAGAGCAATCCGTTGGCTGGTGGTTCAGGTACAATGTACATCGATGATATTCGACTGTATCGGCCGGCTCCATAGCAAGAAGAACCGGAAGCCTTAAGTGACAATTTATCGCTTGCGGTAACAAACGATAGCCAAATGGATTAGCATCAATTTGGGGCTTGTATCGAATGATTCGGTATAGGCCCCTTCTTTAAATGTTCAGGGATGTATAAAAAAGGCCGCTTTGAAAAGCGGCCTTTTTACTCGCCGTTAAGAACAACCTCAAACAAATTTTATAGTTCGGCCTTTGGTTCTATTAATAACACGAAGCTCAGAAGCCATTAGTTTCCTGGTGCTCGCCGTTGTCACCACTTCGTGGATGAGCGTTTTCATAAACGTCTTTGAGCTTTGTTGTCGTAAGATGTGTGTAAACCTGTGTCGTTGACAGCGACTGATGGCCGAGCAGCTCCTGGACACTTCTTAGGTCTGCTCCATTGTTTAACATATGCGTTGCAAAACTGTGACGCAGGGTATGGGGACTGATGGCCGGGTCCAGTCCTGCCATCTTAAGATATTTGTCCATCTTACGGCGGACGCTGCGGGTGCTGAGCCGTTTGCCGTGTTTGTTGACGAATAAAACTTTGGAATCAAAATTACTGTTATTTTGTGCCCGTTTATTCCTGAACTCCATATAATGCTGAATGACCTGCAATGCGGACGAGCCGATAGGTGCGATTCTCTCCTTTTTGCCTTTGCCTCTGATATGAACGATCTCGCCCAGGAAGTCTATATCATCCATATTTAGTGCTACAAGCTCGCTGACTCTTATACCGGTGCTGTAAAGTGTCTCCAGAATGGCTCTGTCTCTGGCACCGAGCCAGTTATCCTGTGGTGGCGTATCGAGTAATTTCTTTACTTCTTCATACTCAAGAAAACGCGGCAGCTTCTTGTCCTGTTTTGGAGTTCTGACCGCTACGACCGGATTGGAGGTGACCTGGTTTCTTTTAACAAGGAACTTGTAAAAGCTCCGCAGGGTAGCCAGTTTGCGGGCTATGGTCGCTTTGGAATACTGCTTCTCATTTAGAAAAGCAAGATAAGCTCTGACAGCATCTGTCCCTGCCGAAAGAAGTAACTGGTCGACTTTCAGATTAACGTGTGTTGCCACGGCCGTAGCCGAGCCACCCTGTTCCTCTGTCGGTGACATCGACTCGGCATGCGGCGGGCTGCCATCGGAAGAACCAATCAGAAACTCACCAAACTGGGTCAGGTCGGCGCCATAGCACTTGGCTGTGTGCTCGGAGAAACGCCTTTCAAACTTCAGGTAATCTAAAAACTTTTGGACTGTTGTGCTTTCTTCCATAATCTACCTATCTGTTTAATCTTGTCGGGGGTTTTCTTAACTTTTTAAAATCACAATTGTGTTCTTTTTTATCTTGACAAATTCCTTCCGAATTAGTTCGCATGAATTTGGGCATCTGTATTTTCGCCTTCGCCCAAGAGCTCGTCTGCCTGGCCAATAAGCGACTGTGTCAGTTTGAAACTCAGCACCGCTGCATCAAACCAATCGAAATCTGTCTGCTTATCTTTTGCCTGCTCAATCAGAGCGTCCAAAAGTTCGTCTTCTGCGCCGTTCTCGTAACGAAATATAAACTTCTCTACTCCCTTGTTCAAAACCAGTTGCCGCTTCATTTTTTTCATCATTACAGGCAGCTTTATCTTCAGGCAAAATCGGTTGACCAATATAGTCCGTTAAGTATTGCTCTAAACACCTACGTTTGTTATCGGCCTAAAAGCAGCTTACTAAAGCCCAAACTTTAATTTTTCTTTAACAAATGTGATAAAATCGACACTGTTAAAAACACTACAACGCTTTTATCGGCCAATAAGACCTTGAGCTTTACAAAAATGAATATGAATGTTGCTGGATTGAGGTTAAATTTGAATATATTTTTTATTGTCTGACCGCTGGGCGGTGGAGGGCCTGGCTCTTAATTGACCTTGAAGAAGACTCTTCCGTCTTTTTTTTCGGAGTGAATAATCCCCTTGTGTTGAAGACCGGTGACATATTTCAACGCTTCGCTACGGCCGATGCCCAGGCCTGAGCATATGTCATTCAGCGAGCAAGGCCTGCGTTTCAGTATTGATAATACATCTTCGGCTTTATTTTCAAGACCCCTGCCGTGGTGGCTCAGTGAAAAATCAGCCACGACCTCACACTTCGGGCCCAGACGTGTAGCTATAGCCTGAAGCTTTTCGGCATCCGGTCTCTTGATGTCGGCCTCGGCCGTGGGTCGCACGGCTGTATTAAGCTGGACTTTATCGGGACGAATGAGTTCGATAGCATTTCTGATTTTGGAAATTTGCTCGGCATCGGTATTTAGACCCTCGACAAAAAACACTTCAAGCCATATCCGGCCGGAAAATTCTTCTCTGAATGCGCATAATCCCGAAATCAGGTTTTCGATACTAATATCGTTATGTGGCTGATTTATTCTCTGGAATGTCTGTTCATCACCGGCATCCAATGAGGGCATCACTACATCAGCCTTTGCGCAATCTGCCCGTACATCTTCTTTGTACAGCAGTGTGCCGTTGGTCAATAGAGCCACGGGAATATCGGTAATTTTTTTTATGCCGTCTATAAGCTCGCCGAGCCGTAAATTCAACGTCGGCTCGCCGGAACCTGCGATAGTGATAAAATCAGCTTCCAGGCCTTCAGTCAGAATCTCTCTTAGCTCGTCCAGGATAGGTTCAATGGAGCCATAGTCCTTTCGCTCTATGATCCTGTCAGCGGTTTTGCCGAGCTGGCAATAGACACAGTCGAGCGTGCAGACCTTGAACGGCACGATATCAACGCCGTAACTTCGTCCCAGCCTTCGCGAAGGCACCGGCCCATAGAAATATTTTTTCTCAGAAGCCATTTTTTTACCCGCGTATGACCTCAAATATTTCTTTGCAGATTTTCAGTAAATCTTCAAGCCAGTCTATCGGCATAATGCAGGCGGCGTCCGATTTTGCCTTTTCCGGCTCAGTATGGACTTCGATAAAAAGGCCATTGGCGCCGGCTGCGATTGCCGCCTTGGCAAGTATTGGGGCCATGTCACGTCGGCCTGCGCTGGTGTCACCGAGTCCGCCGGGCTGCTGCGTGCTGTGGGTGGCATCAAAAACAACCGGATAACCCAGCTTCTTCATCTGCTCAATAGCCGTCATATCATTGACCAATCGATTGTAGCCGAAAAATGTGCCCCGCTCTGTAAGTGTTATTTTTTCGTTGTCACAGGCACGAATCTTCTCGACCACATTTTTCATCTCAGCGGGAGAGAGGAACTGGCCTTTCTTTATATTTACCGGTTTGCCTGTTCGTGCACAGGCACAAAGCAAATCAGTTTGTCGGCACAGAAAAGCAGGCACCTGGAGACAATCCACAACCTCGCCGGCCACAGCGGCCTGGGCCGGCTCGTGGACATCGGTCATAACAGGCAGATTAGTCCGGCTACGAACCGCTTTGAGAATCTCCAAACCTTTCTCAATGCCCGGCCCACGGAAGCTGTGCAAGCTGGAGCGATTGGCCTTATCGAAACTGGCCTTGAAAATTATTCCAACTTTGATCTTTGCACCAATATCGAAAAGTCTATTCGCAATATCCAGGCAACAACTTTCGCTTTCAATAACGCAAGATCCTGCCATTACAAATAAGGGCGCATCCAAACCAACTTGAACATTTCCGATTTTGAAATTCATTTTACTTATACTTTGCGATATAGTGCCTGAAGTGACAGCTTTGCTGTCATTCTGAACGCAGCGCAGCGAAGTGAAGAATCTCTTTTTCGTTGGCCAGATCCTTCGGCTTCGCCTCAGGATGACACTTACGTGTCACTTTAGGCACCTCAAATTATCCTATTGCTCTGATAATTCTTGTTCTGATTCCCGCTGGTTTTGCGCCTTCGGGCACTATACAATTGACAGCCTGTGGTATCACCTTGATTTGTACGGGCAAAGCCGGCCCAGGGTCGCCGTCAATTTCAGTCACTATGGAACCGGTGTCGGAGCTTACAAGAATGTTTTTGCCCTGCCGATAAATAACATCTCTGGTATCGGCATGCTGTTTGAGGACAGTCATCACCGAATGCTTGGCCAGGTGAAGTTGAGACGCACATTTATAAACGCACACGTCCAGCAAACCGTCGCTGAAATCGGCATAGTGCAATACCTGCAGGCCCACAGCATATCTTGAAATGTTTCCGACAAAAACCAAACCTCGGCCGTCAAAAATCTCTTCTTCGTCAACCTCTACTTTCATAGGATCGAATTTGTAGTTCCAGAACGTTCGCCATATCGGCCAGAAGTAATCAAAGTGGTCTATATGTCCGGCTCGCTGCTCGCTGACCCGTTTGACCACTTCGCCGTCGAATCCAAAGCCGGCTATAGAAGTAAAACATTTCCCATTTGCGTTTCCTAAGTCCAGAGGCCGAATGTATCCCGCTTCAAATGTTCTTATTATTGTTTTTAGTTTTTCATCAAAACCTAATTCATTTGCCAGCAGATTTTCCGTTCCGTGGGGCACTATCAGCAGTGGCTTGTCACTGCCTTCCAGGCCGTGGGCAACCTCTCTGACAGTACCATCACCGCCGACAACGACGACCATTGCACAGTCGTAATCAATCGCTGCATCAGTGGCCAGTTCACAGGCATTTTCCAAAGAAGTGGTCAGACTAACCCTGACCTCGAATCCCTTTTTGACGAGGTATTGCTCAAATCGGCGCCCGCTCAATTTACTGCCGGTGGCGCCGGACTTGGGATTTACGATAGAAGCAATATAACCATCATCCGGTTTCATTTTTCTGATTTACTATTTTCTATTTACTATTGACTATTTGCTTTTTCGCCACTAAAGATGCGTAACTTTCTGTTATGTGTGGCAAATCAGCCAGTCCCACACTCTTTTGCACAGTGGCTATCTTTTCATCGTCGGGTCCTTCTATTTCCACAAAATCACCTAATAATTGCAACCGGTCCAAAGCAACTTTGCAATCATCAAGCTGCCAAATGCGACGCTTTTTTTCGATAGCCAAAACCTGTTCGTACCCTAACGCCGAAAGCAGCTTGCGGACTGAATCGGCATCCTTAATTTCGAATTCTACCTCCTGCCTCTTTTTAAAATTGCTTTTTTCTTTGGCACCTTTATAAGTCAAAAAGAAGCTCTTGCCTTTTTCAATCATCTGCTCGCGTAATCGAAGGCATCTGTCGCTTTTGGTCAGTGTTGAATTTACATCATCGAAAAAGTAATCAATCTGTATCTGTTCTGCTTGGAACTCAGCACCGAGGCTGGTCAGCTTATGCTCTATTTCCTCTAACGAATCGACCTTTAGCTTTGCTTCGATTTCAGTACACATCTAAATGACAATATTTACCAGTCGAGATTTAATAACAATAATTTTCTTTGGTTCTTTGCCGGCCATAGCAGCGATTACCTTTTCACAGGCCAGCGCCTTTTGCTTTATTTGCTCCTCATCCGCCTCGGTGGAGACAACAATTCTGTCCTTTATTTTGCCGTTGACCTGAACCGCCAATTCGATTTCCTTTTCTTTTATAAGCTCTTTATTATATTCGGGCCAGGGCTCGTAAGCCAGACTATCTGTATGGCCCAGCTTCTCCCAGAGTTCTTCAGCGATATGCGGTGCAAACGGAGCGAGAATCAAAACGAATTTCTCAATGACTGCTTTCGGTCTGACCGTTTGTTTGTTGAGGTGATTTATAAAAATCATCATAGCGCTGATAGCCGTATTGAAACCGAAACTTTCGATATCATCGCCGACCTTTTTTATCGTCTGGTTCAACAGCCGTAACGTCTCTTCATCTGTTTCGGCTTCCTTTACCTGTTCGGCAAGCTCACCCGTATCTTCATCGATTATCATTCGCCAGACTCGCTGCAAAAAACGATGAACGCCCTCAACGCCCTGCATACTCCAGGGCTTGATTGCCTCAAGAGGCCCCATAAACATTTCGTAAAGCCGCATTGAATCGGCACCATAGTCGGCAATAACCTTGTCCGGATTGACTACATTGCCGCGGGACTTGCTCATCTTCTGGCCGTCTTCGCCTAAAATCATTCCCTGATTGACAAGCTTCTTGAACGGCTCTTTGGTGCTGACATAGCCCAGGTCGTAAAGAAGTTTGTGCCAGAACCGCGCATACAACAGGTGCAGGACTGCATGCTCGGCACCGCCGATGTACAAGTCCACGCCTGTATTACTCATCCAGTATTTTTCTTTTTCCGGGTCCCAGCCGCGCTGATTATTTTGAGGGTCGAGATACCTGAGATAATACCAGCAACTGCCGGCCCATTGTGGCATTGTGTTTGTTTCACGTTTCGCTTTTAAACCGTCCGCCAATGTTACATTCACCCAATCTTCAACATTTGCTAACGGGGGCTCACCTGTACCTGTAGGTTTATAGTTCTCGACAACCGGCAGCTTCAGAGGTAAATCTTCTTCCGAAAGCCCGATGACGCGGCCATCTTCCGTGTGCAAGATTGGAAACGGCTCACCCCAGTAACGTTGCCTGCTGAAAAGCCAGTCACGCAGCTTGTAGTTTACAGCTTTTCTACCCTGACCTTTCTGTGCAAGCCAATCCGTGATTTGCTCTTTGAATTCCGGCGTACTTAATCCATCGAACTGGCCGCTGTTAATCGCCCTGCCGTCGCCGACGAAGCACAACTTGCCCTGCTTGACCAATTCGGTTTGTTCACTGTCCTGCGGCTCTACAACCGGAGCAATCGGCAGACTAAATTTTGTCGCAAACTCAAAGTCGCGCTCATCGTGCGCCGGTACGGCCATAATTGCCCCTGTACCGTAACTTATCAAAACGTAATCACTTATCCAGATTGGAATCTTTTCGTCGTTGACCGGATTTATTGCATAAGCACCGGTAAAAACACCCGTTTTCTCTTTTGCCAGATCGGTACGGTCGAGGTCGCTTTTCCGAGCCGCTTGTTCGCGATATTCTTTAACTGCTTCTTTTTGGGCATCGGTTGTAATCATATCCACTACTTCAAGCTCAGGTGCGAACACCATATAAGTAGCACCAAAAAGAGTATCCGGTCGGGTCGTAAATACCCAAAGTTGCCAGTCGCAATTTTCTATTTCAAATTCGACGTTGGCACCAATGCTTTTACCTATCCAGTCCTGTTGCAGTTTCTTAATAGATTTCGGCCAATCCACCAATGCTAAATCTTCGAGCAGTCTTTCGGCGTATTTTGTTATTCGCAGCATCCACTGGCGCATCGGTTTTCTGATTACCGGATGTCCGCCGCGTTCGCTCAGACCGCCGATTACTTCCTCATTGGCCAAAACCGTTCCAAGCTCAGGACACCAGTTAACAGGTACCTCTGCCTCATACGCCAAACGATTTTCATCTATGAATTTTTGTTTGTCCTGTTCACTTAATCCTTCCGGAATGTGCAGATCTTCAATCGGCTTGGCCTTTTGCTCAGTCTCGTCAAAGTAGCTATTGAATAATTTCAAGAATATCCATTGAGTCCATTTGTAGTAATTGGGGTCAGTAGTGGCGATTTCCCTGTCCCAGTCATAGCTGAAGCCTAATGATTTGGTTTGCCGGCGCATATTGTCAATATTCTTTTGCGTTGTCTTTTCAGGGGCGGTGCCGGTCTTGATGGCGTTCTGTTCAGCCGGCAAACCGAATGCATCCCAGCCAAAAGGGTGCAGGACATTGAAGCCTTTCATTCGTTTATACCGGGCAACTATATCACTTGCGGTATAACCTTCCGGATGACCGACGTGCAGACCCTGGCCGCTGAGGTAGGGAAACATATCAAGCACGTAATATTTGGCCCTGGAGTCGTCACAGTCGTGCGCTTTGAATGTTTTGTGTTCTGCCCAGAAACGCTGCCACTTCTTTTCAATTACGCCGAATTTATAAAGTCCCTTCTTCGAACACATCTGTTTTTACTGCTCCTTATCAATGCAAAAAACAATTCTTTGTTACACAATAGAATAAATATCGGGCAAAATCCACTAAGAAACTATCTCAAAACAAAATTTGTCATTCTTAGCGTAAAAAAGCCTTTAGCCCTGAGCGAAGCCTAAGAATCACTTATTTATGCCGACCAGAACCTCCGCTGTGCTCAGAGCCTGCCCTGAGCTGGTCGAAGAGGTGACGGTTTTGAGATAGTTTATAAAATCCATCGTCTATCGGCAGCGTTAACTTTGACAGATATCTATTTTGATATTATTAACAAACAGGGTTTTTGTCTTACTGTGCACGTAGTACATTTCGTTAATGAAAAGTACTACGTACATCTTGGATTTCAATCAGACATATCGGATAAATACCAATCGTATAAAAGTAAATATGCCCGATGTCAGCGGTTTAATGAGATGACTGCTTGTCCGTGTGGAGCCGAGGATTTAACGCTCCCACATTCCGTCCGGACGGACGTGGAGCACTTCGGTGTCACGATAAAATTTTAAGGTCGCAATAGTATAATCCACCAGAGCTTGCGTAGCGGCATTCTGGGCGTCAAACAGGTTGTTCTGGGCGCTAAGCACACGGCGGCTGCTTGCCCGGCCGTACTGAAGCAGCAGGTATGTTTTGTTGAAGCGTTTCTCGGCCAGTGTTAGGCTATCGGACTGCACTTTGTAGCGTTCAGCCGCTTCGGAAAGGTCGCGATAGGCCTGGCGCACCTGGAGCCTGACCATATCAGCGGCTTGGTCGTACTCTCGCTGTCGTTGGTTCAACGTTATCAGAGTTTTGCGATAAACGTGCTGTTCGGGCACCCGGTCCAGGGGCAAGTCAAGTTCAAAACCAACGTCATACTCCTCTCTCAACCATCCCAATGTCCGGCGGTCGGCTCGTCTTGCTGAAATAGTATTGGCACCGCGAACCAGGTTTAATTCGGCACGTAGGCTGTCGGCGGCAACAAAAACTTTACGTTGAGCATCAATGACAGCTTCAGCATTGTTGGCCAGGTCGAGACGCCGAAGCAAAGCGGTTTCGATGACCTCAGTCTCGTCAAAATCTGGTTCAGTCATCTCCGCAGCCCTTAAAGCTTCAAGCTCACCCTCGTCTAATCGGAATTGAGCCGTCGTGCGCAAACTCAGAATTATCTTGAATTCATCAAGTGCCTGCTTGTAATCTTTTTCTGCCTGAATACAGATATCTAAAGCTTGCATCTTATCCTGGCGGACACGGTCTAACTCGAACTGGGGCACACGACCTGCGTTGGCTAATTTTTCGACCTGCTCATAAACCCTGTCCAGGGTATTGTAATTTCGATGCGCATTTTTTACTGAATCAAGCCGCTGCAAAACCCCGTAATACTGACTGATAACCGAAACTACGAATGTTTTACGGAACCGGTTGAATAACCGCACCTGATACAGCGTGTCACGTTCAGCCTGAGTTAGATTTTCCAGGACGACTCTGCGGTCGCTGCCGCGAAGCAAAGGTTGTGTTACGGTCATATTTAAGAGCGAAGCCAGGCCGCCCCGAAGATTACCGGTAAACACCTCGGCCCAGGCGGCAGCAAGATTTGCGCTGATTCTGGTTCCTTTGGCTAATAATTGGTTGAAACCGAAGTTAGCTTCGATGCCCAAAACCGAGTCATTGCGGTCTGCCGAATATCCAATACCTGCTCCACCGAAGAACTGCCTTTCAAACTCGTGACGGGTCAGTCGCAGGTCCAGGGCTTTGATGTAAAGCGCTTCTTTCTGGGTTTGATATTCACGATTATGAGCCGTCGCAAGCGCTACAGCCTGTGAGAGAGTCAGGACTCCGGAAGCGGGGACCGCTTTTTCCATTTGGATGTCATTAGGCGAGGGCGCAACGTCACTCACCTTGTAGTTAACTTTGGTGCCGAAATCTTTCTGCCATTTTTCGTCGATTATGTTATAGACTTTTTCGTCAGCTTCTTTTTTATAGTTATGTTGAGCGCACCCGGCCACACTACACAAACAGACAAGGCCGCATATTATCAAACAAGTTAACTGTTTGGTAAAATTATTGTAAATCATATATTTGGTATTTGTTCTCATAAGGGCAGTTCGCGACTCATACTACGCAGCGATTCGTCCTTCGTAATCCCGATTTTCTCGGGACGAAGAATGGAGCTACCTCACAGAATAATAACCGCCCGACTACAGTCTGCGTATCCCGACCACTTCACCTATTATCAGCTTCATTTGAGGTGGAGCTTTTACCAGGAACGGTCGTCCCCACTCGGGGATGTTTGGATTTCGCCACAGCCGTATCGGTAATTGTTCAACGACCGGCCCGATATATATTATCTGCGAACGTGCAATCTCGATCTTTTTTGGCTCGCTCTTTTTGACGAGTTCTACGACCATTCCTTTTTGAATTTGATTCACTTTGTCTTCGACGGCATAGGCGATAATTTCGGTCGGCTTAACCTCTGCTATGGTGAGTATCGGCTCACCCGCTAAAACAGCTTCTCCAGGCCAATGTTGTATCTGGCTGACCACACCGTCAATTGGAGCCGTTAGCTTTAATGATTCTCGCGGCTCTAATGCCTCAATTTGTACTAATAATTCGTCCATCCGACGTTCCTGAATCTTTATTGCTTTGCGGATAACATCCAGAGCATCCTCTACTGAGGGATGGTGTGGTTTGTATCGGGCATATTCGTCCCACCTCTGCTGAGTTTGTTTTAAAGCGGCTTTTGCCTGCTCCAGTAGCTGCTCATTTTCCTCAATCTTTTTTGCCAGAGTCTCGTATTGGACATTTGCTTTCTGCAGCTCATAAGGCGCAACAGCCTCCTGTGCCAAAAGCTCCTGGACGGTTTGTACTTCCAGGACCAGGTCTTCTAACATTATTTTGTCGGTTTCAATTTGTGCTCTAAGCCTTAATATCTCAAGTCTGGCATTTTCCACATCAACTGAGAATCTTCTGCTGTCGCTGAGACGAGTGTTTTCCCGGTCGGCTTTCTCGGCGAGCAGGTCGTCCTGAGTCGGGACCAACTGTGCCGTCAGGTGTTCTATTTCCGCTAAAATAACCGACAATTGTGCCTGCAACTGAGCCCGCGGTTGTTCATCATCAAGGATAGTATCGACCACAGCCACCGGTTGTCCCAGGCTGACTTGCTCAAACAATTGAACAGGCACGCTTTTCAGCCGTCCCGTGCAGTTGGCTGCTATCTGACGTACCTGTCCCTGGGCTATGCCTAAAACTTCAAAACGTTGTAAGCGACGAGTGAAAAGTCCAACCACGGCAGCAAGAACACATAGCCAAATCAGAATAGGCAGGATGTGCCGACGTAAACGAGAAAGATAACTTATCAGGCTTATCATTTTCATACGCCGCTTAGACCTCCAGCAACCTTTCCTGCATTGTCAGACTGATATTCTCGATGCCTTCGACTTGTTGCAGCTCGGACAACATCTGTTGGTTTTTTGCGGCATTTCTTATCATCAATTGATAAGCATATTCAACGTCGGCAGTGTCAAAGCCGCGGGATTGCGCCGAGATGAGGGTGAAACTGCCGCAGAAACGTTTAAGGATAGTGGAGATTGGGCTGTCGGGCCCAATATGGCCTCTGAAACTAAACCGCAAAAAGCCGTTGTGCGGCTGGTGAGTACCGAAGCCGGTCAGATGCAAATATATTGATATTAAACTTAAAATAATGGTCCCGACAATGGCTACTGCATAGCGCTGAGAGCCTGCTGCCATCCCCACCACCAGCGAGCAAAAAATGAAGGCTATGTCCCTGGTGTCTTTGATGATATTGCGAAAACGTATAATCGCTAAAGCACCCATCAGCCCAACAGCGGTGATGATACTGGTACCGATGACAGCCATAACCATTGCCACGACAACGGTGATTAGAACCAGTGATTGGACAAAGGATTTTGAATAAGACAGACCGCTATGAGTGAAGTAATAAATCCAGGCCAGGACCTGTCCGAGAACAAAGGCCAGCAGCAGTGACAGGAGAACCGCCTCGGGCGTAAAAGCCCCCCCTGCTGAAGGTGTATCTTCCAATATTTGCCACATTCTATCCATAATTATTACACCACTAACCGAGGTGCACAAAACTTTAACAAACAGGATTCTTTAATTGATGAAGCATACTTTGATATTGATTGCTGCCGCAAGTTGAAATACTTGACCATCCGGCTCAGCCAAGCAGGGTAATGGGCGGTAAACTTGACTTCCAAAATAACGCCGCCCAAAGTAAAAGAATTACGCTGCCAGGCTCCACCGGCAAGCCTGACTTCGGGCAAGCTGGTAACATGGTAAGCAAGCTCTCGGTCGAAGGTTACTCTTACTCTGTTTTCCATACCGCCTTCGTATGCCTGCCGAGTGTAACGAACTAACACCGCAGGCCTGGCTCTGATGTTGTTCATATAGAACTGGAATTGATTGATTGTCTCAGTGTCGGCCGTATAATTCTGCGGCGGCAGAGGCGAGCCTGCAAGCAAAGTAGGCACATCGCGATCCATAACCCTTGCCCTACTTTTCATAATAATAGTATTTATCCGGCGCTTAATCTCAAGAAAGCGAGGATAATCCGGTTCGTCGGTGTAGCTGCGGATTCGCAGCTTGAAGCGATTTTTATGTCCTCCGATGCTCTCTTTGCAAAGCTGCAGGTCTTCCGAATCCAGATAGAGACTCACAATCGGATAGTCACCGCTTCGATGTAATTTACAGTACCGATCCCGCTGCAAGTGTGGCTCAATAAACTGGGCTATCGCCTCGGCCTTTGACTCACTAATGTGATATTTCAACTCGTGGCGGCACCTGAGAGTACGGTCGGTCAGCTTGTCCGGCATTTTTGTCGTTCTCACTTTGCCTTTGCGGTAGCGAGAGCCGGTATTCTGCACGGAAGTCTGTCTTAATGATTCACCCTTAAACATAAAAACCTTAATTATCAAAACACTTAGTTAGTATCGAAGGATGTGGAAATTGTTAACTTTATTTATTTCAGGAACTTATGGCCTGATATATCTGTTAACGGACGTTTATAATGCTTGACAATGCACAAGGCCGGTTTTCCGTTACGTTGACCCTGCTTTTGTACCGCTAAGACCTAATATCCAAATCCAGAGTTTTACCTATTCTAACATATATGGAGTAGTTAAGTCAATACCATTTTAGTTCTAATAACTGTCCTAACGATTATAGGACTTTGTTTGAGAGCCTAATTTACTTCTGCCCCACCGATGGGCTAAGCCACAATCCCGATTTTATTGGGGTCAAAACGCTCAACCACACATTTTGGAACAGTTACTTAGTTCTCGTTTAGCTCTTGCAATGACCTCAATGTTTTCAATTTGGCGGTTTTTACTTGACCGCAATTTGTTAATTATTGATTATTGACTATTGACAATTGAATTCATAAACTACAGATTTTAAATTACGAAATACGAGACCTTTCCTGAGTGCAGTTGAAGGAAATGAAATCATGGCAGAGAAGATTATAAAAGTAGGGCTTGTTGGTTTCGGCACCATAGGCACCGGCGTCGCAAAGCTGATAATTGAAGATGCGGATTCGATAGCAGCCAAAACAGGTCTTAGGCTGGAGCTTGCCTGCGTTGTTGATATTGACACAAAGTCCGCGCGTCCGGTGAAGCTGGCCGATGGTATTCTCACCGATGACCTGAATAGATTATTAGACGATGACACTATTCGAATAGGTATTGAAATGGTCGGCGGAATCGATGCGGCAAAACAGGTCCAGCTCAAAATGCTTGAGGCGGGAAAAGACGTGGTTACCGCCAATAAGGCCCTGTTAGCTGAACACGGCAATGAACTTTACAGAGCCGCTCATAAGAACAATCGCTGTATAGCCTTTGAGGCCAGTTGTGCAGGAGGTATTCCTATTATCTCAGCTATCCGTACCGGATTAGCGGCAAATAATATCACTGCGATGTATGGAATTGTCAACGGGACCTGCAACTATATCCTCTCAAATATGACCTCCCGGAATGAGGAATTCTCCGAGGCCTTAGCTCAAGCCCAGGAAAAAGGCTACGCCGAGGCGGACCCGACGCTGGATATCAGCGGCGGGGACAGCGCACACAAGCTTGCTATTCTCTCCTCTATTGCCTTCGGATATGAAATCACACTTGACGACATCTTTGTCGAGGGCATCGAAGCAGTTTCAAAAGATGATATTCGCTACGGCAGCGAAATGGGCTATCGTTTGAAACTGTTGGCAATCGCAGAAAGGACAGAGGACAGAGGACAGAGGACAGAGAACAGAGAACAGAAGACAGACTCTGACTTCCGACTTCCGACTTCTGACTTCCGACTTCTGACTTCTGGTATTTCACTGCGGGTGCATCCGTCTTTTATTGCCGAGGACAACCCGCTTGCCCGTGTAGAAGGCCCATTTAATGCCGTCAGCATATTCGGCAGTGCTGTCGGGCAGGTAATGTACTACGGCCGAGGTGCAGGAATGATGGCTACTGCAAGCGCGGTTGTAGCGGATATTATCGATGTGGCTCTGGGCAATTCCGCCACTACTTTTCGCCATTTGAGTCTGCAGCCCAGAAGCCAAACAGTACCATTAGTAGAAAAAATAGATAATCTTGTAAGCAGGTTTTACATCAAGATAATGTGCAATGACCAGCCGGGTGTAATAGCTCAGTGGAGCAAAGTACTTGCCGAGCACCAGATAAGCATATCCGGTGCGCTGCAGCACGAAGGTATCGGGCCGGACAATACCGTACCGGTAGTAATCGCAACCCACCCGACTCGACAAAAAAATATTACTGCCGCATTAGAAGATATGGAAAAACTTGACGTTATTGGTGGCAAGCCGGTTTGCATAAGAATCGTTGATATTCCGGAGGACAAGGATTAGTGACTAAATACGCTATAATAATTCCTGATGGTGCGGCGGATGAGCCCCTGGAGCAATTCGATAATAAGACCGTTCTTGAAGCCGCCCATACTCCAAATATGGATAAAATCAGCACGTTAGGCAGGCAGGGCCTTGTCCGAACGGTTCCTGCTGATATGGAACCCGGCAGCGATGTAGCTCAAATGAGTCTGTTAGGCTATGACCCGAAGCGATATTATACCGGCCGAGCGCCAATTGAGGCGGTGGCACGTAATATCAAGCTGTCATTGGACGACTGGGTTTTCAGATGCAATCTGATTACCATTGCCGACGGCAAAATGGCAGACCACAGTGCCGGACATATCTCCACTGCAGAGGCCGGCAAACTGATAAAAGAATTGGACGACCTGCTTGGTAACGAGCAAATTCGTTTCCATACGGGTGTAAGTTATCGGCACTTAATGGTCTGCAAAGCTCTCGATTTTGACATTCGGACGTATCCGCCGCACGACCATATAGGTACGGCGATTGAAAAGATTTTACCTCGCGGCAAAGGTGCTGAGCTGCTCATCGATTTGATGGCCCGTTCACAGCAACTCTTCACCAACCACGATATTAACAAAGTCAGAAAGGACCTGGGAGAAAATCAGGTCAGCTCAATCTGGCTTTGGGGACAAGGTAAAAGAGCCCAGATGGAACGTTTTGAGAAGCGGTTTGGACTCAAAGGCGCTACTATAACCGCTGTTGACCTCGTAAAAGGTTTGTCGAAGCTGATAGGCTTTGACTTAATAAATGTACCGGGCGCCACCGGTTTTATTGATACGAATTATCAGGGCAAAGCCTCTGCTGCAATAAAAGCGCTTAAGAAATATGACATAGTTTTTGTCCACATAGAAGCGCCTGACGAAGCATCTCACAACGGCAATGCCGAGATGAAGAAAAAAGCCGTCGAGCAGATAGATAAATATATTGTCGGGCCTATGCTTGAGGCGCTCCAGGCTTACGAAAGCTGGCGGATACTGGTAATGCCGGACCATCTAACTCCTATCCGAAGCTGTGCTCACTCACCCGAGCCGGTTCCCTTTGCTATGGCAGGTGATAATATCAGCGGCATTTTACATACGACCTTTAGCGAGGCCAATGCGGCCAAGTCAGGATTTAGAATAGACAGGGGCTTCGAGCTGATGGAGTATTTCTTAAAAAGCTAATGTTTATTGACCTTCAAAACCGAATTCGATAAATTGGTGTATAAAATGCAAACCTCAGCAGGTTGATTATGGCGATAGTTGTACAAAAGTTCGGTGGTACTTCAGTTGCGGATGCTCAAAAGATTCGCCAAGCTGCCAAGCGAGTAATTGAGGCGGTCGAGAGCGGTTTGGGAGTTGTGGTAGTAGCTTCAGCCCGCGGCAAACAGACTGACCAGCTCATTGCCGATGCCTTGGAGCTTAATCCCGCTCCGCCCACACGCGAGATGGACCAGCTTCTCAGTACCGGCGAGCAGCAAACAGTGTCGCTTTTCGCTATGGCCCTCGATGCTATGGGCTATGATGCTATCAGCTTTACCGGCGGTCAAATCCGAATGATGACCGACAGTGCCCATATGAGAGCACGGATACAAAGCATCGACGCCGAGCGAATTCATAAACAGTTAGACAAAGGCAAGATTGTTATTGTCGCGGGTTTTCAAGGCATAGATAAGGACGAAAATATTACGACGCTTGGCCGAGGCGGTTCGGACACAACAGCAGTTGCACTGGCCGCCGCACTGGGGGCCCAGGAGTGTGAAATCTATACGGACGTCAATGGAATTTACACCGCCGACCCGCGAATATTCAAAAATGCCGCAAAAATGGACGAGATTAGTTATGATGAAATGCTCGAGCTGGCAAGTTTCGGTGCCAGTGTTATGCATCCTCGTGCCGTCGAGTTCGGCAAGAAGTACGATGTTAAGATCCACGTAAGAAGCAGTAGCAATAAAGAGAATGGGACAATAATTACCCATGAGGTGCCGCAAATGGAAGGTGTAATAGTTTCAGGAGCCACAATTCAAAGAGACTTGGCTAAGATAGGTCTGCTCGGTGTTGATAATGTGCCGGGTAATGCCGCAAAAATATTCGCTCATCTGGCGAAGGCCAAGGTCGTCGTCGATGATATCATCCAAACAGAAGTAAGCCCCGAAAAGGCAAACCTGTCGTTTGTGGTTGCCGATTCGGATTTAAGCGCTGCTAAAGAAGCAGTGGAGAAAATCAAAGACGAGGTGAACTGCCAGAGCATCTTTGTTCGCGATGATATCGCCGAGGTCTCTGTAGTCGGGATCGGAATGCGGACCCATTACGGTGTGGCCGAGAAGATGTTTGGTGCCTTGGCTGAAGCCAAAGTTAATATCGATTCGATTACCACCAGTGAAATTCGTATTAGTTGTGCTGTGGATGAAGACCAGGCCGAAAAGGCCCTCAATGCTGTTTGTGCTGCCTTTGAATTGCACAAACCGGCCGAGCAGCGAAGAGAAAGTTAGCCGCGAAAGTACAAAACGAATCAAGAGTAATGAATATCCACCGCAAGGTGCCCTGTGGAGAACAAGGATTTTCGGAGTTCGTAGTTCGATATTCGTAATTTTAATAACCTTGCCAGCACGTGTCTGAAAAAAACACAAGCCCTTATGCGATGAGCAGACACAGGCGATTGGGTATTATCGTCCTGTGTATGCTGACGATAGGTGCGTTTGCCTGGCTGGACCACAGCTACATCAGGGGCAAATGGCGGTCTCGGCCCAAATCCGAAGAGCAGGCAAAGGCCTATGATTTTCAAAAATATCACAACAAAACCTTCACTGTCGTAAATGTTGTCGATGGTGATACCATCGATATAGATATACCCGACGGTCAATATGAGCACACAAGGATACGGCTTTGGGGTGTCGATACGCCGGAAACAAAAAACCCAAGTGTTGGCGTAATGTACTTCGGCCCGGAAGCCGCTGTATTTGCAAGAAAATTAGTCCTCGGAAAACCGGTAACGGTCTATCTTGACGAAGGAAATAACACCAGAGGTAAGTACGGCAGACTGTTGGCTTATGTAAAATTGCCGAACGACGGATTCCTGAACGAAGTTCTGCTGACCGAAGGTTTTGCTTACGCTGATGTGCGATTTCGCCATAGTCTTTATAATAAGTACTGGCAATTGGAATCCAGTGCCCGCAGCTTAAAAAAAGGACTGTGGGAAAATGTAAGCCGTGGACAACTGCCCGAATGGCTCCAAAGAATGAAACCAAACCTGCGGTTAAACAGATAAAGAAACAATCAGGAGCGTAATACTCACGGCCATTCTTTAATCTCGTTTGCTTATAATTTATATTATTCTACATCTGCGAAGACAGCCGATAAGGCCTGCGCCAATACAGCCAAGGACAATAGCACCGGGAGTGGGGATGGTGCTGAAATTTATCTCCTTGAGACGTTCAGTTATAAGAGAGCGCGAGGATGTATCGCCGGTATCATCAGTCGTAGTTGTAGACGCGGTTCCAGGTCCCAAGTCCTTGAAATTGAATACCGAAATATCAAGCTCGCACTTCCGGTCAGCAAACAGAGAACCTGGCGTCCATGATATTGAGCTCATCGAAAGAGGAACATGCCAGTAAACGAGGTCTTCCAATACCATCATTAAAGCGTCATCTGGGCCAGGGCTGAGACTCCACGTAGATGTTGGATTGATGCCGATGCCGCTCTGAACGTTCATAGATGGGTAGGTGAAATCCAATGGTTCCGTAGGCTCGGTGGGAAGGCTGCTGTAGTAGAAGCCAAGACTCTTGATCAGCCCACTTCCAAGGTCACGGAAGTCGAATGTGTAGAATCCTTCCGGATACACTTCCCACAGAGCATAAAGAGAAGGATACTCGATGATGGACGAGGGGTACCACTCATCCCACCAACCGGGGTTGGTTGTCTCGAACATCATAAACGGGCTGGAAGTGCCCGGTTTAGTTGTGTCAATACGGTGCAGAGTGCCGGGATATATAACATGTGCCCAAGTGTCCAATTCACAAGGTTTAGGTTCCTGGAGTACGCCCTGCTGATACTCCTTGTTGGATGTAATGCCAATCCAGTCAATGTCAAGTTCCATTTCAGCCACGGTTGCGACAAGAGAGATTACCAAGAAAGCAACGATACATAGCACTAAGATATTTTTCTTTTGCTTTTTAAACATCTCAAGCTCCTTTCTTGAATAGTGGTGATGTTTGGGAAAACTTTTTTGTCGCTGGCGTGCTAATTGACCTCCTTTCCGCTCACGTCCATCCTGCGTTCTGGTCATAAAAGAACCAATCTCGTCGGTGGGAAAAGCTTCGCAGGGATGTAAAGAAGCTTTTCACTCACCATCCTCGCGTTGCAACTTATCCTAATTCAAGCAGTGACATCAAGAAAAATAGTCATATAAAATAATTTTTTTTGCAGAAAATCTGAATAAATGAGGCTTATAAATTGGCTTTGAATTGGGTTTGTTTTGGCTTTGTTTTTTCATAGCCCTTATCCGCATTTTTCTTCATAATCCTTTGTAAATACACACTTTGCATCAATTTTCCCCTTTCGGCAATTGGGTTTGAATTGGCTTTGAATTGGGTTTGTTTTTCCGATTTCACCAAGTGTCCACTTGCACATATTTACTTCTTATATAAGAGCTTACGTTGATTTGAGCGTTCTTGACTTTGGGTTTGTTTTGCATAAAAAGGTTGATTTGTAGAGGATTCTCTACAGTTGTAGAGTGCCTTATAGGCACGTAAATAACTGGATAATCGATAATTATGAGTGGTTAAATGGTTCATTGGTTCATTAGTTAATATGGATAAAATGGATAATATGGTTAAATTATTAAGCTATAATCTGGATCCCCGACTACGACATTCGAGGACAAGTTTAGAGTTTGGCATTATTTTGTCGGAGGCGAAAAAAGCAGCGCCTCTATAATTAGAGCTACCTGCACTTTTGATGCGAAAAAAGTACTCGGATATCTACTAAAGATTCTCGTAACTACATTTGAGACAGTAAGTTAAAAAATTTTTGAAAATTTTCATTTTTGTTCTGAGGTATCAGCGTTTTTGATTGAAAATCGTCGGAATTTTTACCTATTTTAAGCCACGGATTTCACTGGTTACACGGGTAGCATTAACGGAGGACAACAAAAAAGGAAATCAGTGAAACAGGTAATCTGGGTGCAGGTTATCAGGAAAGCAGGGTATCAGGAACTGGGAGGTTAGAGGATTGGAGAATTAGAGTATTGGGGCATTGGTTAATTGGAGAGTTAGTTAATTTGTTAATTAGTGAGTAGTGAGCTAAAGTGCCTAAAGTTAGCTAAGGTTGGATAGTAGTATTTACTGGAAAGATAAGCAATTTGCAGAGCATAAGCGAGATGTCGCCTTTCACCAAGTAGTATAATTCGCAAACGTTTTGATTTATTTGTTATAAGAAACAGTCTTTTTTGGGCTGTGAAGCAGAATATCTAAAAAAAATTAAAAAATTTTATTTTTTTGTGGACATTTATTAAAAATGAACGTATATTCAAATAAATGAACGAATGTTATATTTAATGGAGAGATTATTATGAGCCCAAAAATGCCACAAGAACATAGAGATTTTAGAAGGCAGCAAATACTTGAAGCTGCATGGGAATGCTTTGCAGAGAAAGGATATCAAGAAACCACGATTCGAGATATAGCAGAACGTATGAATTTAAGTACAGGTATTATTTACAGTTACTTCAAAGGGAAAGATGAACTCTTAGAGGCAATCCATGCCTGTAGCATGGATAATAAAAAGAAGGTTGCAGATAAAATCCGCCAAAAAGACACTGCCAGAGAAGCAATTAATGAGTTATTCAGCCAATTCTTTAAAAGCTACCCCATGAAGGAACTTAAAAAAGGCGTACAAGCAGATATAAGATTTTGGTCGGAGGCTGTGAAAAGGAAGAATTTCAGAAAAATTTTTATCTCCCAATATAAATATGTACAAAAGATCATCACTCAATCTGTTCAGGAAGGAGTAAAAAGTGGTGAATTCAAGTCTGAATTCGATCTTCATGGTTATGTAAGTTTCATAAGTGCCCTGTTTCTTGGCCTTGAGGTGCAATTAGCCTTAATCGATAAAACAGCTACTCTGAGCTATTTTGAAGGTATAAGAAAGATTCTACTCAGCAATGTTTGGCAGGACGAGAAGGATGTTTCTGAAGATTCCCAAGGGGAATGAATATTAAACAAGCAATGAGAGGATTAATTCTCTTTGCTAAATCCTTAAAGTTAAGGAGTTACGAATGGATCATAAACTAACACTCATACAATTAATCCTAATCTTTGGTCTTGCTTCAACTGGAACAGGATTATTCGGCCAGCATAACAGTAGCTTAAATGGATTTGCCGAATTTGCAGATTCAGTACGAAACGAGTGGCATGTCCCCGGGCTGGCGATAGGTATTGTAAAAGATGGAAATGTTATCTTTTCACAGGCATTTGGATGGCGCGACCTGTCCGGAAAACTACCAGTTACAACCCGTACAGTTTTTCCCATTGGGTCAGCGACTAAACCATTCACTGCAATGGCCGCTGCAATTCTGGTAGATGACGGCATACTTGACATTGACAAGCCCCTCCATAAGCTGCTGCCGGCGTTCCGTCTTTATGACGACTATGCAACATTTAATATAACAGCCAGAGATCTGCTATGTCATCGTAGTGGGATGGCGGGACAGTATGACCTGCTGTGGCTTACTACAAACCTGAACAGGGAAAAACTGTTTAGACGTCTGCGTTACTTTAAGCCAAGTGCAGAATTCAGGGATAAGTTCCAATACAGTAATATTGGATATACGGTTGCTGGTATCTTAGTGGAGCAGGTCAGCGGCATGAAGTGGGAAGAATTTTTAAACGAACGAATATTTCGACCACTTGGTATGAAACGAACCTCTTTTTTAGCACCCGAATCGCCATCATTAACAGACCAGGCGCTTCCCTATCGTGTCGTCGGAGATAAGGTGATTACAATTCCATTTAACGGTGGTCTTGCTTTTGACAATGCCGAAACAATTGGCCCAGCAGGATCAATCAAATCATGTGTAGAAGATATGGTCTACTGGTTGCTGCTTCATTTGAATAAGGGAATGGCCGGAAATAAAAACATTGTGTCTAAAGAAATGTTGAAAGAAATGCACAGCCCGCAAATGGCAATCCGTAATCCGGGGTATTCGATGATAATGCAATCGGAAATCTACGGCCTGGGTTGGGCCATATCAGATTATCGCGGTCACCGTGTAATTAATCATGGCGGCAACATTGAAGGTTTTTCAGCTTTGATAAGTCTTATGCCTGAAATTAACACCGGTATTGTGGTATTAACGAACTCAATGAATTTACTTGGCTATGTAATCAGCCGGAATGTGTATGATAGATTACTTGGTCTGGACCACATTGATTGGAATAAACATTTCAGGATTCTGTATTCCCAAATCGAAAAGATTTATGCCAATTCTGCCACTACTCATAAAACTGATACAGCAATGATTATGCACCCGCCACTGCATTTATATATCGGTCAATATACCAATCCTGCATTTGGTTTAGTGGAAATCACAAGCTTAGAGGACAAATTGCTATTACAATTCGAATCGGGTATCCAAGCAATACTCCACCATGGTCAGAACAACAGGTTCAAAGGTAAGACTACCGAGTTCTACCTGCCAGTGGTCGAATTGGAATTTCATCATGGCAGCGAAGGATTAGCTGAAAGCTTCTCGCTTATGCTTCAATGCGGAAGTGATGGTGTGCAATTTAAGCGCGATTAGGAAACAGTGTATAAGGCAAAAGGTGCAAAGGCAAAATGTTTCATCTCGCAGGTATTTCGTTCTAAATGAGCAAAATAGCGGAATAGGAGGAGAAAGGCAAGGGATTTTTTGGTTAATTGGTTAACTGGTGAATTAAAGTGAGCTAAAGTGCCTAAAGTGATCATCGAGAGGTGAAATCTATCTCAAGATTGTTCTATATTCGCAGCCAGATTCCTCCACTCACTTCGTTCGGTCGGAATGACAAAGGGTGGAGATTGCCGCGCGATTCTTCGAATCGCTCGCAATGACCTGAAATCGCACTTTGCGTCATTGTGAGGAGCCCTTCGACTACGCTCAGGGCAAACTCCGAGACGAAGCAATCTCGACTTTTTCAACAAGCCCACAGTAACTATTTTTTACTCTTGATTAAACGGCCTCGTTTATCAATTGTATCTGTTTGAACCTGCAGAAATGTTGAAGCTCTTTAGTTATGTCTCCGTAACATGTGACCCGGTGTATTCCATTTTCCCAGTTTTTCCAGAGCTTTTCGGCATCGCCATCCACTTTGACGGTGATTTTTGTCCGACAACCTCGATTTGTCTCGGGGGTGTCGATAATCCGGCCGGTGAAGTAAAGTAATTTTGACGAGCCCATCAATACCGCCTGAGTGACTTTTTGGCCGATGCGCATTTCTACCTGCGGGACAGCGCCTTCGCAGCGTTCCATGATGCTGCGGAGCTTATATGGAGCGGAAGGACCATCAGGACCATCCATCTTTGTGGTTCCCATGCAGTGAATCAAGGTTGCGCAATTAATGGAAAAATCGAATCCGGGATTATTAACGAATCCAGGCCTTCCTGAGAATCCCTGAAACAGTATGTGGGTCATCGCACAGGGCAGGTCAGATTGGCAAATGCCGCCGAGGCCCATATCATTTAGCCTTGTGAATCCTATGCAGGGGAAGGCGTAGGATTGGCAAAGCGGGGCGTACATACTGCCGTAACAATCCACCGCCATCACGGTGGCATCTTCTTCATCGAGCAACTTTTCAAAGGCCAGGGCAAGTTTACACGACCTGAATATATCTTCACTTGTCGGCTCGACGAGTTGAACTGCCCCTTTGATCCAGGCATCAGCTTCGGCTTTTACCTTGGTATCGCTGATGACATTGCAGGTATTAAGCACGCGCTGCAGCGTGAGCGGCTTTATTTCTGTGCCGAATTTGTTTTTCATCAGGTCAGCGTACTGGTTGAAGGGCCGTGTGGTGAGATTGAGAATCTTGGCTTCTCTTAGATGGTGGATAGCGCGGAACGGTCTTATCGCAGCAGCCAGTTGAGAGTAGTCGCTGGTAAGGAGACATTCGAGATGGTGGTTTTTCTGCTGCCGGTAAACGGCGGTGAGATTATGCCATTCGTGCCCGGAATATGGTGAAGAGAAAATCATAGTCGGGCGGCCCAGGCTGATGATTTCGTTCAGGATTGGCATTGTCCAAAGAGTCAGGTGAATTGCAAGGATGCCGTCAGCTTCTTTTAACTTGTCCCTGGATTTTTTGAGTTGCTCAACGGAGCTAACTAATTCATCGACAACAAAATCCACATCGGCCAGCTCGTTTTTGAGCTTTGCGAATTCTGATTCGTAAAATCGCACCTCCTTTTTCAGGTCCAAATCGGGATTAGGATAGTGGCTTTGTGGGATGCCCAGGTATATCTTTGCCACCTTTACTTTTGACCTTCTGCATCCGGGGCTAATAAGCTTGCTTGTTCGGGGCCAGGCACAAAATGCCGACATGCCCGGGGCGGCGAGGTAAGCAGCACCGCCTACGGCTGCGAATTTTAGAAGGTCTCTTCTGTTAATTTCTTTTTGCATACCTGTCTCCTTTTAGAAACGACAATAGTATCGAGAATCCAGCATCGAGCGACGAGACACGCTACCCCCCGATGTTTCGACGTCTTGAAACAAAACCGGCGGGTGACTACGTCACAGATTATATTCTTTGATTTTTCGGTATAGTGTTCTTTCGCCGATGCCGAGGATTTTTGCGGCCTTTTCGCGGTTGCCTTTTGTTTTGGCCAACGTGTCTATGATGGCCTGCTTTTCCAGCTCGTCCAGCGGCATACCGGCCAGACCGGCTGCTGTGCCGGCAGCCGGGGCCAATTGCCGTCTCTGCGCTATATCGGGAGGGATGTCCTGAACATCGAGCTTGTCGCGGTCGCACATTACAACCATTGTCCTGATGCAGTTTCGAAGCTGACGAATATTGCCGGGCCAGTCAAAGTTCGAAAGGATTGTCTGGGCGGCATCGGTTATGCCTGTAACTTTAGAGCCGACCTCTGCGGCAGCTTCCTTGAGAAAATATTCAATAAGCTCCGGTATATCTTCGGCCCTGTCTCGCAGGGCCGGCAGGGAAATGCTTACGCCCTTGATTCTGAAGTACAAATCCTGCCTGAATCTTTTTTCTTCTATGAGCTTGGTTAAGCTTTGGTTGGTTGCGCTGATGATACGGACATCCACGACGGTCTGTTTGTTCGAGCCGACCGGTATGACGATGCCGTCCTCGATGACACGCAGCAGCTTGGCCTGGGAGTTCATGGCCATATCGCCGATTTCGTCGAGGAACAATGTGCCTTTGTCGGTTATTTCAAAGAGTCCTTTTCTGTCGTTGGCCGCTCCTGTAAAGGCGCCTTTGACGTGGCCGAATAATTCGCTCTCCAGTAAAGTTTCGGTCAGGCCGGCACAATTTATCGGCTTAAACGGCTTGTCCCAGCGCAGCGAATTGTTGTGAATCGCCCTTGCCAGCAGCTCCTTTCCGGTTCCGGATTGGCCTTCAATCAGGACGGATATATTGGTCGGAGCCACTCGTCTTAGGGTCTCGAATATGCCCTCCATCGCGGGGTTCCTGCCCCACACACCCTCAAACTCGAATTGTCCTTTGTCCGGTTTGGTTTTTTGTGTTCGGCGTTGAGTGGCAGCCGAGACTTTTCGGCAGGCCTGGGCCACAAGTGTGCGAAGCTGGCCAATGTCAATCGGCTTGGTAAGATAATCGTATGCCCCCCGCTTTATGGCTTCCTTGCAGGTGTCGATGGTTGCGTAGGCGGTTATTAAAATAACTTCCGTTTTGTCGTTATGCGTTTTGGCTTCTTCAAGAATGGCCAGTCCGTCGATGTCACCACCTAATTTCAAATCGGTGACAACGACATCGACCTGCCGGCTGCGCAGAATCTCCAGCGCATCTTTGCCGGTGTAAACAGCAATTGCCTTGGTACACAATTTCTCAAGCGCTTCGGCAATTCCATCCGCATGGTCGCGCTCATCGTCAACAATCAGGATTATATTTGCCTTTTGCTTCAAATTGATACCCCATCAGGTCTGGATGGGTAATCTTATAGTAAATGATGTCCCTTTGCCCGGCTCACTGTCAACTTTTATTGTGCCACTATGTGCCTCGACAATCTTTTTTGCCGTCGGCAAACCCAAACCACTTCCCCGCGGCCGAGAGGAATAATATACATCGAAGATGTGCGGTAATTTTTCCGGAGCAATGCCGCTGCCGGTATCGCTAATCTGAATGACTGCATCCTTTTGCTGCCTGTCCGTTCTTATCATCAGTTCGCCACCTTCGTCCATAGCCTGCTGGGCGTTAATAAACAGGTTCAATACCACCTGTTTTAACATATCCGTGTCAACCTTGCAAATAAGCGGTTGCTTATGCAGACTGTGGCGAATAGTTATCGAGTGGCTGTGGGCCTGGGGTGAATAAAAATCGACCATGTCACTGAGAAGCTCATTGATGTCGGCACTTGCGAATTGTAATTCGGTTCTGTCAATATAGCGCAGGAAGCCATCGAGTATCTGCTCGAGTCTGTCCGTTTCTTTTTGAATAACTGCTATTTTCCTCAGCGCTCTTGTGAATCTCCGATTGTCTTTTTCCGGGCCTGATTCGCTGATTTCATCAGAAGCCGAATCCTTCAGCTCTTCGTTGACAAGTTTCAAATTAATTTTAATCGTCGAGAGGGGGTTTTTGATTTCATGGGCAAGCTCGCCGGTCAGCTTGCTTAATTCTTCAAGGAGATGCCCGTTTTTATTTCTCTGATTTTGAAAAAGCTTTTTTTTGTGCAGAAATAAGGCAACGACCGGCACGACAGCCAATAAAGCCACAATAAAACCACATATAAACTGCTGCACTTTTCTTCCCTCTGCTTTTAAGCCTGTTGATTGGTGCAAAGTCTCGTTAACCCTGAGAACCCAAACGCAATCAAGAGCGCCTGCGGACTCATTTTCATCTTCCCCCACCCACTATTGTTATTTTTCCCGAACGGCTTGCGTTTTTTCAGTTTTTTTTGCTTTTTCCTTTTTATTTATCTCATCAAGAGCGGCTTTGCGGGAAAGTTTTAATCTGCCCTGGTCGTCGATGGATATTAACTTTACCGGTATCAAATCGCCCATTTTGCAGACATCTTCAACGTTCTTGACGTAACCATCGCTTAGCTCGCTGATATGACACAGGCCTTCGACGCCAGGTATGATTTCAACAAATGCACCGAAATCTTTTACGGAAACCACTTTTGACTGGTTGTAAATCCGGCCGACTCTGGGTGGCTGGGTAATCGTCTCGATAATCTCTTTAGCTTCGAGGTGACCGTCGCCGCCAAGACAGCTTATGTAGATAGTTCCGTCCTCTTCGACTTCAATGGTTGTATCGGTTTGTTCCTGAATGCCCTTGATTACTTTGCCGCCCGGCCCGATTACCTTGCCAATGAACTCGGGGTCGATTTCAATGCTTATCAGCTTCGGTGCATACACACTTAATTCAGGTTTGGGCTCGCTAATGGTCTGGGCCATAATATTCAGGATTTCCAGCCGGGCCGTCTTTGCCCGTTCCAATGCCTCGACCATAATATTATGGGCCAGACCCTCCGCTTTTATATCAAGCTGTATGGCCGTAATACCGTCAACAGTGCCGGCAACTTTGAAATCCATTTCGCCGAAGTGGTCTTCTTCACCGGCGATATCGGTCAGCAGTTCGTATCGGTTGTTTTCGCCGCTAATCATTCCTATTGATATGCCGGCGACGGGCTTTGTGATTGGAACGCCGGCGTCCATCAGAGCTAATGAACCGCCGCAGACCGAAGCCATTGAGCTGGAGCCGTTCGACTCGGTAATGTCGGAGATTACCCTGATGGTATAAGCGAATTCATCGTCCGGTGGTCTTACCTGCACTAATGCCTTTTCAGCGAGGGCGCCGTGCCCGATTTCTCTTCGGCCGGGGCCTCGCATTGGTCGGACCTCACCCACAGAAAAAGGTGGAAAATTGTAATGTAGAGTAAAGTTTTGGGCATACTCATCCAATAAGCCGTCTATAATCTGAGCATCTCGGATAGTACCAAGGGTTACGCTCACCAGGGACTGTGTTTCCCCGCGGGTAAAAAGTGCTGAGCCGTGGGTCCTGGGTAAGATACCTACTTCACAGTCGATTGGGCGTATTTCATTATAATTTCTGCCATCGGACCTTTTGCCGTTTAACAGCAGTTTCTTAACGACCTCGCCCTCTATCTTTTCAAGGATTCGCTTGACCATTGTCTTGTCGTACTTGACAGCAGCCTCATTCTGCAACTGCTGATTATCCTCATCAGAACAATATTGGGCCATAACCTGCTCGCGTAATTCATCGATAGCCGTGTTACGCTCCTGCTTGCCCGGTATTTGCCTGAGCTCGTATAGTTTATCTGCTATCTGCGAACGAATTTCTGAAAGGAGCTGCTCGTCGGTTTCCACAAGGGGGATTTCCTTTTCGACTCCGACCTTTTCGCGGAGCTCTTCAATCATTTCACAAACCTGAGTGACTGCTACCTGCGCAGTGGCAATAGCATCAGCGATAATTTTTTCCGGTAATTCCCTGGCACCGACTTCAATCATATTCATCGCTTCTTTTCGCCCACCGAGCAGCAGGTTCAGGTCACTGTGGGCAATCTGCTTATGCGTGGGATTGATTACGAATTCCCCGTTTACCCTGCCCAATCTACAGGCCCCGGTCGGCCCTAAGAACGGAATTTTGCTTATCGTAAGTGCTGCACTGGCACCTATCATTGCCAGAATGTCAGGGTCATTTTCCCTGTCCGCACTTAAAACATTCGCTGTGATCTGCACTTCCTGGAAGTAACCCTCCGGAAACAAGGGGCGAATTGGCCTGTCAATCTGCCTTGCCGTCAGGGTTTCTTTAGTGCTGGGCCTTCCCTCGCGTTTGATAAAACCGCCGGGAAATTTACCTGCAGCACTTTGTTTCTCACGATATTCAACACTCAACGGGAAAAAATCAATATCCTCGAATCTGGGCGGCGCCGTTACTGCGGCAACGAGCACAATTGTATCGCCGTATTGGACTACGACCGCCCCATCCGCCTGTTTGGCAACTTTGCCGGTCTCGATGGATAAGGTTCTACCTCCTATTTGTCTTTCTACTCTACATACATCAAACATATACTACCTCTTACATTACCTCTTTGCCTCTTTGGAATTTCCAGAAGTGGACCCCACACATAAACGAGCAAGATATTTGTGTGCTTATGCTCATTTATTTTCGTAAACCAAGCCGGGATATAATCTTCTGATAGCGTTTGACGTCTTTGTTGCTCACATATTTGAGTAACGCGGACCTGGTCCCGACCATTTTCAACAAACCACGTCTGGATGCGTGGTCTTTGCGATGAGTCTTGAGATGCTCGGTAAGCTCGTTGATCTTGTTTGTTAACAGTGCAATCTGCACTTCGGGAGAGCCAGTATCGCCTTCGTGAGTCCCAAAATCACCAATAATTTTTTGTTTTTCCTGCTTTGTTAGCATTTTTTGGATAAATCCTTTCTAACACACTTTTCAACATATTACAAAATACAAACTGGGGATTCTAATCGGCTATTATAATATTTGCAAGCCTTTTTCCTGACAGTATGATAAAAAGATTGGGTGTGGCAAGATTTTCTGGCAGGCGATTTCTTGGTTGTCAATACTCATTTACGAGGTGCAATAAAACCACTTTTGACATTGGTAACCGTCCGGTGAAGTACATCTGCAACGATGTAAGAGGAGGACTGGCGTGTTTCGGACTGCCAGTCCTTTGGATATTCTGGGTGTTTTGTTTCTTTCTGAGGCGTTCCTCGGCTTCCAATACGCAACCTATTCAGCCGGTGGTATTTACTCAAACAAATGCTCAGCAAGAACGACGAGGTCCTGGACGTCTACGATGCCGTCGCCCCAGGGCATTGGGCCAATGTCACAAAGCGAATTGTCAGTGCCCCAGTGGTCAACAATGATGCACATGTCAGCACTATCGACAATTCCATCGCCGCTGAGGTCAACGGTGGGGATGATAGGCACTTGCCAGAGATCGCCTCTGCCAAATCCACCGGGCCGTTTGGAATCGAAATAGAGGATAGAACCATCATAGGAAATCTCCGGATTGGCTTCCTGGAAACCACTGTTGACTGGTGGGCCAAGATTCTCTGGTTCTCCCCAGGGATCCTTTTTCGTTGCACGTCTGGTCATATAGAGATCATAATCGCCGAGCCCACCCCTGCGGTTAGAAGAGAAGAACAGCGTCAGACCGTCCGCGGAGATGTTCTGGTGGAAATCGTTGGACACCTTGTTGACCTTTGGTCCTAGATTTACGGGTTCCCCCCATGGATCGTTTGTGGTCTGCCGCGTCGTGACCCATATGTCGCAACCACCGTACCCGCCAGGACGAGGTCTTGTGTAATCGCTAAAGTAGAGGGAAAGGCCATCCGCCGAGATGCTGGGGTCACCTTCATCATAGGAACTGTTGACCGTTGGGCCAAGGTTTATTGGCTTTCCCCAAGGTTCGTCTTCTGTCAGTCGTGTCGTGAGCCAAAGGTCTTTACCACCGTAACCACCGGGCCGACCATCCGACCGGAAAAAGAGCGACAGGCCGTCGGTCGAAAGACTTGGATCTGTATCATTATATTCAGAATTGACCATTGGCCCAAGATTCAGCGGTTCTTCCCAGGGGTCGTTTATCGTTGCCCGCATCGTCACCCACATGTCCACATCACCAACGCCACCGGGCCGTGGAGAACCGAAAATGAGCAAGAGCCCATCAGTTGATATACACATGTCATACTCAAAAGCTGAACTGTTCAGTGTCGGCCCAAGATTCGTGGGCGTGCCGAAGGTAAAATCTGCCTTCGCAACCTCCGCAGTCAGGCCCAATGCCAAAACCAATACGAGTGAAATTGTTTTTTTCATTACCCTGCCCTTACAAAGAGTTTTTATTTTCACGCCGGTTACTATGCGCAGTCTTAGCAACTCGCGGGTGTTCTACAAAAAACCTCCTGATTGAAAATCATTTCAGAATCCTCCATTAACGCAAACATTATAATGTATATTCAGTCAATTGCAAGGAAAAAAGGACTTTTGGTACTTTGTCTTCAACCAGCTTCGCTATAGACTTGATTGACAAGTATCTGCAAAGGTTCATCCAGTTCACCCAAATTTCTTGATACTGCCATGTAGCAACTTCTCGACGTGGCCCTAAAGGATCGCTTACAATAATTACATCAATTGCAGCGTAGAATCACCTACATAGAGCGAGACTATCCCGAGCCATGG
>JABAOH010051209.1_pt1 | contig 35698 bp, 31 predicted proteins | sample 7062181 | NCBI WGS metagenome assembly JABAOH01 (sample SAMN14538630, study PRJNA623070) | marine sediment metagenome | biome: marine biome [ENVO:00000428]; feature: marine pelagic biome [ENVO:01000023]; material: deep marine sediment [ENVO:00002113]; isolation source: pool of 5 deep marine... | reverse complement strand
TTCTGGAATTCCCTGATTGCCTCCTCTCTATGGAGTTGGTTCCAGTACCCCGACAATTCGTTGTGGAAGACCTCGCCCCTCCGAAATTGGGCTTCTGCGGCCAGTTCAGACGCCGGAAAGGCTGCAATAATCTCATCGTAAATGTGCATGGCCGATGTCAGAGCCGGCGGGATCTTCTCTGTTTCGCCAAACTGGCCGTATTCCCATAGAGAGTTCACGTATAGTCCGGCAAGACCGAATTTAAAATCGATGAATTCTTCAAGAAGAGGCTTTTGGTCCTGAGTCCTCTGAATTGCTAGCTTATAGGCCCGCTCGCACTCGTAGAAGTCCCGCNNCGTTCGAAATGCAACTCCATTTCTTCCGGTTCTGACGTGTCGATGTCGGTTCGGTCCTGTGGGGCTTGGCGGATCCCTATCCACAAAGCAATCACCCCCAGGGATGTCGCCAATAGGCCCAATAGTATCCACTCCCGGGTTTTCATCCCTTTCATCTGGCCGTCCGAACCGAGCTCCCTGACAACTCGCATGTCGAGTCTATCGAACGCGCTCACTCAGTAATCTAACAAATCCTTGTTGCTTTTCATAGCTTTGTCTCCTCTGTTGTTTGGGTTTTCTAGGACTCGGGCGTTCTTGACAACTTTTGGTCCTTGTCTATAAGGTAATGCAAGCCACCAGAGAATTGAAAACCTGCCACCCCTGCTATCCTGAGGACCTGTGCAGAGACACATTATGGATGGGCTACTCGACAAGAATCCAGAAGGTGGCATCTGTGATGGCTTCAATTCAAGGAGAGAGAGGCGATGGCCATAGACGAAATCCCCTTGCCAGTGGTAGAAGTATCTCGAAACGGGTCGGTTGAGAGCCTACACAGGGGCTCTATTGCCGTGGTTGATCGAGGAGGGAACATTGTCTATTCCTGGGGAGATCCTTATTTCTCCACCATCATGCGGTCCTGTGCAAAGCCGTTTCAGGCCTTGTCTCTCATCGAATCCGGGGCCGCCGATTATTTTGGACTGACAGATGAGGAGATTGCCATCGCCACAGGGTCCATCAGCGGTCAGGATTTCCAGCGAAAAACCGTTCAGCGTATTTTGGACAAAGTTGGTCTCGATCAATCCAGTCTGCAGTGCGGTACCCACCGGCCCTTCAATGGGCCAACGGCCAAGAAACTCGACAGGGAAGGAAAGGTCCCTGATACTCTTACCAATAGTTGCGCCGGAAAACACGCAGGGATGTTGGCAACCTGCGTTTTCAAAAAATGGCCCGTCGAGACTTACATCGATCTGGGTCATCCTCTCCAGCAACTTGCTCTGGAGAAGGTCTCACGTTTTACCGAGGTTCCCCGTGTCGACATTCAGACAAGCGTTGATGGATGTGGCCTTCCAACCTTTAAGATTCCCCTAGTTTAATCTTGCTCTCTCATTTGCCAAACTAACGGACGACAGTGACTCGAGTATATTTCGGCTTATCGAGTGCGTCCGTAAACACCCGGAGATGGTTGCAGGGGAAAAGCGGATCTGCACGGATCTGCTCAGAGTAACAAATGGTCGGATCTTTGGTAAAATTGGTGCCGAGGGCGTTTATGGGATCAGTTTTTTTGAGCAGAGGTGGGGCATCGGCCTCAAGATTGAGGATGGTGGCTTCAGAGCCCTAGCTCCGACAATCGTCGAGGTTTTAAAGCAGCTCGGCGCAATCACAAAAAATCAGTTAAGATCGCTCGAAACCTACCACTACCCCACTGTGCTCAACTATCGACAAGAGGTGGTGGGAAAGATCAGGCCAAGTTTCGAACTCAGAGAGAGTGACGGGCCAGGGGGGTGACCCGGGGGCTATAGCATGTTATAACCAAAATGGTTCTGAATGAGGGCTTTGGGAACACAACCCCTTGGTGCTCAGAGGCTTTCCCTCGGGTTGTCAGTGGCAACGACACATTCTAATCCCTTAATCCGGAATGAATTGCTCTGGCCCTGTCCTGAAGGAGTGGATGGGAATCCCTGATCAGTAAGTTCGGGACCATGAGAAATAATTCATCTGGTCAGGTGGTTTTACCCGGTTTCTCAGAGATCTCGTGGATAAAATCTCGCGAAAAGAGAGGTGAGTTACTATGGGAGGGTGGAATACGGCCAAAGCTCGACTAAAAACCCTCGGTGCCAAGGACATAGCGATCATTGCTGTTTTCAGCGGCCTCGTATTCGTTCTCACCATGTTTGCCATACCGATGCCGGCTGGTGGATTCTGGCACTTCGGCAACGCGATGATCATACTGACCGGCCTGCTGTTCGGAGGGCTTGTGGGAGGACTCTGTGGCTCTATCGGCGCGACGCTGGCTGATCTGGTACTCGGTTACGGGATGTGGGCTCCCTGGACTGTCTGGATCAAGTTCTTCGTCGGGCTCCTCCCGGGAATCGTGTCAGATGGCAAATCTGTGCCGAGAACGGTCCTCGGTGTCTGTCTGGGATGGTTTGCCAATTTCATTCTCTATGCTTTTGCCTATGCTGTTTTGCTCGGGTGGCCGGCAATGATCCAGTGGTTTTCGGCAGATATCCTCGTGATCGCCTATACTATTGGTGCCCCTTTGGTGTTGTGGTTCGCTTTGAGGAAGGGCTTCCCCCGGATTTTCGATTACAGGGAGTCTGTGAAATCGACCTTNNGAAATCGACCTTGGCGATATATTTTCAACGGATTGAGGAGGGGGCGAAAAGGGCGGTTACGTGACGACTGTTTTTGAGGACCCTTCGAAACTGCTCCCTAGGAGTTACAGGATTTCTGAAAAAAGAGGATGACCATTACCTCGTCCGACTAGAGTTGTTCTCCATTTCTCGAGAGATTCCCTTGTTCGTCAGCCGCCTATGAGGGAGTAGTGCGGGAGGCAGCAGAGCGAAATAATTCCCGGTTGAGCATAGGCGTGTTGCGACAAGGGTATTTGTTTGTGGGACGCTGGAGCCCTAGATCAATTTCAGGTATGGTGTTTGTCGGTGATGTGTAAGGAAATCATTAAGATCAACAATCTGAACTTCACTTATCCGAGAACAGAGAAGGCTCTCCTCCGCGATATCAACCTCGAAATCAAGGAGGGCGAGTTCGTGATAATCACGGGTGCCAACGGAAGCGGCAAGACGTCCCTCGGGAAATGCATCAATGGCCTGATCCCTTATTCGACTGGCGGCGTTTTCAATGGGAGGGTCGAGATTTGCGGGGTCAATACCCTCGAAAAAGACGTCAGCGAACTGGCACTCTATGCCGGGTTTGTCTTTCCGAATCCCGAGGACCAGCTGGCCACCCCGCTTGTTGAAACAGAAATCGCTTTCGGTCTCTGCAATCTGGGAATCGGAAGAGATATGATTTCCCAAAGAGTCGATGCGATTCTGGATCGGTTCGAGATTGGTCAACTCAGACACAACTCGACCTTTGACCTCTCCACAGGCCAGCAACAGATGGTCGCCATAGCTTCCTGCGCGGTCATGGAGCCAAAGGTTCTCATTCTCGATGATCCCATCGCTCATCTCAATCAGAATACATCGGCAGAGGTTGTTGAAATTGTTAAAGATTTGATAAAGAGGGGAACCACAATCATCTGGATATCTCAGGATATGTCTCAGGTGTTTGAGTTTGCTGATCGAGTTGTTCTACTAGACGGAGGCCAAATCGCCTTCGACGGTCCTCCTCGTGGCCTTTCTGAGGAAATGGACTTCACGGATCTGCCAGTTATTGCCCCCCAACACCTGGCCTTTACCCATGGGCTTCGGAGAGTTGGATTCCCAGAAGACCTCATTGAAATCTCTCTCGATAAAACGATTCGGAGATTACGGGGGTTGATGGCGGCTGTGGGGCACAGTATGGGAAGTGGAGAAAACAGTCGCTCGGTTGACCCTAAGAAATCGGAACCGATGATTCGATTCGACCAGGTCAGTTTCCAGTATCCAAATGGTCTTTGGGCATTAAAAGACATCGATCTAGAGTTCTACTCAGGTGATTTTGTGTTGCTTTCCGGATGGAACGGTTCGGGGAAGACGACATTGATGAAACATTTGAACGGACTCTTGCGTCCCACGAAAGGTGTGGTGTTTGTTGGCGGCGAGGATATTTATAGGAAACCAACCTCTCAGTTGGCCAGGGGTGTCGGCTTTCTTTTTCAGAATCCTGATCATCAACTCCATAAACCAACCGTTAGGGAGGAGCTTGCCTTTTCCCTGAAGAATTTTGGTGTGCCCGATGAGAGAGTCACAGAGAGGATACTAGAGACCTCTGAGGAGTTCGGGTTGGAATCCGTTTTGGATCGGTCTCCTCAGGAATTGAGCGGCAGCGAAAAGAAGAAGGTAACAGTTGCCTCCGTACTCATCTACGATCCTCGGATTGTTGTCCTCGATGAGGCAACGGCGAATCTGGATCGAGAACAGGCCAGAAACATCATTGAAAAGATTGAAGGCTATGCTGATGAGAATAGAATTGTCATCTCTATCTCCCATGACGTTCGGATGTGGGCTGAATCTGATCGGTTGAACCGGGTCATCATTATGAAAGATGGCCAGATAACGGATCAAGGAACTCCGGAAAAGGTTCTCTCCAATACAGAAATTATGGGGCATCTCTATGGGGGACTTCTTCCGGTCACTCAAATTGCTTGCTCCCTCTCAGATAAGGGGGTCAGCCCAACTCATTACCGGACCAAATCACTCACTGCGGAATTAAAAAGACTCGCGAAAGGTTCCTTTGATGTTTTTGCCCAATGATAGAGTGATTCGAGAGATTCTTGGCAAAAGGGGGCACAGTTGGCTCCACCATTTGGATCCACGGGTCAAGATTATCTGGTTCGGTCTCATGTTCGCCACGGGTTTTATCATCCTTGACAACTTGTTCGCCTTGCTCGTACTTTTTCTCTACATCTTTGTCCTTGGCTTATTGGCTAGGGTGACAGAAAAACATCTCGCGATGATCAGAATTGTGCTGCCCCTCTTTGTGGTTGTCGTATTTTTCAATATCTTTTTGCTGCCCCTTGTGAAAAGTTTGGATCAAAGAGTTATCGTTCAGCTTCCCTTCAAATATCCGTGGAACTACCTGTTCCCCAATCGATTTACTCCTTCCCTTGTGGTTATCACCAGGGAGAGTCTTTATATGGGAGTTACCAGGGGCATCGTTCTTCTCACTCTCAGTGGGGTGGCATCTCTGTTTGTCTTGCTCATCGAAGTGACGGAACTGATTGAAGGGATGACCCTGCTGAAAGTTCCCCACAAACTGGCCTTCACATGTGGTCTTGCCGTAAACTATATCCCTGTCCTTTTCTACGACCTGACTACCATCGCCGATGCACAGAAAGCTCGGGGCCACCGTCTGGACAAAGGGGGGCCTCTGACAAGACTAAAGGCGAGTGCGGCGCTCCTGCTCCCAGCCATCAATTGCGCCTATGTTAGGGCAGGTAACATCGCCGATTCGATGAACTCACGAGCCTTTGGCGCTCGGGAGGAACGGACGACTCTGGTGGAGAGGAGAATGCGAGATCAGGATTGGTATTTTCTGGTTCTGAACACGGGAATTCTGGGTGCAGGGGTGGTCGTCAATCTGTTCGGCGCAATGGGACTTTTTGTTCGATTCTAGAACTGCGGAGGGTTTCGCGAAAGATTGCTTTTGACGACTCACACGTCTTTTCCTGGGATGTCAGTTGTCACGGCGGTTGCAAATCAAGAGAATCTCAGTCAGGTCGGGCAGATCTTTTCCGCCTATCTTGGTTCATTGGGGGTTTTTACCTGTGGACAGCACGGGACGGACGGGCCATGAAGTGGCCGGGGGGCAAATGAAGAATCGTGATTTGTAATGGGAGTGACGTCCTACGGTTTATCGGAAGCGACGCCATGAGGGAGGCATAAGATGGAAGAGATGAAAGTCATCGATGCTCATGCTCACCTGGGGGAATTCGGCGGATGGGCCAACGTGCGGCTGACGGCCGAAGAGATGATCGCAGACATGGATAGTTTCAATATCGTGAAAACCGTTGTCTTCATGATTCCCAACGATATCGTGCGAAAGGCTGTCGAGCGGTTTCCAGATCGGCTTATCGGTTTCGTCTGGGTCAATCCCAACGAGGGTGACCAGGCTCTCGATGAGATCAAACGGGCGGTCAACGAGTGGGGGTTCAAGGGGATAAAACTCCACCCTCTGATTCACGCCTTTATTCCGAGCGATGAAATGGTTCTGCCTATTATGGAGTTGGCAAGACAGCTCTCGGTTCCGGTTCTTTTTCATACAGGGCACCCTCCCTTCTCTCTGCCGTGGCAGATCGGAGAGGTTGCAGAAGTCTTCCCCGATGTCCCGATCATCATGGGCCATATGGGACACGGCCATGGATGCTACATTCATGGAACGATTGTGACGGCCAAAAAATATCCCAACCTCTACCTTGAAACCTCAGGGATGCCCATGCATACAAAGATCCGGGAGGCGGTGGAGCAGGTCGGTCCGGACAGAGTCATGTATGGATCGGATGCGCCATTTCACCATCATTCAGTGGAAATGCAAAGAGTAAGAGTTTCAGGGCTCGACGAAGCAAACCAGAAAAGGGTCTTTTATGATAATGCGGCAAAGCTCCTCGGACTTTCGACAGCTGACCGATGATAGCGGACAACTATGACTAAACCGTCCAGGGAGGGTTTTCCCGGGAGAGAAGAATCAGAAAAAGGGCAAGAATCCCGGAGAGGAGAAACACAAAACCCATGGAGTGGAAAACCCACTCGAGGCCCAGTGAATCGGCCACATATCCTGACATAGAGGATGCAAAGGAACCGAGGCCAAAGTTCAAGAAGTAATGGATGCCATAGCCAGTCCCCCGGAATCGCGAACTTGTATATCGGGCCAAGAGGTGGTTCTGGGTGGGCTGTGTTGAAAAGTGGAAAAAGGCAAAGACCAACGCGGCGAGAACGACAAGAAGATTGGTTGAAAGGCCCACGATGAAAAGGAACGGGGCCCCCAGAAGATGGGCACCGAAATAGACTCTCTCTGGGCGATAGCGATCGCAAAAGGTTCCGCCCATATACTGGCCGATGGTTCCAAAGAGAAGGGCGACGGTCGACATCATCCCTCCGAGCGCCACGCTTCCGATAGGAAGGAAGTCGATTTCCACTTTCTGAGCCATATAGGTGGGAAGAAAAGTGAGTACCCCCCTGTAGCAGAGGCCAATCGCCGCCGATGACGCAAAAATGACGATCAGCGGGAGAAGCTGGGTGGTCTTTTTCTCCCCGACTTGACGAGCCGTCGACTCATCCCCCGAATCCGTTTGGTGGGGCTCGGGCAACGTGAGAGACGCAATCCCCACTACGATCCCGACTATACCAAAAACTGCATAGGTAGATTTCCAGCCAAGGGTTGATGCAAGAAAACCAGCCACAACAGGTGTGAGCGCCACCCCCAGACTCCCGGATATACCGTGGATTCCAAAGCCTCGGCCTTGCTTCCGAATTCCTTTGGAAATCAGCGCGTTGCTGGCAGGATGATAGGTACTGCAGAAGAGGCCCACCAGGCCAATGAATAGGCCGAGAGCCAGCAGAGAGCCGGACAGGGCCACCAGAAAGGAAGAGGCAGCGGCCCCGAATAGATAGATGCTGATCAATCTCTTGGTGCCCATCCTATCTGCCAGGATACCGGTTGGTAGCGATCCAAGCCCGTAGGCCAGAAAACAGATGTTGCCGATCAATCCCAAATGGAAAAAATCTGTCGCGAATTCACTCTGAAGAATGGGAAGAACAGCTGCAAAAATCAAGATAAACCCGTGGTTCAGGCCATGAGCAGCCGTCGTGACCCCAATAATTTTTCTTTCTTCACTCGTCATCTCGCGGTCTCTCCGGGTCCCCTATACAAATCATTTATCTAGAGGCGGGTCAAGTGGGGAGGAAAGACGGTCGTCAGGAGGCCAGAGTCAGCGCTCAGTAGCCAGAATAGATCCAGAATAACCACCATGCGAGTTGCTCATTTCTCCCTCGCCTGTGTAGAATAGAGATGATCTCACGAACCATAAGCTAGGCGAGATTCTTATGGAGAGGCCAAAAACTCCGCCTGAGCCAGTCTCGAAGCTTGCGGAGTTTTGGGTAAGTGGAAGGAGAATAGCACGATGATCGATGACGGGCTAACTGGTTCAGAAAAAGTTCTATTGATCAGTCCTCATCCAGATGATGTCGACTTTGGGTGTAACGGGACCATAGCCAAACTGACTCGCAAGGGTATTGAGGTTGCCTATGTGATCTGCACAAGCGGCGATAAAGGGACGGATGACCCCCACATGAAGCCCGAGATTTTGGCACGTGTCCGCGAGGAGGAGCAGCGGAAGGCAGCTGAAGTCGTGGGTGTCAGGGAGGTTAAGTTCCTTCGGTTCAAAGACGGGGAACTTTCGAATACTCCGGAGTTCAGGGGAATTCTGGTTCACATGATCCGGACTTACCGGCCGGACATCATTCTGAGCATGGATCCGGCCAACACCCGATTTGAGAATCCGTACGTGAGCCATTCTGACCACAGGGAGACCGCTCTGGCGGCTTTTGACGCAATTTATCCCGCGTCAAGAAATCGGAATTTTTTCCCAGAGCAACTCGATGAAGGGCTCACGCCCCACGCGGTTGACAGGATATTCTTTTTTGGAACAGACCGCCCGAATACCTGGGTTGATATTAGCGAGACGATAGAGGCCAAAATAGAGGCCCTCCGATGCCATAGGAGCCAGATGGCCGAATTTGAGGGGCTGGAGGCATGGGTCAGGGAGCGCTTTAGCGAGGTGGGACAAGAGAGAGGAATGAGCTATGCAGAGGCCTTTCGCTATCTGGAGATTCCCCATTAGGGCCGGTCGGTTTTCCATGTGGAGGCTGGACATGACCGATCCGAGAATAGAACTTGTCAATAGATTCTTTTCTGGCACTGGTCCGACTTACGACTTTATCTCCAATCTATGCACCTTTGGATTCGACCGTCTGTGGAAAAGGAGCATCCTGAAGAAAATTCCAGAAGGACCAACTCGGATCCTCGACCACGCCTGTGGTACCGGCATCCTCACTTTCAGGATTGCCCGAAAATTTCCAGACTGTGAGGTCATCGGAGTTGAGCTTCGCGACGAATACCTCACCATTGCCAAAAATAGGGCCCAGGCGATGGGAATCGCTAACGTGGAGTTCATCTTGAGTCGGGCAGAGGATGTCCTTTTGGAGGGGCCGTTCGATTGCGTGACGTCATCCTACCTCGCAAAATATGCCGATCTGACAGTCCTGACCCGGAACACGAAGGAGATGCTCCGGGACAGGGGCGTTCTTCTCATGCACGAGTTTACCTACCCGTCCTATCGATTCTTAGCCTTGATTTGGGAGCTGTACTTTAAGCTTCTCCAGACCGTGGGAACTCGGATATATCCAGAGTGGAGAACGATCTACAAGGAATTGCCGGAATTGATTCGAAAAACGAGATGGGTGACCGAGCTTGTCGCGTTACTGGAGCACACCGGTTTTTCTGATATTACGATGGATTCTCTGACCTTTGGAACGTCGGCGATCGTGACTGGAAGAAAGTAATCCGACCTGTTCACGCCTCCTCTTTTGGGGCCTAAAATACGGATCAAAATCGATCTGCCAACCGCCAGATAACCATTCCGATCCCAAGGAAGATAGCCCCCAGACTGACACTCTTAAGGATGGTTTCGTACCGTTTGATTTCTTCTTTCCTCGCAATGCTTTGCCGAGAAGCCGGCCTCCGTTTAAGGTCCTTGTACGGGCGGGACGCCTTTATTTCGATGGTGCTCAGCAGGGCCATTGAACCAGCCAAAAAGAGCGCAGCTATTGAAATCCTGTTCGTTTGGATAACATACCCTGCAAGCACTGGGAGAGCCCCCCAGGAGAATGCAAACCACCCATCCGTGTGAAACCTCCCCTCAAACCATTCGAGGTTGTAGGCAAAGACAAAGAATCCTTCAAGTATGGCAATAACCCACAGCAAGGGGACATAGCGGACCATATAGTAGATCGCAATCAGATACCCTGCCCCAAGAGCAAAAGCTGCCATGACCCATAGGGTTTTCCGGGTAAAAGCTTCACCCCATGGTTTGGCCTGCTTACTTCCCAGGGCGTCAAGGGCGTGTGCTGCGATGCCCAATCCAAAAAAATAGATGATGATAATGGCGCCGACCCTGTCCCAGTAGATGTGTTCGGCGATCATAGAGCCGATCACCGTGAAGGCAAGGACCATCCCGGTGTATGGGAGAAAAAGAAGGCCCACGATGAATCTAAACTTCAGCGGGCCAAATCGTGGGACGAACCACTCAGACCCTCTGTCGGCTCGATAGCTGCCTGACGATTCTGTCATCCCCAGCCTTTATCCTCCATCTGGCTCGAAGAAACTGTCTGGCACGCCAATATTAACCCTGAGATTTCGGAAAAACACCTTTCGCTCCAGTTTTCCATCTGGCAGTGATTCTCCGACCTCTATGGGAAGCCACAGTTTCGTATCGATGGTAAACCCGTATCGGGTCACAACATTTTCTCGGAAATGGTCATCAGCAATAACGGTGATCCAAACATACTCGTTACCCTCCTTCACCTCCACCTCACCTCGGCGCCCGTCTCTGAGGCTGTGGGCGATGTTTCTTATGAGGAGCCCCAAGTCTGTCTGATCTATTCGTTGTCCGAGAGAGGCCTGCAAAAGGAAGTTGTCCGGGGCAAAACGAAACGTAAAGATACGGGCCCACCCTGGCGGACGAATTACCGCTTTTCCGTTCTTGTCAGGATAGATCAATACCATGCCTCGATTGGGTGACTCAAAATCGAGACGAATACGGTGGGGCTTCTTGAAGGTGTACAATACCCTTTTCGTCTTAAGAGAACCATCCTCTCTCTGGACCGTGCTCTCCACTTGTGCCTGGTAGTCCATTACCCGCTGAAAGGCTGCCCCCATCTTGTCTATTAGTGTTTCGACATTTGGCGTCGAAAAGGGAGGGGCTTGCGAAGGGAGGAAGACGGTAAAAAGGATAAGGATTTGAACTCTAAAACGCATTTTTGACAAATCCTCACTTCTCCTTGTGATCATCGCCAGAGTGAAGAGTCACAGGTGACTCGTCAGAGCTGGGAAAAGGTCCCGAACAGGTCCCGACTGAATCTTTCTCACGACCATATCACCTCGGCTTTATCAGTATATCCTAGATCTGTGAGATATCCAAAGTCACCCAGCCATCCGCCGACTGACGCCTCTTTGATTTTTCTAGCGGTTTTGGTCGGTTTCTGAACCCCGGTGTGTATGCTCCCTTCTGACCACTCGCCGCTGTTCCCTGATTGGACCCCTGAATGGTCGCCGTAAACTCTCCTGATACCCGTTCACCCCCTCCTGCCAGTAACGGTCAGAATCGTATTTCAGAGGGGTGACGAGGAGATATGGTGTTGCCGTTTTGTCGTAACCATTTGATTTTAATAGATATTCTGCTCTGTGGTCGATGGATTTTTTTTGTTGACAAAGCATTCTGGATATATTATTTGGTATACGGAATACCAAATTTTTCCATGTTCACAGATATGAATAAGGGAACGGTTCAATCATTGGGTCTCAACCCGCTGCCACGGTCCAAGTCGCTGCAAGAAATGGCCTATGAGAGCCTCAAGGCCGGGATCCTCGCCGGAAGGCTGATTCCTGGAAAGAAATACGGCGAGCTGGAGTTGGCCAGGGAACTGGGAATTTCACGAACCCCAGTGAGAGAGGCCTTGTTGAAGCTTGAAGCTGAGAATCTGGTCTGCTTCAATCCTGGGAGGGGGATCTCTGTCAAGTATTTTACCAAGAAAGATCTCGAAGACCTGACTGAGTTGAGGTGGCTTATTGAAGATGCAGCGGTTGCCAAAATTGGGGGTTGTCTCTCCACCGATCAAATCGAAAGGATTGAACATATTCTTGCAGAACAGGAAAAATGCGTGAGAGGCAATTATGATGAGAGCATTTTCTTGGAGATTGACAGGAAATTTCACCTTTCCCTTATTGAAGCGAGTGGCAACAAGTTTATGATTCAAACCTATAACAGTATAAGAGATTATTTTGCCATGACATTCAGGGGTGCTCTTTCAAAGAAAGGAAGAGTCATCGAGGTATTGCGGGAGCACAGGTTGATCGTCAAAGCCTTGTCAGAATCAAACGTTGATATGGCAATAGATGCTGTTAGAACACATCTTATCAACAGCAAATCAATAGCCATGAGCTACCATGACGCCTACGCCAACAACCGAACACCACCAGGAGTTGCCGTTGATGAAAGCATTGAATTTGACAGTGAAAACCAAAGGTGAAACGCAGGAGCTTGCCTTTTCAGTAAAACGGATGGTCAATGCCGGTTTTGTTGGGAGAGACCAGGTGGCAGTCAAGAAACATATCGAAGAACTGAGAAAGGAAGGTATCCCCGCTCCGAGCGAAGTGCCCACTCTTTATCCAGTCGCGCCTTATCTGATCATGACTGGCGGTATAGTAGAGGTGGTTGAAGAATCCAATTCTGGAGAGGCAGAATTTGTTCTTCTGCTGCAGAAAGGTCAGATCTATGTGGGAGCAGGAAGCGATCATACGGACCGGAAACTGGAAAAAGACAGCATCATAAAGGCCAAACAGATGGCTCCAAATGTTGTTTCTCCTGTTGTCTGGCCTTATGAAGAGGTTAAGGGCGTATGGGACAGTCTAGACCTGAGAAGTTGGGTGGAGAAAGATGGAGAGAAGGTACTCTACCAGGAGGGAAAACTCTCTGAGATCTTAAGCCCGGAGGATCTCCTCTCATTTGTGAAAGGTAAAGTCGGGGATGGAGACCTGGACAATATGGTCATCTATTCGGGAACTCTTGCTGCTCTCGGCGGGGAGATGATTGTCGGAGAGGGATTCGAGGTTGAGCTCCATAATCCGGCCACCACAGACTCATTGTGGTGTACGTATAAGGTCAGGCTCCTTGATTACGTAAAGTGATAGTTCCCTTGAGGAGGAACCCAGACAGTCTGCGTTGCTGATCCAAGATAGCGATTTCTGAAGAAACGGCCCATTGGTTGATGGCACGAGAAAGGCCTTTTCACCAAGGGAGTAGGAATGCATCGAAATTATTTGAAAGAAGTTAGGAAGCTATTGGGGGGAAAAGATTACAAAGTCGTAGGGAAAAACGTCAGGAGAATCGACGGTTATGACAAGGTGAGCGGCCTTGCAAAATATACGGCCGATCTGATTGTCAAAAACGCGTTGGTGGTCCGACCTGTCACGAGTCCACATCCTCACGCCCTGATAAAGAGAATTGACAGAGAGTCGGCACTTGGTGTTCCGGGCGTGGAGATGGTGATAACCGGCGAGGACGTGCCCGGCGAGAATCAGTGCGGATACTATGTCGATGATCAACCCCTGATTACCCCTGACAAGGCCAGGTATGTGGGAGATGTCGTGGCCCTAGTGGTGGCCCATGATGAAGAATCGGCATGGGCCGGAGTGGATGCCCTAACGGTAGAATACGAGCCGCTGCCCGCTGTTTTCCAAATGAAAGAGGCCCTTGACGGTGAGTTTCAGATCCATGAGGGAAAGTCGCCAGGAGATGTAGAAGTGCGCAAAGGCGACGTGGAAAAGGCCTTTCAAGAGTGTGATGTCATTCTTGAACGGACCTATCGGGCCGGATCTCAGGACCATGCCTACATCGAACCCGAAGCGGCAGTGGCCATTCCCGAGGAACGGCGCGGGATGACTGTAATAAGCACGAATCAGAATCCTTTCAGAACCCGGAGGGCCGTGGCCCGTGTTCTGGGGAGACCGGAGTCGGAAGTCAGAATAGTCACTCCGTATATTGGCGGAGGATTTGGTGGTAAAGACACCTATGGTCCCATCATTTCCAGTCTTGCGGCCGTGGCAGCCAGCAAGACCGGACGACCCGCGATGGTGGTTTTCACGAGATATGATTCTTTTGCCCTTCGCTTCAAGAGGTGTCCCTTTGAGATCAAATACAAATCCGGAGTGACAAAGGATGGCAAGGTCAAGGCGATCGAGGTGGACTATACCGTTGACTGTGGCGGCTATGCGGCGCATGCAGTTAACCTAATGAAGCGAGCTGCCTATCATGCGACTGGGGTCTATGAGGTTCCTAATTGCAAGGTCACGGGGACGTGCGTCTATACGAATAACTCCCCCGGAGGAGCGCTCAACGGTTTTGGCAATCCACAGATGCTCTTTGCCGCAGAGTCGCAGATGGACTCGCTGGCGCACGAGTTGGATATAGATCCGATTGAATTCCGGCTGAAGAACGCGCTTGTGCCAGGATCACGGACGGGTACGAATCAGCTGTTAGACCATTCCGTTGGAATAAAAAAACTGATTCAACAGGTCGCAAGAAAGGCGGATTGGGTTGCGAAAAAGGCGAGAAAGGCAGAAGCTCGTGAATCTACCAAAAGGCGGGGTATCGGCATTGGCTGTAGTTGGCACGGGTGTGGGACCACTGGATATAAACAGGATTGGGCTGGGGCATCGGTCATCCTCAATCCTGACGGCAGCGTCACCTACGGTACCGGCATTGTTGAGATTGGGCAGGGATCTATTACGTCTCATGCTGTGATGGTGGCGGAAATCCTGGGTATCCCGTATGAATGGGTCAAGGTCGATTTGAATGACACGAGCCGGATAACCGACAGCGGCGAAACGCATGCTCAAAGAGGTACTTTCATTGGGGGAACAGCGGCCGTGGACGCGGCCTTGAAGCTGAGACAGAAGTTAAATGCTCTGGCAGGTGAGATCCTGGGCTGCAAGGCAAACGACGTTGTCATCGACGGTGGTGTCGTTTACGACGCCAAGGACGCTTCACGAAAAACCTCTTTTCGGAACCTGGCGACCGAAATGTACCAAAGGGGTGTTCCTCCGGCCGACTATGGTTTCATTTTGGCCCGGCGAGGCTATCCCGATCCTGAGACTGGTCAGGGGGATCCGTATGCAGCGTACACCTTTGGGGCTACAGTGGCTGAGGTGGAGGTCGATGTTGAGACTGGGCAGGTCGATGTGTTGAAACTGTATCCGGGTGTTTCTGCTGGTAAGATCGTGCAACCAGACCTTGTCCGGGGTCAGGTATACGGGTGCAGTATGTTGGGTCTGGGATACAGCCTGACCGAGTCTATTGTAAGGGAAAAAGGGGAGATTATTAATCATTCTTTTACGGATTACGTCATCCCAACGATCAAAGACAAACCAGAGATCGCGGATCTCGTTTGCGTGGAGGACGAGTACAAATACTCCGGGTTTGGTGCAAAGGGCGTCGGGGAAATCGCTCTCATCGCGACACCCATAGCCATTGCAAATGCGGTCTCTGATGCCATAGGGATCAGATTTTCTGATCTGCCTCTGAATGCAGAAAAGATCTTTTTTGCCATAATGGAGAAGAAGGCCGATGGAAGGTGAGATTAGACCATTACCGAGATTCGGTTATTTTGCGCCCACTTCGCTGGATGATGTGGTTTCTCTGCTCGGAGAGCATAAAGATGAATCAAAACTGTTGGCCGGCGGAACAGACTTGCTACTCAACATGAAAAAGCGGACGGTCTGGCCTGCTGTCGTCGTCGATCTGAACAGGGTGACTGAACTGTCTTTCGTGGAGTCACGGGGACGTCATATTCATATCGGGGCTTTGACACGGTTAAATGATATCAAGGACTCGGCGACGATTCGGGGAAAAGCCCCTGTTCTTGCTGAAGCGATTGCCCTTTTGGCTGCCAATCCAATCCGAAACAGAGCCAGTATCGGAGGGAACCTCTGCAACGCATCCCCTGCCGCCGATACAGCGCCAGCACTCCTTGTCCTAAATGCATGGGCTAAACTTCGGGGCCCGAATGGTGACAGGAAGGTCGCACTCTCCGAGTTTTTCCTCGGTCCGGGGCAGACGGCGAGAAAGGCCGACGAGGTCCTGACAGAGTTGATCATCCCATGTGAGGAGGGACGTTCAACCTTTATGAAACTCGGCAGGAGGAAGGGTTTCACGTTGTCGATAGTCTCCGTTGCTGGTTTTGTGACGATAGAGAATGGCAAATTCAAAGATGTGCGGGTTGCTCTTGGCGCGGTGGCCCCGACTCCCATGAGGAGCGGGAGGGTAGAGGAGAGACTGAAAGGGGTCGAGGTTAACCAAGAGGAAATTGAGAAGGCCGCACAACTGGTCAAAGGGGAGTTGAGCCCGATAACCGACGTGAGGGCTTCTGCGGAGTACAGAAGAGAGATGGCATACGTACTCACAAAACGGATCCTCAATAAACTGGCGATAGGAGATGGAAAATGCGGGTGAGATTTACGTTGAATGAACAGGTTGTAGACGAGGAGGTGGCCCCTCACATCACCTTGCTCGACTTCCTTCGAAACACGATAAATATCACGACGGTCAAAAAAGGGTGCGATGGGGGTGAATGCGGAGCGTGCACAGTTCTGTTCAATGGAAAACCGGTGAGGTCATGTCTCGTTTTGGCCGCTCAGACAGACAATGCTGAAGTTACCACTCTTGACGGACTGGCTAGGCCTGGGGAGTTAGGTGTTATTCAGGAGGCATTTCTGGAGAATTATGGATTTCAATGCGGATTCTGTACGCCCGGAATGATTCTGGTGACCAAAGCGTTGCTCGATGAAAAGCCCGATCCAACCTTAGAGGACGTCAAAGAAGCGATCGAAGGGAATCTGTGCAGATGTACGGGATTCGAACAAATCATCGAGTCTGTCTTGAAGGCGGCTGAGTTGAAGAGAAGAAAGGGCGCTGGTTGATCGAGTGGCAGCGTGGGCTTGATGAGCGCGAAAGGGGATTCTCCGTCTCCAACGTCGATACCGTGAAGGTGGAGATCTAGGGGTTGAGCAAGGAACAACAATTCCAGGCAGGTTCTCGCACAGAGATTTGGCACGGTTCGGGGCTAGGATACCTAAGACTGAAGGCGGGAGGGACGAGCAGGTGGCCCTGCTCAGGTGTTGTGAGAATACAATAATGGGAGGAATTAAGGGATGACTGCTCAACCGACAGGATTCATAAGTCCTTTTGAGGTCAAGACCCCAAAGGGATGCGAGGGCTGGGAAAAGATGTATCCGAGTTACTATCTGTTCAGTGAGGACAGAAGGGCTTTCGAAGAGAGCAAATTATGGGTAGCCGATGTTCTCCATCATCCGGAACCAATGGCGCCTTTTGATTTGATCCTTCCCGAGTGCTGGCAGATTGCCGTTTCTCAATTTAACACCCGTCTATTTCCTGCTCCATCTGCACTGGGAATAGACCACCGAGTCATCAACGGTTACGTCTACATCAGTGGGAATATCATTTCTGACGCAGAACGCATCGAGAAAAGGAAATCAATATATGAGGAGCAGATCCGTTACTACTATGACAATTGGGAAGTGCTGTACCGGAACTGGAAGCGTAAGGTCATTGCGCTCATAGATGAACTCAAGGGCATAGAGATCAAGAGTCTACCGGAATTCGATGACGAGAATATTGTGTATGATGGCATCGGAGTATCTTCTGGCTTTAATTTGATTGAGAAATATGGCCGGTTGATTGAAAACATGTTTAAGGCCTGGCAGTACCACTCGGAGATGGCAAATATCGGGTATGCAGCCTATCTCACCTTTATGGATTTCTCCAAAAAGGCTTTTCCTGAAATCGATGAATTGACGGTATCACGGATGATTGCCGGGTTGGAAATCGACATACTCAAGCCCGATGAAGAGTTGAAGAATCTTGCCAGGCTCGCATTGGAACTGAAGTTAGATAAGAGAATCGAAGAGCTCTTTGATAAGGGGACACCGCCTGAGCAGATACTGGGGGATCTTCGAAAGGATGGCAGAGGGAATGAGTGGATACAAAAGTTTGAGGAGGTGCGAGACCCCTGGTTCAATTATTCAGTCGGGATGGGTAATTTCTATCGTAAACATGTGTCTTGGAACGATGACCTTAGGTTACCCCTTCGAGGTTTGGTGGATTATATGAGGAAGGCGAAAGCAGGAGAGAAGATAGAGAGACCCCTGGAGGAGCTGCAAGAAGAACGAGACAGAATAGCGGACGGCTACAGAAAACTCCTCTCATCACAGGAAGACAAAGAAGCCTTTGATCAACTCCTTGGCGTGGGACGGACGGTTGCCCCTTTTTTAGAAAACCATGTGTTTTACATAGAACACTGGCATCATGTCATATTCTGGAACAAGGTCAGACAGATCGGGGATCTCTTTGTGGAGAACGGATTTTTGAAGGACAGAGAACAAATCATGTGTTTGCATCACAACGAAATCAGGCAAGCACTCTTTGAGTTGGTTACGTCCTGGGCTGTGGGCACCCAAGCTCGGGCGCCCCATTACCTGATAGATATGGTCACCCATCGGGACGAGATCCTCGAACGGCTAAAGGATTGGATCCCTCTGCCTGCCGTGGGAAAGATCCCTGAGAAAATTACGGACCCATATCTGATAATGGATTGGGGCATTACCTCTGAGAAGCTAAAGACCTGGAGTGCCACTCCTGCGAAGACGAAAAAGCTGGAAGGGTTCCCGGCCTCTAAAGGACTCAGAGAGGGAAAAGCCCGTGTAATCAGGGAGATAAGCAGATTGGGTGAGGTGGAAGAAGGAGAGATTCTGGTATGTCCGACAACCTCTCCGAGTTGGGGACCCGTATTCTCTAAAATACAGGCGGTGGTGACTGATCTGGGTGGCAGCATGGCCCATGCCGCAATCATCGCCCGTGAATACAAATTGCCGGCGGTGGTCGGCACAGCGACGGGGACGAGCGTCGTCAAAACCGGAGATTCCATTCGGGTTGATGGTGAGCGAGGAGTTGTTGAGATCTTGTCGTAAGCCAGAGGGAGCGATCAGCCTCGCTCGGAGGGCAAAGGAGTATGGCAAGCTGGGTGCGATGGCTTGAAGATCTGAGCCTTGAAGAGTTCACTACCTTTGGTCGGAAGTGCGTCAATTTGGGGAAAATGATCCAGGATGGGATGCCAGTGCCTCCGGGATTTGCCATTTCGACGGATAGCTACGAGTATTTTGCCCGTCAGGCGGGTATTCATCAAAAGATAAGCGATTTTTTGAGATCCAATCCTGGGGCGACTCAGACTGACCAGATTGAGGAGACGAGCAAGGCTGTTCGCGAAATGATTTGCGGGAAACAGATGCCAGAGGAGTTGGCAAAGGAGATCACCCGATTCTACAAGGGGTTATGTGAGAGGACGGAGACGGGTAACGTTGAGGTTGCAGTTCGCTCGAGCGGAGCGATCAGTATGCCAGGACAGTTCGAGAGCTATCTCTTCGTTTCTGGGATTGATGAGGTGACGAGAAAGGTCATTGACTGCTGGGCCAGCAGTTTTACCGCACGAGCGATGGTTAGCAGGATGGAAAAGGGAATGAAAATCGAGGAGTCTCCTATCGGGGTGGCAGTACTCAAGATGGTGAACTCGAGCTGCTCAGGCATCATGTTTACCATTAACCCGATAACCGAGGACAGGTCTAAAACCGTCATTGAGGCGAACTGGGGATTGGGTGAGAGTGTTGCCTTGGGGACAACGACACCGGATTGGTTCAAAGTAAACAGGATCACCCTAGAGATCGAGGAAAAGAAGTTGGGGGACAAGACTAAAGAAGTTGTTTTTGATCGGGAAAAAGGGGGAACGAAAGAGGTCGATGTCCCCCAGGAACGTCGGGAGGCATTCTGCGTCAGTGATGAAGAGATCAAGAGAGTGGCCATTCTCGGTGACAAAGTAGAGGAATATTTTGGCGGAGAACCGCAGGACATCGAATGGGCAATTGACAGAGACCTACCCAAGGACAAAAACCTCTTGTTGGTTCAGACACGACCTGAAAAGACCTGGGCCCTGAAGAAAGACAAACAGGTTTCTACACAAAAAGGGAGTGCCATCGATCGCATTGTGGACCTCGTTACAGAAGGGGTAAAAGTCGAATAACAGGGCAGAGATGGATCGGATTCAACGAGGATCATTCTATCAGCAATAGAAAGGAGAAGAGGAATGCCGGGGTCAGAGATACGGGACTTACGGGATTTTGTTAGAATCGCTGAGGAGAGGGGGGAGCTGAAAAGAGTCAAAGCCGAGGTCGACTGCCACCTAGAGCTCTCTCATATTGCAAAAATCAACGACCAGAAAAAGGGACCGGCACTTCTGTTCGAAAATGTCAAGGGTCACAGCATACCAGTATTGACCGGAGTCTTCACGAATCCCACACGGCTTGCCATAAGCCTGGAGATGCCAACGGAATTTACGATTTTTGATATGGCGAAAGAATGGGCAACGATCGCAGAGAAGGGAACAATACCGCCAGAAAAGGTGGATGACGGTCCTATCCTGGAGAATAAGGTAGAGAAGAATATAGACCTCTCTGCTTTCCCAGCCCCCCACTGGTTTCCGGAGGATGGGGGTAGGTATTTTGGCACGGCCGTTTACCTGATAACTAAAGATCCAGAGACGGGATTCGTCAATCTCGGTACCTACAGGATGCAGATTTTGGACGGAACGAGTTTAGGGGTCATGTTTCTGCAGGGGAAAGATGCAGACATTACGTTCAGGAAATACAGGGAGAAGAAGGAACCCATGCCTGCAGCCGCAGTTATAGGAGGAGATCCCCGATTGTTCCTTCTTGGCGGAACGTCCCTTTCCTACGGCACTGGTGAATATGACGTCGCGGGCGCGTTACGGAAGGCCCCAGTTGAAGTGATTGAGAGCGAATTGACGGGTCTTCCCATACCTGCGTTTGCTGAGATTGCCGTTGAGGGTTACGTAGACACAGATCCAAACAGTTTCAGAGATGAGGGACCTTTTGGAGAGTACCCTGGATACTATTCCAAGGGGAAGGAGAAAAGACCGTGGATAGAGGTGAAAAGAATTCTCCATAGGGCGAACCCTATTTTTTGGGGATCGGCTGTCGGACGACCACCCACGGCGAATACGATGATGCACTCCCTTGCCAAGACGGCTGCCATGTGGACCGAGTTGAAACAGATGGGAATCCCAGGGATCCAATCCGTTTATTTTCCTCCCGCGTCGGGACGGTTTTGGGTCGTCATCTCTATCAAACAAAGCTATCCAGGCCATGGAAGACAGGCAGGGCTTGCAGCCTTCGCGAGCATCGCAGGGAATTACGGCGTGAAAGGCGCCATCATTGTGGATGATGACATTCGGGCTGACGACTTGGATGGCGTGCTCTGGGCACTTTCTGTCAGATACAACCCGATTGAAGATACAGAAATCATCAAAAAGGGAAGATCGACTCCTCTGGACCCATCCCTGCCAGTAGACGCCAGGAAAATCGTGTCAAGAATACTGATCGACGCGACAACTCCGTATGAGTGGGAGAAGAAACCAAAACTGGTAGAGCTTGATGGGGACGTTCTGGAAAAAGTGAAAGGACGGTGGAGCGAGTTGGGTCTTGAGGACTCCTAATAGAGAATAGGGAAGGAAAAGATGGGTAGAAAAAAAGGAATTCTGATTATTTGCAACCTGGATACTCGGGGTGAAGATATTCAAATGGTCAAAGAGATAATCGAAGACAAGGGGCATCGGGCGATCCTTTTGGATTTTAGTATGGAAGAGCCCCCACCCTTTCCTGGTGATATCACCTGTGAAGAGGTCGCGAAAAGGGGGGGACTACCGATCGAAAAGGTAAGGGAGTATTACCGTGTAAACAGGGATGCTGCCACAGAAAACCAGATCAAGGGCGCTGTTGCTGTGGCCCAAGATCTAATGGACAAAGGAGAAATCGATGGCGCCTTTGGTGTGGGTGGGGGGACGGCGACCCTGGTGGCAACGAGTGTTATGAAGAAGCTGCCTTTTGGGATGCCTAAGGTGATGGCTTCGCCAATGGCGGCTCACCCCAGATATGTCGGGCAGTATGTGGGAACACGAGATCTTACAATGCATCATACCGTGCTCGACGTCGTCAAAATGAACCCCCTTCTAAAAGCCCAGATTACCAACGCCGTCGGAGCAATCTGCGGAATGGTGGAAGTGACCGAGGGCCCGCATATCTCCTTTGATAAGCCGGTTGTCGCCATAACCTCATTTGGCCCGGCCGAGATGTGTGTCCAGACAGCCCTTGGTCTTCTGGAAGATGCGGGTTTTGTCCCTGTTCCATGCCATGCGCAAGGCAGAGGGGACCGGGCGATGGAAGACATGATTAGGGACGGGCTTTTCCATGGCGTCGTCGATGTGGTGACCGCGGGTATTGTCGAATACCTATTTGATGGTAACCGTAACCCAGGTCCTGACAGGCTCATGGCAGCGAGTGAAGCGGGAATTCCACAGGTTCTCGCTCCGTGTGGACTGGATCACTTGAGCTATGGGAGCAGAAAAGATAAAGAGGAGATCATAAAAAGCAGACCCCATTTTGTCATGGACGAGCTGAGGATTCAGGTTCGAACTACCGCAGAGGAACTCGTTCAGGCAGCCGATGTCATTGCCGAGCGGCTAAATAACGCGAGAGGCCCCTTTAAGTTTCTAATCCCCTTAAAGGGCTGGTCTTCGATAGATATGAAGGGCCGGCCATGTTATGACCTGGAGGCAGACAGGGCATTCACTGCCCGTCTTAAGGAGAAAATAGCCAAGAAAGAGGCGGTAGAAGAGGTCGATCTTCACCTGTATACACCCGAGTTTGCCAAGAAAATGGTGGACGAATTCAAAAAGATATTCGAAGAACATAAACGGTCGAGCTGAGTCAGGCCGACGGTGGCACCCGTCGTCCTGGGCACGACCCATGGATGATTGTCGATAGCAGGGATTCAGCTTAGTAGTAGATAGAACTCATCTCGCGGCACGTCGTTCGAGGCACAATGCGGGGAGGAGGGGATTAGCGTATGAAGACACTCAAGAGTTTCGAGTATCTTGCTCCGGGTACGGTTGAGGAGGCGGCTTCCTTACTCGCAAAACACAAAAAGGGGGCAAGCCTGATTGCGGGGGGCACCGATCTTGTGTCAATGATGAAAGACAGAGTGACAATACCGACTCACCTCATTGATCTAAGAGCAATCTCCGGATTGGACTATATTCAATACGAGAAAGATGGGGGATTGCGTGTCGGCGCTCTAACTCGAATAGCCACACTGAAAAAATCCGACACTATCAGAGAGAAGTATCGTGCCATTCATGAGGCCACAGAATTGTTTGCCACCACTCAGGTCAGAAATATGGCGACAATTGGCGGGAACATTTGTCGAAGCGCCCCCTCCGCGGATATGGTTCCTCCACTCTTGGTTTGCGATTCGAAAGTGAAACTGATTGGGCCAAAGGGGGAGAGAACTGTATTGCTTCAGGACTTTTTTACTGGGCCGGGGGAAAATGCACTGAAGAACGAGATCTTGACCGAAATCGAGGTGCCACCGCGGAAGGAATCGTGGTCGACTGCTTTTATGAAGTTGGCACGGGCAGTCACAGATTTGTCCAAGGTGAATGGCGCCATGGCCATTTCGGTCACCAATGGGAAATGCAAGGACGTCAGAATCGCCCTCGGTGCCGTCGCACCAACACCGGTCAGAGCCATAAAGGTTGAGGAAGCTCTGAAGGGAGAGCTCTTTGATGATGGGATTATTGATGAAGCGACGGAACGAGTTATCGAAGATATTGCTCCTATAACAGATGTTCGTTCAAATGCCGAATACAGAACCTACATTGCCAAGGTTTTGATCAAGCGGTTGATAAATAGACTAATGAGGAGGGATTAAATGGGAGATTCAGGGCTTAAGACCATAGTAGAAATAATCGTCAATGGAGAAATGCATACGGTTGAGGTACAAAACAATTGGACTCTGTTAAAGGTATTGCGGGATGAACTCGGTCTAACAGGTACGAAATGCGGTTGTGACGAAGGTCATTGCGGCGCATGCACGGTTCTGATTGATGGCGGACCGGAGCTGTCGTGTTTGACCTTGGCCGTGCGATGCCATCTAAGAGAGGTTACTACCATAGAAGGTATGGCGACTGGTGGCAATTTACATCCTCTACAGGAATCCTTTATCAACCATCATGGCTTGCAATGCGGGTTCTGCACTCCGGGGATGATAATGTCAGCCAAGGGTTTATTGGATGAGAATGCCGACCCAAGTGACGAAGAGATAACATCCTATCTCAGAGGTAACTTGTGCAGATGCGGTGCCTATCCTAAGATCACGCTGTCAATACGTGATGCTGCACGTAAGATGAAGGAGGTGGCGTGATGAAGGAAGAATTGAAGGTCGTCGGCCGGGGGATCCCTCTCAAAGACGGGGCAGAGAAGGTAACTGGGAAGGCGAAGTATTCAGCTGACATAAAGCTGAGCGGGATGCTCCATGCAAAAATACTCGGGTCCCCCCATCCCCACGCCAAAATCAAAAGAATTGACACTCGGAAGGCTCTAAAAATCGAGGGCGTGGTGGACATCATAACGCATGAAGATGTTCCGAAGATCCTTTTCCATCCACACGAAACAAAACCTATGTATGTGCTGGACGAGGAACTCCGATATGTGGGGGAGCCGGTTGCGGTGGTCGCAGCGGAAACCGAGGAGATAGCTGATCAGGCATTAGAAGCCATCAATGTTGATTATGAAGTCCTGCCTGCCGTTTTCGATCCCATAGAGGGTATGAAAGCAGATGCTCCCAAGATGTATCCCGAGGGCAATACAGCACATGCGCAGACTGAGAAATGGGGCGATCCAGGTAAGGCAATCAAGGAAGCCGATGTTGTCGTGGAGGGCACATTCAAGACGCCCATACAGGTTGAGGCTCCGATTGAACCGAGAGCCTGCATCGCGAACTGGGATGGAAAGGAACTATGTGCTTGGGTTTCGACCCAGTTTCCCCATAGAGTCAGGGAGGATCTCGCAACGGTCCTCAGCTTGCCCCTCAATCAGGTGAAAGTCGTCCACCATTACATCGGTGGGGGGTTTGGAGGGAAAAAACAGGAAGAGTATCCCTTCATGCCGGCATTACTCTCGATGAGAACGAATCGGCCAGTCAAGCTGGAATTTGATAGGGATACGGAAACGCTTGTTGGTCGAAGACGATACTCCTCGACACAGAAAGTGAAGTTAGCGGCAAAAAAAGACGGAACAATAACTGCGATAGATTTCGAGGCATACTACGACGTGGGCGCCCACGGTAGTTTTGTGGGGGGATCATTGGCACTCCTCCTCTCCCAGTTTTATGTCTACAGATTCGAAAACGCGGCGTTCACGGTCTATGATGTGAATACGAACCTGCCAACAGCTCAGCCGTTTCGAAGTGTTCAGTTTCCTGCATACCATTTTGCCTTGGAGCAGCTTGTCGATCAAGTTGCGGAGAAAGTGGGATTGGACCCCATGGAGGTGAGATTGAAGAATACCTATAGAACCGGAGCTGAGACGAAACCTTATGGAGCAAAACTATCTAACTTTGCCGTAGAGGAGTGCACAGATAGGGCCCTTGAGGCCTCTGGATTCATGGATAAGTGGAAGGGGTGGGATAAACCCGTCGAAAGCACAGGATCCAAGAGGAGGGGAATAGGTGTTGGGCTTGGAATGGGTTGGAGTGGCTGGATGAAGGACCGCTCCGCGGCCACCGTGAAAATCAATCCAGATGGGACGGCCGAACTCATTACAGGGGCGACCGATTTGGGGACAGGGGCGAATACGACCCTGTCTCAGGTAGCGGCTGAAGAATTGGGAATAGATCTGGAGAGACTCAAGACGACAACAGGGGATACCGCCTTAACTCCAGATGATTATGGATCTTGTGGCAGCAGAACACTGCATTCTGCTGGCTTAGCGATAAGAGGAGCAGCACAGGACGCAAAGAAAAGACTAATCGATACGGTCGCGCTGACAATGAAAACCAAAAAAGAGAGTGTTGAATACAAGGACGGGCAGTTATACATCACAGGTGCCAAGAGGGCCCTGTCGGAGGTAATCACGGAACCTGTAGTCGGCGCATACCATAATAAACCTGAGAAAACGGTCGCGCCTTTTCATCCCGCTCTTTATGTAGGACCTGCACTATTTCATGTTGCCGAGGTGGAGGTTGACGTCGAGACGGGAGAGGTTCGAGTTCTCAAGTATGTGGCGGCCCAGGATGTAGGGAGAGCTATAAATCCTACAGTGGTAGAGGGACAGATTTACGGCGCTGCCTTGCAAGGAATGGGATACAGTTTGAAGGAGGAGTTGCTATTTGACAGGGATAGTGGAAAGGTTTTGAATCCCAACTTTCTGGACTACAAGGTGTTCAATCCTCAGGACGCGCCGAATGTCGAAGTGGCCATCGTAGAATCCCACGACCCAAACGGGCCGTTTGGTGCTGTGGGTGTGGGAGAACATGGGCTGACACCCGTTGCTGGTACTGTAGCGAATGCTGTGTACAATGCGATTGGTATCAGAATGCATGAAATACCGATTACTCCGGAACGGGTCTTGAAAGCACTGGGGAAAATATAGGCTTGGTCCTACCAGTGCAGGAAATGTGTCTGTGCCTCATGAGGGGGAAATCCCAGAGGAAAGGAGGTGACGACTTCTCGAAAGGAAGTGCATGAACCACGCACGAAGGGTTGTTTTACGGCTTTAAGAACGCCAACATTAAAGGAGGTGCGATATGAAGTATGCGAAGACGGCCATAATCCTGATAACCGTGTTGATGCTTTTGAGTTTTCCCCTGCCCAGCGATCAGGCCGCAGCAAAGGATAGACTTAAATTTGGCGCTGCCATCCAGCTTTCCGGGGCCGTAGCTGCTCCTACGGAAGAGTTACAGATTCGTGACTGGAAACTCTGGGTTGAACAGGTCAATGGGCGAGGCGGAATATTTGTTCCCGAGCATGGTAAACGGCTGCCTGTAGACCTAATCCTTTACGACGACAGGAGTGATCCGGGGACAACCGTGAGGATGGTTGAGAAATTGATTCTAGAGGACAAGGTGGATGTGATACTACCGCCTTGGGGCACTGCCTGGCATTTTGCTGTTGCCCCTCTAGTCAATAAGTACAAATATCCAATGATCGGAACCAGCTGTGCGAGTGCAACCCTTAAGATGATGGCGCCGAACTTACCCTACTTCTTTGTTATGGAGATATACACGGCCCGTATGGCGGAAAGTCTTGTAGAACTCCTTCAAGAGCTTGGGGTTAAATCGGCGGCGGTCATCTTTGTTTCTACCTTGTACGGCATCGATTGGTGGGAGGCGTCGAAACCATTATTGAAGAAAGCAGGGATTGATGTTGTCCTGCTTGAGAGTTATCCACTTGAGGTCACCGACCTGTCTCCCTTACTGAAAAAAATCAAATCCTTGAACCCAGATGCGCTACTTGGATATGCCTATCCCGGGGATAGCCATCTGATAACGGAACAGTCAAAGGTGATTGATTTTAACCCGAAGTTCTTTACCGTTCTTGTCGGTGCCGCTTCACCCGTGTTTAGAGACAAGTTTGGCGCTGATGTTGTCGAGGGGATAACCGGTTGCGGCGTTTGGAATCCAAAGGTTCCCTATCCTGGAGCAAGAGAGTACTTCGATGCCTACGTCGCGAAATGGGGTGTGGAGCCCGATCGATGGGAAACTTACAACTACGCTGCCCTTCAAATCTGGGAGCAGGTTATTTCCAAAGTTGGTCTTGACAGGGAGAAACAAAGGCAGATGATCGCCTCAGATACATTCCCGACCATGTGGGGCAACATAAAGTTTGTCGACCAGTACAATATCGACTCTCCTGGCGACATTGGCCAATGGCAGAATGGGGAGTTTGAGGCGGTTGCTCCCAGGGCGAAGCGCCTGGCGGCCGGGGTAGAAAGGGTTGTGTATCCTAAGCCTCCTTGGCCGAAATAGAGCATTTTCGGTTATCTACCTTGTGACAGAACCTTCCTTGAGCTTCTCCTGAAAAAGGACTTGGTGGACAGGGCTCTCATCACGCAGGTAGCCCGGGGGGAAGATAGTGTTCGTTCGTGGGACCTATCTTTCCCCTCGAACCTCGGGGTGGGTTTTGGATCTCTCTGCGAGCAATTAACCTGGAGCGAGCGTGGTATGTTGACAACATTTCTTGATGTGACCATTGCCGGTTTGATAATGGGAGGCATATATGCGCTGATAGCGATCGGACTCAACATTCAGTGGGGGGTTACACGGGTGCTTAACATGTCCCACGGCGAATTTATTATGCTGGGTGCGTTTGCTGCCTATTTTTTGTTTACCCTTTTTGGTATTAGCCCTCTTGTTTCTCTCGTTATTTGTAGCCCCTTTTTTTTCATCATCGGTCTCATTCTTCACAGATTTCTTTTCACTTACCTTCTCAAAACGTCTGAATCAATGGGGACTTATGAAATCAATTCCCTTTTGGCTGCCTATGGGCTCATGTTTATTCTTTCGAATGGAGCCGCCCTTTCTTGGGGTTCACGGATGAAGGCATATTCCTATCTGGCCGATTCTGTCGGCCTTTTCGGGGCGATATTCGCGACAAATCGTTTGGTTGCGTTCGTCTTTGCAGTAGGCCTCTGTGCACTCTGTTACCTCTTCCTCACTCGGACGCGTTTGGGAAAGGCTATTCGGGCGACCGCTCTTGATCTGAATACTGCCCAACTCATGGGAGTAAACGTTTACTGGGTACTGGGCATATGTTTTGGCCTTGGGGCGATGCTTGCTGCGGTCGCCGGTGCACTTCTGAGCATGATGTTCCCCCTCACACCTTTTATGGGTCTTCCATACTTGGTAATCACTTTCATCGTGGTCGTCTTGGGCGGAATGGGGAATATTTTGGGCAGCCTGATTGGGGGGTTTGTCCTCGGTCTTGTTGGTAGCGTGGTAACCCATGTTGAGCCAGGTCTGACAATGGTCGCCTTCTATATCATTTTCGTGCTCATGCTTTTGGCTCGGCCGACTGGAATTTTTGGGAAATAGGACGATGAATGATTTAAGAACCTCCTTTCGACGATCTTACTTTCCGTGGGTCCTCGGTTTGGTTCTTGTCTTCGTAGCAACGATTCCCCTATACTCTTCGCCCTATATCATCATCCTGCTGATTAGCGTCTTCATGTATGTCATCCTAGCGGTGAGCTGGACGACTTTTTGTGGCACGACAAACTACATATCCCTCGCAACTGCCGCGTTTTTTGGAGTCGGCGTGTATGTGTCGGCGATACTAAAGGCTTTGCCCTTACCGGTGCTCATCATCATTGGCGGTTCCTTGAGCTTCATACTTGGTCTTCTCGTTGGGCTGACGACGCTAAGGCTAAGGGGTATGTATTTTTGTATATTCACTTTCGGCCTGAGCGAACTCTTCCNNGGTCGGCAGATGGCTTCCTCTGCAAAGTAACGAAGCAATCTACTATTACATGTTCATCATCCTTCTGGCAACGATTGGGTCCTCTTACCTCATTCACCAGTCCAAGTTCGGCCTTGCTCTTCGAAGCATCGGACAGGTTGAGGAAGCGGCCGCTCATGTGGGCATAAATGTCAATGGGGTCAAGATCGTCATTTTTGCCATCACCTGTTTTTTCATGGGAGCGAGTGGGGTTGTCATGTCGACACGATGGTCATACATAGACCCGGATCTTGCCTTTGCACCTTTTGTCACGTTTTTTACGATTATGATGATTCTTGTTGGGGGCTGGAACTCTCCCTTTTGGGGACCAATATTGGGTGCCACGGCACTTACACTTCTGGCCGATACGGTGCTGGCTGAGTTTCCTAATTTGACGATGCTCTTGTTTGGCGGCGTACTGGTCGCCGTTATCACTTTCTTTCCCAGCGGATTGGTTGGGATAGCACGGAGAATTGAGAAAAGCTTTGGATCAGCAGCGATAGTAGAGTGAAGATCTGCACTCGTGCGATTAACCGATAGCCAATCGATAGCTGGTTGTTTACGAAGGGAACTCCCAGAAACGATCTAAATGAGAAGGGTATGTCGATACTTGAGGGAGAAAAGGTAACGAAACACTTTGGGGGCCTGGCTGCTGTACATGATGTCGGCTTTCAAATCAGTGAAGGCGAAATCGTGGGACTTATAGGGCCAAACGGAGCTGGGAAGACAACACTTTTCAATCTGATTTCAGGCGCCTTTCCTCTCACCTCAGGAGTGATGAGATTCAAAGGAGAGAACATCACCCGGATGCAGGCCCATAAGATCTGCAAAATGGGCGTGGCCAGAACGTTTCAGGCAGGAAACCTTTTCCCCAAAATGACCGTCTTCGAGAATGTCTTGCTGGGGGCATTGTTCGGAAGATTTGGAGCCATGCATCCTTCCGATGGCCGCCATGAGGCCATGGAGTTACTCGAACTGGTGGGACTGGCAGACAAGCGGGAAGTAATGGCGAAAGACCTAACTCTCGCTGCGCAGAAACGTCTTGAGATGGCGCGAGCCCTGGCTACCAAGCCAGAACTATTGTTGCTTGATGAGGTGATGGCAGGCTTAACCCCCACAGAAGTGGCCCATTCTTTGGAGTTAATACGAGAAATACGGAAGGGGGGGACCACGGTATTCCTGATCGAACACGTTATGAAGGCAATCATGGGTGTCTCTGACCGAATCATCGTGCTCCATCATGGCGAGAAAATCGCTGAAGGAAACCCCGATGAGATAGCGAAAAGCAAGACAGTTATCAACATATACCTCGGAGAGTAGGCCTTTGCTGGACGTGAACAGTATCAGTGTTTTCTATGGCAGGTTGCGGGCTCTGTGGGACGTTTCTCTCAGAATTGACGAGAAAGAAATAGTTGCTCTCGTTGGAGCCAATGCGGCTGGTAAGAGTACGATACTGAATACGATTTCCGGTTTGTTACGCCCTGCTTCGGGGACCGTGGAATTCCTTGGGGAGAGGATTAATGAAATGTCGGCTCACCTCATCGTTGAGGCTGGTATTTCTCATATTCCGGAGGGAAGAAAGCTCTTTCCAGAGATGACCGTCCGTGAGAATCTGGAGATGGGGTCATATCTTAGCAAGGCCTGGAAGAAAAAGGAGGAAACGATCGAAGAGGTTTATGAGCTTTTTCCAAGGTTGAAAGAGAGGACCGGCCAACTGGCTAGAACATTGAGCGGTGGTGAGCAGCAAATGGTAGCCATTGCACGGGGACTCATGTCAAGACCAAGGCTCTGCATGCTGGATGAGCCGTCGCACGGGCTAGCGCCCCTGCTCGTATCAGAGGTCTTTGAAATTGTTAAGACCCTTCGCGATCACGGGAGCACAATTTTCTTGGTTGAGCAGAATGTTCAGCGTTCCCTGGAAATAGCCGATCGCGCCTACGTGCTAGAAAACAGTCGGATCGTCTTGGAGGGACAGGGTAAAGAACTGTTGGAAAAAAAAGAGGTTAAAGAGGCGTACCTTGGGCTTTAGTCAGATAGAGCCCATTCACAGTGGTTGAATCTGGGGCTTTCACGGCTGGGGCATTATGGAGGGACATGAGTCGTCTCACCGGGATCAAGTTCTTGATCTGTATCTTCTAACAACGGATCTGCCCCACACTTTGGTATTGATGGGTATGTTTACAGTATCCTCAACTTATGGCGGCGATGGGAGCGGAGGCCTACGTGAAATCACCCCTTCCGAGGGTTTACCCTCTAGCCATTACGATAAATGATGTACCCTATGAGGTGAGTGTTGGGGCCGATGAGACACTGTACGACCTTTTGAGAAACAGGTTTAGCCTCACGAGCGTGAAAAAAGGTTGTGATGGGACAGGGGAGTGTGGCGCCTGCACAGTGACACTTGACGGGAAAGCTGTCAATTCATGTCTGGTGCTAGCAGTCAGGGCTGATGGGAAAAAGGTTCTCACTGTTGAAGGGCTTTCTTCGGGCGATGAGCTTCATCCGCTCCAGAGGGCTTTTCTAGAACACGGTGCGGTTCAGTGTGGGTTCTGCACACCAGGTATGATCATGTCCGCTATCGGTCTCCTGAATGAAATCAGAACCCCTACACGGGATGACATAAAAGAGACTATCCAGGGTAATCTGTGCCGTTGCACAGGCTATGTGAAAATCTTGAACGCCATAGACTATGTAATCCAGGAAAACATAAAAGGGATCGAGAATGCCTGAGTTTATCGGACAACGGACCCCTTCAATTGATGGAATCGAGAAAGTTACAGGGTCGGCCATATTTACAACGGATATGGCTTTACCCAATATGCTCTATGGAAGAACCCTGAAAAGCCCATATCCCCATGCAAGGATTGCGAAGATTGATGTCACCAAGGCCAAAGCACTCCCGGGTGTTATTGCGGCCATCACGGGCACCGATATACCCAATAACGATAGCATAATAGGTATTTCCGCCGCTGATCTTGGCGTGCTCACTTCTGACAAGGCGCGCTTTATCGGTGATGAAATAGTTGCCGTGGCAGCAGTCGATGAGCGCGTCGCAGAAGAGGCATTGGAATTGGTAGAGGTAGAGTATGAAACCCTCCCCGCGGTTTTCACGATCGACGAGGCTTTGAAGCCCGGCGCACCGCGGATTCATGACGACATACCACCGTTGAGGGTGAAGGCTGGTGAGGTTGAGGAAGGCTATAGAGAGGCTGACTTCATAGTCGAAGAGTCCTTTGAGACTCAGCCCATCGAGCATGCGCCGATTGAGTCCGAGGCTGTCGTTGCCTCTTTTGATGGTCATAATATGATCGTGTGGGCGACAACGCAAGTTCCATATTGGGATAGGGCAGCCCTTTCCAGGGCTTTTGGCATACCCATAAACAGAGTAAGGGTGATAACACCCCACATCGGGGGTGCATTTGGAGGGAGGAACAAATTCCGGTTGGTGTATATATGTGCAGCCCTCTCATGGAAAGCTCGTAAGCCCGTAAAAATCGTTAGAAACCGGGAAGAAGAGTTTGTTTGCTCGACCCATCGGAATGCTTATAAATTCTACCTCAAGTTTGGTGTGAAAAAAGATGGTTTTCTGACTGCAATGAGTTGCACCACCGTTTCCGATGCAGGTGCATACATCAGCTGGGCTTTTGCTCTCGGACAGGCTCAGGGCAACTTGTTTTCATCTCTTTACAAATCCCCCCATATCAGATTCCTATATAAAGTAGCCTTCACCAACAATACGTACAACGGTCCAATGCGTGGGTTTGGTAACAGCGAGATAAATTTTGCTGTCGAATCGATGATGGACATCGTTGCCAAAAGACTCGAAATGGACCCGGTTAAGCTAAGACTGCTCAATGCTGTGGAGAAGAACCATGTTACACCTATAGGTTGGAAGATAAGAGGATGTGCACTGAAGGAATGTATTCAAAAGGCCGCTGAAGAGATAAAAAAAGGATTCACGCCAGGTTGCGATCCAAAAAAAGCCAAGGGCATCGGTGTGGCATGTGGCATTCATTGGTGCGGTTGGCGGGTTGGTTTCAATGCATTTGTGTGGAGGACGGGGTATAACTCTCTTGATGAATTATCCAAAGCTCAACCCAAGTCGCCTTTTATTACGATCGAAGGTGGAACTGTCAAATGGAGAGATGGCTTTAGTGATAAGCCGAATATCGACTCTGACATCTCCTCGTGTATGTTGGTCGTAAACGAGGATGGGACCGTAACACTGACCGTAGCCGAGCCCGATATGGGGCAGGGGGCACACACGGCATTGGCCATGATCGCTGCTGAAGAACTGGGGGTCAAAGTCGATGATGTGAAGGTGGTACGTCCAGATACAGATAGCGGAGTATTCGGTTTCGGAAGTTATGCGAGCCGTGTCCTTTTGACGGCTGGAAAGGCCGTCCAAAAAGCCGCCGGTGAGGCAAGGAAAATGCTTGCCAAGCGAGCTTCGGAGTATTTTGAGTGTGATCCGAGCGACGTGGATCTAAAAGACGGTAAGATTTTTGTGAAAAACAATCCGGACAGATCCATACACATTGCCGATGTCGCATTTAGAACCTACTTCACACGGGGGAGCGATTTACTGGTGACAAGGGGCAGTTATGATCCTGAATCAATAGTGCCCGACGCCATGGGACACGGATCTGTGGCAGAGGCATACGCATTTTTTGCCCAGGCGGCTGAAATTGAGATTAACAGAGAGACAGGTGAAATCGCAGTTTTGAGAGTTGTGTCATCCCATGATTCAGGACGCATTGTGAATCCCCTGGCAGCCGAGGGTCAGGTCGAAGGCGCCGTCGTCCAGGGGATAGGGTATGCATTGAGTGAGAATCTGATCAGGCGTGATGGCAGAATCCTGAATCCAAATTTCAGTAATTATAAGATCCTTCCGGTAGATGGGGTGCCGGAGATTAGAACAATATTTGTCGAGAACGAAGAGCCTGGCGGGCCGCACGGCGCTAAGGGGATCGGTGAACCGGGTTTAGTGTGCACTTTGGCAGCGATCGCAAATGCCGTTGACAACGCAATAGGCATAAGGATAAGAGATCTTCCCCTGACTCCCGAGAAACTTCTATCAAAGATCAAATCAAAAACCGACCGATGAGACGACTTCCGGGAGAGAGATTCAAATGGCCCGAGAAACGCCCTTGGAACACATAAGAGTCTTCTCAATCAATGAGGCGTTAGACGCTTTAGGTGAATACGGTGATGATGCGGCCCTGTTTGCTGGAGGTACAGATGTCCTCATCCAGATCAAAGAGCATGCAATTCGTCCCCTTTATTTGATTGATCTGGAAGGTATTTCTCAGCTGGGAGCAATTACTGAGGATATTGCTTTCTTGGACATCGGGACGCTTGTTACATTGAGACAGGTTGAGAAATGCACCGCCTTGTGCTCGATGTTCCCCGCCTTGGTTGAAAGTGCTCGTCAGGTCGGCTCAGTACAACTAAGGAATACCGCGACTGTCGGTGGCAATCTTGGCCAGCGCATCCGGTGTCCGTATTACAACCAGTCGCACATAAACCTGTTTATGAGAGAATCGATGACACCATGCCTCAGAAGGGGTGGCAAGATATGTCATACGGTCAAATGGGGTCGCGAGGTAAGCCATGCTGTCATGGCAAGCCCCAATCGTTGCACCGCCTCTTTTGGTTCGAACCTGGCCATAGCTCTCGCGACGCTTGAGGGCTGTGCGGTCGTCGCCAGCAAAAGGGGATCGCGCGACGTGCCTATTGAGAGCCTCTACAAAGAGAATGGCGATCTTGATATTGCTTCTGATGAAATCCTAACGAACATCAAGATTCCGGTTAGCAAAGGAAGGACGACCGTGTTTCTTCAGTACAAGGCCAATCCAGCCAGTTACACTGTGCTCACCATCTGTGCTTCGCTGGTGAGAGAGGATGACGGAGAGACGTGCAAGAATATGAGGGTGTGGTTGGGAGGCGTAGCCCCCCGCCCGTATAGGGCAAAAGAGGTAGAGGAATACCTGAAGGGCAAAAAACTGAACCAGAAGATAATTGAAAAATCCTCTCGGCTGCTATTTGAGTCTCTCCATGTCCTTGAGCCCGTCATGGTTTTTAAGGTGGCCAAGGCAAGAGTGCTGTGCAGAGAGGCACTCTCGAGGGCTTTCGAGGGGTCCTCATAGTCATCCTGATGAGGCTGTAGCGTGCTTCTATGGGTCCTTTGGGTAGATTAAAAGCTTAGGAAAATCAGCAAGAAGAGGACATAGAGAGCGAATGGGGAGCGAGGATCTTATCCAGGCTCTCGGGTCCTTGGGTTTTGGCCAAACTGCTTTGGTCGCCGGCGGATCTTTGTGCACTGAGTAGAGCACCAATTCCCTTGTCGTAGGATCTAAGTCTTGTAACGGTTGAAGAATAGAGCTAAGATTTGAGAGACAGAGGAGGGAGTGAATTGAGGACCGTCTTCTGGGCAGAGAGAGATTCCTAAGAGGGTGTTATCAGATGGGAAAA
>JABAOH010065946.1_pt3 | contig 35727 bp, 29 predicted proteins | sample 7062181 | NCBI WGS metagenome assembly JABAOH01 (sample SAMN14538630, study PRJNA623070) | marine sediment metagenome | biome: marine biome [ENVO:00000428]; feature: marine pelagic biome [ENVO:01000023]; material: deep marine sediment [ENVO:00002113]; isolation source: pool of 5 deep marine... | reverse complement strand
TATGTGTCCGGGTCAATGTGTTACCTATGTCCCCGGGTTGTACATCGCGAACCGCCCCTACGCGACGTGGTAAACCAACTGGTACCAGGACTCCCAACCGAAGTACAATCAATCAAAGACTTCGCGAATGTGCACACAACGCCGAATTTACACTCGAGCGCGTAAACGCCTTCCTCCTCGATAAACACCACCTCGCGCCTCACACAAAGATCGACGACATTATTCAAATCACAGAAGACATTGCCGGCCTTCACGCCACAGGAAGCACAACACCTTACTTCTCCTTGTTCGCCAGGACAACCGATTTCAAAAAGCGACATCTCGACGATGCGCTCTACGAACAACCGGTATTAGGCAAAATCCGGTGTGTCAGGAAGACAATTTATATCCACACTCAAGCCATGCTACCCGTTATGTACAGGGCCACAGCCGCTCTGGTGGAGAATGCCTCCCGCCGCTATATGCATGCGCAGGGGATCTCCCAAGAGATGTTCGACCGACTTTCCAGATCGATCCAGGAGTTGCTCGCCGATCAAGATATGAGCGCCTCTGAGATCAAGGCAGCCCTCGAGATCGAACATCCTGTCTCGGCCATCTTATATTACATGTGCGATCTCGGTCTGCTCCTGCGGAGAAAGCCGGTGCGAAGTTGGAAGGACCGCTCTCTTCGATACGGTTTGTTTCGCAAGTACTTTGCGGATGTTGAGTTAGATGCCCTGGGAGAGCAGGAAGCGCTCACACGCCTTATCGAGAAGTATCTGTCCGCCTTCGGCCCCGTGAGCGAAAACGATTTGCAGTGGTGGACCGGCCTCGGAAAAACAACAATCCGTGAGGCTCTGTCCACACTGCGTTCGCAGATTACCCAAATCGAAATTGAAGGCCTCGAGGGTAACTATCTCGTCTGCCAATCGGAGGAGGGACGATTAAGAGAGACCGTGCAAGGAGGGAGGCGGATTGTGACTTTGTTGCCCAGTTTGGATTCCTATCTCATGGGCTACAAAGAACGAAGGCGTTATCTCGACCCACAATATACGAACTGGCTCTTCGACAGATCCGGTAACGCCACCTCGACAATTCTGCTCGATGGGAAAGCCGTCGGTGTCTGGGATTTCGAGGAGGGCAACCCATTAATGTTGAAGATCTTTCTCTTTATTAAAGTTCCTGGGGATACCCGCAAAGAGCTCTTTGCTAAAGCAGCGCAACTGGGCGAGTTCATCGCTGAGCGTGAGGTGCAATTGTGGGAATGCACTTCTATGCTTCCGCTTCCCGAGCGACCCGCAGGGGGCTTCCTAACACCGTTAAAAGGGTGCTGAGACTGTTTTAATACGAGGCCACCGGCTTTCTACAACTCACTGAGCTTTGAATTGTGACGCATGCGCAACAGCATTCGATCGACCGATTCTTTACGCAGCTTCTTGCGGCTGTATTTGGGGCCAAAATGCCACAGTGTCCGCGCCCGTTTCGCCTTCAACCGAGCTGTCAACGCATACCTGGGAACACCCTTGATCTGTTGCTTTTCGGGATCCATCCCACGCCTCCAACGGAAAATGTTCACCTGATCCTTACCAGGGAAATGGATGCAAGGATCGTGCCGTCGTTGATGAGCACGGGGTAGTGAGGCAAAACATCCGACCCACTGTGGTCGGATGCAACGCTCGAGAAGTCTCATTTACAAAACACGTTAACACATCATCTCACATGAGTCATGAGAACATCTCCAGCATCCATGTCATTCTTTCCCACCTCAACTGTCGAGTAGAGTCAGCGCGGCGTTGACAATGCGTTCGACATTTGGAATAACTTGGCCTTCAAGTCTCTGCGCATACGGAATCGTTTCCTGCGTACAAACTCTTGCAAACCGCACAGGGATTCCCGCTTCTAGGATGACTGCCGCTAACTCACCCGAAAGCCCAAATCCTTCATAATCTTCATCCACGACGAGCATGCGAGCCGTTTTAGCAACCTGCGCACAAACGGTCTCAGTGTCCAAGGGAGAAACAGTCCTCAGGTCCAAGACGCTAGCTGAAATCCCCGAGCCCATCAGCCGATCCGCAGCCTCAAGACAACGATGCACTCCGACGCCCACACTGACCATCGTCAGGTCATCACCCTCTCTCTTTAGCGACGCGCTCCCAAAAGGTATCGGTTCCCAGATCTTTGGACAATAACCCCTCGCTCCTGCTACAGGGACGTCGTACTCAACCGTCTTCCGCCCACCTGAACCGAGAAAGTCGAGCAGGACATGAGAGAGCAGAATGTGCTCCAAGAAGACCACCGGACCTGTCTCATGCAATGCACGCAGCATTAACCCACCTGCGTCCGCGGGCGTGGATGGAACCACCACGTTCAAGCCTGGGATGTGTGCCAGCCAACCCCATAGACTCTGCTCATGTTGTCCGCCGTCTCCATACCCTCCTCCAGCTGTCGCCCGAAGAACGATAGGCGAATTCCACCGACCACCCGAAAAGGTCTCTACCTTTGCGGCATGGTTAACCAGTGCGTCCATTGCCACGGTGATAAAATCCACCCTATACAAATCCACGATAGGTTGCAAACCCGCCATGGCGGCTGCAACCGCAGCTCCGACGAACGCCCCCTCGCTGACAGGTGTGTTGCGCACACGATCATGACCAAAGCGGACGAGAAGATTCCGACGGATCAGATGGACATCCTCACCAAAAATCAAGATCCTCGGATCGACATCCATGGCTTGCCCAATCGCCTCGTCGATGGCGTCTGCGAAATGTAGTCGCCTCACGAGGCTTCCTCCACCGCAAAGGGCATCTCCGCCACCATCACAATTTGTCGCATCTCCCTCACAATGCTATCCTCAAGCGCCTTTAAACGATGACGATCCTGATAGAGCCTTCGGCGGGTCCTCAGCAATGGATCGTCCGCTTTTGAAAATTGCCTTATTCCCTGAAAGACGGTTTTGAAGAACAACGCCAATCCACCCAATCGTGCTCGCACATCGGCGCCCTTTCTCCGAAACACAGATCGAAAGAGTGGCCAGATGAATATCCTCAACTGTTGAAAGGGATTGCGTAGGACGCGTAAGAAAGGATCGCCCAGAAAATGTCCCTCGAGATGACCACAGGTCGCGTGCAGATAATACGGGCCGTCACCCCGGCGGACGTGTTCCATGGCAATCCGGGCGGATTGCCATACCCTTTCGACTTCACGCCCGTCTACCTCGATTATGGGTAGACCAAGACCTCTCACGCGGTCTACCAACTTTCCCCCAGTGACTGACGCCGATGGCGTCGTGATCGACCAAGCATTGTCCTTACACACAAACAGCACAGGGAGTTGCCATGCGACCGCCAAATTAAAGGCTTCCATCAGCGTTCCCTGGTTAGCGGCGCCCTCACCAAAGAAGGCAACGGCAAGATTCCCCGGGCGAAGAACCTGCGCCGCCAGCGCAAAGCCAACGGCCGCCGGTCCGGAAGCGCCGACGATACCCGAGGAGGCTGCAAGATGCTCCCGCGAGTATAAATGCATGTGCCCTCCCATGCCGGAGCACAGCCCGTCTGGTCGACCGAGGAATTCTTTCAATAACAGGATGGGGTCAACACCACGCATCAGCAGCGGAGGCGTGCCGCGATGATCGACCGCCATGGCATCTCCCTCCTGAAGCTGGGGCACGACGCCGGCGACGATCGCTTCCTCTCCAACGCCAAGATGCATCTCGCCAGAGATCTTGCCCTGCTTCCAAAGATCGCTCACGATCTCTTCGAAACGCCGGCTTCTGAACATGTGCTCATACAGCAACCACAGATCAGGAGTCGTCACGCTCCCCAACCTCTCAAGTGTCTCACCCTTCGAATCCTTGATCATCACGGATCCAACATGCTCACATAATTCTAACCAATCTTCCCAAGAAACTTTCGTCCCCCTAGCCCTAAAACGATTTTTATCCTGTTTGGAGGAGTGTTGTATTAAGGGGTAATTTCCCCCACAAGTACCAATTCTAAGAAAATGCTATACAGATGGATGCTCTCCATCTACGCAAGGACAGTGATCACTCCCTCACCATATTCGGTGAACTGACCGATGTGCGCCGCAACCCCCACGCTCTTGGATTTCAGCGCCTCAATCAACCCATCCAACTGTTCTTCCGATATTGCGATCAGTAACCCGCCGGACGTCTGGGCATCAGCCAGAAGGATCTTCTGCACCTCAGAAATACCCTCCTCCCAAACCACATGCGGTTCAACATAGGCCAGATTGTCGCGTGTCCCTCCCGGGACATTCGCTCCTGCAAGATCTACCGCCGCTTCGAAGACCGGCACGCGATCGGCGTGAACTTGCGCATTCAAACCAGCACCGGCAGTCATCTCTCGTAAATGCCCCAGCAATCCGAACCCTGTCACGTCGGTACATGCAGACGCACCCACCTCGATCATCGCCTCCATCGCAGCGCGGTTGAGAGTCGCCATCCATGCGATCACCTCGCGAGTCGTGGCTTCATCCGCCAGACCTCGTTTGATGGCCGTGGCGATAATTCCTGTGCCAAGCGGCTTGGTGAGCACGATTTGGTCACCCGGGCGCGCTGAAGCGTTGGTGACCACGCGCTCAGGATGGACAATACCCGTCACCGCCATGCCGAATTTGGGCTCGTTATCATCCACGCTGTGTCCGCCAACCACGCTCACACCCGCCTCTGCGGCTTTATCATGTGCACCCCTCAGGATGCGCTCGAGCACATCGAGCGGCAGCCGGGCGGTGGGAAAGGCAACGATGTTGAGTGCGAAGAGCGGTTTTGCTCCCATGGCATAGATGTCACTGAATGAGTTGGCAGCCGAAATGGCGCCGTAGTCGTAGGGATCGTCCGTGATAGGTGTGAAGAAATCGACTGTCTCCACGATCGCCAGGTCGTCCGTCAGCTTGTAGACCGCGGCATCGTCCGAGGTAGAGATGTCGACGAGAACCGCCGGATCCGAGGGTCGTGGCAGTCCAGCCAGCAGCGACTCCAACGCTTGTGGGCGCAGCTTGCAAGCGCATCCCAAACCGTGTGTGAAGTGCGTCAGCTTGATCTCATCCTTCTTCGTCATCGCGGGTGCCACCACTGGACTCTCATGCGCCAGACGACGCACGGCAGCGCTGACGATTTCGACTGCCTTGTCGACCTCCTCTGATGTGGTCATCTTCCCGACCGAGAATCGCACGGTTCCCATGGCGTACTTGAGGGGAACATCCATCGCCTCCAGTACGGCGGAAACATCCACACTCTCGGCGTGACACGCAGCACCTGCGGATGCCGCCACTTGCTCCCCAATCTCTGACAGCAAAGTGTTTGCCTCAACGCCATGAAAACTGACGTTGAGTGTGTTGGGAAGACGTAACTCTGGATGGCCATTCAGGCGTGTACTGCCCGGAGCGTCGATTGCATTCTGCAACCCCTCCCACAGTCGATCGCGCATGGCGAGCATGTGCGCCGTATTGCGAGCCAATTCTTGACCGCCGACAGCCGCTGCCTCGCCAAGACCGACGATCTCGAGCACGTTCTCTGTGCCAGCCCGCCTGTTCGCCTCATGGTCGGCGCCATGGACAAATTTCGCTAATCGGACTCCCGAACGCACGTATAGCGCCCCCACACCCTTGGGCGCGTAGATCTTATGGCCGGCAACAGTCAGCAAGTCCACACCAAGCTCGTCGACCTGCACCGGGATCTTGCTCACCGACTGCGCAGCATCGCTATGCATGATCACACCATGAAGACGCGCAATGGCTGCGATTTCCGCGATCGGCTGTATTGTCCCCACCTCGTTGTTGGCATGCATGATCGTCACCAGGATGGTCTCTGGCGTGATGGCGCGCTCGACATCCACGGGATCGACCATCCCAAACGCATCGACGGGCACAACGGTGAGGCGATACCCCTGGCTTTCCAGGTAGCGGCAGGGTTCAATCACGGCCGGATGTTCTATCGCCGAAGTAATGATGTGGCTTCCTCGCTCGCGATACGCCGCGGCCACTCCTTTGATGGCCATGTTGTTGGCCTCGCTACCACCGCTGGTGAACACGATCTCACTGGCGGAACATGCGAGCAGATCCGCCATCTGACGACGAGCCTTCTCGATGGCTTTTCGTGTTTGGATTCCATATGGATGCACGCTCGAGGGATTGCCGAAATGCTCGTAAAGATACGGCGTCATCGCTTCGGCCACCCGGTGGTCTATTGGAGTGGTGGCGTTGAAATCGAGGTAAATGGGTTGCTTTACCATCGCTTCTCCCTCATAGAAAGATACTCTATGGATAATGGTATCAGATACCTCCGACTCATGTTCCAGGAAGCTGTGAGCTTCCGAGAATGTAGCCACGTGATAGGGTACGTGTAGAGACGTAACGTGCTACGCCTCCACAGTGGTAGTTAAGAGAGTAAGCCATAAACTGTGTTGCAATCTTTGCTCAAGTTCGTACGAGTCGTGCGGAGAGGCAGAGGAGGATACGAAGAGCGTCCTGCATCTGTTAACCTGAGGTTCCGATCACTGTGCTGGAATGATGGCTACGATAAACCGCCAGGAGACACTCATACAGGCCATCCAACCGATCAGGCGGAGTAACCTACCACAACGTTGTACCCCGTTTCGAGCGCCTCCTTGACCCTGCGGTCTTCTAGGTTCACAGACCTATGGTAACAGGAGTGATTCCATTAGAATTACCACAGACGCCAAGCGGGATGGACGGACTACCACAATACCGGCACGCCATCTCTCAGCACAGATACGGCGCTACCAACCGATCTCCTCGAGAAGAGGATCACCGTATAAAGTTCCTGGGTTAAAGGCGTCGATCCCTTGCGGAGCACTATTCCATGCAATCCAAATTCATGCACATCGCGGACGTACACCTGGGGTACAAACAATACGGAAGCGAAACGCGCTTCAACGATTTCGCCCGCGCTTTCGACCATGCCGTTGAGAAGGGGCTGGAGGCGGATGTCGATTTCGTCCTACTGTGCGGTGATCTGTTCCATAAGTCAGCCATTGACCCTCCCACCCTGCTGCAGGCTGTGAACCGTCTGGAAAGGCTACGGCAAGCCGAGATCCCCGTGGTTGCTGTGACCGGTAATCACGATCGTGCCCGCTATCGCGATCCATTCCGTCGCTCATGGCTCGACTACCTGGCCGAGCGCGGCCATCTGATCCTGCTCGCCCCCACCTTCGGAGGCGACGGCACCCTATTCTCACCGTGGGACGGCAATCAAGGTGGCTACGTGGACCTCAAGGGCGTGCGGATCCTCGGCCTTCCCTACCTGGGCTCGACTCTCGACACCATCTTGGATGAAGTACCTGATGCGATTGCGAATCTGGACACCAGCGGCATCGACTTCACGATCCTCCTCGGCCACTTCGGCCTGGAAGGCGAGGTGCCTGGCGTGGCTGGCGGTGTTTCGCACAACCTCATCGCCCCGCTGCGCCAGTATGTGGATTACCTCGCCCTAGGCCATCTGCACAAACCGTTTGAACGCCAGGGTTGGGTCTACAATCCCGGCTCGCTCGAGGTGTGCGGCATGGACGAGCGCGACTGGGAGGGCGGGGTTTACCTGGTAACCACGGACGCCTCGAAAACTCCCAAGCATACCGCCAAGCATATTCCCATCCTGCGCCGCCCATTCCACCGTTGGTATTTTGAGGTACAAGCTCATCTCACCCCCGAAGCGCTCTACGATGCGCTGACCGAGTTCTTGAAGGAGCAGAAGCGAAATCGACCCTCGCAGGATCTCGATCCGGTTGTCGAACTCAGCCTGGAAGGCGTGTTGGCCTTCGATCGCGCCGCACTCGATACGGGACGTATCCAAGATATCCTCGAGCAAATCGTCGCACCGCTGGTCCCTCGTCTGCGCAACAACGCGCGCGCCACCGAATTCGAAATTGCCCCGGACGACCATCGCTCGCGACACGAGTTGGAGCGCGAGGTGATCCTCGACCTGGTAAGACGCGACGGACGCTACCGCGAGCGGGCTGAATTTTGGGCCGGGTTGATCCAGGAGATCAAAAACCTTGCGTTATCAAACCGTCCCCCGGACGAGATCGTCGCCGCGCTGCGCCAACGTCCGTCGGACGAGGGATAGCAGTATGTGGATCACAAGACTGGAACTGGAGAACGTCAAGAGCTACGACAATTGCACCGACATCGTCTTCGCTCGCGGCGTGAATGCAATCTCCGGGCCGAACGGGGCCGGTAAGTCGACCTTGCTTGAGGCGATCGGCTTCGCACTCTTCGACTCGCTGCCTTACACCCAAGCCGAGTTTCTGCGCCAAGGAGCGAAGCGCGGCTCGGTCGCCGTGTATTTTGAAGACGCCCTCGATGAACGCGAATACGTGCTTGAGCGCCCACTCGGCGGAGGCAAGATCTCGATCGTCGATCCAGAAGTGAACCGCGAAGTAGCATCTGGGAGGGATGACGTCGTCGATTGGCTTAAAGACCACCTCGGCGTCGAGCCCACCGCCGACCTGCGGGCTCTATTCGAGGACGCCATCGGCGTGCCTCAGGGTCTGTTGACAGCCGCCTTTTTGGAAAATGCCGCTACACGCAAGAAGAAATTTGACCCGCTGCTGCAAGTCGACGATTACCTCATGGTTTGGAACCAACTGCGCGATTCCATGCGCTACCTTCGTGAGGCCCTGCAAACCCAGGAGCAGCTCATCGCTGGCTTGCAGGGCGAGCTGAAACGACTACCCACCTTGCAAAAGGAGACCGAACAAATAAGACGCGACACCTCCCAGGACGAGAAGGATCTGAAGGGGTTGATAAAACGCCTTGATTCCGTCTCTACGAAAATATCGGATTTTGAGACAAAACGGAAGCAGATCGAGGACCTCACCGTATGGGTCCGCACGCTTGACGCCCGAATCGAAGGCCTGGCCATGCAGGTCGCCGACGCTGCCGAGGCCGTAAAAGCTGCACAGGATGCACAGGACGTGCTCGTTGAGACCCGGCCGGCGTTTGAGGCCTACGAGGCGGCTCAAGAGGAATTGGCAGCGCTGGAGGACAGACGTAAGGAGCGCGACAACCTGCGTGAGACACTCGCCTCCGTGCAGAAGGATCTGGCGCGCACGCGAGCAGAAGTCGAGGCTCTCGAGCGCTCGATGGGTGAGATCGAAGCCGCCGAGACCGACCTCCTCAAACTAGCACCCGATATGGCGCGTCAAGATCAACTTGAAGGCCAATTGGCAGAAGCCGTAGAAGACAAGACGCGACTAGATCTGGTCCAGGAGCGATGGAATGATGAAACTTTGGCCTTGGAACGCCTCCAGGCACGGCTGGATGAGGTCGAGAAGGGACTCAAACGTCGAACCGAACTTGAAAAGGACGAGCAGAAGCTCAAAAAACAGGTCAAGTCACTGGAAGTTGACTCGACCAGGTTGGAGGCCGAGCTAGCCGTCGCCGAACGCCAGCGGGCGCAAATCACCAATCGACTCAGTATCCTGGAGACTGCTGAGGAGGCCGTCTGTCCGGTCTGTCGGCAGACGTTGGACGCCGCCCACTTCGAGGATCTGAATCAGCACTACGCCGACGAGCGCGCCGCGCTGGACACGGCCGACGATATGGCACGGGCGCGTGCGGAAGAGGTTCACGACGCGCTCAAGCACCTGCTGAAGGACCTGCAGGCGCAAGAGGCCGAGCTCGCCACTCTTCCGCTCCCTCAACAGGGAAAGGACCTGAAACGAGAAATACACTCTTTACAGAAACAATTGCGGAAACGCGAGAACGAGATTGCAACCCTGACTGGAGCGCGGGAGCGTATCAAAGCGATCGAGAGCGAGCTCGAGGGATTGGGAGATCCGCGTACGCAGTTTAAGCTGCTGCAAACCCGTGCCGCCACGCGCGCTGAGGTCGAAGCCCAATTTGAAAGCAACGTCAAGGCGCTCGCAAAGCACGAAGAAGTTGCACATGAGTTGCAGGCGGGACTTGAGGCGTTCTTCGGCCTCGACGAGGCGATTGCCGCCTCTGTAACCAAGCGCGACGAGAACGCCGCCGCCCACCGTCGCTACTTGGAAAATACCGGTACCGCGAAAAGCTTTGAGGCGCGCACCGCAAAACTCAAGGATCTGGTAGCAGAGCACGAGGAGGAGCAAAAACAAAAAGGGATGCTCGCCTCGGAACTCGACAATCTCAAATCCGATTACGATAGCGCCGAGCATGAAAAGGTCAAAGCCGAGCACGAGAAGCTCACCCGCGATCGAGCCGCCCTCGAAGAGCGCCTTAAACTGATCCGTGAGCGCCTAGAGGCCCTTGAGTTCGAAATGACAGCGTTGGGTGAGAAAGAGGTCGAACTTAAAGACTCACAAAGCGAGCGTGACCAGTTGGGTGAGTTGACCGAGGCGCTTGAATTTATCCGTAAGACGGTTCGCGACGCCGGACCCTACGTCACGCGCGCACTGGTGCAGACGATCTCAATCGAGGCCAACCGCATCTTTACTGAGATCCTCGGCGATTACACCACGCGATTGAACTGGAACGATGACTACAGCATCACCGTTGAGCAGGGCGGTTACAAACGGGGATTTTCCCAGCTCTCCGGTGGTGAGAAGATGGCTGCCGCCCTCGCCGTGCGTCTGGCGCTATTGCGCGAAATGTCGCAGATCCGTGTGGCCTTCTTCGACGAGCCTACCGCCAATTTGGACGACGAACGCCGCGAGAATCTGGCGGGCCAGATCACACAGATTACAGGTTTTAACCAACTCTTCGTCATCAGCCACGACGACACTTTCGAGCGTGAGACGCACCACGTGATCCGTGTGCATAAGGAAGGCGGCGTCAGCCGCGTGGAGGTGGGGTGATGCTGGTGCCAGAGAAAGTGCTCACCGCACTCATCGCCAAACGGAAGCGCTTCACCACCTCGAAGCGATCGCAGGAGGAAGCGCTCACCGCAATGGAGCACGCACTGAGCGACTTCGATGGGTTAAGCCTGGAGGAATGTGAAGCAAAGCTGAAGGAAATCCCTAGACCGGGTGCCCACCCCTCGAGCGAGAAGGAATCCCACCAGGGCGTCGTGGTGCCCTTCAGTGAGCGCTGGTCCAATCACGCCCAGGCGCGCGCCTGGGCCATGGAAATCCTTAAGGGCAAACCGACTTTCGCCGCCGACGGCTCGCAGATCGTCCCCTCTAGCGAACTTTCCATCCCCGTCGGCGTTGTGCAAGTGGGTTGGTTCGAGAATCCACACCAGGCTCAGGGTGACTACGTCAAGGACGTCGCCGTAGAGATTCTCACCCCCGAGGAGCTGGGCGACGAACCCAAGGAGACAGACGGTTTCCCCGGTTGGACGATCAACTTCCGCCGCTTTCGTCGGGAGATCGAGGTCATCGTCGAATATATGGAACGCAAGGCCGGCACCAAGCCGGCGCCTTTATGCTTCTTCGACGGCTCGCTGATCATCTCTTTCGCCGGGTTGATGGCGCCCGAACGCCAGCGGCAATATGCCGAGGCCGTGACACAGCTCATTGACACCTCTGCGAAGACCAAGGTGCCATTGGTGGGTTACGTCGACACCTCGGCGGCGCGTGACCTGGTGGACATGCTCGCCCACCTCTCCGACGCGACCGTCGCGGACCGCATTAGCGACGCAACTCTGCTGCGGACAGGAATGAGTTGGGGGGACCGCTCACAAATCTTCATCTGCGCCCGCAACGACAATATGCAGTTCAACGAGTATTACGAACAGGTTTGCTTCTCCTACCTGAAGACCACTCGCCGCCATCCGCCTGCACGTGTCGAGTTTCCTCGCTGGATCGTTATGGCCGGAGAGCATGAGCGTCTGTTCGACTTGGTGCGCAGTGAGTGCATCGTGGGAACCGGCTACCCATACGCTCTGGAGACCGCCGATGCGCTGGCAGTACTTGGTGCTCAGGATCGAGAACGCTTTTACAGATTGTTCCAGAAGTTCAGCGAAAGCGAAGGACTGGCACTACACTACGGCCGCAAGGCGATCAGCAAGCGCGGCCGGCGCCGTTAGAGAGCAGGTGCCCCGGTACTTTATGATCGAACCAAGAGGGTCGCTATGATCGTAGGTAAAATCATCCATTCCAATGCACACACAGACTACGTGTGCCAGGTCTACCGTAAGGACGAAGTCGAGAATCCGCCAGCGCGCGAGGATTTTGCCATCGGCAGCTTTGTGCGTCTGCACCTGGCCGACGACCAATCACTCGTCGGGTTGGTATACGACACACGGCTGTTCAACCCCGAGTTCGGACGCCTGGGTCCACGCCTCTCGCCCGAAGCCGATCTGGAGGTCTTCGCCCCAGACTACCTGAGCGAGAAGGCGACATTGATTGGAATCGCCGCCGTGGGAACGATCGATGGCGACGGACCACACCAGGGCTTCCCGCCCCTGGCAGTCGACACAGACGCCATGGTGGAGACGATGCCCGACGAGGAGATTCGCGCCTTCCACCTCGAAGGCGACGCCCTGCGTTTAGCCTACGCGCCCCTGCTGCTCGCCTCAGGCTCACCGCACGCACTGCATCTCATCCAGACCGTGCTCGAGCGCCTGAGCGAGCTATTGCCCGAGCACGCCGAGACGCTGGCGCTGCTCAAGGACGACGTGAGCTGGAAGGCAGCCATCACGCCGCTGGGAGGCGATCGATGAACGCGGTCGGTCTCACCAAAGGTCCTGGCGAGACGCAACACGAGTTCACCTTCGTCTCACCAGACCGCGATCAAGTCCTCAAAGTCGGCGAGTTCGTGCTGCACCACGCCGTAGTCGACGGCGAGGATCGCGCCGTGCTCAGCCGCGTCACCGCTCGGTCACCGCTGCGCCTTTATCCAGACGGTTTCCTCGCCGATCCCGAGCTCGACCCCAACGCGGTGGCGGCCGTCTTTGGTTATCAAGGACAGGGACACGAGCGCTACGAGCTGACGGCGGCGGTGATCGGTTATTACGACGAGCGCCTGGGTGATTTCATCAACCCCCGCATCCCGCCGCGAACCGGTCGTCCGGTGTACCTAGCGCCGGACGAGCTCCTGGCTACCGTATTGAGCAAGGTGGCGTTGGGTGGGCAGGGCTCGGCACACATCGGTTCGTTGCTCAGCCGCGAGCCGGGGCGCATACCTCTGACGCTCGACCTGCGCGCCGTCACCAGCACGCATCTTGCGATCATCGCCAATACCGGGGCGGGCAAGAGCTACCTGGCGGCGGTGCTTCTGGAAGAGTTGATGAAGCCTCACAATAGAGCCGCGGTGCTGATCGTCGACCCGCACGGTGAATACGGCACGCTGGCCGAGATGATGGGTGCCAAGCCCTTTGTTGAGCCTGATTATTCACCTGATGTAAGGATCTTCAGACCAGGCGACGTGAAAGTGCGCACCGCCGGCTTGACGATCGGCGACCTGTATTACCTGCTGCCCAACCTGAGCGAGCGTATGGAATATCTGCTACGACGAGCCCATCGCGACGTCACTCGTCACAGTCTGCAGGAGAAGGGCAAGCCCGACCGCTGGACAGTCGGTGAATTGCTCGTGCGCTTGCGTCAGCTTGGCGAAGGCAGCGATGCGGAGGATCCGGAGGCTAAAGACGACCGCTTCGCCGGTACCGCCGAGGCACTCATCTGGCGCCTACAGAGCGTCATCGAGCGTGCGACCATCTTCGACGATTTCGAGCATCTCGATTTGGCCGAACTGTTCCGGCCGGGTCGCTGCTCGGTGCTGCAACTGGACGAGGTCGACGACCGCGAGCAGCAGATCATGGTGGCCACGCTACTGCGACGCGCCTTTCGTGCCCGCACGCAGACCGAAAAGGGGGCGGTGGGCGAAGGTGACGAGCTATATTTGCCGTATCCGGTCTTCATCCTGATCGAGGAGGCACACCATTTCGCCCCAGCCGCGGTCGACGTGGTCAGTACGCACATCCTCAAGCAGGTGCTCTCTGAGGGGCGCAAGTTCGGGGTGGCGGTGGGGCTGATCAGCCAGCGACCAGGGCGCCTAGACCCTGACGCACTATCACAGTGCAACACGCAGTTCCTGCTGCGTATCGTAAACCCCATCGACCAGAGTCGCGTGGCGGAGAGCGTGGAAACCGTGGGGCGCGACCTGCTGAGAGAATTGCCCGCGCTGACCAAAGGGCAGGTCATCATCGCCGGCGAGGCGGTGAACACGCCTGTGCTGTGTCGAGTACGCACGCGGCACACACCCCATGGCGCGGAGACCCCTGATGCGCCTGCGATGTGGATGAATTATTTCACAGAGGGGGAGAAAAGCCGTCGTGGTCGACGCAAGGTCAGACCTTCTGCGTCCGATGAGGAGGGATCTGAGTTATTCAAATGACAGAGCACGACTTCGGAAGTCCTGCGGACTTCCGAAGTCTGATTAACCGGGGCGATCCGTTTTCGGCCGATCCATTTCTAGCAGACACAGGCAAAGGTACAACTCCCCGCGGTGATGGATATGTTGTTCGAAAACATGCCACAGGATCCAGGCCAGCTTTGGGGTCCCGTCAGCGGGAACCTGAACGAGGCGATTGAAATCCTCCACCGGTACGGTGGCTAGGAAATCCATGGTCTCACCGTGTACACTTTCCATCTCTTTGCGAATGGCTTCAATCGTTGTCAATCGATCTGCGCCCTCATCCGGCCAGCCGGGCAAGGATCGCCGCACGATGTAGTGGATCCAGCCCTGTTCAAGATTGATGATATGACGCAGGATATCGCCAACCGTTCGCTGATATCGCTCGGCGGGCCGAAAGCCCAGATGCTCATCAGTGAGCATGGACACGGCGCGCATCAAGTCTCGCCAGACCTTGTGCCAATGGTCAAAAAATTGGGCTGCATTCATCGCTTCTTCTCCTCACGATTTACCCATCGTTCCAGCCCCTCCGGTGGTTGATATCGAGCGAGGAGATCCAGCAAGGTATCGGGATCGTCGTCGCTGATCAACAGGGATCGATGCTCGTCGTAGATAAACCCCTCTGCGCGGGCATGTTGGATCAATGCGAGCAGTGCATCGAAATACCCATTCAGATTGAGTAATCCCACCGGCTTGCGATGCAAACCAATTTGAGCCCACGTCAGGACTTCGAACAACTCCTCCAGCGTTCCAAGGCCGCCGGGCATGGCAATGAATGCATCGGCCTCCTCGATCATCATGGCCTTGCGCGTATGAATATTCTCAACGATACGCATTTCCGTCAAGGCAGGATGGGCAAGGACAGGGGTATCAAACAGTTTCGGGATAATCCCGATCACTCGCGCGCCACCACCCAGCGCCGAATCGGCAAGGGCACCCATCACTCCCGTCGCACCCCCACCGAAAATCAACGTCAGCCCCCGCTCTGCGATCGTACGACCCAACGCCTGAGCCGCCTCAAGGTATAGCTCCGCAATCGTATCGCTCGATCCGCAATATACACAGATTTTCTCGATCGATCTCAGTCCCTCGTCTCGTCGCATCGCTGTTTTTATGCGCCCTCTCTACGGGTTACCCTCTTGCGATTCCAAGGCAGCCCGGATCTCTTCCGCGTTCTGCTCAAGTGCTTCCCGCGTCGACCCGCGTGAATAACCAGGGGGAAAGCGAAATCCGAATCCGTCACCAGGGTAGCGAGCGATGACATGAAGATGGCTATGGAAGACTGTCTGCCCCGCGGCGACACCGTCTGCCAAGAAGAGGTTGATCCCCTCACATCGCAATCTTGAGGCCCGCAGTGCTCGTGCAAGCCGCCTAGCGACGGCAAACATGCGACCGCCTGTTTCGTCATCCAACTCGGCCAGATGGGCAGCGTGTCGTTTAGGCACGATCAGGAGGTGACCTGGCGTGATGGGTTGAATATCCATAAAGGCGATCACCTGGTCGTCTTGATAAACCAGGCTGGCATCCGCCTCACCGGCGATGATGCGGCAGAAGATGCAGGACGGCTCGCTCATCACGCTCTCGCTCCCAAGAACCATCATTATGCGCGGTTAATTCCCTTCCGATCGCCAACCCAAACCGTGCGGGCCGCCGATGAAAATGAATTCTACCATCAGCATCTCTGCCAGCGAATATCAGAACTGAAGAACCACCCCGTGGTAAACCACCGGGCTCTGATGAGCAGCAGCGGCTCCCACGCCGCTGCGGTTGATGGGTAATTTTCACCTGCCCTCCCATTTTAGGATCACCGTCCGCTCGGGCGTGGGAGCCCGACCTCCTGTCAAGGGGCAGGGACTTCCAAGCTGAGCCTATCGTGAACTTAGTGAAAGACCCGTCCTTCGACTGCGGGCCACCCTTCGGGTGTCCCTCCGCTCAGGACGATTGAGGTTCTTCATCATCCTGAGCGGAGTGAGCCGCATCAGCGGCGAACGAAGTCGAAGGACGCGGATCGCAACTCATCCATCTCGCCAACAAAAAGAGCGCACGTTCCTTCCAAGCCCGAACTTGCCATACTCTCGACATTCGATAAGAATAGAGCAACAACCATCCCATCCCACAACGAGTAGGGACCATGACCACTTTCTTCCCTATCCTTATCTTGACTGCCAGGCCCGCGGCCGGTAAGAGCGAAATCATCCACTTCCTCGAGCAGATCCCCGTCGATGAACGCATCGAGCGCTATCATGTCGGTCCGATCCACATCCTCGACGATTTTCCAATGCTCTGGGCATGGTTTGAAGAAGACGATCTGTTAGAACGCATTTTCGATAAACCCAGGCTATACACTACGCCCGATGGCTATTTTCTCCACGAAGACCTTTGGCATTTGCTCATCCGACGCCTGAGCCTTGACTACCATAAATGGCGAAGAGATACAGCAGATCCGCACACCGTCATGATCGAATTTTCTCGCGGTTCTCCATCGGGGGGATATCAAGCCGCATTCCAGCATTTGAGCGATGAGATCCTGCAAATGGGCGCGTCGCTCTATGTTGAGGTTTCCTACGAAGAATCCTTGCGTAAAAATCGAAAACGCGCCAACAACGAGAGGCCCGACAGTACGCTCGAGCACAGCGTTGAAGATAAAAAGATGGAACGCCTTTACCGTGATGACGATTGGTCGTCGTTTTCCGCTTCCGATCCGAATTTTCTTACAGTTCGCGGGATCCGTGTTCCCTATGTCATCTTCGAAAATGAGGACGACATAACCACCAGAGGGGGAAATAAGCTGGAACAAAGGTTGGAAGACGCGTTAGGACATTTGTGGGCGTTGTGGGAAGAGCGGCCAACAGTATAATGTAACCTACTACCTACAGCGCATTCGGAGAATCCGGGAGAAGCTATGAGCCGCCACGCGCGCTTCATCACCCTACTACTTGCACTTAGCTTCCTGATCTTGCCATCCTCTGTCGCAGCGCAAAATCCTGTCGTGCATGCAGTACTTTTCTATAGCCCCACATGCCCACACTGCCACAAGGTTATCGAGCAGGATTTACCACCCTTGTGGGAGATCTACGGTGGCGAGGTTGAATTATTCTACATCCCCCCAACCCCCGAAGAGGAGCAGGCAGGGCCATCCTTGGTGGGAATCTACGGCGAGCGGATGACGATCCTTTACGTCAATACCTACACCGACGTCGGATCGTCATTGTTCGGAGCTGCGGTTGAGACTTTTAATATCCCGCCGGAGGAGCAAGTCGTCCCCACCTTAATCGTGGGGCAGATCCGCCTCATAGGATCGACGGACATACCGCAACAGTTTCCGGATATCATCGAACAAGGGCTAGCGCAGGGCGGGATCGATTGGCCAGAGATCCCTGGACTGAGGCAAGAAATAACAAATATGGTTCCCTTCCCGCTCGAGGAGCCATCACCCGAACCAACCCCCGAGGCTTCACCCGTGCCGGTTACTGAGACGGTGTCCGTAGAAACGGATGGACCCTCAAGCACATCCACGAGCCCCGCCCCGGCCACAAGTACACCCGAAAGCCCTGCAGTCGTCCCTCCCGTCGATTTTGCCTCGCCACAACTTCCTTTTGTTCAAAGATTTCGACTCGACCCTGTCGGCAATAGCCTATCTGTCCTGGTCCTGGTCGGCATGATTTTGAGTGTTCTGGGAGCCGCCTTCCGATTAGGCCGGGATTCTTCACGACACACCTCCCGCCGACTGCATTGGAGTATCCCGCTGCTGTCCCTGGCGGGTATCGCGGTCGCAGGTTACCTTGCTTACATTGAAATCACGGGCTCCGAAGCCGCATGTGGCCCCATCGGAGATTGCAACACCGTGAATCAAAGTGAATATGCCAGACTCTTTGGCATCATCCCTGTCGGCGGTCTCGGATTCTTCGGGTATGTCGCCATCCTTGTCCTCTGGTTTATCGCCCAGCGGACCTCCGATCGGGCTGCGGATCTCACGACGGTGGCAATACTCGGCACAACGATTCTCGGTACCCTGTTCTCAATCTACTTGACTTTCCTTGAACCCTTTGTCATCGGCGCCACATGCGCCTGGTGTCTGAGTTCAGCCATCATCATCACCGTCCAAATGCTGTTGAGTGTCGATCCAGCCACCATAGCATTGTCGAGTTTGCGTAAAGCATAAACCCAACCTCACCCAGCGTAGATCAAGACCACATCCCTCTACCCTTGTCCTCCTCCTTGAGGAGTCATACCCATTGCTCCCATCTTCATCATTGCACGCAATAACAAACACTCCGGCCTCCGCAAGGCAACCAGACGTACCAAATCCACTACATCACACTTGAAGCTAAAACGAGATCCTGAAAAATCTATTTTTCGGAGCAACCAAATCTGCTATAATCTACCCAAATAGGGGGATAAAGGCGTTCCGACGACGAGTCCTTCAAGGATCCTATAACGGATGTTGAGCAGAACGGAACGCGATCGCCTCTGTATCGATGAAACTGGTAACGATTTGGTCCGCACCGTTTCGCCATCCTATCTCAAGAAAGGATGACAGAACTCACCAATGACGGGTCCTCTCGCAACAATTCTTGCTGTCGCCGCTTACGGCGCTCTGCACAGCTTGCTTGCAAGCCCATGGGCGAAGGAAAAGGCACGCCGAATCTTGGGCTCCCGTTCTGATCGCTTGTATCGCATTAGCTATAACGCCGTCGGCGCACTTACCTTGCTTCCGGTCTTAGCAATACCGGCGCTACTCCCCGGCGATACGCTCTATCGCGTCCCCTGGCCCTGGTCTTTTCTGACCGCGCTGGGGCAAGCAATCGCCCTACTCCTTCTGGGAATGGGTCTGCTCCAAACCGACGTGTGGCATTTCCTCGGTCTTCGTCAGTTATTAAGTGGGGACAGTGACTCCCCTCCCAAATTAGTGGTTCGAGGTCTCTACCGCTGGGTACGCCATCCACTCTACACTGCGGGTCTTGTCTTGATCTGGCTTTCCCCCGTACTTACAACCAATTTGTTGGCTTTAAACCTGGGCTTTACTGCCTACATCTACATCGGCAGCCTGTTTGAGGAGAAACGTCTCATATATGAATTCGGGGAGGCTTACCTGACCTATCAGAAACGTGTCCCTCGTCTGATCCCCCGTCCTTGGAGAAGCGCGGCAGAGTTCTGACAGAGACGGATGGTTCACAGTCGATCTGGGACGACTGTCTGGTCGTCCCGATGGTTCCATGCTGATTAAGCCTATATTCGTAGGGGCGCACAGCCGTGCGCCCCTACATGTTTATGCACAACCGCTTCGCCCCTAACATCTGCAACGTACAGCAAGTCGGGGTGTCTTGTATTATTATGGGAGCTCAATCCACGATACATGGGTCGAGAGCGATCTTATGACTCACGCAATCGACCGCATGGAGGAGAATGCCGTGACAGCAGATTACACTTACATCGAAGACCTCTCAAGCCTGATCGAGAACCTACCAGACGACAGCATTGTGAGCCGAACCTTCCATGAAGATGACCACACGAAAGTCGTCTTGTTTGGCTTTGCGAAAGGACAGGAGCTGTCTGAGCACACTGCCTCTCATCCAGCGATTCTCTACTTCCTCGAAGGGCACTGTCGCCTCACTCTCGGTGAGGACGATCAGCAGGCACAACCAGGGACCTGGGTACACATGCCTGCACAGCTCCCTCACAGCGTACATGCTTCAACACAAGCACGTATGATGTTGATCCTTCTTCGGGATTGATTGATGGGATTACGGTAAAAATCCATCGCCATCTGCCAATGTTGATTTCGATGCCACCCTACTCAGGCGACAGCCCACCAATCTTTCCCCTCCGTCAGACCCATCCCGATCAGCCTGTCCCGGATCAACACTCTCGCACCCCTTGAGCCGACGGCCGCCAGCACGACCGGACTGTTGAAACGGCGGAGCCAATCCGGGAGATCTTCCGGGGCAATGATCGGGCGATCCCGTCGTGTGCGTCCGACCTTGGCCGGATCGATGTCCACAAATGCTTCAAGGGGAGCTCCCCGGCGAAGCAGATGCTTCGACAGACGGCGCCCCATCTCCCCAGCGCCCCACACGATCAACGCATCACACCCGATGAGAGGACCTTGGCAAAGATAGTGCGCCTTAGCGCGCAAAAAATTCTCCACCGAGTAGCGCGAATCGGTTCGCGTCAGGCGCTGAGGATGTTCACGCCAGTACAGCAGCACCTCGGGAACCTTTGCAAAATGGGCGCCAGCAAGGTGCATTCGCAGCCAGAGATCGTAGTCTTCAGCCCAGCCATTTTCTTGATACCCGCCCATGCGCTCGAGCCATGAGCGTCGCATCACAACCGAAGAATGTGCGAGCGGACTCTCGATATAGATGGCACGGGCAATCGCTTCTGGAGTAACAAGGCTGTTGAGCCATTCAATATAGACACGGAACCCCTCGCGCACACCCCCGACAGGGAAACCCTCCACAAGACAACCAATCACAGCAACATCCGGGTGATCTTTGAGAAAATCGACTTGTTTCTCCAACCGTTCCGGGTGGGCGCGGTCGTCCGCGTCCATGCGTGCGATAATTGGCGCCCTACAAGCGCCCACTCCTGTGTTCAATGCCTCAAGGATGCCCTGATGCACAACTGTCACCACCCGCACCCTGGGATCACGTTTCTGCCATGAAGCCAGAATCGGGGCGGTTGCATCTGTTGATCCATCGTCGACGGCAACGACTTCGATACACTTCAAGGTCTGATCAAGGATGGATTGCAGCGCCTCGTCGAGCGTCTCCTCAACGTTGAAGCAGGGCATCAAGACCGACACAAGCGACTCAGCTATGCTATCATCGGAGTTATGTGACGCTTGAAGAAGGAGATTTCCCATGAACCTATCCGATCTTTCGCTTGACAAAATCTCAACCGGATTGTTGAATTTTTTACCGCGCCTCGCGATGGCCTTCGTCGTTCTGCTCCTCGCGCGCTGGATATCATCGTTTGCCAAACGCCTTGTACGCCGCTCGCTGGAGGCGCGGGAGAGCGACCCCGAACTAATTGTACTCTTCGAGATGCTCACAAATTGGGGCATTCTTGCGTTCGGCATCGTCATCGCCGTAGAACAGCTCGCGCCTGGACAATTCAGCAGCCTCATCGCCGGACTGGGGATCGCCGGTATCACGATCGGCTTCGCGCTTCAGGACGTCGCCAAAAACTTCGTGGCCGGCCTTCTACTCCTGCTGCAACAACCTTTCGAAATCGGCGATGCCATTGAGGTCGTCGGCTATGCTGGCACAGTGCACGAGATCTCTCTCCGTTCGACAGACATCATCACCTGGGACGGCCGTCATGCGATTATCCCTAATGCTGACGTGTTCATCAACCCGATCGTCAACTTCAGCCGCGCCGTACGACGCCGGGGGGAGGTGACGTTAGGGGTGTCCTACGAGTCGGACCTCGATCACGTAACCAAAGTTACCCTGGAAGCCGTTGAAAAGGTGCCCGGTGTCTTGAAGGATCCTGCCCCCTCTGTTCTCTTTAGAAAGTTCGGCGACTCAGCGATCGAGCTGACCACATTCTTTTGGGCCGACATCGGCGAAGTCGGCCTTGGTGATGCACAAAACGAGTGCATCAGGAACATTAAACAGGCGTACCACCGCGAAGGCATCGAGATGCCCTTCCCAACGTACATCACGATCCAGGGCAGCCCGTAGAATTCAACGTTTCACGAAAACATTGTAGGGGCGCACGACCGTGCGCCCCTACAAGATGTCTCCTTCAACATCAAGACTAAGAGAGGCCACCCGGCGGGTCGCCCCTACGAACGTGATGGAAACCTACTCCGTCAGGATGCGAGAACCAAGCTGCTCCAACCACAGACCTTTGCGAGATCGGCGCTCGCCAACGTATTAGAAACCCTCAGCAATAGTTGGAGTTTTACGAATCTAAGAAGCCCGAAACAACAGCAAAGGTGCAGTCATCGACTAGATAAATTGCTCCTCGTAATGACAGGCGACGAAGTGACCAGGCTCGAGTTCACGCATCTCCGGTACTTCCGTCGCACAGTTCTCCTTTGCGATCGGACAACGTGGGTGGAAGCGACAACCTGAGGGTGGTGAGATCGGACTGGGGATCTCACCCTTTGGCAGAGGGGTTGTACGACGTGCCTGAGGATCAGGTACCGGCACAGCTGTCAACAAGGCCTGGGTATAGGGGTGCAATGGTTTGCGGTAAACTTGCTGCAAGGTTCCCATCTCGGAAATTAGTCCTAAATACATGATCGCGATGCGGTCGCAGATGTATTTAGCCGTCGCCAAATCATGGGTAATGTATAGATACGTGAGATCAAGCTTCTCCTTCAAGGTCAACATCAATTCCAATAGCAGTGCTCTCACCGACACATCTGCCATGGCGATCGGTTCATCAGCGACAACGAGTTCCGGATTCAGCACCAATGCTCGGGCAATCACAGCGCGCTGACGCTGACCGCCGCTCAATTGGTGTGGATACTTATCGTATAGAATGCTTGCTGGTGACAGACCTACCTGCTCCATCATTTCAAGCACACGCTGTCGCTTCTTTTCTCCTTCGGCGACACGAAAGATCTCTAGGCTGTGCCCGATAGCGTCTCCGCATTTCATGCGAGGGTTCAAGGATGCGAATGGGTCTTGGAAGATCGCCTGCATGCGGCGACGTGATTGGCGCATCTCCTCTGCGCTTAACGTCGCCAGGTCTGTGCCCTCGAAGAGGATGCTGCCCTCAGTAGGATCCACCAATCGCAAGATCAGCCGTCCGGTCGTCGTTTTCCCGCTACCGCTCTCTCCCACCAATCCTAGGACCTCACCGCGGAGTATCTCAAAATCTATGCCATCCACTGCGTGTATGAACTCACGTTGGCGAGTCAACAACCGCTCTATGAAACTTCTTTGCACGGGGAACCACTTTTTCAGGCCCCTCACTTGGACAAGGGTTTGGTCAGACATCGCTCTCTCGCTCATATAGCCAGCAGGCTATCCAATGATCCGTTTCATACTCCTTAAACACAGGTACCTCATCACGACAAATGTCCATGACATGTGGACATCGTGGATGAAATCTGCAACCGGGTGGTGGATCGATCAAGTCGGGAGGTGACCCATGCATAATGTGTAGCTTGTCGTCAGTAAGCTTGATGTTGGGGACTGAACTTAGCAGACCCTGTGTGTATGGGTGTTGTGGTTTGTGGAATAGAGGATGAACGTCCGCCACTTCCACCAGCTTTCCAGCATACATAACAGCCACCCGATCCGCCATCTCGGCCACAACACCGATATTGTGAGTAATGAGTATGATCGTTAAACCCAGGAGACGTTGTAATTCACGGAGCAGATCTAAGAATTGAGCTTCGACGATGACATCCAGTGAGGTTGTTGGCTCATCGGCGATGATCAGGTCGGCGTCGAGTGCCAATGCCAAGCCGATCATCACCCGCTGACGCATACCTCCACTCAGTTGATGGGGATAGTCGTCCAATCTCTCGTCTGCGATACCAAGACGGTCGATTAACTCTGCTGCGCGTGCCCTTCCATACTGCTTACTCACATCAAGATGTGTGCGAATCGTCTCGACAATGTGATCGCTAATGCGCTGTAGGGGATTCAAGCATGTCATCGGGTCCTGAAAAACAGTCGATATGTGTGCTCCCCTTAGTTGCCGCATACCCTCATCATCTAGTTCCAATAGGTTCTTACCATCAAATATAATCTCACCACCTGTAATTTTCCCTGGAGGCCGAAGGAGACGAAGAACAGCCATTCCTAAGGTGGATTTACCGCATCCTGACTCGCCCACCAACCCCACCACCTCACCCCGGCTGACAGTTAAACTAACGTCGTCCACGGCTCGAAGGACACCAACTCGGGTAGGATAATCAACATCTAGATTCCGTATTCGCAAAACCGCTTCGCTCATGTTTCCGTCAACCTGGGATTCAGGATCTCACTCAAACCCTCACCAAACATACTGAACCCTAACGCAACCAGCGCGATCGCTAAACCAGGGAAGGTGACGGGCCACCAACGACCACCAGCCAATTCAGAGCGTCCTCGGTAAATATCATAGCCCCAGTCGGGTCTTGATGGATCCACTCCTAAACCGATGAAGGCTAAAGCAGCTTCGGTGATAATGGCATCGGCGATGTTAAGGGAGAAGACCACCACAATCGAGGGGATGACATTAGGTAAGATATATCGCCTTAAAATCGTGCGACTCGACGCTCCCAGGCTTCGGGCGGCCTCTATATAAAGTTCCTCTTTAATGCAGAGTACCTGGCCGCGCACCAACCTGAAAAAGATCGGGATATATACAACCGCAATGGCGATTGAAATGTTAATTACACCAGCCCCCAGCAGGGCTGCTAGAGCGATGGCGAGGATCAAACCTGGAAAGGCATAGATGCTATCCATGACTAGGCAGAGGACGCGGTCCAAACGACCCCCTAAATAGCCAGAGATAAGCCCGAGCGGGACACCGATACACATCGATAATACCGCCGAGAGCAATGCCACTTGAAGCACAATCTGTGCGCCGTAGATGATACGACTAAAGATGTCCCGTCCAAGTTGGTCGGTGCCGAATTTGTGGTCTGCGGTAGGAGGAGAGAACGGATCTCCAGAGCGAACTTCAGGATCATAAGGAGCTAAGTTCGGGGTAAGAAATGAGATGATCGTCATGACAACGATGAATGTAACAATGAATCCCCCGATCACTGTCATGTACCACTCCGCTCCGTACCATTTTCGACCCCTCAGAACACGAGACAAAAGACCAGGTTCAACATCACTTACATAATCCATAGATTCCTCATCATGCAAAAATGGTTTCGCCGAACTTAAACAATTTCATGATTGAAGGTACTGAATGCTTTCACATAGATGACAACTGAAATTCAAACTCCTTGGGCTTGGTAATACTAGTGACGTTCAACAAGTGTAAAGAAATCAAAATCTGCCGCGATTGGAGGTACATCAAGCTCACCTGTTGTCACTGCGAGACCGACATCGCGCGGTTCCGCCAGCATCGTAGAACTGCAGCGGCTGACTTCAATCCAGTTGCCTTCCTCAAGGTAGTAGTAACCAATGTAGGAGTTACCGGCTTTCCGCAGCATAAGCGTGACCGCATCAGCAGTCAAAGGTACACTGCTTATCTGACAATACGGCTCTGGACCAGTGAAATAGATCCCACTCCCAACACAGTAGGGCGATTCACCCTTCTGACAATAGCCTCGACTCAGTGACAGGACGGCATCATCTTTTAATCGGACGATGAGAGATGCGTTTTGGTAATTGTCATCTGGGACAAAGGCTACTTTGGTCATAATATCGAAATGCGTGTCAGGAGCGCCGCGCATCAACACATTCTGCGCGTCCTGCAATCCAGCCGTTATCACGCCCCCCTGTGAGACGATCCGGAGGCTTCCAGGTGCTTCGGACAATGTCCAATTTGCTGGATCCTCATTGATCCACATCCAGCTTGATGAAAGATCCCCCTCAAATTGATCCATTGTTGTGATGGGGTCAGGTTTGACAACAGCAGGATCGTAATGACAACCAGGCCAACACCGTTTTGTGTAATAAGCATAATTCGGGATCCTTGGGGTGGGTTTGAAAACCGAAGAGGTCGCCACAGGGGTAGATGTAGGAACGCTGGTGCAAGCGGCTGATGTACAGACCACTATAAGAACGATAAGGCGTTTCATCTTTCCCTCCTCTATCCCCAGGTTAATATCGAACCCTGGGGTCAATACGAGCGTAGATGATATCTACAATCAAACTAACCGTCGCCACAAGGAAAGCAAAGAACACGACAGTGCCTTGAATGGCAGGAAAATCCCTGTCGGTGATACGGTCTACCAGGAACAGCCCCATCCCAGGCCAGTTGAAGGTCGTTTCTGTGAGCACTGCACCCCCCAGCAAGACAGCAAACTGGAGCCCGAACATCGTGAGAATGGGGATGAAGGCATTGAGCAGTGCGTGCCGGTAGACGACAACTCTCTCGCGTATCCCCCGCGCGCGGGCAGCCGTTATGAAGTCCTGCTGCAACACATCGAGCATGTTGGCTCGTGTAAGTCTTGTAAAAACCCCGGAGAGATAGAGTCCCAATGTCAGTGCGGGAAGTATCATATGTTTTAAGGCGTCCACAAGACTGTCCCACTGACCAGTGATTAGCGTGTTGAAGATGTAGAAGTTCGAGAGAAAATCAGTTATGGAGATTATTTTTTCTCCGATGGGTCCACTGAGGCTTTGATGAAGGGCATAAACCTGCGTAATGGTTTCGGGTCGATATCCCGTGCTGATCCGATTGGAAACCGGAAGCAAATCCAACTCGATACCGAAGATAATTTGGAACATCAACCCCAGCCAGAAGATTGGGACGGCATAGGCCACGATGCTATACAAACGCAGACCGTAGTCGGTAGCGCTGCGCCGCTTCCGCGCGGCGAAGGCACCACTGAACACGCCAATGAGTGACGCAATCAGCATCCCAAAAACGCTCAATTCGACTGTGGCAGGGAATTTTAGTGTCAAATCTTCCGCGATCGGTCGTCCACGTAGTGTGATCGATGTGCCCAAATCAAAGCGCGTGATCAAGCCCCACAGGTAGTTGAAGAACTGGCTGTCGAATGGATTTACCGTCACGTCGAAAGAATCAGCAGGTGCCCAACCTTCAATACCTCCTTGGGAAAACTCAACTTGCATCCAGTTGCCCGCCACATCAACTGGGAGGGTTGCTCCCTCAAGAGGTGAGTAATGGAACTCCACACGCCTCAGCCATTCCAATTTGTCTTCAGCAACCCACACGGGGGTTTCTTCCTCGGCCGATACGCGGATCCAATCCTCACCCGATTCGGTCCAACGATCGGTAATCGGTAGCCGTTCTCCTTCCAAGATCAACATGACCGGCTGACTGGTGGCATCATGTTCCGCATACATAACAATGAAGGGTTTGATCACGGAGACCCAACTACCCCGCAGGTTGATGACCAGAGGTCGGTCCAAGCCCTGGGCGTGGCGTATCTGGTCCAGATATTCCTGCGGTACACCAGGCCGCATGGTAGCCTTGATCGGGTCACCTGGCATCACTCGCAGAAGGATAAAGACTAAGATTAATAATATAAGAATCATGGGGATCGTGAGTAGGATCCGTTTGATGATGTAGGCTCTCAATGAACCCATTGAATGCGCTTCTCCTCGACCTCTTGGTTGACGAATATTGTGCCTTGGTTAATCTTCTTTAACACTTCATCTCATCTATCAGATGAATGTGTGATCGATCTCGCACCTCTCCATCCCACCCAAACAATCTGCTCTCCCAGAGGTGTGGCTCTGGGTATTGCCTAAAATCAGAAGGGACACTCATTTCCTGCGGAGTGGAACGATGGCTCGCGGAAGGGAGGGGTCTTGGCAGGTTTTCCCTCACCAAAACCCCTCCTACCTGCATTTATGTTTCACTATTTCTGACTGCTACTTTGTCAGCGTGAAGTAGTGCAAGAACATGGTCGGGTCTAGCACGACACCGCCGACATCCGGCTGGCTTACGAGCAGAAGCGCGCCCTGAGTGAAGGGGATGGTAGGAACTTCAGTGGTCCAAAGCTCCTGCAGCTCTTTGTAGAGGTCCATCCTCTCGTCCATGTCAGTTGATGTACGAGCGGAAATGAGCAGATCGTCCATCTTCTCATTGCAGTAGAAGATCCCGATATCTTCTGAAGCATCACACTCAGCAAAAGAAGAAGTGTAGTTATCGGGATCCAGGTAGTCCGGATACCACCCAAGCAAGAAGACGGGCATCGTGCCAGGACCAAAGTAATCCGTGTAGGTGCCCCACTCAGCAGATTGCAGGTTGACCTCGATCACTCCGGTCTCCTCCAACGCTTGCTTCATGACCGACGCTACGTCGCCCTCGGTGGGACCATAGTGGTCTGGTGTCCACCAAAAGTCCATCACCAGTGGATTATCAGCATTAAAGCCAGCTTGATCCAGCAAAGACCTGGCCGCATCCAGGTCACGCTCGCCAAATGCTTCGATGTGACCGGCCATGCCCATTGGCACCATGCTGTAAAGATTTTGGTGCGTCCCTTGGAAGACGGTACCGGAAATCTCGTCGCGGTTAATGGCCAGCGAGATGGCCTGACGGACTAGCGGATTGTCGAAGGGCTCGGTGGTGGTGTTAAAGCAGATATAGCGGATGTAGGCACCGGGTCCCGTATAGAGCGTGAAGTCTGGGTCAGTGTCGAGGTCCTGGTAGTCTGATGGGGTCAACGTCTTCCAGGCGATGTCAATATCGCCCGCCTCGAGCGCTAATCGCATGGCGGTGGAATCTGCGAAGTAACGCACAATCACTTTGGAGTGGGCCGGTGGATCATCATAGTAGTCAGGGTTGGCCTCCAACTCCATTTCCACATCTCGTTCCCAGCTTTTGATTACGTACGGCCCAACGCCGCCGCAGGTGCTCTCCACATCGAAATCATTCTCAGGGTAACACTCTGGGCTAACGGGCGAGTAGGGTTGTGTGGCGACCAGCAGTGGGAAGAAGCCAACAGGGGCTGAGAGAACGAACTTGACCCCCATGTCGCCCACTTTCTCAACATGATCGACAAAAGAAGTCACCAGCCAGCTGGGGTCACCTTCCAGTCGCATGACCCGATTTATGGACCACACGACGGCATCGGCATTGAAATCAGTCCCATCGGTGAACTTCAACCCTTCCCGTAGTTGGAAGGTGTAAATCATGCCATCAGGGCTGACTTCGTAGCTCGTGGCCAAACCTGGCACAAGGTCCGTCGTTCCCGGAACGTACTTGAGCAGTGTGTCCATCGTGTTGTGATGGATTTCCCATGTATGGAAGTCGTAGGACTGTGCCGGGTCCAGATCGGTGACAGAGTCAGTGGTGCCGATGATCAGTGGTTCCACTTCAACCTCCGGTGGAACCTCCGTCGGCTCAGGTTCTGGGGGTGCTTCGGTCTCGACTACACCGGGCACCTCAGGAGACGGTGTCGCTGGCCTGCAAGCAGCCAACAGCATGCTGGCCATGACTAGCAGCACGAGAAAGATAAAGAATCTTCGGCGTTGCACTTTTCTCCTCCTGAATTTCGGTTTCTCGAATCAATTCATTAAGAAGCTAAGTTTTCATGATTTTGGATCTCCACCTCCTCTCCTGCACACAACCGGAGTTCATTGCCAAATTGCTTAACCCCTCATCAGGCAATGTGTTGTGAAATGGGGAATTATTGCAGGAATGCAATCATAGGTTACGCAATTGTATAACTGCTACTCCGTAACGTCAACCATGGTTCAATTCTCCGCACAAGGTATGGTGTTTCGCTAAATACGGGCAAAGGTATGATGCTGGGCTTCAGGATCAGCCTATAATTCAAACTGGGGACGGAGCACGGAATAAATCACCTTGTCAGGGCGACCGGTCTGTCGCACATACAAGGTTTCGACTACAAACGGTCGTTTACGCCGGCGCGGTCAGTTCCCCATCGTTGATGAGGTCGTTCTTTAGTACAACGAGGATACACCTCACGGACATATTAATGCCTTGAGTGAGTCCTGAACACCTGCCCACGCAGCCTCAGCGCCGTACTTCCCCCTCGATGACCAGCCGCAACTCGTCGGCTGGCGGTTGGTCACCGTAATCCGTGATGTCCTCCAGGGCGAGGCGCAAAAGAAGGGGGCGGTCGCCCGGCGTGCGCGCCAGATGGCGGATGACGGCCTCGTCGGCCTGAATCCCGAAGGTCTTGAGCAAACTACGGACATCGTCTCGGCTCGTGCTTTCCATGCCTGGTACCTCCTGGAGAGATCCTCGCACCGTAGGGATCTATGCTCGTTTTAAAGATATGCCACGCATCATCTCCCTGAGCGTGACAGCTGCCAATTTCCATGCTCTTCCTGATCCCTAATCCCTGATCCCATTCAAAGAAAACCTGCCACCCTCCACACCACCCCTCCCACAATCGCTCCGAACAAAGAAGCCACGAGGTTGACCACATTGTTGTCCATCCAAGGCCAGCCACGGGCGAGATCGGTGGGAGTGCCGCAGTTACGGTGCGATTGCTGCTCCGTTTCCCGCTCGCAGGTCGGACAATAATAGATCGCCTGTACGGAAGCGCCCAGAACGCTATCCAGAAAGGCAGCTGAAAATCCACCAATCAAAGCACCGAGCCCGATCGATTTTTCACCTAACGTGAGCCAAGCTGTTAGTCCGATCAACCCCGCGCCTGCAAAAGCCGCCAGCGTTCCCTCAAGCGTCACGCCACCCGACGTCCCTGGTTCGACGACAACCCCACTGGTGATCAGCCGTGGCCGACGTCGAGCGAGAACGCCTAACTCCGTCGCCCACGTGTCTGCCGTGGAGGCCGCAAGCGCACCCACCATACCCGCTAACCATGCAATTTCCCTCGTGAGGCCAAAGAGGACGATGAACGCAGCAGGCACAGCACCGTTGGCACAAACCTGAGCAGCGTCACGCCGATGCCCTTTGGCATACACAAGGTCAACGGTTTGCTTTCGATCCATCCCCAACCGGGAAAGTGCACTGGAAGAGACAAAGAAAAGAATTAACAACCCGGCGGACTCCCAACCTCCAAATCCGAACACCAGCCCACCCACGATGGACGCTACAGCAGCTCCTCCTATCGTAAGAGCGCCGACCCGGTAGGCTCCTGCGCTAACCGCTATCGCGAGTATCCAGCCTACAAAATGCTTGATCATCTTATCCAGACAACCTGTGGATAACCTCTATTTTTCTGTGGAAAACCTGATTACGAATGTGGAAAACACGAATGATTACGCCGCCGCAAGCAACTGCAAGGTCGCACCCCATAACAACCCCCCCACCAGGGCTGCAGTCGTCCACATCACGTAGGCCAGGATACGATCCTGCTCTCGACGGTAGAGCCACACCCCTGCTACGAGATCCACCAACCAACATAGGCCACCGATCATCGGGAGTAAGAGCAACCGACCCGGTGGAGCGAGCGTGTTGGGGGCGCCCGTTAAATCGAAACCGAATGGAACTTGAGACGGCATGGATGGTGCGCGCACTGCAAGATAACCCAGAAGAAACAAGGGGATCAACATCCCTGTAATTATCAGAACACGCGCCGGTAGATCGTTCCACAACCGGGTGGAGGTGAAATCTGGACGCAGCGATCGTTCCGGGATCGGCTCGAGCGAGCCCATCCGCATGGCGGCGGTAAAAGACTGGTGAAATCCTTCTGGGTCGGGAGGGGAAATCGCCAATGAACGGTCCTCTAGATGAAGGACGACTATCCCGTTTGCAGCTGTTGTTGCAAAGAACTCTATCTGGCCAACGCCCTCAATTTCACGATGTCCGACAAGACAGCCCGGCCACCATAATCCAAGCCGGGGTCTAAGATTCGGCGCGATGTCTGATCCAGCCTGTAGCCTTCGGATCGACGCAAGCGGAACCTGCTCGGAATTCAGTCCCCACATCAGGTAAAACCCATCCCGATCCAGACGGTAGCGAGCCGTAAGCAACCCATATAGCCGGTAACCGACCAGCAACGCAAGCGGTACTGCTACGACCGGCAGAGACACCCAAAGGATGATCCACGCTGAAAAGGTCGCCGTTGCGAGCTGAAGCACACCGAGAAGGATGGCTCCCAGCAGGACCACAAGGACAAGGAATCCCAATGTTATTCCTATTCGACGAGAAGGAATAAAGTCCATGAAGCACGCTGATTAGGAAGGTCAATTTCAAACACGGCAATGCCTTCACACAGAGTCATGTACGATACGAAAGAGGCTTTGGAAGCGTCCACACCTCACAAGCTGGACAGCGGGAAGGTGTGGGCTGAAGCGCCTATCAAATACCGGGCACCTTCAACCCAATCGAATTTGAATATCCTATCGCGCTCAGCCGCTGGAAGCAGGTTCTCGAATGAAGACTGGATCGTTCCAATGGCGGTACTTCGCCATACGCCCTCGCACAACGTCATCGTAGAGCTTCCGCAATTGAGCTGTGAAGAGCCCCATCTCCCCATCGGCGATCTGGCGATGATCCACCATCGTAACGGCAGTAACCTGCGCCGCTGTACCCGTCAGGAAGAGCTCGTCGCAGAGATAAATCTCCGAGCGATCGATCTGCCGCTCGACAACTTCCAAGTTGAGTTCTTCACGCGCTAACGTCATGATCGTGCGGCGGGTGATCCCTTCCAAGATATTTTCCGTCACCGGCGGAGTGATCAACATACCCTCTCGAACCATGAACACGTTCATCGCGCTGCCCTCGGAGACGTGTCCCTCGTTGGTCAACACGAGTGCCTCGTCATACCCCGAGAGGGCTGCATCGGTCTTGATCAACGCTGAGTTCACATAGGCGCCGGCGATTTTCCCGCGCGCCGGAATGGCGTTGTCGTCGATGCGACGCCAAGAGGAAATGGTCGCATGAGCACCCTCGTCCCGTTCGATATAGCGAGTGAAGGGCACAGCGAAAATGGTGATCTCGTCGTGGAGATCGTGGAGCTTGACGCCAATGAGTTCGTCGGCTTTGTAGATGAGGGGGCGAATGTAGATGTCTTCCCGGTAATCCTCTCGCCGGATAAGCTCTAGTGTAATGCGCCGTAAGTCCTCCGGCGTATGGGATATCTCGGCAGACAAGAGTTTGGCTGAATTCAACAAGCGTATGAAATGATCTATGGGTCGAAACACGAATAGCTGATCCTCATCGGAATTCCAGTAAGCACGGACTCCTCCAAATACGCCTGTGCCGTAATTAAAAGCGTGGGTCATAACACCGACCTTTGCTTCCGAGTAGGGTACGATCTCACCTTCAAAATACGCATAGTTTGGAAGTTTCACGGATTGTTTCCTCCTACCGAATGAATAAGGAGTCTTCCCTAAAAAGCGGGATCGTTACAATCCCCTGTTCACCATTATAGAACGCGCTCAGGACGACATCAAGGATGCTGTCATACGCAATTGCTCATGCAGTCTTTGGACCAGAGTGGACTCCAATATGCTGCAGCTATCTTATGAACCTCACGACACCAGTGATGCAAAACGCCGCTCATCGTTAACGACGAGCGGCGCAGTTTCCTCGGGACAGGGTTGAGCTTCTTGTGATCGCTTTATGCTTCGCGGAACTCTCCCTCGACCACATCACCTTCCGGGGGGCCTCCCTCACCAGGATCTTGACCTTCACCACCCGCCGAAGGCTCACCTGACTGTGCGTAGAGCTGCTGGCTGAGAGCATAGCTTGCCTGCTGCACCTCATCGGTCAGTTGCTTGATCCTGTTGATGTCGTCGCCCTGAATAGCCTCGCGCAATTCGGCTATTTTGCCCTCGATACTCTGACGATCCGCACCGGGGACTTTATCGCCCAATTCTTTCAAGGCCTTCTCAGCCTGATAAGCGAGACTGTCGCCCATATTCCTGGCTTCCGCCAGCTCACGTCGCTTTTGGTCTTCTGTCTCGTGCTTCTTGGCTTCCTCCACCATGCGATCGACATCCCCTTCTGCGAGGTTCGTCGATGCGGTGATGGTCACTTTTTGCTCTTTGCCGGTGGCCTTATCACGGGCAGTCACATTGAGAATGCCGTTGGCATCGATATCGAAGGCGACCTCGATTTGTGGCATCCCACGCGGCGCCGGTGGGATGCCGTCTAAGCGAAAGCGTCCCAAGGTCATGTTATCGCCCGCCATCGGGCGCTCACCCTGAAGAACGTGAATGTCTACAGCTGTTTGATTATCATCTGCCGTCGAAAAGGTCTCTTTCTTTTCGATCGGGATCGTGGTGTTGCGTTCGATTAAGACGGTCATCACCCCACCCAACGTCTCAATGCCCAACGAAAGCGGTGTGACGTCGAGCAGCAGTACGTCCTTAACCTCGCCCGCAAGAACACCAGCCTGGATGGCCGCCCCCACGGAGACGACCTCATCCGGATTGACACCCTTATGTGGCTCTTTTCCGGTTAGCGAGCGGACCAAGTCCTGTACCATCGGCATCCGTGTTGCACCGCCCACCAGGATCACCTCATCCACGGCGTCGGTCTTGATGCCGCCGTCCTTGAGCACAGCATCGAAGGGTTTCTTTACGCGTTCCACAAGGTCTTCGGTTAGCTGCTCAAACTTGGCGCGCGTCAGCTTCATCTGAAGATGCTTGGGACCCGCGGCGTCGGCAGTGATGAATGGTAGGTTGATCTCGGTCTCCGTAACCGTTGAGAGTTCGATCTTCGCCTTCTCAGCTGCCTCGCGCAAACGCTGCAACGCTTGGCGGTCCTCGCGCAGGTCGATACCCTGTTCTTTCTTGAACTCATCGGCGATGTGATTAAGGATGCGATGATCCCAATCGTCCCCACCCAGGTGCATGTCACCATTGGTCGCCTTAACTTCCACGACACCTTCTCCGACCTCAAGCAAACTGACATCGAAGGTGCCACCCCCGAGATCGAAGACTAGGATGGTCTCGTTCGCCTTCTTATCCATGCCGTAGGCTAACGCAGCGGCTGTCGGCTCGTTGATGATGCGCATGACCTCCAAACCCGCGATTTTTCCCGCGTCCTTGGTAGCCTGGCGTTGCGAGTCGTTGAAATAGGCCGGTACGGTGATGACGGCCTTTGTGACCTTCTCACCCAAGTAGGCTTCAGCGTCGTTCTTGAGCTTGGCCAGAATCATGGCCGATATTTCCTGTGGCGTATACTCCCTGCCCGTAGCGGGGATCTTCACGCGCACATCGTCGGAGGGCCCCTTAACCACCTCAAAGGAGACCATGCCACGTTCGGTTTCGACCTCATCATAGCGACGTCCCATGAAGCGCTTGATGGAGTAGACGGTGTTCTCGGAATTGACGACCGCCTGACGCTTGGCTGTTTGACCAACCATGCGCTCACCGGCCGGCGTGAACGCCACGACGGATGGGCAAAGCCTCCCGCCCTCCGCTGTGGTGATCACAGACGGGTCACCGGCTTCCATCACGGAGACGACACTGTTGGTTGTTCCTAAATCAATGCCTATAATCTTTGCCATTGAACCTCACCTCACAGATTCTTCATGTTGCACGATGACATGATACCCGATTTTTGATAGAGGAGCATTAACATCTCCTTGGTGGAACATAGGCAGCGAAGTAAGCTCCACGAAGAGGTTGACTTCATTCAACAGGATAGGGATTAGGGATAAGGGTCAGGCACTTAGGCGCTTGGGCACCTAGGCACCTGAGCATGATGGTTTTTGTTCTGATGTTTATTCTTTGACACGGAAGTTTAAAAAAACTTATACTTCTAAACCAGGCCAATCAACAATTGGATCATAAGGCCTTGATGCAGCCGAGAATCCACAGTCCGCCTCGTCGGGTTGAGGGTGTTCTTTTATCTGACAACCCGTTCTTGTTGAAATGCATCCGGGAATGGACTACGCTGTATTCGGTTCACGAATTGAGGAAGCTCTTCAGCGTAGTATCTCCA
>JABAOH010037242.1_pt1 | contig 35763 bp, 32 predicted proteins | sample 7062181 | NCBI WGS metagenome assembly JABAOH01 (sample SAMN14538630, study PRJNA623070) | marine sediment metagenome | biome: marine biome [ENVO:00000428]; feature: marine pelagic biome [ENVO:01000023]; material: deep marine sediment [ENVO:00002113]; isolation source: pool of 5 deep marine... | reverse complement strand
TAGGGGGCAATGTCAAAGACGAAAGGGTTGAAGACGCGGATATCGGTCCCCCAGATGGAGAACACAATCCCCTTGAAAAAGAAGGAGATCCCCACTGTGACCATGATTACCGACAGGATCGGCTCTCCAATCATCTTCCGCAAAAAGAGGTGTTCCGTCAGAATCCCCAGTATGAATCCGATGACGAGTGTTCCTAGCAAGGCGATGATAAAGCCTAGTGTGATTCCCGTGACAGGAACGAACCAGGTATAGAGTTGCAAACAAACATAAGCGCCAATGAGGGTCAACTCACCCATGGCCAGGTTCAGAACGCCGGAGCACTTGTAGATCAGCGTCCATCCGAGAGCCACCAGGGCATAGATTCCGCCCAACATGACCCCAGTAGAGAAGAATTGCAAGAAAAGATCCATTACCGAACCCCCTCGCCTGGAACCTCCTGGATCTTCAGATCGGTCTTGATGTGTGAGACCCGGCCGTCCTCATAGGTGATGGTCGTATCCATGTGGACGGTATCAGAATCTGAATAGAGGCTGTCGACAATATCGCGATACCGCTTTTCAACAAAGGCTCTTCGGATCTTCCTAGTTCTGGTCAACTCCTCGTCGTCCGCGTCTAGCTCCTTGTAGAGATTGACAAATTTCTTAATCCTTGCAGCTGATGGAAGGTCCCTGTTGACGTGGGCGACTGCTTCTTTCAAAAGCTGGTAGACTTCTTCCTTTTGGGACAATTCCGGGTAGCTCGTGTAGTTGATCCCCCGCTCCTCGGCCCATTTCCCTACCGTGGTGTAATCGATACAGAGAACCCCTGTCACATAGGGCCTCTGGTCCCCGATAATCCACGCGTCTTTCAGAAAAGGACTGAACTTGAGCCGTGTCTCTAGATATTGGGGTGAGGAGATCGTGCCATCGCTGAGTTTCATAATGTCCTTGGTTCGATCGAACACCACCAGATGACCGTCGGTGTCAATGAAACCCGTGTCCCCGGAATGAAGCCAGCCGTCTCTGAGAGTTTTGGCCGTTTCTTCTGGCATTTTGTAGTATCCCTTGAAGACACTGGGACTCTTGGAGATGATCTCTCCGTCCTCGGTTATCTTCACTTCGGTTTGGGGAATCGGCTTTCCAACCGTGTCAAACTTTATTTCCCCGTCTCGGTGGAGGACCGAGATGCCTGCAATCTCTGTCTGGCCATAAATCTGCTTCAGGTTGACACCGATGGCATGAAAAAAACGAAAATGGTCAGGGCCCATGGCCGCTCCCCCGGTGTAACAATTCCTGATTCGAGAAAGGCCCAGATGATCCTTGAGTTTCTTATGACACCAGATGTCAGCGAGGGACTCCAGAAGCCTCCAGTGCCAAGGGACAGGCTCTCTTGCAAATTCCAGATCCGCCACATGATAGCCGATGTTCATGGCGAGTTCATAGGCCTTTCGCTTGATCCACGAAGCGTCGAGGTATTTTACTTGGACCGTCCGTGTCATCTGCTCATAAAGACGGGGTGGAGCAAACATGACATGAGGGCCGATCTCCCTCACGTTTTCCTGGGCCGTTTCGGGCTCCTCAGGGAAGTTGATCGTGAAACCCACCTGGAGTCCGCAGGATATGGACATCATCTGCTCACCTATCCACGCAAAGGGGAGGTAGGAGACGAAATCGTCGGTCTCATGGCAGGGGTCGACCCGCATGAGATTCTGTCCCATCGTGAGCATGTTGAAATGCGTCAGGAGAGTACCCTTGGGGAGGGCGGTGGTTCCTGACGTGTAGAAGAGAAGACAGATGTCATCGCCGTGGCCTTCGGCTATCATCTCTTCGAAGAGGTTGGGTTTCTCTTTCTCCAGATCCATTCCACGCCTCTGAACACCCTTGAGATCAATCAGCATGGCGTCATCGTAACGCCTCATGCCCTTGGGGTCATCCCAGATGACTTGCTTGAGCTTTGGACATTTGTCCCGGATCATCAGGGCCTTGTCCACCTCTTCCTGACCTTCAGCTATGTAAAACTTGGCGTCGGAGTGATCAACGATATACTGGACCTCGTCCATTAGGCAGTCCTGAAACATCCAGACACCTACCGCGCCGGCACACATGGCGGCCATCTCAGCCCAGAGTCCCTCAGGACGGTTGTCTCCTATCATGACGACCTTGTCTCCTCTTTCCAATCCAAGAGACACCATGCCGAGACAGAGATACTTCACGTTTTCAAGGTAATCTTTCCATGTGATGGGGCGCCAGATGCCAAACTCTTTCTCCCGCATGGCGACCTTGTGGTCACCGTACTTCTTGGCGGTTTGAAGGAGTAGCTTTGGAAGCGTCAGTTCTGGGGCAATCTCAACTTCGCCTGGACGGCTACCTTCTGCTGACGTAGAGTTCAATCTCTTCAACCTCTCCGAGATATGCCTTTATGACTTCCGGGTGGTTTTGAATTTCACCGGGGCTTCCTTCGGAGATTTTCTCGCCGAAGTTGAGGGCCATGACCCGGTCGGAGATATCCATGACCACGCCCATGTCGTGTTCCACGAGTATGCAGGTTGTCTTCCATCTCTTTTCTTCGTTGACGTCTAAGATGAATCGGGCCATGTCCTCGACCTCCTCTAGATTGAGCCCTGCCATGGGCTCATCTAATAGCAGGATCTTCGGGTTGAGGGCCAGGGCCCTGGCGAGTTCCACTCTTTTCTGCAGCCCGTAGGGAAGCATTCCGGTGACCCGATTTCGGATGTGTTCGATCTCAAGGAGATCGATGATTTCTTCTTCTATGAATTTCCTGGCTTCCAATTCCTCTTTGGCCGTCTTTCCCACATAGACGGACCCGCTAAGAACGCCACTTTTCAGATGGATATGGCGACCCAGTCTGATGTTATCGAGCACCGTCATACCGGAAAAAAGTTCGATCTTCTGAAATGTTCTGGAGATCCCCAAGGCGGCCCGGTGATGGGGCGAAAAACGGCTGATGGTCTGCCCGTCAAAGATGATTTCTCCCTTTTGAGGATGGTAAAGGCCATTGATGCAGTTGAGAAGGACGGTTTTGCCGGCCCCATTAGGGCCGATGATAGAGAATATTTCGCCTTCATTTACGCCAAAACTCACACCATAAAGGGCCGAAACACCACCGAAGGCCATGTGGAGGTCCTCGACGATGAGAAAATGGGTGTTTTTGCCTGTCACCTCGCTGGAATCATCGCTCATTGGACACATCTTCGCTCTGCCGCGGAAACAAAGTAGAATCCGCACGAGCTACTTCTAAATATAGGAAAACATGAGGGATTGTAGAGGACGCTTTTTGAGTCCACATCTATAGCAAAGGTGGTGTTCTTTGTCAAGTAAAATATTCGCAGTTTGGGGTGCACTCTTTTTGGTTGACATCCTGGCCCGCCTATATTAAACCGAGATAAACCCTGGATGGCAGCGTCTGACCTTCGATGTGGAGGATCTCATGGTGAGAAGGATACCCACCCCGCGCAAATGTCCGAGGTGCCTTGAAAATGGCAAGGAGACGTACCTGGAGAAGGAGAAAAGGCGTCTTGGATTCCGCTGGAAATACATTCCATGGTACGGCGTTGAATTCTACGACTGTCCCAAGTGCGGTGCCACCTTCTCAGGTGGACAGCTTGAGGAGGAGAGAGGAAAGGCGTCGGCCTCGAAAACCTAAGACATTTTCTTTGTCAAAAGAGTGTCGAATTGATCGGGCCATAGGGCACAACACTGACCTGAGGCCACAAAACTCAAAAACTTATTGACGTTAGAGGAACTTCTGAAGTTCCCTGTCTTCCCCATAATCGTAGCACGGTAGAATAAAAGATCAGTGAAGAATAGTAGCGGGCAGATTGGTCGTCACGATTCTGATGAGTCTGTTTCCAGGATAATTGAGCGTGCCCGTTAGGACAGAACGACCTCCTTCCAACCCGCCATCCTTTGCCGTCATCCTTACGCCCCGCGGAGCGGGGCGCTCCTTTCACCTTTTTCCAGACACTGGCTCTCTCAGTCGGGGGATTGTCTTTCAGCTGTGTACAGGACGGCTAGGATCTTGGTTGGCCGGTCTTCGTGGCATTGGACCCGGTGAGGAATCGTCGAGTCATAGTAAATCGAATCGCCAGGTTGAAGCAGGTCGGTGTGCTTTCCAAGGATAACCTCCATGTCTCCTTCAAGGACATAGATGAATTCCTCCCCTTCGTGGGTTGAGAGGGTCTGCGTTTTTACCGTGGCAGGTTCCAGAGTCACCATGAAGGGTTCCATGTGCCGGTTTTTCTTATCGTATCCGAGGGATTCGTATGAGTACCCGTAGCTGACCCCTTCCTTTGAAGCGAAACGGGAGACTTTTTTTCGTTTATCCTTGCGAATGATCGAATAGGGCTGGCCAGACGCTTTTCCAAAGAAATGCCCGAGCGGAAGTTTCAGGGCCCTTGAGATCGTAATGATCGTTCCCAGAGAGGGGGAAACCAGATGGTTTTCCATCTGCGAGAGGAGGGCCGTTGAAAACCCTGTCAGATCAGCCAAATCCTTCAGAGAGAGCCCCCGTTCTTCCCGTGTGGCCTTGATCCTCTCCCCGACCTTTATTTCCTCTGTGTGTTGGCCTTCCATCAGATCTCCTTGAGTGAATTCGGGTTATTCCGGTCCCCCCCTTTTGACAGACTGCCGCCCTTTTTTGATCGCCTCCACATTGGCCGGTATCAGATGATGATGCCTCCCATCGAGGACATGCGGGAATGCCATCTCAATGGATTCCTGCTGAACGATCCCGGTTTTCTCGACATAGGCCCCCAAGGCCACCATGTTGGCCAGCTTGGCATTTCCGTTCTCGGCGGCAATCTCATTGACGGGAACGGTGAGGCAGTCAATGTCCTTGCGGGTGAGCTCGCGCGGGTCTATCAGGGAACTGTTGAGGATCAGAAGCCCATTTGGTCTGATTCGGTCTTGGAATTTTGTGAGTGAGGGTAGGTTCATGACAATGGCTGAGGTGGGTCTGCCCACGACAGGTGAACCGATCGGCTTGGATGAGATGACGATCGTACAATTCGCCGTTCCGCCTCTCATCTCGACGCCGTAAGCGGGGAGGAAGGTGACATTCCTTCCCTCAGTCATGGCGGCATAGGCCAGGAGATTTCCAATAAGCAGAATCCCCTGTCCGCCAAAGCCTGAAATGATGACATCGTGGTACAACTTTCCTCTACCCCACTGACAAAAGGGATTTCACAGGTAGTCCGGCATGGTCCTCTCCTTCAGCACGCCGAGCGGGAAATAAGGGATCATCTCTTCCTCGACCCTTTTGTTCGCATCCAGGGGGTTTAACCCCCAGTTTGTTGGGCAGGAAAGGAGAATCTCGACGAAGGAAAAGCCCATATTCTTAACCTGCATCTCGAAGGCTTTCAACACAGCTTTTCTGGCTTTCATAAGATTGGCTGGTTTATCCACGGCGACTCTGGCTACAAAGGCGGTTCCCTCCAGGGTTGCCAACATTTCGGCCATCCGGATTGGATAGCCATCCTGGGTGAATTCTCTGCCATAAGGGCTGGTTGTCGTTTTCTGTCCCAAGAGTGTGGTTGGCGCCATCTGACCACCGGTCATGCCATAGACCGTGTTATTGGCAAAGAAGATGGTGATGTTCTCCCCTCGATTGGCCGTATGGACAACCTCAGCAATGCCGATGGAGGCGAGGTCTCCGTCACCCTGGTAAGTGAAGACGATCCGGTCCTTCCTAGCTCTCTTCACTCCTGCAGCCACGGCCGAGGCTCTGCCATGAGGGGCCTCCAAGACGTCCACGTCGAAGTAGTCATAGAGAAACACTGAGCACCCGACGGAGGCGACGCCAATCGTTTTCTCTCGGATGCCGAAACGGTCGATTGCTTCGGCGACCAGTCGGTGGGCGACCCCGTGGTGACATCCCGGACAGAAATGAAAGGGGACGTCGATAAGGCTCTCCGGCCGTTTGAAGACCTGTTTCATTTTTTACTCCAGTACTAATGAGAGGCGGTACCGTCCCACTTGGAAAATGGAAAGAAACGCATGTCCTCAGATGAGGTTTCGGTTTCATAAATTCAAAACTCGAATATCCCGCCCGTGGCGGGAAACAAATCCTAATACGAAATGACAGAAACACAAAATATGGGTTTTGAACATTGGGGTTTATGATCTTGAAATTGTTTCTTATTGGTCCCGACGGGACGCTTCGCCCGGATTTCGTGCTTCAAATCTAGTTAACATTAGCCGAATTACACCTGCATCCCTAGTCGCTGACCCCTGGCCCCTGAATAGACTTTCTCTATCTCTTCTAGAATCTCCTCTGGCGATGGGATTGAGCCAGGTGGTCGTCCATAGAAGTGGACCTTTGCATCCCCGGCTACGGAGAGGCTCACATCCTCTACCATCTGGCCGGTGTTAAGCTCAACAGCAAGAAATTTCTTTATCTTCCGGGACGCGTCAAAAAACGTTTTTTCTGGAAATGGAAAGACCGTGATGGGACGGATCAAGCCCAACCTGAGTCCTTTCTCTCTTCCCTCCTCAACGGCGGTCTTGGCAATTCTGGCCATGCTCCCAAAGGCCGCCACGGCAAGTTCGGCATCATCGAGGTTTCGAATTTCAACGAGGACCTCTTTTTCCTTTATCTTTTGATATTTCTTAAAGAGCTTCCAATTGTGCTCTGTGAGTTCGCCGTCCTGAAGGTAGAGGGATTTCAGGCGGTTCGCCTTTCTACCCGTTGCGCCCGTCAGAGCCCACTTCTTTGGTTTTTTCTTCTCCTCGTTTTCTTGCTCTTTGACCAGGGGTTCTTTCATTTGGCCGATCAGGGCGTCTCCCAAAACCATGACAGGTGTCCGGTACCGGTCGGCGAGGTCGAAAGCGAGTTTCGTGAGGTCATAGATCTCCTGCACCGACGAGGGGGCCAAAACGACCGTTCGGTAGTCGCCATGTCCACCGCCTCGTGTGGCCTGAAAATAGTCCCCCTGGGATGGGGCTATTCCACCGAGGCCTGGGCCGCTTCTCGACATATTGACAATAACACCAGGTAGTTCACTTCCAGCCATGTACGAGATCCCCTCCTGCATCAAGGAAATCCCTGGGCTCGATGATGAAGTCATGGCGCGGGTCCCGGTTGCAGCGGCTCCCAGGAGCATGTTGATAGAAGCAATCTCACTCTCAGCCTGAATGAACTCGCCGCCGACCTGTGTCAAATGCTTTGAGAAATACTCCGGAATTTCATTCTGCGGGGTGATGGGATACCCGAAATAGAGAAGACAGCCCGCATCAATTGCCGCCATGGCGACGGCCTCGTTTCCTCGGACAAAGAGTTTTTCAGCCACCTTTACAACACACCCACTCAGCGTGATTGACTATTTCCAGACATCAATCGCCACATCTGGACAGATTTGTGCACAGATCGTGCACCCTGTGCATTTTTCAAGCTTTGAGATCGTGGCAAAGGTATAACCCTGCCGGTTTATCTCGGTCCCGATAGATAGGAGTTCCTTCGGGCACACAACAGTGCAGAGGCAGCACCCCTTGCACCTTTCCTTTTTGATCTCAATTTTTGCCATACCGGTTCGCCAATCTTTGTGACAAGGATTCTTGGGCAAAACGCCAGACAGGGACCGTTAATGGTTTCGGATAGTTAGGGAATCAAATAATAGACAGAAAACACGTTGATGTCAATAGGTTGTTGGGAATGGCAACGTGTCCTCTGCGCTGACCCTGGGTTTCATAACCGATGGGACTTAATGTAACATATGGGCTGCAACGATTGCTAGGGTTCAGGGACCCCTGTTGGATTGATCCCGAAGCGGGAGACTGCACCGACAGCGCGGGAGCGTCTTTGCATGAATAGGGAAGCCCAGGAGAACTGACAGAGAATTGGGAGAGGGTTGATCCCTCTGACCGTTTACGGTTTAACTTGTGAATCCTGTTGCGGTATAATAGTTCTTTGCGTCGTAGATAGGGGCGGATAGAGCTCCCATCGAGTGTCACTGACATGACCGGTGAGGGTATTTCATCCTTATTCCAGGGTTGGCCGGGTCACAGACTCCTGATTTCTGGGGCTGGACATCGTCCCGATCAATACGAAAAGGCAAAAGGACTTTTAAAGGTATGGCTGGAATGAAAATGACGATCACAGAAAAGATCCTTGCTGATCATGCGGGCCTGAAAGAGGTTTGCCCTGGCCAATTAATCAATGCAAAGGTGGACCTCGCGCTGGGCAATGACATCACGGCACCGATAGCGATAGAGCAGTTTCGGAGGGTCGGTGCCAAACGGGTATTTGACAGCGATCGAGTGATTTTGGTGCCAGATCATTTCGCCCCGAACAAGGATATTCAATCGGCGGAGCAGTGCAAGATCCTCAGGGAGTTTGCCCGGGAGCAGGAACTGTCCCAGGTCTTCGAGGCGGGCCAAGTGGGGATCGAGCACGCACTCCTCCCTGAACAGGGGCTGGTCTTGCCGGGGGATTTGGTTGTTGGTGCAGACAGTCATACCTGCACGTATGGGGCATTGGGCGCTTTTTCCACAGGTGTGGGAAGCACGGATCTGGCCGCAGCCATGATCACGGGGGAACTCTGGTTCAAGGTGCCTGAGACGATCAAGTTCATTTACAGGGGAGAGCGAAAGCCCTGGGTGGGTGGAAAGGATCTGATCCTCTATACTATCGGTCAGATAGGGGTCGATGGGGCCCTGTACAAGGCCATAGAGTTTAGCGGCGAGACGATCGACCGTCTCTCCATGGAAGGACGCTTCACCATGGCCAATATGGTGATTGAGGCGGGAGCAAAGAATGGGATATTTCAACCGGATAAAACAACTGAGAAGTATGTGAACGGAAGGGCGAAACGGAAATATCGTCTATACACAAGTGATGAGGGGGCTGCATATGAAGATATAAAGGAGTTCGATGTGTCGACGATAGAGCCCCAGGTTGCTTTTCCTCACCTTCCAAGCAATACACGAGGTATCAGTGAGGTGGGGCGGGTCTTCGTCGATCAAGCCGTTATCGGCTCCTGCACCAATGGGTGGTTAGAGGATTTGCGGTTAGCGGCCCAAGTACTGAAAGGGCGGAGAATTTCACCGAACACCAGATTGATCGTCATCCCGGCCACGCCTTCAATTTACAAGCAGGCCATCGCGGAAAATCTGTTCCATGTCTTTCTGGAGTCCGGTGCGGTGATTAGCCCTCCGACCTGTGGACCGTGCCTTGGCGGTCATATGGGAGTGCTTGCGAAGGGTGAGCGGGCGATTGCCACCACCAATAGAAACTTTGTGGGGAGAATGGGGCATCCAGAAAGTGAGGTCTATCTCTCGAACCCGGCTATCGCCGCTGCCTCGGCGGTCCTGGGGCGGATTGGAAGCCCAGAGGAGCTGAACTGATTTAATGATCTTCGAGGTTTATGGAGATTCCTTGTTCCTGAGCGGCGTTTGCGGAAGCGATAATGCCAATACGTTCCGGCCTTCTCTGACTATCTTTGGTGCCCATGAGTTCACCACCGTTAGGAGGACGAGGATAAAGGCCAAAGGTTAAAGGATAATCGATTCGCACGTCTTGGTTTTCTCTCCTTTTTCCTTTGTCCCTTATCCTATTTTGATTAACCGTTTTGCCCTGAGGGGTGAACGGGAGAGCTTGGGAGCGAAGTGACAGAGGGATCTCCATTTAGAAAAGTGAGAGGTCCAGAAGACCACAGAGCTGTGGAATTCAGTTTCTCAGGAGCCACGAAACTCAACCGCGGGTAGATTTGACAAAGGAGAAAGCTGCGATGAGAATCAAGGGAAGGGCGTGGAAATTCGGCTCGAACGTTGACACTGATGCGATTATTCCCGCCCGTTATCTCAATGTGACCGATCCGGAAAGCCTGGCCCGACACTGCATGGAGAATGAAGATTCAAATTTCGTGACAGATGCAAAGCCCGGGGATATGATCGTTGCGGGATCAAACTTCGGTTGTGGCTCTTCACGGGAACATGCCCCAATTGCTATTAAGGCCAAAGGGATATCGTGCGTTATCGCCAGGAGTTTCGCCAGGATATTCTACCGAAACGCCTTCAATATGGGACTTCCAATCTTGGAAAGCGTTGAAGCGGCCGATGGGACTGAGAATGGCCATGAAATCGAGGTAGATCTCTCAAAGGGAGTGATCAGGAATCAGACGACAGGCCAGAATTACAAGGCCGATCCTATCCCTCCCTTTATGCAGACGATCATCGATGACGGCGGGTTGATGGAACATATCGCCAAGAGGAGGGGTTAGATGAGTAAAGGATTCAAGATTGGAGTCATTCCAGGAGATGGGACAGGGCCAGAGGTTATCGCAGAAGGGATAAAGGTCTTGGAAGCGGTCGGTGAAACAAAAGATATACGGTTCAATCTCGTCCACTACGATTTCGGCGGAGAACGTTACCTCAAGACAGGGGAGGCACTCCCCGACTCGGCCATCGACGATTTTCGCCAATTGGATGCTATTTATCTGGGAGCCATCGGGCACCCGGATGTGCAGCCTGGAATTCTAGAGAAGGGAATACTCCTCAATATGAGGTTTTCCCTGGATCAATATATCAATCTTCGACCGGTGAAGCTCTACCCGGGAGTCGAAACGCCGCTGAAAGACAAGGGTCCAGAGGACATCGATTATGTCGTTGTGCGGGAAAACACCGAAGGGCTTTACACCGGTGCAGGAGGTTTCCTCAAAAAAGGGACCCCAGATGAGGTGGCGGTTCAAGAGTCCATCAATACTCGGAAAGGGGTGGAGCGGTGTCTCAAATACGCCTTTGAGTATTGCCGGAAGCGAAACAAAAGGAAAAAGCTCACCCTCTGTGGCAAGACCAATGTGCTCACCTATGCCTTTGACCTCTGGGAGAGGGTCTTTCGTGAGATCGGTGAATCCTATCCGGATATCGAGAGAGACTATGCCCATGTAGATGCGATTTGTATGTGGATGGTCAAGAACCCGGAGATGTTCGATGTGGTCGTTACCGACAATATGTTCGGAGATATCATTACCGACCTCGGGGCAACAATCCAAGGGGGAATGGGAATCGCCGCCGGGGGGAACATCAATCCCAATGGGACGTCCATGTTTGAGCCCATTGGCGGATCTGCTCCAAAGTATACAGGTAAGAATGTTATCAATCCTTTGGCCGCCATCATGGCCGGTCAGATGATGTTGGATCATCTTGGGGAATTTGAGGCCGCTGGCCTGGTCGAGCGTTCAATGATAGCGGTTGTGCAGAAGCACATGAGGAGTCTTGATGTCGGGAAAATGGGACTCACCACCACTGAAGTCGGGGATTTGGTGGTGAAGTACATCCGCAGCGATTTAGGATCTGAGACGTGAGATATGGGATCTGAGATGTCAGTAAAGGCGAATCCAAAATCCGCAATCTCAGATCTAAAATCCGAAATCCAAAATCCTTTGAGTCTCTGCTCCTATCGGGGTGATACCGTCTCTTCACGGATCCATCCGAGGTAACTATCGAGGCCTTTCACGATGGGGAGGGCAATGATTTCAGGTACGCTGTAACTGTGGAGGTTTTCGATCCTCTCCTGCAACTGCTCAAATAGTTCTTGGCGGGTCTTAATGATCAGGTAAGACTCTGGCTCATCACAGATTTCCCCTTCCCATCGATATATGGAACGTACCTTGGGAACCAGGTTGACACAGGCAGCAAGCCGCTCCTCGACCAGGCTTCTGGAAATGGTCAGACCCTCCTCTTCAGATCCCACTGAGACAAAAACAACGACAAACTGATCCATAACGGCATCTCCTTTGTGATTCGTCCTATCCCAAATTCTTCGGCTGTTCACTTGATCTATGCTGCTTTCACGTAACTCTGCCTGTAGCGTTTTCGAAAAGTATCGTGAAGAACTCGGTTTTCTGGGAATACTGCCTAGCGTCTTCCTTGCCCTATACAGGGTTTTGATCTTTGTTAGATGGCAGGAATCACGCTCGTCTTCCGGCCAGTTTGCCTCGTGTTATCATACTTCTCTTTGCAAGACAACAGCCTTTGTCATATCTCGGGTATTTGTAAGACCTTGACGCGGACATTTTTTCAGTTCTGTTCAGGTTAACGGAAAGCTCCTTCAGTTCTGGGGTCAGGTCGACATGGGGAATTTAGTTTTTTCTTGACAATTGTCTGATGATTTTATTATCTCGTACTATCGGGCATTGAGAGACCGAGGGTCATAAACCGGGTTGCTGAGTCTAGCCTTTTCCGTGTCGTAGCCAATGGTTTTATGAATAAGGAGTCTATTCGGAGATTAGACCGGGCCAATGAGATGGTCTCCTATGCCCTATCGGTGGGGGGGAATGGCAGGTGAAAGGGCAGTAGAACTGGCGAGAAAAGATTCATCGCCCAGGAGCATGGCGAGGGGCTCGACGTGAGGAGAAGATTGGAGGATCTTCTCGACCCGAACAGCATACTGAACTCCGTAAATATTCTCCTATAAGAGGGCCCTTCTTTTTGATCGTTCGGGGGGCTGCCGGAACAAGAGTAGGGGAGGAATTGTGATGGAACCGCTCTGGAGACCGTCTGAAGATCGAGTGAAGAACGCCAACATGACCCGGTTTATCCAGGATGTGAACCGAAAACACGGTAAGAAGTTTGAAACGTACAGCGAGCTGTACCGGTGGTCTGTGGAGAATATTCCCGATTTTTGGGCAACCATGTGGGAGTTCGGCGAGATCAGGGCTTCCAGAGGGTACGACGCGGTCGTCGAGGACCTAACTCGGATGCCTGGAACAAAGTGGTTTAGGGGGGCACAGTTGAATTTTGCCGAAAATCTCCTGAGACACAGGGATGATCATCTCGCATTCATATTCAGGGGGGAAACCCAAAGATCGGCGACAATGACCTATGGAGAACTCTATGATGCCGTGGCTCGTCTGGCAAAATCGCTCCGCGAGATAGGGATCGCCCCGGGAGACAGGGTTGCTGCGTATATGCCAAATATGATTGAGACGGCGGTTGCCATGCTGGCCGCCACGAGTATCGGCGCGACCTGGTCTTCCTGCGCGACCGACATTGGAGCCGGTGCAGTCCAAGATCGCTTCGAGCAAATAGAACCCAAGGTTCTGTTCACGGTCGATGGATACTTCTATAAAGGGAAGGCCTTCAGCGTTCTCTCCAGGGCGGCTGAGGTTGCACAGGGAATCCCTTCAATCAAAAAGGTCATTGTTGCTTCATACTTAGAGGAGAAACCTGACATCGATCAGGTCCCGAACGCCGTCTTCTGGGATGATTTTCTGTCACAGGAGAGAGGGCTTGAGATTCAGTTCGAGCAGTTACCCTTTGATCATCCTGTGTACATCATGTTTTCCTCTGGCACAACCGGCAAGCCAAAGTGTCTAGTCCAGGGGTCTGGCGGAATCCTCATCAATCACCTGAAGGAACTGATGCTCCACACAGACTTGCGAAGAGAGGATGTTCATTTCTTCATAACAACCTGTAGCTGGATGATGTGGAACTGGATAATGAGTTCCCTGGCCATAGGAAACACGCTTATCCTGTACGATGGGAACCCCAATTTCCCAGAGGCAGGTGCGATGTGGAGGCTGATTCAAGACGAAAAGGTAACGATGTTCGGTACCAGCGCGACGTACATCAGTTTCATCAGAAGCCAAGGACTCGAGCCTGGGAAGGACTACGATCTGTCGTCGCTCCAAGAAATTTGGCAGACCGGTTCTCCTCTCTCACCGGAGGGATTTGAGTACGTCTACAGGGAGATAAAACAAGATCTGTGGTTTAATTCGAGTTCAGGCGGCACTGATATCAATGGATGTTTTTGCACCGGAAGTCCGATCAATCCCGTCTACGCCGGGGAGTTGCAGGTTCCCGCATTGGCCATGAAGATAAATGTTTACGATGAAAAGGGCAATCCCGTGGTCGATCGTGAGGGGGAGCTTGTCTGCGAGGCTCCGGCCCCGTCAATGCCCCTTTACTTTTGGAATGATCCGGATAACCGCAAGTACAAAGAGGCTTACTTCAATGTCTATCCTAACGTGTGGCGTCATGGGGACTATGTCAAAATCAACAGCAAGACCGGTGGCCTCACTATCTCCGGCCGTTCTGACGCCGTATTGAAGCCTTCTGGAGTTCGAATCGGTACAGCGGAGATATACAACCAGGTGGAAAAGCTAGAAGAGGTTGCTGACAGCCTGGCCATAGGGCAGAACTGGAAGGGAGATCAGCGGATCATCCTCTTCGTCAAAATTGCCCAGGGGCATGGTTTGAACGAAGATCTGAAAGACAAGATCAAAAAGACCTTACGTGAAAAGGCATCACCCCGGCACATACCCGCCAAAATCATCGAGGTTCCAGATATCCCCTACACCCTGAACATGAAGAAGGTTGAGAGCGCTGTTACCAACCTGATTCATGGAAGGCCGGTCCTTAATCGGGATGCGCTGATCAATCCAGAATCACTCGACGCCTATCAGAATCTACCAGAGCTGCAGAACCCATAGCGAGATCTGCCGTTTCGCAATGCTCCCCGGGGGATATGACGCCTTCCGAGAAGGTAGCGTGGGCTAGCTCTGCAGAGAGAAGGACAGCCTAAACGCAAGTGTCAACCCACCAGCAAGCTGCTCAGTGTCGCTCTAGGGACTTAGCAGTGATGACTGGTCGAGGTTCCTGCACAGAATATTCAATCAGATATGATAAGACGGAGGATGGGTCTGCTTGAGTTCTCAAGAATCTTGTTCGTTGTCTTTTGGGAAAGGGCTTGGGCGAGTTTGCCCTTCCGCCTCTCTCCTATGATGATGAGGTCGATATCCTTATCATCGGCATACCGAGCGATGACTATATGGGGCGGACCGATTGCGACTTCTGTCACGACGTTGGTAAAGCCAGCAAGTTGTGACGTGGCGTAAAGGCGAAGCCGTCTTTCCAGCCGTCCCTTTGCCTCCTCACGGGCCTTGTCGAGGGAGACATGGGGAGTCGAGAACCCGGACGCATCCGCGGCCTCATGAATGGCGTGAAGTAAGTGAAGTCTGGCGCCGAGGTTCTTGGCGAGTTCAAGAGCGTAGGCAACACAGGCTTTCGATGGGTCGGGAAGATCGATAGGAACAAGGATGTTTTTAATTTTTTCCAGGGAATACCTCTTTGGGTGAAGTGTCAGAGATCACTGCATCATATTCATGAACGAACTGGTTGTCAACTCTTTTGGAGGTTTACCCAAAAACCTCTCCCCAGAGTATTCAATTTGCCCTTTCCGTTAGCACTTAGAAATCCTTCTTTCATTTTTCCGTTAGGCTTTCTGGGTCTCTGGCTCTTCTGAAGATTCAATCCTTCCTTGATTCGAGCAAAGCCGCTGAAACTGTTTCTCCGTCCAGCTAGAAAGGGTTGGAGGGTTGACTTGCCAGGGCAATCTGCTAATATGAGTTTGAAGGGTGCCAGTTTAGGCCAATTTCATGAATTGGCGGGAGGAGAGGCATGGCTATTAGATTCCAATGTCAATGTGGGAAGGTGTTGATGGCCTCGGACGATCAAGCCGGACTCGAGGGGCAGTGCCCGGCCTGTGAGCGGGTCGTCACAATCCCCGAATCGGGGAACCTCGACATGGCGGGGATCCTAGACAATGAAGAGCAAGGACAGGGGTTCTCTCCGGTGCCGCCCGAGGAGGAAACATTAGAAGAGAGCGAATCAGACAGTATCAAAGGCTTGGAGGATCTTGAGAGAAGCCTGGAAGACAAGGTCGAAGATCAGCAACCGAAGTGGAGTTCGGGCCGGTCATCACGGTTTGTCATGCTGACGAGTATTGTTGTTGTTTTCCTCGTTGCCGTTGTTGTGTTTATAGTCGTATTAGGAGACCGGGAGGCCTCGCAGGAGTCGATCATCATTAAGAAGATGCAGATTGCAACGGAAACTGAAGAGGAAGAATTCGGTTTGCCGGTGGGTGCAAAATTAGAGGAGGGTGGCACCCAGCCTTTGGAGCCCCAACCCCCCACCCTAGTCGGAGCCGAGGGTGAGTCAAGCGAGGAGGGATCGACCGAGCCATCGGTCGTTGTAGAGACAGAAGCAGAACCTGAGGCGACGAAAGAAGAGGTTGTCGCCAGCATCCAACCGGAAACTCCCCCAGCGGGAAAAGTCGCACCAGCTGGAGCCTACACGATTAATTTGGCCTCATTCAAGCTAAAGGAAGGTGCAGAACGGTATGTCGATCAACTGAAAGAAATGGGCATCGACGCCTTTGACTGGGAAATTGATCTTGGTCAGAAAGGAAAATGGTTCCGCGTCTCTGTGGGGAGCTTTACAAGCCGAGAAGAGGCGAATGAATACGCCGTTGAACTCAAAAAGAAAGGAATATCAAAGATTTTCATTACACAAGTTCCAGGCACGTCATAATAAACAGACAAAGACCTGCTCTTTTTGTTGCAGGAGTGGAAACCATTTGCGCCAGCCTATCTGGAAGTCCTTCCGGATTTTTTTTTTGCGTCGATGGTTTCTCGGTTAGTGGTCGGTCTCGATAAACTTCAGACTTTCGCTTAGATTAGGCCTCATATGGAGCCGGGCAGGGCAATTTAGGAGGATCTCACAGAGGGCGTGAAGGGGGAGGGGAGTTTTCTCAAATTCATTGGAACCGCTGGAGCCCGATTTGTGGTAATAAAACAACTGAGGGCTTCAGGGGGGACGTGGATTTCTTCGGGCAACACAAATCTCCATCTAGATCCGGGCCCCGGGGCTCTTGTGAGGTGTCTGTCCAGCAGGCCTCGATTGGATCCATCAAAGCTCGACGGAATTCTCCTGTCCCACAGGCATCTCGACCATTCAGGAGACCTAAACATCATGATCGAGGCCATGTCACAAGGGGGATTCAAAAAAAGAGGCATCCTTTTTGCTCCCCATGATGCTCTCGGAGAGGGTGGAGTCGTTTTTGACTATGTCATAGAATATCTCGAAGATGTCCAGGTTCTGGAGCCCAATCGGACGTACCGCCTCGGAGATCTCGCTTTCTCCACCGGTGGCGCTCACGGTCATACCGTCGAAACTTACGGCTTCAATTTTCGCTTCCCCGAGGTTGAGGTCTCTTTTATTACCGACACCCGGTTTCATCCTGACATCCTTGATATGTATACAGGTCCAATAATGGTGATTAATGTGGTCAGGTTTCTCCCCCTCGACAATGCCAATATCGATCATCTGTCTATACCTGACGTCAGGCGGATCATCGAGAAACGGAGGCCACGCTTGACCGTGTTGACTCATTTTGGAATGACCATGATCAAAGAGAAACCGTGGAAAGTGGCCGAAAAACTCGAAGAGGAGACCGGGTTGAAGGTCGTGGCAGCTCGTGATGGAATGAAACTGGATCTTGCCGACTTTGCCTGAATTGCAGCAAAACTATGGCCATTAGGTAACAAGAGGAGAAGCTATGAAAGGGTTGAGATGGGTTGCGACTGTTTTGGGCCTCATTGCCCTGCTCGGGTGCGCAGCTGGGAGGAAGACCGGGTCCATGGATTCTGCCGAAAAGGCAAGGGCGCACTATGAACGGGGTGTCTCTTTGAGTGGTGAGAAGAGGTTTAAAGAGGCCCTTTCGGCCTTCACGAAGGCAGTGGACATCTACCCCGACTACGGTGCTGCCTATTACAACATGGGAATCATCTACCATGAGTTAGACCTTGCTGATGATGCGATCGCCGCGTATAGGAAGGCCATCGAAATCGATCCTGAAGATGTAACAGCTCGCAATAACCTCGGTAACGTCCTTATGCGGCAGGGACATTTGAGTGCTGCCATACGTGAACTCGAACAGGCGGTGAAGATCGATCCCACTTACGGGCTGGCGCGCCATAATCTGGCCTTGGCATACTTCCTTGCCAGAATGTATCATCGGGCCAAGGACCAAATCGATGCGTTGAAGGTCCTGGGGATTGCCCCCGATCCCGGTCTCGTCGAAGCTGTGGATGCCGCTTTGAACCCGGGGAGAGGTCCCGCAGGAAACGGAGAATAGTCGTTTTCTGGAGAGATTCCCGTGATCAATTTAGATATCAAGAATGCCTCCGAGACGCTCAATATCCTGAGATCCAAGAAGGACTACACCCCGCCCTTCGAGATTGTCGGCGAGTACCGACTGATCGATACAGGGGAGTGCCCTGAGGCGACGGTCAGATTACGAGCTCATGGTCGTGAGATGCATGAGGCGGACACGGGCGTGGGTCCTGTCGACGCGCTGGCAAAGGTTCTGAAAAAATCGTTGAAAACCATATTCCCTGTCATCAGCCGTGTGAGGCTGGTCGACTTCAAGTCACAGATTTTTGATTCCAAAACGGGTACGGCGGCAAAGGTAGAGGTTGAAATCATTTTCAGCGATGGCGGTGATGTATGGCGGGTCATGGCATTTTCGGAGAACATCAACAGAGCATCATTCCTGGCCTTGATAGATGGATTTGAGTATGCAATTCTGAATTCTGAGTCGGAAGGGCCTTCGGGAAAAAAGCAGTAAGTATCGTTTGTCGCTAGATCTTCGGCTTCTCCGGATGCTCCATTCATTCCGATGCAGTGGCGTAAACCCGATTCCCCTTGAGAACCTTTACCACAATCTCTCGCCCAATGAACCCAGTCTGGTTTTTATACTCTTGAGCTATCCTCCGGGCAATCTGTCTCACCTTCGCTCTGGAAGCATACTTTTCGGGAGGCAAGCGCACCCAGATCTGCCAGTCTGATTTGAACTCGATGAAAGTGACGGGAACTTCGTCGAGGGCCCAGTTTTGGAAGTCGATCTGTCTCTCCTCAAAATCCGGGGGTATTCCGACAATCTCAATCAGTTTCCGGAAGATCCACGTCTCCCTGTCTCCATGAGCCGGTTCATCGGCCTCTTTGTCGAGTTTAATCTCCTCCAAGGTCTCTTCGTCGATGTTGATCTGTATCCAATTCTTCTTCGCTTTGACAATTGGGAAACGATCGCCTTTCTTCACCCTGCCAACGATCTCAAAGCTGGTCCCAGGTCCGCTCCGGACATTGACGATAGGTCCTTTTACCACGGCCTCCTGAGAGAAGGCAAGGCGGTGGCCCAGCAGGAGTATCGAGACAGCGGCGAAGAGCAAAGACCTCCGCACGATGCTAGATGTCACGCTTCATCTCCTTGGGTGTGAGAATTTTCAGCTCAGGTTCCTCGATGACTACATGGCTCCCAGGGGGAACGGAGTGGGTAAGCCACACATTTCCACCGATAATTGATCCGGCCCCGATGACCGTATTCCCACCTAAGATGGTGGTTCCCGAGTAAATGATCACGTCGTCTTCGATTGTGGGATGCCGCTTGTAACCACGCTTGAGAGAACCGTTAGGATCTGTCTGAAAACTATGAGCGCCAAGGGTTACGCCTTGGTAAAGCCTCACATTGTTGCCGATTTCGGTTGTCTCCCCAATAACAACGCCAGTGCCGTGGTCGATAAAGAAATTCTCCCCGATTCTGGCTCCGGGGTGGATATCGATCCCCGTAATACTGTGGGCATATTCTGTCATCATCCGTGGGAGCAGTGGGATAGACCGAATGTGGAGTTCGTGGGCGATCCGGTAGGTTGTAATGGCGATTATGGCCGGGTAACTGAAGACGATTTCATCGAAGCTTTTTGCTGCCGGATCGCCGTTGTAAGCGGCCTTGACGTCCCCTGCAAGACTCTTTCTCAGCCCAGGAATCTGCTCAAGAAAATAGAGTGCTTCAGCCTGGCTACGGTTGAGACAATGGGTACAGATAATCTCACTTCGGTGGCACTCATGACGAATAGCCCGTGCTATCTGGTGAGAAAGCTTCTCAAAAACGACATTGACTTCACTTCCGAGGTGGTATGTTAGATGGTTCCGGTCGATTTCCTGGTTACCAAAGTAACCCGGGAAAAGAAGGTCCCTCAGGTCATCAATCAGTTCGATGACCGATTCGCGGTCCGGGATGGCTACCGCGTCGATGTGGTCGACCGTTTCCTTATCATGACAGCTTTCGACGATGGCATCAACGATTCGGGGAAGCTGATCCCGAAAGTTTTCTGATGTCTCAGCCGGTAGATGGCACGCTTCATCTGTGACAACAACGCTACTTTTCGCTCTTTTCGACATCGAACTCTCCGCAAACATCAAAATTAAAGGGCGTATGTGATGCTATAGTTTATGAGTCATGTTTTGTGTTTGTCAAGCTCGGGCGAAGGAATCTCCTGATTCTTAAACACCATGACCGACCATTGAAGAGGCCTGGACCAGAATTCTCGAGATCGTTATCAGCCAAAGCCGGGTGGGTGTCACCGCAAGAAAAGACGTTTTCCTCACCATTGAAAGGGGTCGGTCCGTGTGTCATAATAATGGGCGTTTCTCTCTATTTTGTTCCCAATTGTCGATTACGTCCACACGGGATTCTCTTTACTCTGAAACAGACCTCAGCCGACGATTCTCCACAGGTGGTCGAGTGGATTGAAAAAACGGGGAATAGACCAGTTTACCAAGGGCTTTCTTGCCGAGGCCTGGAGAGCGTGATCCGTCGTGATCAAGGACACCTACTATTCCGTTAGAAAGAGAGTCGTGCCCCAAGGGGACGTGGTCTTCGACATCTCTCGGTTCAGAAAGAAGAAAGCGGCCATCAGCCCTCTTGCGCCGAGCCAGGACCTTCTCCGTGATTGGAACGAGGACAGAATTGTATGGAAAGAATACGTCGAAAGGTACTATCAGGAGCTAAAAGCGAAAAAAGAGGTGGATCCTCTGATCGGCAAAATCGCCGATTTGGCCGCCCACGAAGATGTCTGGCTGGTCTGTATGGAGAGGGAGTATCCCTGTCATCGGTTTTTGGTCAAAGAGGTTATCGAACGCATTCTCGTTGCACGGGGAATACTCGAGGAGCCAGAAGACTACAGTGAACTCTTCGTCGTATACAAGAACCTGACCCGCTCTGAAATCAAGGGCATGAGGGAGCGCAGAAAGAAATCGGGATCTGACGGGTGAGTGAGAGGAGGAACTGGAGATTGGATGGTTCGACGGTCATGAGAGTCACGACGGAGGAGTTTCTTCGCCGTTTTGTTTAACGTATTCGATAAATTCGTCCATGAGCTCTTTCACGACGTCGGGGATATTTTCATACTCAATACCCATGCCCCCAGGTCGATCGCCCGGTTCGGTCGACCACGCGACCCTGCCCTGGATGCTTCCCAGCCTGACCGGAATATCTGTAAAAGAGAACTCTAGCCAGATCACGGTCCCCTTTGGAAGAGGCGAGTCGGTTTGGACAAAACATCCGCCCTTGCTGACGTTGGCGGTAACGGCGGAGAAGACCGTGGCAACATTTCGACAGCTCACGTGGACCTGGAAGCCGTAACGGGGATGTTGCCGTCTATCTTCAACAGCTTTCTCTGCCCTATTTGACCTGACAATTCTCGCATGTGCCATAATAAACGTCAAAGATTAGCAATTTCCCTGCCAAACGACAAGGCACAGGGAGCGCCACACGTCTGACCATCCCATGTCGTTGCTCATCTGCTGTCAGAAAGTATGTCCTCGATCATACGGCTATTCACCAGGCAATCCAGGGGAGGTCGGCGAGAAACGATATGGAAACTCGATTTCAATTCTGTGCCATTCGGCGATTCCTCCCATCAGGGGTTAGCTGGGCCTTCACGACCAGCAAAAATCTTGACAGGGTTCCTGACTATGATAGTCTTTTGCCGAGCGAGTGGACAGGGCGAAAGAAGAACGAGAGATCTCTGATCGATTCTCATGGAAGAGCTATTCACCACCCGGGATATTGAGAGACTAACTGGCCTGAAAGCAGGGAGAATTCGCTATTGGCGAAGGATTGGTTTTATCAGACCAAGCTTTCATAAGGAAGAGGGACGGTCCTGCTACACATTCGCAGACGTTGTTTGTTTCAAAACCGCCAAGGATCTCTTGGACGGGGGGGTCTCTCTGAAGAGAGTTCGATCGAGCCTGAAAAAACTGGGACGGATCCTCCCATCCATTAGACGCCCTCTGGCCCGGCTTCGGATCGACGCCGATGGAAAAGGAGGGGTGGTGGTTCGCCATGAAGGAGTTCGATTTGAGCCCCAAGGACAGATGTTGTTTGAGTTTCCCCGTGAGGAGGGTACAGAGAGTTCACGGATAAAATCATTCCCTCTCAGCTCTGACGCCCACTATTGGTTTGAAAGGGCATGTTCCCTGGATTCGATTCCTGCGACCCTCGATCTTGCGATCAACTCATACCAAAAGGCCCTTGAGATCCGACCGGATTTTCCCGACGCCCTGACAAACCTCGGGAACATTTACTACCATCAGGGGGCGATAGACAAGGCTCGGGAGTGCTACCAGAAATCAGTCTCCTTCGATCCGAATCACATCGCCTCTAATTTCAACTTGGCCAATATTCTTGAAGAGGAGGGGAGCCTCCTTCAGGCGATTTTCTACTACAAGAAAGCCCTCGTCGCGGATCCTCTATTTGCCGATGCCCATTTCAACCTTGGCCTCGTCTATGAAAAGCTGCAATTGAAAAAGCGAGCACGACCCCACTGGAAGAAGTTTATCGACCTCAACCCCCATTCCGAGGAAGCAACCCTGGCGAAGAAGTTTCTGGAAGAGTAGGATATGGAGGGCTGATCACCGACAGCTGGCGACTGACCGCCGACAGGTTGAAGGAGGGTAGGCCATGAAATCCTATCGCAAGGAGCTGTGGTTCAATGTGCCAGAAAGACGGGCCTTCATAAACATAACCCCCCAGGTCGAGGAATGCCTGAGAGAGAGCGGAATCCAGGAAGGCCTAATCCTCTGCAACGCCATGCACATCACGGCCTCGGTCCTCATTAACGATGACGAGTCCGGCCTTCACCATGACTATGACGTGTGGCTCGAAAAACTGGCCCCTCACGAGCCAATCTCGCAGTACAGGCATAACCGGACGGGTGAGGACAACGGAGATGCCCATCTCAAGCGCCAGATCATGGGCCGCGAGGTGGTGGTGGCGGTTACCGAAGGTAAGCTCGATTTCGGGCCATGGGAACAGATCTTCTATGGCGAGTTTGACGGAAGGCGGCGAAAACGGGTGCTCGTGAAGATCATCGGTGAGTAACTTGCCGAACTATTATAAACGCTGTATAAGTAAAAAAAAGGGGTCAGGGATCAGTAATCAGGAGAAAAAGATCAAACATCCGCACAAGAAAGCCGAGAGCTGACCCCTGCCAACTGACAACTGAGGTGCTGCCTCCTTAGCTCAACGGCAGAGCAACTGATTTGTAATCTTAGGCCCCATCTCCTGGGGCCTTTTATTTTCAATGGTTCCAGCGGGTTAGGGTTTTGCTTCTGTGCACCGAAGTGCATAAAAATGCATGAAAGTGAAGCAATCCGTGTACCATTTCGTCTACCACTCTCCCCTGTTGAACAACTCCATGTTATCACTGTAGGACACCAAACTCCAGGGTGATTTTGGCTTTCCCCCTGGTCAGGTTGGTCAGGAAAAGGAAAGCTCTACGGTGAGGGCGTGGAAGGTGAGAGGGGTGGATCTTGAGCCATTGGATTTACTTAGAAAACAGGAATGCATTTTCATACCTCTAGGGTGCCCTGCAGGGCATGATAGTTGCGTTGGAATTATTCAATGACCGGGGATGGGTCGAATTTGGCTAGTCCATCTGAAACAAGCTAAGACAAAGGTAGAACCAATAGGGCTGGTAGGACTTCAAATAGACTATTCAGATCCACACACTTCACCTTCGATAACCCTTGATCATCCGGGCTTAGGACCTGTGCCTCCATATTCCAGAGTTGGCAATGAGGATCGAATTCCGAACGACCGCTTTACGAATCATTCCAATTCAGACAGCAGCACTTCGGGGATTACCCGGACAGATCGACCAGCCGTAAATCTGCATCAGATAGTTATCTCAGTCCCTTGAAGACTTGCCTTCAATCACACCCGAAAGAGAATTTTGAGGGATATCATTTTTTTCTTGACTTTTTCTCAATAATCTGTACTTTCATCATGATTATGAACATACAGTCAGAATCTGACACCCCATCAGAAAGCGAGTTATTATCACTGTTTATCACTCAAATTCTTAATAAGGAGGTCTAAAATGAACCGGAAAATTTTACTAAGGATGTTGATTTGCTTCTCGCTTGTATCTGTTTTAGTACTTTCCACCCCACTACTTGGTAGTGCTAGTGAAAGCAAGAAACCAGTTAAGGTAGGTGTTGCCACCACTATAACTGGTCCTCTAGCGGACGACGGACGACATCACGTGAGGGCGATGGAAATGGCAAGAGATAAGATTAACGCCGCCGGCGGACTGTTAGGGAGGCCTGTGGAACTTGTAATAGCGGATCTTGGCAACTATACGCCCACCGAGTTAGCAGCTGTTCGTGACACGCTGAAGGCAGCTGATGTGGATGTAGTAAACTACAACTGGACGGTATACCCCGCAGTTAGTAAGTATCTGATGCAAGTTGGTGTTTTAGTGATGCATCACGGATGGGTAACTGTGGACTGGAAGGCGTGGTATGACGTTAAGGATACATTCCCGTACTGGATGACTCTGAATCGAACTGAGGAGGGCTATGGTGTGCCTTATTTCCAGGCGCTGACTAATCGCGAGATGGTCACTTGGGAATTCCCAAATAAAAAGGCAGCGATAATGGTGTCAGACTTGGACTATAGCGTAATACAGGCAAACTGGTGGCGAGAGGAGGCGGAAAGGGCTGGTTGGGAAATAGTCCTCCATGAGATTCATCCAATTGGGAACGTGGAATTTGGAGCTCAATTGACCAAGATAAGGCAAGAAAAACCTGCCATCGTATTTATGTCCAGCGTTATCTCCACGGAAGTAATAGCCGCCTTTACCGACTTTTTGGAAGACCCGATAAACTCACTTTTTGTCATCACATGGGTAATAAACAAGCCTGAATTCAAAGCTGCGTTCGGTGAAAAAGGCAATGGAGTTTTAGGTACAGTACCAGGTTTTCTCTTCGTTGATAGTGAATACACAGGGCAAAACCCAACATACAGAACGCATTATAAGAAAGGCAAGGCTATTTGGGACGAGGCTGTTAAAAGGTACGGAGAGCGGCCATCGTTCCAGACATTCTGTGCAGATGACTCATTCTGGGTATGGGTAGAAGCTGTAAAGCGAGTCGGTGATGTTCGCGATTTTAATGGAATCATGGAAGCGATGTTTGACCATCCCTACATTGGGGCAACTGGAACGTTCGGGTTCGACCGTGAGACCCACGCTCAAGACTATGGAGTCGATAAGCTACCAATTGGCTACTATCAAATGCAGGGCGGAAAGGTTATTAGTCTGGCAGTAGGAGCGGGAAAGAACGTGGAAAAGGTTACCGATTTCCAAGTGCCATGGTGGATAAAGTAATAGAGATAATAAGAGAGGCGGTTTAATTTTACGCAGTAGTCAAATAAGGGCAGTATGAAGTATCGACATGGTGAAAGGGGATAGGTACCTCATAAGGGTACTTATCCCCTTCGTATATCTAAGCAAAACTGCCGAAATGGGTTTAGTTTACGTAACTGAGGGTAGTCGTTATGACCGCTGAGCAGGCAGTAAACTTAGTCATAATTGGAGTTACACTTGGTGCCGTGTATGCCGTCATGGCTTTAGGCTTAAGTTTCATTTATGGCATAACAAAAATATTCAATTACGCTCAGGGAGCATTCTTTACCTGGGGAGCCTATTTTGCCTGGATGCTATCAATAGGATATTTGCACTTACCTTACGCCGCCGCGGTTATTATTACCGTTATAATTATGTTCCTGTTCGGTCTTGGCTACGAAAAAGCTTTTATGTATACCCTCCGTCGCTTCCCACGATGGGATATGACTGCGATTATTGTTACTTTAGGCTCGGCTTTGTTATTAGACAACCTAGCTTTGGTGCTCTTTGGTGGTCGAGGTAAAAGAATCCCCTATTTAATCGATGGAAGCTTCACCCTAGGTGGTTTTGTAATAACTAAGCATGAGATGGTCACATTGGTAGTCGCCCTATCTATAGTGTTTCTCCTTATCCTTTTCTTGGGGAAAGTCAAGGAGGGTATGGCGATGCGAGGGGTTGCCCAAGACATGATAGGCGCACGGATTGTAGGCATACCAATAAACAGGATATTTAGTTATGCCTTTGCAATAGCAGCAGCCTTGGCCGGAATCAGTGCTATTCTTCTTGCCCCAAAGATTTTAGTATATCCGACCGTAGGCTGGTTGGTTTTTGTAAAGGCCTTTGTAATCATGGTATTTGGTGGGGTGGGCAGTATTAAAGGAACTGCTGTCGCTGCCTTTATTTTGGCAATGGTAGAGGCTTTTGTCACATTTTATGTCGGCGGCATTTGGGGAATGCCTATCTTCATTCTTGTGTTGGTGATTATGTTAACCATTAGACCGAGGGGGCTGTTTGGGACGTGGTAGTTAAGATGAGTAAGAAGCCAGCTTTATTACTCAGTGTGCTGTTGGTTTTGGGACTTCTCCCAATTGCTTTGCAGGGTAACGCACGCATTTTGAATATTTTGTCCGCATGCCTTATGTGGGGGGTAGTAGCTTCAGCGTGGGATCTCAGCATTGGATACGCTCGCGTGTGGTCTTTTGGGCACATCGCATTTTTCGTTATCGGTGGTTACACAGGGGCCATGGTGGTAATGCACTTCGGGATACCACCAGCCGCTGCAATCCTACTCGGAGGTGTTGCCGCAGCTATAATCGGTTTGCTAATTGCCTTGCCCTGCCTTAGACTTCATGGCATATACATAGCTATGGTTACCTTTGGCATTCATCTAGTCATACCGACTTTCATCCTGTGGGGTCGTAACTATACTTACGGGGCTACTGGTTTATCCGGCTTTGCTCCTCTGCAACTAGGGCAATATACCTTTTCCAGTGATGTTCCAATTTTCAGTTATTATATTATTTTCGGCGTATCTAGTCTGTTACTCTTTATCATTTACAGGATTATCAATTCCTCGATTGGGCTAGCATTTGTGGCTCTCCGTGATTCGGAGCCCTTTGCCAAAAGCTCTGGCGTAGATGAGTATAAATATAAGCTTATTGTGTTTGGTATCTCCGCTTTCATAGCTGGCTTCATGGGTGCTCTTTACACTTCTTTCTACGGTACAATTTCTCCGTTCCTACTAGAAGTTAGTACTTTTCTTATGGTTCTAATCATGCTCATGCTTGGAGGATTAGGCAGGTTCCCTGGAGCAGTAGTTGGCGCTTTTGTCATCACTGGGCTAAGCGAGGCATTACGACCACTACTGCTGCTTCGTTTTGTTATATTGGGTGCAATAGTAATCGCGGTGATGATTGCTATGCCTGAAGGTCTAATGGCAATCCCTGAGAGGGTTGGGTCTTTTATCCGACGAACTTTTGGAGGAAGGCACGTTGAAAAAGAGGCGCCGAAAGGGCAGAGTGTGTAAGTAGGCAGACCAAAACAAGAGAGAGTGGAGGAAAGGTTTTTGTGGATATTCTTCAGGCCAACAAAGTAACTAAGTGCTTCGGTGAATTAGCTGCCGTTAAAGACTTAAGTTTTGAGGTGGAAAGGGGGGAAATATTTGGTATTGCTGGACCAAATGGTGCCGGGAAGAGCACTTTATTTAATCTTGTTTCAGGGTTTTATTCTGGTTCCGGAGGCATCATTTTCGAGGGTGAGAACATTCATGGGCTTAGACCATTTCAAATATGCCACAAGGGAGTGGCGCGGACATTTCAAGTTCCTACTCTTTGCTCAACGATAACGGTATATCAAAATATAAGGGTTGGAGCCCATTTTGGAGTGTTGAAGGGGAAAAGTGAGAAGGAACGAATAGACAGAGTAATAGACTTCGTCGGTTTACGGGGGAGGGAAAATGCTGTCGCCGGGAGTGTGGATCTTTTTGATAAAAGACTTACTATGTTGGCGACGGCGCTAGCTACGGAGCCCAGGCTATTGCTCATTGATGAACCGATAGGTGGCTTAAGCCCGAGGGAGGCCAGGGATTCGGTGGCCCTGTTTCAAAAAATCAACAAAGAACTGGGAATAACGATAATAATTATCGAACATTTGATGAAGGTCCTGGTAGAGGTCTCCCATAGACTTATGATTATGAATAATGGGGAGAAAATCTGTATTGGTCCACCTGATGAGGTAACCCAAGATAGGAGGGTTATAGAGGTTTACCTGGGAGATTGATTATGCTTGAAGTAGATAGGATAGATACTTACTACGGCGAATTTCATTCATTAAAGGAGGTTTCGCTCAACGTTAAGGAGGGTGAGCTGGTGGTGGTTTTTGGACCCAACGGTCATGGTAAGAGCACTCTGCTCAAGACTATCTGTGGCTTACTCACTCCAGCCTCGGGCTATGTAAAATTTGATGGCGAGCGAATAGACGGTATGGACACCGAAAAAATTGTCGGGATGGGCATGGTTTATATCGCCGAGGACAGGCATCTCTTTCCCGATATGACAGTGCTGGAGAACCTGAAGTTGGGTGCTTATAGCGCCCATGCTCGACTCAAAGAAGCTGAGAATCTTGATTATGTTTTTCGATTGTTCCCCAGGCTAAAGGATTGGAGAACAAGAAATGCCTCGACACTGAGTGGTGGGGAGGCACGAATGCTGGCCATTGGGCGAGGACTAATGTCTGAGGCTAGGTTTCTCGCAATAGATGAGCCATCGCTGGGACTAGCACCTATGGTTAGACGTGATGTATTTAGAACGATTAAGGAAATCCATGAGGCAGGCGCTAGCATACTCTTGGTTGAGCAGAGCGTCGCCCAAGTTTCAGAGATGGCGGATAGAACCTACCTTATGGAAGATGGCAGGATAGTATTTGAAGGCAGCAAGAATGATGCCTTGAAGGACGAGCATGTAAAGGAAGTGTTTTTAGGTATATGAGAGTTGATAGTCTATCCTCTTTTCTGAGTGAGAAGTAGTGAATTGATTCATCTTCATCTGGCTGTGGAAATAATTGAACCCAGATAATGGGTGAATGACAAAAGGAACAATAGATCGATATCCAGATCGGATGGTTGTCGCGCCTGTCGCCTCTCAGCGATCATCGCTACTGTAGAGACAACCATGTTGCTGAGCGGATGGCCGATCATTTCCCAGCCACGCCACACTGCAAATAACAAGAAGGAGGCGAACTATGATCGATCCAAAGGTGAAGCAAGACGTTTTGGCTGCTATTGATGAAATGGAGGATGAACTAGTCCGGTTGGTTTCTGACACCGTGAAGATCCCCAGTATTAACCCGACCTATCCGGGAGAGGTATATGAAGAGATTCTCGGCGGTGAAACCAGGGTGGCCGAATTCCTCAAACCTGTTCTGGAAAGCCTCGGTCTCGAGACGGATATGTGGGAAGCCGAAAAGGGTCGAGCGAACCTCGTCGGTGTCTTGAAAGGCGGTGGAAGTGGAAAATCCCTTATCTTTAATGGCCATACGGACGTCGTTCCCCCCGGCCGAGAAGAAGATTGGACCAGTGCCGAGCCCTGGAGCGGCAAAATCTCGGACGGCAAGATTTGGGGTCGGGGTTCTTGCGACATGAAAGGGGGGAATGCTGCCGCCATCATTGCACTAAAGGCTCTTATCAATACCGGATATAGACCAAGGGGCGATATAATCATGGAATACGTCGTCGGAGAAGAGATGATGAACACCCCGGCAGGCACTGGAGCGGCCATCGATCGGGGCTACAAGGCAGATGCTGCAATTGTTGTGGAGCCATCGGGACCTCCCTACAGACTGGCAATCATTCCGGCATCCCCCGGGGTTTTCTACATGCGCGTCACCGTTAAAGGCAAGGCCGTCCACGCCTCGCTGCGGGATGAACTCGTCCGACCGGGTGGCCTGGGTGCGAGTGTAGGGGTTAGCTCGATCGATAAGGCCATGATTATCTATGAAGGCCTCAGACGGTTGGAAGAGGAATGGGGCCAGACCAAGAAACACCCGATGTATAGCCGTCCAGGCCATTTTACACTTCATCCAGGGGTTATTACGGGCGGGCCAAGCGGTGCTTTCGTCATTTCGGACGAGAGCAGGATCGAATACTCGATTTGGCATGCTCCGCAGGACCCGGAAGAGCAGGTGAAGAAAGAAGTGGAAGCGCAGATCGCCCGCTTCGCCCAAATCGACCCCTGGCTAAAAGAAAACCCTCCAAAGATAGAATGGCTCCTTTGGTGGCCTCCTTATGACGTGCCGGCAGATGCCCCTATTTGCAAGACTGCCGCCGCTGCTTATGAAGAGACACTTGGAGAGCCTGCCAAGTACTACGGGTTTGCAGCGGTTGACGATGCTGCTTTTCTTAATCGGGCAGGCATTCCAGCTATCTCCATTGGCCCCGGAAGCCTAGCGGTAGCTCATGCTGCCGATGAATACGTTGAAATCGCGGAATTAGTCGACGCTGCGAAGATCTATGCCCTGTCGATCGTAGACTGGTGCGGTGTCTGATATAAGCAAATGGAAAAAGATGATTTCCGGGTTGAAAGAGTTCCTTGATCTGCTCGACAAACGGAACGAATTGGTCAGAGTTTCAAAAGAGGTTGAATCCAGATTTGAGGCAAGTGGAGTCATAAGCAGAATCCAGGAAAGCATCAACAAAGCTGTCCTTTTTGAGAAGGTAGAAGGTTTTGGTTTACCTGTGGTCAGCAACGTACTGGGAAGCTATCAACGAATTGCAATGCTCTTGGGCAGTAGGCTCGGGAAACTCAACGGGACCTGGAACAGGAGAGGAAATGAACTGGAGCTGTTTGCTCCTGTACGGTGCGAGGTTGAGGGAGCCGACTATGTGGAATGCGGTATTCATGACATTTTGTCGCTCACGCCCGTCTGCCTGATCCTCACCTGCCACGATCCTATGCCGTGACTTTTCCTTAACGCTCACCACCATGGCTTTTGACCACAGCAGCTTAAGGTGGTTTGAAGCCTGCTCCTGCAAGCCGGCTCCGAGGGGCCTACCCTCATCTCCTGTGCAGCCTCGTGGCGCAGTTTGCGTCGGAAATAGTAAGTTTAACACTCAGCCAGATCCTGTAATGAAGAACGATAAGAACTCTCTTTTTGATGGGGGTAAGTAAAGGAAATACCGCCGGAGGATTTGAGGTATGCTGAAGATAAAATGACGATGGGAGACTTTCTTGATCACCTCCTGGCAGAGTCACTGCCTGAATTCCACGACCCGCTTCTGGTGGCAGGATGGGCAGAAGTGCCTGCGTTTGCAGGAAAATGCCAGCAAAGACTCGTGGCCACAGTCTCCACATCTGATGCGGGTAAAGCCATTGTGTAGGATTCCACAATCAAGGTAGCGACCGATAACCTGTTTCACATACGGGCGGAAAAACCCATACTGTTTGGCAAAGCGTTCTTCATAGATCTGTTCAAATGTCTCAAAATGATCTTAATTCCGATTTTGGTCGGTAAACTTCGTCGTTCAAGAGCAACTTGTCGCGCCGGTCTGCCCCTCTCTTCTCAGAGCTATCCACACAAAGCAGCGATGGAGTGAGTGACTTAGGGCTCCGTCTCCCATTGGATCTTCTCCCATCTCCCGTTCCGATAGCTGTCCATCATCGCCTGAAGTATCAACTCCATGTAATGCCCTGCCTCAAAGGTAGCAAAGTCGGGCTCTCTGTTTCGGAAGTCCTTCTTGTTTCTGATACGATCATATACCTTGATCAAACAATGCCTCAGGCTGTCTACATATCCGTCTTGCTGCCAAACTGGGGGTCCGGCAATGGCCTTGGCTTCGGGATACAGCAAATCCACATCCTTGTAGAACAGCCGATTGGGCTGATTTTGATACCCGATCCACATCTCATTTGGGTTTGCAAGATTCCAGGCAACGGATGCCTTCGTTCCGAGGATTTCAAAGAAAACCTCGCACTTTCTCCCGGGCGCAGCCTCCGACAACGTAACGACGCCCTTGGTTCTGTTATTGAATCGTAACAGCACGTTGATATAGTCCTCGAGTTCCTGTCCACCATGAGTCAGTGGTTTTTCGGTTGAATCCACGTATCCAAAATCCGCAAACACTTCCTCTATTCTTAGACCCGAAACGAATTGGATGAGATCGAGACAGTGACCGCCGTAGACACTCATCGTTTTGCTCATCCCGACCGTTTCGGGTCTTATACGCCAATGATCGGGGCAATTGACCGAGAGAGACAACATGAAATCTCCAAGGGCATACGCTCTGATGAGGTTGACGGTTCCGAGTTCGTTCCGTTTGATCATTTCTCTTGCCTGGAAAACGAGAGGGAAGAAACGATGATTGAAGTTTACCTCGTTTACAAGCCCTTTCTCTTTCGCAAGCGAGACCAGTTCCGCACTCTGAGCTGGATTCACCGCCAAAGGCTTCTCACAAACCACGTGCTTTCCGGCCTCGAGCGCGGCTTTTGCCTGCTCATAATGTAGGTGGTTCGGACTGGCAACATGAACAACCTCTATGTCTTTGTCCTGAATGATTGCCTGATAGTCCGTATAGGCGTTTGGGATTCCATACTTCTCCGCATAAAGCTCAAGCACTTCTCGATCGGTCTCCGCAATCGAGGTAACTTCCACACCGCCTACCCTGCAGAGAGCCTCATAATGGGCTGGCCCTATACCCCCCATTCCAATGATTCCGGCTTTGATGAATTTGCTTTTGTCCATGTCAGACCTCCTTCTGTAAACCGTTTCCCTGAAATCTGGAGCATGATTCATTCAGATAGATCAGAAGCCGCCTTTCCCAGTTCCCTGATTTCAACTCCGAGAACAGTCTCAATGATAAATGATAAGAACTCGCTTTTTGAGGGGGTAAGTATAGGAAAGATGGGGTTGTGAGTCAAGAAGAGATGCATCACAATGTATAGGGGCCTTGGTTTATCCAGTTGCTTCGGGGCATTGGAATGATGCCAGGGCTGGGGAGGCGGGGCTTCGCGGCGGCTGAAATACTTTGGAGTCGCGAATATCTTGGCTAAATCAGGGTAACCCCCCCCAGCTATGGCAGACTCATGCCTGTCTCGCATCCGCTTTTGGTAAAATAGGACGTTCAGACGAAGAAAGAGAGCAATGGGGTGCTTCGGCTGAACTTATCCGAAATGTTGCAGATGGTTTGTCCAATTATCAACTGAGGGAAGCCTTTCTGAAGGCAAAGCCGATTCAACAAATCCTTGCAAAAGTGGGAGGTTGATCTTTTACTGGCATTGAAAGTTATGATTTCAATATCCTTGAGCAGGGTATCCGGTCTTTTTTGAGTTCATAGTATTCGAGGTTGTTTCAAGCTTCGGGTTTCAGTTCAAATATTCATGTTTCACTTGAGACAAAGCATCCCGAAAGCGATCAACCACTTCCGAGCATTTCCATAAACGCCTCGAGACGGGTTCTAACCTGCCCTTCTGCAAAATTTCGCGCATCCGCGCAGTCGACCTCGAGGTTAAGCACCGGCACACCTATTTCTCTAAGGGCGGCGGCTGGTCTTTGAGGTGGAGGCCAGAGACGACAAAGAGCTCATCGCCCAGGACCGCCACGAAAGCTACGTCCTGGACCGGTTCAGGTTTCAGGCCTAGGTCGCGGCCAAGACCTCGGAGCTCAAAGGCGACTGGCTCTCTCGCCTTGACCCCGTCTCACTATCTGCTCAGACCCGCTCCGAGAAGGCCGGGGCGGGACCTTTCCCACTCTAGAGTCTTTTGTCTGTGGTGGCCAGTTCCAAGGCGGCCAGAGCGTTCAACTCCGCCGCGTGGACCACCCCCAGAAGGTTAGTGTTGTAAATCAAGGTGTCCTTTTCCGTGTGGTAGTAGGGATGGGGCGGCGGATAGGTGAAGGCCCAGCAGTTCGGAATGTTCAAGTCCCGGAAGGGCGCATAGTCGCTAAAAGTCACCTCCACGCCAGTGATCAGGTCAACTCTCCAGCGCAGCGCATCAGCCGCCTCGATCATTAAATCCTTTATGTCGTCAGAGACCCAGAGGGCGTGACAGAAGTCGGTGGCACTGCTGATGGCGTCAAGATTGAAAAAGGCGACGCAGTTCTTTTTCAAATCATCCTTGTACCTGGTGACGTAATCGGCCGAGCCCCACAGACCGTTCTCCTCACAGCCGAAGAGGGCGAAGACCAGGGAACGTTTGAGCGGCATCTTCGCCTCCTTGATCGCTCTGGCGATCTCGAGGATCCCGGCGCAGCCAGTCCCGTTATCCCAGACCCCAGGGACATTGAACTCTGAATCGTAGTGGCCACCCAGGATGACCTTCTCTTCCGGGTTTTCCCGGCCCTTGATCTCAGAGATGATGTTCCACGATGTCGCTGGCTCATAAGCCGCTTCATTGGATATCTTGAGCCTTACCTTGCCCAAGCTCAAGAGGCTCAAGAGCAGGTTGGCGTCCGGTTCGATGGGGATCATGGCCCCGGTTATTTTGGTTATGAAATCGAAGGGGTCTGCAGGCAGGTTGGGCACGGACGTGGTGCCGTAGAAGGCGCCGCAGCAATGGCGGATCAGGCTGGGTTCTGGAGTCAGGCTGATGGTCAGGCTGGCCTTTGCTCCGCTGGCCTGGACCAGGGGAGTGATCATGAAAGGGGCGTCGTGGATGACGACCAGGATTTTATCGGCCAGGTCCGCTCCGACGTCTTTAATCGCTTCCAGCTCTTGAGGGCTTCCGGTGCCCACGAAGAGGGCCTCGCCTTCAACCTGATCGTTGGCGTAGTAGGAGACTGGCAGGCAGTTCAATTCCTTTTGAACGGGGGAGAGGATCTCTACTTGGGCCTGTGGATTGGAGTACTTCAGATACGGAAACTCCTCAATGCGGGTCTCCAAGCCGTAGCTCTTCAGCTCCTCATAAAGGTAGTCTTTGGTTCGGGCCTCCCCGGGAGTTCCGGACCATTTATTGCCTATTTTTTCCCATTTGATCAGATGTTTTTGGAGCTGGGCGGTAGACAAGCGAGGCAGAATGTCTCTGTTCATCGGCTACTCCTTTCAATCTTAGCTGAGGTTGTTCTGAGAACCCAGGGCCACCCCTGAAGGCGGAAGGAGCTTCCGGGCCTCTGTTTGTTCAATAATTCAAGGTGCTCTGTCCTCGGGCGCAGTGTCAATAGGCTTTTGGGCTGACTGTCTCCTCGGTTCGGTCGCCAGCCCCGCCGCCAGGAAGCAATCCAGTCTCATACCCATTTTGGCCAGTTCACCATAAATGTAAGTGATAGGAACTCGCTTTCTGAGGGGTTGATTATAGGAAAGAAGGGGCCTGGGTGTCAAGGAGCGGATGCCACAACATATGGCGGTTGAGCGATAAGCGGTCGAAGGGATCTGGTTCTGTTCGTGATTGCCGAGGGTCCACGGGCTTGGAAAGAGGCGGGTGATAGGGAGAGGTCATCGGTCAATTTAGAAGAGAGGTCTTACACTGTTCCCGCTGAGAAGTCGAAATCAAGAAAGCCTGTGACTCGTTTCCTTGGCAATTTCAGCTTGAAGATTTTGACGGAGCGTGTTAAGAATACCAGTTCAGAATACGTCTTCCCAAACCCAAGAACAGGTAAGCCTTTCACACGCCTTTCAAAGACTCTCGCCAGGGTAGGAAAAGAAGCAGAAGTTGGGCATCTCACCATGAACTATTTCCGGCACAACTGGATTAGGCAAGGGAAGCGTGACCATCAGCCTGAGATTTTCTCCCGTGCAGTCGGACAAAGTGAGTGGACCACAACTCTACACTACATCCATCACAGCCGAGATCAGTACCGTGAAGTGGTGAATGACATTCAGGCGGGGTTATTTCGGATAATGAATGGTGTAGGAGATGGTGTAAGAGAAGATGCCGAGGATAGACAAATCGCTGTAAGTGCTTGAAATCAAAAGTGCTGCCTCCGTAGCTCAACGGTAGAGCAACTGATTTGTAATCAGTAGGTTGGCGGTTCGAATC
>JABAOH010001976.1_pt4 | contig 35790 bp, 33 predicted proteins | sample 7062181 | NCBI WGS metagenome assembly JABAOH01 (sample SAMN14538630, study PRJNA623070) | marine sediment metagenome | biome: marine biome [ENVO:00000428]; feature: marine pelagic biome [ENVO:01000023]; material: deep marine sediment [ENVO:00002113]; isolation source: pool of 5 deep marine... | reverse complement strand
AGCTTTATCTATCAAATGTATAACCGGCATCTGATACTTTTCGGCGTAGTTGAAAGCATTAGCAGCGTCAAAAAAGCATTCTTTTATGTCACCTGACGCAAGAACTATTCTCGGAAATTCGCCATGACCTGCATGAATTGTGAATCTAAGGTCGTCTTGTCCATGACGGGTTGGCAGGCCCGTTGAAGGAGCTCCCCTCTGATAGTAGGTGATTACAACTGGGACTTCATTATTTCCTGCCCAACTGAGTCCCTCCACCATCAAAGAAAAGCCTGGCCCAGAAGTTGCTGTGGCTGCTCTCACTCCCGTTAGCGCGGCTCCTGAAGCCATATTTATTGCAGCGATTTCATCCTCAGTTTGAATAACTAGCACGGCTCCATTTCCCTTCTTCAACGCGAAAATTTCGTGAGCTTCTAGAAACTCACTTTCGTCTGCAGCGGGAGTAATGGGGTAATAAGTCTGCAGGCGACATCCGCCCAAAATCTTGCCTAGGGCTGCAGCCTGGTAGCCTGAAAGGAACACTTTTTCTCCATCTAATTCTAGCCTTTCGAGTGTGTGTCTAAAATTGTCACCGAAGGTTTGTCTGGCGTAGCTGTAAGCTTTTCTGAGAGCCAGAACATTCATGTTAGCGATTCTGTGCTTCTCACCAAATACAGTTCTTATGGCCTTTTCCACTAGGTCAACATTGTAATTGAGCAGGCTGAAAGATATGCCCACGGCCAGCACATTTTTCATTCTGATCATTCTGCTCAGTTTCTCAATTGCAAGCTCATCAGCAACCTCCTTTAGCAAGTCCAAAAACGGCACAGGGTACACTTGGATATTTCTCTCTTGAGCGTTTTCCATCAAGTCTCCTACTGTTTCTCCAATTCCTCTGTTTTCAAGTTTCTTGTGAAGGTCAGCTAAAAATTCGACTGGCAGTGTCTTTATCTCTGAAAATTTCGTGCCAAGGTCTTCCTTCTCTAAGATTACGCCTCCGTTGGCTGCAACATCTTGTGCGTGTCTAACTACTGTTTCAGCATCGAAGGCTGCAAGTAAGTCAACATCGTTTACGTTGGCTCCAACTGGATCCTCTGAGATTCTGAAGTGAAAATAGCTGTGAAGACCTTTGATATTTGAATGGTACTCCCTTTTTCCGAAGAGATTATAGCCTCCATAGCCACAAGCTCTTCCGAAAATGTTTGCAGCGGTATCGACACCGCTTCCTTGTGGTCCACCTATTACCCAATTTAATTCTTTATTGGTCAAATGGCTCCTCCGCTCCAATGAAAGACGATTTTAGTTATCCTCCTGTAGCTCGATCAATGCCAATGCAACAAGCGCAATTATCAATCTCGCCACAGTAAGGGCAGGCACATCTACAATCATCAATAGGGCAATTACATAGTTCACACAGATATTGAACATCTGTCTCTTTCAATTTCTCCACAGACATAGCTAAGATAGCACTACAACTTGATTAAATTTTTCTCTAACGCTTTGGAAAAAAACAAATATACAACAACAATCTGATAGAGTGTCAAAAATGCAAGGAGAAATTGCAGAATGCCTATTGATTCAGAATTTATCAAGAAACCGAAAGTGAGCAGCCACAATAACCATGATGTAAGGGGCGAAGTAAATCCACCTGAGAAACTCGGCATTCATGGAACCCAAGTTGCAGTAGATCACGACATATGCAATGGAGATGCTATCTGCGTCTCTGTTTGCCCTGTAACCGTTTTCGAATTGATTGACACTCCTGGGCATCCCCTTTCAGAACAGAAATCCGATCCTGTGAACGAGTCCGAATGCATCTTCTGCAGAGCTTGCGAAACCAGCTGCCCTACTCAAGCGATTATGATAACAGAATCATAACTCCACTTTGCCCCCAAGCTGACTCGATTTTCCTTCTAGAATAGGTAGGTTTTGATATGGACAATAAAGGTCGAGTTCGTGAAATTATCAACCTCTTGGAAGGCGAATACCCAAATGCAAGAATTTCGCTTCATTTCTACAGTTCTTTAGAGCTTCTAGTTTCGACAATATTATCAGCCCAATCTACTGACAGAATAGTGAATGAGGTCACAAAGAACCTATTCAAAAAATACAAAGTAGCCAGAGATTATGCAAATGCTGATCTTGCAGAATTAGAGAACAATGTCCGATCGACGGGATTCTACAGGCGTAAAGCTCTGTACTTGAAAAAATTAGGTAAGATGCTCGTGGACAGGTTCGATTCTGAAGTTCCTCAGACGATGGAAGAATTGGTTACATTGCCGGGCGTTGGGAGAAAAACAGCAAATATCGTGTTGTCAACCGCCTTTAACACCATCGAGGGAATTGCTGTGGATACGCATGTTAAGAGGCTTGCTCAAAGGCTTGGACTGAGCAACAATAAGGACCCAAACAAGATAGAGGAAGATCTGATGAGGCTTGTGCCTAAGGAGCAATGGCCTAAATTTACTGATTTGCTAATTTTCCATGGTCGACGAATTTGCAATGCACGAAAACCGAACTGCGAGGAGTGCGTTATAAACGAGCTTTGCCCTTCAGCTTTCACTATAAAACGATGATGGAAAAAAGCCACCCAGATTTTTTGCAGGCTACTCTTTTACTTGGCGGATTGGTGTCAACACCTGAGTGGTTATAATTATCTCGGCGAATATTTCCGCTTTTGCTTTGCATATTGGGCAAACATGAGGCGGATCTTCGCGAAAACACATGTATCCACATTGCCTGCAATACCACATTTTCATCTCAATATTTGAAGGTTGTTGGGATTCTGTGGAAGGCACATGCGGCTGCATCTCGGTGGTGGTCTCCACAACTTTTGCATAGGCTCTTGTCTGCTTCTTCATAGGTCTCCGCTCTGGAATAGGAACTATAGAGGTTTTGCCTTCATGTACGTCTTTCCTGACGTACAGTGCGCAATAGCAAAATCCAAACTCCTCCAAATCTGCGTCTCGATAATCACATGGGCACAGAATGTCCCGGTCAAACTCAAACTTACCAGAAGCAAGCCTGCATGGGCATGAGGGGTAACCATATCTGTCCTCGTTGCGCGTGAGTCCTTCAAGAAGGTTTCTTAAGAATTCAGGATCAGGGTGCAAATAATAGCCATGCATTCGCGCATCGTTTTCTGCTCTTTGACGGGCCTCCTTTAGGAGGATCAAATACCTAAAACCTCTTTTATCTTGTCATCATGGAAACCATTGATTATAACATCATCGTTGACTATGATTGTAGGATAACTAAGCCGTCCTCCCCTCTTTAGAATATCCTTTTTGATTTCTTCACGATCTTCCTCACTGCAAAGGTCGACGTCAACGTATTTAAATTCAATATCGTTGTCTTTTAAGAAATCCTTTGTCCGTTTACACCATCCACAGGTGCTTATTGCATACAATAGCACTCGATGTTTGCGATTTCTGCCTGGAACTTTGTTGCTTTTCATTGGCATCCCCCTTTTTCTACAAGGTATCTAGGCGAGCTAGTTAAATTGTCTTTTGTAGTCACACACAACTTGGCATTTTGCGTTCCCGGAATTGCTTCAATAGTTCATGGCAAGACGGCGGTGCTTTTGCACTGTTTTTGCCGTACGCCAAGAGCCAGTTCTATGATTTCTGGTATTGTTGAATAAGCAAAATCTGGGCTTGGCAAGCCAATCCTTACTCCAGTGCACCCTGAATCCACATATATGAAGAATTCACGATTCCTGTAATGATAGGAGGCGTACCTGGAGTTTCCATATTTAGGTTGATCTAAAACTTTGAAAGGCCACACCTTGCAGGCTTGTGGCTTTGCATGCTGCAAACTGCAAAAAGTCGCGTTTGCCATCTTCCCCAAGAAGACACATGATCCGTCAGATTTTTTTCCTAAAAGAAATCGGTTTATACTCGGTGAAGTGTATGCTACGCCAAAATTTTTCACGATGTTTAGCCATTCTGGAAATTTCAGGACAACTTGGTAGAATTTGCAGCATGTTCCGCATGAATTGCATAGCCACGACTTGACAAGATTCCAAGGGACCATCTGCATAGTTCGCCAGCGACTTCCTATTTGAATAATTAGGACACCGCCGATTATTAAGAATTCTCAATAGCGGTCGAGTGCGAGCATAGCGCCAACGGAAGACTTGCTGGTGACTGATGCATACATGCATGAAGGTTCTGCCTTTATCTGACTTGTGAATCTTTTAAAAGGAAGGTACATAGTTGATTGAAGTTTCTCTACAGCCCATCTGTGACGAATTTGTCTACGTTCCTGTTAGGAGGCTTTCGAAGGAAAGCTAAATTTCGCTAAGCCTTTGAGAATCTCCGAAACTGCAACTTGTGGCGGTATGTCGATGCTTTCACATTCGAATCTCACAATTGGAACTTCACTTTTGTAATACTCTAGGAGCGGTTCAGTTTGACTTTCATAGACTTTCAATCTGTCCTTTATAATCTTCGGTGTATCGTCAATTCGCTGGTAAAGTTTACCACCACATTTTTCGCAAACTCCGGGCTTCTTTGGCTTCAAGAACTGAAGGTTATAAACTTCCCCGCATTTCTCACAGATTCTTCTACTTGAAAGGCGGGTCACTATGATCCACTCGGGCACAATTAGTTGAACAACTGCATCGATTTTCGTGAATCGGTCAAGCGCCTTCGCCTGTTCGATGGTTCGTGGATAGCCGTCTAACATGAAACCTTTATGGCAGTCATCTCGAGCGAGTCTTTTCTTCAGAATCTCTATCGTGATGTTGTCAGGGACAAGGTCTCCTTTGCTCATATATTCTGCAATTACTCTGGCGATTTTTCTCTCTTTTTTTACTATTTCCCGGAAAATGTCTCCTGTTGCTATCGCAGGTATGCCGAGTCTCGATTGTAGGCGTGCGGCGTAAGTTCCCTTTCCTGAGCCTGGGGGACCAAAAAGTATGAGCTTCGTGTCACATGTCTCCTTTTCTAAAACTTATGGTTGAGAAAAGTGTATTTCTAAGTACGACAAGAAAAGCGTTGCTATTGGATACTCGCTCCAAGCGAGATACTAGCCAGGCGTGCGCGCGTCTCAAACTACATGTGCAGGGAGATTTCCATCGAAGAACATGCACGCATCAAGGATGGCCTACTTTGTATAAACATAAATTGTATGTGAAGGGTAGCCTAGCTTTGGATTTTCACAGAAATTTTCAGTCTTGTGCGGTTTCCACCCGAGAATCTCATAATCGTGAGAGACGACTCGCGTGCCTTTTCTCAACTCCTTTTCTAGCTTTGACTTAATCTTATCATTGGCGCTGGTTGTAAGGTACAGAAAGACAACGTTGGCTGGGGCAACGTTAACCTTGAAGATGTCTTCTTGAACAATTGTCACGCGATCTTGGATGCCAAGTTCATAAATTATAGATAGTGCCTTTTTAGCTAGATCTTCTCGCAATTCTACACCGACAGCTCGAGCGCCAAATTCCTGGGCAGCCATTATTACTGTTCTTCCATCACCAGCGCCTAAATCGTAAAAGGTTTCCCCAGGCTTTAAGTCAACGGCTGACAACATATGTCTGACTACAGGGAGAGGCGTTGCCACAAAGGGAGCAATGAACAATTGAATTCCTCTATTGTGCTTCTGTTACGCGTTTGACTTTTTTAAGGTTTGTTGAAAGTCCTCAAGCTACATATGTGGTTTTCTTTTTCTGTCTGGGCTGTCTTGCTTCCCCACACTTCATGCAGCTCTGTTGACAGTTTTCAAGGTATTCTTCCTCGCTCTTTGTTACCGAATCAGCAGCTTGGTGGCAGAGTTTACTTTGTTCAACACAACCTGCTTCTTTGCAGAGTTTTGATATTAGGCTGCAACACTGCTCTACGTCTTCTGGGTGAAATGCGACACGATTGGTTCGCACAAGCAAACACAGCTCTCTAGCTAAAACGCAGGTGCGAATGTAATTAAATCTGCTGAGAGTTTTTTCCCTCAGGATCTGCCGGCTGACTTCCAAAGATCCATACTCCATTCGGTTTGTCATGCCTATTTCTGAGAGAGGATCATTTATAGTTTTAGAACTTTCAATAGATACAAGTAATTCAGCTTTGCTTTTAGTCAAGAATATGTTTTCTATACACTAAATTTGCTGTTGTGGATTGCAGTTCTTCGTCTAATTTGCCCAGAACCTTCTCTTAAGCGCTTTACGCTCAGCTTCTATCAGTAATTCAAAAAAATGGTCATTCAAGATTTTCTCTCTTTTTAGGAGTTTGCTGACATCGTCCGACTTTACTCGCCGCGCAGAGAAAGCTATTGCCGCTGCTTTTCCATAGCTCGAGATCAATTGGGCAGTGTTGACAGCTTTTTGATGAAGTTTTTCTTCAGCTTTCGTGAGGGTCTTTCCTTTCTTTTCCAGCAGTGGCAACACACTGTCTTCTTCTCTTCTGAGAAGCCCCAATCGGTTTGATCCGCATTTTGGACATGTGGGTCTATCAGGCAGGTCTCTGACACGTATCATTTCAAGGTAATCCCAGCAGTCTGTGCAGATGAAACTTCGAACTTCGTTCAGCAATCTGGCTCTTGCGGATTGGATGAGAATGAGTCGCATCCTATCTGGCGGTACAAGGTCTGTTTTCATACTTACGCGCTCTATTCCAACCCTCGCTATAGGAGTCGCTTTCCCATTGGTTTCAACTTTGACAATTGTTATCTCGTTTTTCCGAAGTTTCTCGATCACTAGAAGCAGCTTTTCCAAGTCCAAGTCCTTGGTAAAGGCTTCTTTAAGCGCTTCATCATAGATTGCTGTTCCTTCGAAGCTTTTTAAAAGTTGATTGAGGCTTACACTGCTAAAGTCTACCCACTTCTTTATGGCTCCAAATCTCCTAGCTACGTGAATCATTCGACGCTTGAAAACTCCTGTTTTCACAGTGGCTCTCGCTAGAACTTCACGGGTTTCAATACTGGATGTCTGAATCAATTCCTTGAAGATCGCTATCAAATTATCTGCCTTTACTGGGTTTGCTGATTGGATGAAAATACGGTAAGGATCATGTTGAACCGCAGCAGTGTGGCCAGTTCGCTTGGACAAATGGTGTCCCAGCAGTTGAGCCAACGCACGATTGGTTAAGCTGCCAAAGTTTGCATGAACAATTACCAAGTCTTCCCAGTCTTCGACAGTTAAACGCATATCTGTAGGCACAGGATATTTGCTCTTTACCTGCTCAAACGTTTGCTCCAGCGCTCGTACTATAGTGTCTTTTTGTGCAGGGTACTTTTCAGCCAACATGCTAGCGATTTGGTCAGTAGTTTTTCCTATCTTCATTTGCTGTTCAACAGATCTTCTGATTTGACCGACTTCTTGAGAAACCTCATAAGGCACAGGAATTTCCTCTCCTATCCAGCTTGGAATGGCTCCTGTAGGATCGTCTACAGGATTGACGAATATTTTATCACCGTGGATGTGGACGATTTTCCATGGGCTTCCTCGTATGATGAATTTAACGCCTGGTTTCCCAAATTCAGCTGCAAAGGCTTCGTCCAAGATCCCTATCGCGGTACTAGAAGCGTCGTCTATGACTATGTAATGTTTTTCTGCAGGTATCATGGACAAGTTGTCGAAGTAGTATTCATACAACGCTTTGCTTCTCCTGGGTCTTAGTGCTGTTGCATCTTCGAAGGAGACCCAAGCGATTCGCGGAAATCGTGAGTGCATATATTTCAGGATTTTCTGGATTTCTTCTATCGTTAGGTCTTGATATGGATAGGCATTCTTGAAGAGTTCTAGGATGTCGCCAAAAAACAGGCGTTTTCTTTTCATCAAGAGCCCCGCAATCTGATGGGCGAGGACATCGTAAGGTTTTTGAGGGGTAGCCACTGGTTCAAGGCTTTCGAGGTAGGCTCTGCGACCGATAGCCAAGGCTTCTAAGGTGTCGTCAGAATCCATTGTAACGACTAATCCCTTCGCAATGCGCCCGACTCTGTGGCCGCTTCTGCCGATGCGTTGAATTAACCTGGTAACTTGGCGTGGACTCATGTACTGGACAACAGCGTCTATTCTTCCTATGTCAATGCCCAGTTCCAGCGAGCTTGTGCAGACCAGACCTTTTAACTCACCATTCTTCAGTCCCCTTTCTGCTGCGACTCTTGACGGTTTGGCCAGTGAACCGTGGTGAATAGAGATCGGAAAGTCCATGTCCCATATCTTGAAGCGGCTGGCTAGTACCTCGGAGATGGTGCGGGTGTTGGTGAAGAGCAACACTGATTGGTGCTTCTCAATGTGATCCCGTATTATTCGAAGTCGTGCTGCCACTTCTGGGTGGGTGTAGAGTGACGCAGCTAGCTGGTGATCTTGAGCAGTTGGTTGCGGAAAAATGATTTCTAGCTGCATTTCTCGTGCGACTGGCACTGTTACGATTTCTACTGGTCGTCCAACGCCTACTAGGAATTGAGCTACTTTTTCTGGGCTGCCTATTGTAGCAGAAAGCCCAATCATTTGAAAATCCTCGTCAGCGATGGTGCGCAGCCTTTCCAGGGCAAGGGAGAGTTGGCTACCACGTTTACTGTCCGCCATTTCATGAACTTCGTCAATTACAACCCATTTTACACGCCGCAGATGTTGCCTGAGTATCCATCCAGTTAATACTGCTTGCAGCGTTTCAGGCGTTGTTATTAAAACATCAGGAGGACTTCGTGACTGCCTAGTTCTCTCCTTGGTGGTAGTGTCTCCGTGGCGTACGGCTAGTTTGATGTCCAAATTATTACACCACCACTGTAAACGTCCTAACAAGTCGCGGTTCAAAGCACGTAACGGAGTAACGTATAGGACTTTTATTCCAGGTCGACGGTCCGACGTTTGAATTAGAATGTTTAGAATTGGCAAGACTGCCGACTCTGTTTTACCCGTTGCAGTAGGGGAGATTAATAAAACGTTCTTTCCCTCAAGGATCTTAGGTATAGTCATTTTCTGAGGTTCTGTTGGAGTTCGGAATCCTCTCTGCTCAACAAGCCTTCGAATGGGCTTCACAAATTGGGTGAAAACATTTTCGGATTCAGCGTTCAAGAATATTTAAAACTCCAAACGCAGAAGATAGTGAAGAACGCGCCTCTAAAAGTCTTTCTAGTTCTCAATAATCTTTGTCGATGCATGCATGCATCGCGGCCATCTACGATGTATCAAAAGAACGCGCCTCGACTACTTGCGCCAGTTATCTCCATTTAAATATTCTTCTGTTATAGAAAACCTCTGGAAATATCAGCAAACCTGACATGGATGCCACAATTACTAGAACCCATTCGAGCGGATCGGTCATAAATACGGTTCCAAACAGTCCGAATAATGGTACGAGTATTGTCAAGATGGCTGATACTATAACGGCGATCAGCAAATACTTATTCGAAAGAAAGCCGACCTTGAATGCATTTAGTTTTTCAGATCTGCAATTCCACACAACAAACAACTCCTGTAACGTCGCCCTCGTAAAAGCCATCGTTCTAGCCTGCGCCAGCTTCAGAGGAGTCAAAGGTCCAGGAAGAATATAATACTGCCAAAAGAATAAACCCCCCGTTAAGAGAAATTGGGCTGTGAACGTGGCGATGATCGAAGCTAGTCTGCCATGCAAAACCCCTTCCTTTGGATTTCGTGGAGGGCGATCCATCACGTCATCTGCTGGAGGGTCCATCGTCAACGCTATCGCTGGTCCTCCGTCAGTGACCAAGTTCAGCCAGAGAATCATACCAGCCGTCAGGGGGAGCTCCAAGCCCAGTAGCGCAAAGGTTCCAATTATTGCTAATTCGTCAAAGTTGGATCTTATCAAGAAGAAAGAGAATTTTCTGATGTTATCATAGACAGCCCGCCCACCTTCTACGGCTTTGACAATGGTGGCAAAGTTGTCATCTGCTAACACCATGTCCGCTGCCTCTTTGGTTACATCTGTGCCTGTTATTCCCATGGCAACGCCTATATCTGCTTGTTTGAGCGCGGGAGCATCGTTCACGCCATCTCCGGTCATGGCGACAATTTCTCCCTTCTTCTTCAAGGCCTTCACAATTCGAAGCTTGTGCTCAGGGGAGACTCTTGCATAGACCCTGATGTCTTCAACGATTTTCTCAAATCTTTCGTCGCTCATTGCATCCAGTTCGGTTCCTGTTAACGCAGTGCTGTCAGGGTTGTTCTCTATAATTCCAATTTCTTTAGCCACCGCCATGGCCGTGAGTTTGTGGTCGCCAGTTATCATGATTGTCTTTATACCCGCTTTTTGGCACATTTCGTTTGCTTCTCTTGCTTCTTCCCTTGGGGGGTCGATCATCCCTGCTAAACCAATCAGAGTTAGGTTGGTTTCCAACTGTTTGTTGATGTCTGCTTCTTTGCTGAGTTCACGGAAGTTCCCAGGTTCTATATCAGCTACTTCTTTAAAGGCTACTCCGAGTACACGTAATGCATCATTGGCCATTTGCTCATTTGTTTCTAATATTCTCTTTTTCTCTTTCTCTGTTAGTTTCTGTTCTTCTCCATTCTTGGAGATTTTAGTACAGCGCGCCAGAACAACTTCTGGTGCCCCTTTCATGAAAGCCAATAGTTTCTGCGTGTGACCATCAGAGTTTCTATGAACTGTTGTCATCCGTTTTCTTTCTGAAGTGAATGGGATTTCGTGAACTCGAGGGTTCTTTTCTTCCAATTCCGCTTTAGTCATTTCTGCTTTCGCTGCTGCAACAATTAAGGCGCCTTCAGTTGTATCACCGATTACACTCTTCCCATCATAGGACGCGTTTGTGCAAAGTGCGCTGGCACTCAGAAGTAAATTCAGTGTGGGAGCCTTCCTTGGATTCAAAGGTTTACCGTCTAAGAGGAATTGCCCCTTTGCTTCATAACCCGCACCAGTTATTTCGAACAGCTTGTCGTTCGTGAAAATCCTGCGGACCGTCATCTCTCCTTTGGTGAGCGTACCCGTTTTGTCTGAACAAATAACCGTAGTAGCGCCTAAGGTTTCTGCCGAAGCAAGTTTTCTAATTATTGCATTGCGTTTCGCTAGTTCGCGGGCGCCTAGCGCCAGTGAGATTGTAACAACGGCTGGGAGACCTTCTGGAACAGCCGACACTGCAAGAGCGATTGCCGTAATGAAGTTGTCGAGCAGCTCGCCAGCCCGAGCAGGATCCAACACCTCTAGGATGAAAATAGCAGTACATGCAAGCACAATTATTATCCCCAGCCTTTTTGCAAAACTCTCCAGTTTGAGCTTCAGAGGTGTTTCCTCTGCTTCAACAGTTTGCACCAGCTCCGCGATTTTTCCAAACTCAGTGTCCATGCCTGTTGCTGTTACTACCGCCTTACCCCGACCGTATGTCACGTGAGTTGCAGTGAAGATCATGTTTTTTCTATCTGCTACAGGCGCGTCTTCAGCGACTGCTCCAATTCTTTTTTCTACTTGCGTAGACTCGCCTGTCAAGATGGCTTCGTTAGTTCTTAAATCCACCACTTCAACCAGAACACTGTCTGCGGGAACTCGGTCCCCCGACTCTAGAAGCACAATGTCCCCTGGCACAACCTCTTTGGCTGGAACCATCACTTCTTTTCCATTTCTCATTAAGCGGGCTCTTGGAGCAGTAAGTTTTCTCATGGCTTCCATTGCTTTTTCAGACCGATATTCTTGGACAAATCCAACGACTGCGTTGAGAATGACTATAGCAGCTATTGTTATGGTATCTACCTGTGGTTGTCCTTCGACGTACGCGGTGATGAAGGAGATAGCAGTTGCAATCAGCAACATTATTACAAAAATGTCTTTGAATTGGTTGAGAACAATCTGAAATGCGGAGACTCCCTTCTTCACTGTTAATTCATTAGGTCCATATTCTTCTAAGCGTCTTTGGGCTTCTGGCTCTGTTAAACCTAAGGAGTCCGTTTGCAGTTCATCAAGCACAGACTCAGTTTTCTTGGAATGCCACGTCTTAGCCATTACATTACGCGCCTATTGCAAGTTCTAGCTTTAACAATATTTTCTCCTTAAAGGGTTTTTCTGTCGGCAAGCACATCTATTAGACTGTTTCAGTGCTGCCATAACAGAGCACACGCGTGTATTCGAGAACTTTTTCCCGCGCGCGCACAAAGAAAGCCAGAAGTACTTTTAGCCAGCATAGACATGTAGATTTGCACAATCAATGGCTTCACCTAGAAAAGGAGCCCAAAATGGGCTTCTTCGCTGTAGTTTCGCAACTGATAGGTTGAATAATGCTTTTCGGGGAAAGTTTTGCGCGCTTTCTTCATGGAAAATTTTTTATGTATTATCATAACAAACCATAATCCATTGTATGGAGGAAATGTGATGCCTAAATGTCCAAACTGCGGCGCTGAAGGCAAGTTCAGAAAGCAATGGAAGATGGCAGGTCGCCCTGACAGCCACGGCAAGAGAATGCAACTTGAAATCGGGCTTTATGACTGCCCGAAGTGCGACAAAGCTTTCCGCGTTGTCCTAGGTAAAAAAAAGATCTAGAAACTTCAATTCCAATGTGACTGCCTCATCTATCTCCCCTTTTTGTGCGGCCTAGAACTCAAGTTTTAAATATTCGGCGGCAGACAAAACAGCAAAACTACCACAATTAGAAGGCCTCTGAAGTGTCTAAGATTAAAGCTGCAATGAAGAATGAGTATGTGAAGTCTTTGGTTATTTTAGTGATAATTCTCTTCAGTATTGTTGGTTTTTGGTTTGGCATAAGAGCCTACCTCAGAACTGACTCTCCATTGCTTGCTGTCGCCTCGGGAAGCATGATTCCCACACTCAATGTTGGCGATTTAATAATTGTTCAAGGCGGGTTCACCATAAGCGACGTTAATGCAGCATACGGAACCGGAGACGTAATTGTTTTCCACAAACCACGTGATCCAGATGAGCTCATCGTTCACCGCGCCGTAGAAAATCACTCTTCGTACTTGAAAACAAAAGGCGACAACAACAATGGATTAGACCCTTGGGAAATCACAGATGCTGATCTTGTAGGCAAAGTAGTTTTTAACATTCCCTATATAGGCCACATCCCATTATTCGTTCGCACGTCAACTGGAATGCTAATCATTATAGTTTTAATTGTGATTTTAGTTCTTCTAGAATTTATAATACCATTAGCTCGCGAAAGGATAAAACCAGACCAGCCTGTAGAAAATCCTGACTCTTCCAATGGAAATTTGCTGCAAGACTACCCGTTCTTTTCTATGGGCGCGCATCTTGGCGTACCATATATGTTATAATATAGCAAAAATCTTAAATCCAATACTCAAATGTCTTCTGGACAAGTAGACTATTGTCGTATGTGGTGGCAAAGGCAAATATGATTAACAATCCAGCTGCATTCTACTCCAAAGCCGCTCTCAGCATCAAACGTTCAGAGATTCGAGAACTTCTCAAATTCACTAGGCAGCCAAGCATAATCTCTTTCGCTGGTGGCTACCCTGACCCAAAAACGTTCCCAATCAAGGACCTTGAAGACATTTCATGCCAGATCTTGAGGGAGAAGGGGGCTATCGCTCTACAGTACGGACCAACCGAAGGCGAAGAATCCCTGAGAGAGGAAATTGCTAAATGGATGTATCGTGAGAAATCATCCATCAGACCGGATAATATACTTATCACCGCTGGTTCCCAACAAGGCTTAGACATTATTTCGAAAACATTTCTAGATCCTAACGATATCGTGATACTAGAGTTACCTAGCTACATCGGTGGTTTGCAGGCTTTTAACGCCTACCGAGCTAAAATGGTGGGAGTGCCCCACGATGATGAAGGCATGAGAATCGACTTTCTAGAGAGAATCCTGGCGGAGCTCGAGAAAGAGATCCAGAAACCCAAATTCATCTACGTCGTTCCGGACTTCCAAAATCCTTCAGGGATCACAATGTCCTTGGAGAGGCGTCAAAGACTTCTGGAAGTGGCCTATCGATATGAAGTTCCAATTCTTGAGGATAGCCCTTACCGAGATTTACGCTATACTGGAGACTCTGTTCCAGCAATCTACAGCTTAGATACCCAGAACCATGTCATCGCATTAGGCACTTTCTCAAAGCTACTATGTCCTGGACTCAGAATTGCTTGGACAATGGCTCCGACTGAATGGATGGAACGACTGGTAGCAGCAAAACAAGGCATGGATTTATGCTCTCCCACATATACGCAACTGATAGTTGCGGAATATCTAAAGAGAGGTTTATTGCCAAAGCAGATTGAAAAAATTCGACACATTTATGGCGAGAAGCTGAAGGTGATGTTGGAAGCCTTGGAAAAATACATGCCGCAAGGTGTAAGCTGGTCCCACCCTAAGGGTGGCTTGTTCTTGTGGATAGAGCTGCCGAAACAGGTGAATACCACTCACCTATTTCCAAAAGCTATTGAAAACAAAGTGGCTTACGTCATAGGCTCGGCTTTTCACTGCGATGGAAAAGGAACCAANNGCGCTTGGCGAAAATGCTCAAAGAGCACATATAGCCGTCAACGCTGCGCGCAAATCTCGGCGATTTGTTGATTTCTACCTTGCCCTTGACCTGACTCGCGGCTCCAACAGTGTCCAAAGCCACTCGACGAATTCTCTCAAATTCTTGGTCTGAATAAAGACGTCACCTGGGCCTCTGATTTCAGTTACCAGTCCTTCGCCACCTAGCAGCGTTGATTTCAATCCTCCGAATTTTTTAACCTTGTAATCGCAAGTATCACTGAATGCCACTAGATGGAAGTTGTCAACTACTAGTGTTTGGTTGGATTCTAATCGATGTTTGTCTATAGCTCCAAAGGTGTTTATGAAAAGCGTCCCATCGCCTGAAACTTTAATCATGAATAGTCCTTGTCCAAAGAGTCCTTTTGTGAAGCCTTGCCATTTGATGTCCAAATCTACGCTTTGAGTAGAGGCAACGTAGGATGAGCTTTGTATTATGTAGCCCTTTTTTTGGTTTACCTCTAAGGTTTCAATGTCGCCTACTGGTGCTGAGACAAAGGCGACCTCACCAAGGTTTTGTTGGGCGGTATAATCATTCACCCAGAAGGATTGACGTCCCATCAATTTTAATCCAATACTCCCCAAAATGCTCTTCTCACGTCTTCTCGTTTCAACATCAATATTAGGGGTCATATAAGTCAAGGCGCCGGATTCTGCGGTGATGCATTCATTTGGCTCTAACTTGACAACCAACATCGAATATGATGGCTTATACTTAATTTCATATTTCAAGTTTCTATTCCAACCCCAAAGAAATTCTCTTGACCGACATGTACATTCAGCTGAGCAATTTTCTCCATACATCACTATTTAAGCTTACCTCCCCAGTCAAAGCCGAATCTGCAAAAGTTAGATGCCGCTCCACCACACGCAGCGCATGCAACGCTTGCATGCCGCACGCCCCAAAGGGCTGAGGAAATTTAGGTGAAACTTCCGAGTATTCGGCCTCGTATGGACCTCTAAAGGCTTTATATATACGTGTACAAGATGTATAGCATTAAATAGGTGTTATGAATGCCAAAGGCTAAGGCTACTATTAACATTGAAAACGTAGTCGCCTCAGCGACATTGCGGCAACGCGTTGATTTAAATGCGGTTGTAAAAGGGTATCCAGGTGTAGAATATCGACCAGAACAATTTCCAGGCCTAGTCTTTCGCCTAAAACGACCAAAAACAGCCACTCTAATCTTCAACTCTGGAAAAATGGTCTGTACCGGCGCCAAATCCGAAAAAGAAGCTCGAAGAGCTGTTAAACGGGTTATTAAGGAACTAAAGAAAAGCGGCATAATCATCATCAGCAAACCAGAACTAAAAATCCAAAACATCGTAGCGTCAGCAAGCCTTGGAGGCACCATCGATCTAGAGAAGGCAGCCTACACGTTAGAAAAAACCATGTACGAGCCCGAGCAGTTTCCCGGGCTAATCTACCGAATGGCTGAACCCAAAGTCGTTATCCTACTTTTTGCCAGCGGAAAGCTTGTATGCACTGGCGCTAAACGAGAGCAAGATGTATACGAAGCTGTCAGCAAGCTCCATCAAGAACTAGAGGTTAAAGAACTAATTTTTTATGACTAATTAGTCGAATGCGGGCGCAAAAATGGAAGCTCCCGCTGCTTCAAGAATCAAGTGACACACCATGAAATTATGAGAGATTTAGGGATTAGTTATCCTTCTCTTGCTCGGACTCTACTTCTTCGTCACGCTTTGAAGCATGCTGCTTGGTCATAGGTTACGACTTGATGAAATTGTGTAAAGTTACCACCACCCAAAAGGATAGGGAATTGCCATAAATTCCACTTTTTCTTAACTCCTGAAGGCATGTAAAATGAAAAGAAACCACATAAATTCATATATGCTAAACACGGACAGAATATCTGTGTCGTCTCTGGGAGACAGGGTCTACCTGAGGACTCGCATCGGTCAGCTTTCGGGACGCCTTACAGACTATCCTTCAGGCATTCCATGCTAAACGCCGTCAGGTCAAGCACGCTGTCTATTCCCGACGACCTTCTTTTTGCAATGAAGGCGTCAATAAAGGGAGCAGTTGGTGGATATGAAAAGTATCGTCTAAAAAATCTTGTCAATTATTACTAATCTTTCAGATTGTCTCATATCACACGCAATTCTTTTTAGCTTTTTGCTAATGAATTCCTGTTTGGGAAAATTGTGAGGAAGCGAATTTTTACGGTTGCGACTCTCACGGCCTTCAGTATTTTGCTTCTCGCTACGGCAGCCCGCGCGCATTCCCCAAGCCATAAGAACTGAAAGAAATAGGAGATAGGCTCATGGCAATTAGCTGGGTTTGAAAAGGATGAGTTTTGAAATAGTTAGATATGATGAGGTCCAGTAAAAAGCTGTAACTGCTTTGTGGGAAAAATGTGGTTTAATTGCCCCCCAAAATGATCATATTGAGGATATTCAGAAAAAACTCGGTTTTCAACCTGAGCTATTTTTCATCGCATTGTTGGATAGGCAGGTCATAGGTTCTGTATGGTCGGCTATGAAGGCCACAGAGGTTGGCTGAACTATCTGGCTGTTCTTCCTTCGTATCAAAGATGGGGTTTATGGTGGAAAATTGGTGACTAAAGTGATCGTTGAATTAAGAAAAATGGGGTGTCTAAAACTGAATATTCAAGTTAGGAGGAGCAATGCCTTAGTTATTGAATTCTACAAGCATCTTGGGTTTGTAGAAGAAGAAAGAATCAGCTTAGGAATGAGGTAAAGAAAACGAATTATCGAAAAGTAACTTGCGTTCACGATAGCAAAATATTGGTAATTATAGGCCCATGGACATAACAATAGGTGTATACCATTGCGCGCGTGTTGCGTTCGCGCTAGAAATGGCAAGGCCAATACACCTGTCGCACGGGATGTGCACACAAGGGTTAATAAGGAAGACTGAGTTACAGAGGATAAGCAGCTAGGCGCTTCCTGAAAAGGGTATAACGACAAAGTTGGTTTTACTTTTTTCGCTCAAAGCAATTCTAGCTGATCGACGAAGTGATGTATTAGGATGTCGTATCATTATACTCAACAGAAGAAATGGCAAAGAAGCGGGCGACCTAGATTCTATGTGTTGCCGCCAGTTGAAGTTGACAAGGAATATGAAGCTGAAATCAAGGAAATGAGCAGAAGAGGTAGCGGTATCGCGAGAATAAAAGGATTCATTATATTTGTGCCAAACACGAAGCTAGGAGAACACGTCAGGTTTAAAATAGCTCGAGTTAGAAAGAGGTTTGCTATCGGCGAGTCTGTGTTGGACTGACAGCAGCTTCTAGAGTTAACTATCACGCTAATAGAGGTGATTTTATTTGTCCCAACGAAAGATGTTTGAGATTAAATGCACTGATTGTGGCAAGACTACAACAGTGCCATTCAAGCCTATAATTGGTAAGCCAGCTTATTGTCGTACATGTTTCTCAAAACACAGATCAAAATATCAAAAAGATGCCAGAACGAACTTCAAATATGCACGGCCAAAAGCTTGGGTAAGACGTTGAGGTAATTGGCAAGAAGAAGAACATGTGCGGATGCTATGCTTAAAAATTTCGAACGCAAGAGCGCATAACAAATTATTATTAAACGTGTGCGGCTGATTGCTCGCTGAGCTGATTTTTACGAGTAATTAGTCAAAACCGTGACACACGAGTGCAGGTTTCACAATACATAAAATATCACATAGGCTAATAGGTATATGCGCATGCGCATTTTCTTTCGCGACCGGCGAGCGGCAAGATCTTTACCGAGAATTCTTCTAATAAGGAGAAGAAATACTGGCCAACTTGCTATCATCAGAAGAGCCTTGAGTCGGGTAAATCCCGTTACAGCTATAGAGATGACCAGAGCTAAGGCGAGTATCTCGAAAAATCCGATGACAAGGGCTTCTTTTCGTTTAACTGTGAACTCCCTTCCTAGAATGGATATCAAGCCTAGCACTAGCGTAATTTGAGTTAGAACAGATCCAAGGGAATCACCGACATCTATGTCGCCATGTCCACTGGCGCGCGCGCATAGCCATCTCTGGCAAATCTGTACCCACAGAAACCAGTACTAAACCTATCATAAGAGAGGAAATCCCTAAAGCGCGTGCCAAGTGAATAGAGTGCTCAACAGCCTTATCACTTGAAAAGGTCAGAAGCATTACACCTGAAACAAGCACTGCGACAGCAAAGGTTATCCCTAGAACCATGCAGACACGTTTTCATATAAAGCGCAAAACACTATAATATATCACCGATGCATGCGTGATGAAGATGCCAAATAATAGAGTAGTGTTAGGTTCTGAACATCCACTGTGTGATTCAATCCAATTGATGATGCTAATCTGCTATTTTGTGGTTTGGGGGATAGACAGTTTCAGCTATTTTGTTTTTGGGGTCTCAACCGTATTGATTGGATTTATTTCCTTTCCTCTCCTTATGCTTCCTGCAATTCTTTCATGGAGTTTTGGGATATACCTATCATTGAAATCTCATGAAGCAATTTTTGGGGAAACGACCAGTCAGCCCAAGTTAGCTGACTCGGGTGTCTATTCTTGGGTTCGCCATCCTATGTATCTAGGAACATTGCTGTTTTGCTTAGGATTCTTGTTCATTGAATTCTCTCTCCTTTCTTCCGGAGTTTGGATTGCATTTTTCATCTTTTACGATAGGATGGCAGTTTACGAAGAAGAGGACCTAAGTCGGATGTTTGGCGAAGACTATTCTAACTACCGAAGACGAGTGCCAAGATGGGGTCTAGAATTGCAAAGGAGAAAACCCGAATAGTCCTGATAGAAATGCCCATATGCTCATCTAGGACACTCGCGAGGTGATCCTGTCGTGGTAGCAGTTATTTCGAAAGACTTCCCACGCATCGCAGCAGTGCACTGAGAAGTGCCGATATCTGGGATCTACAAGACTGGCTACTTTTTGATCACTTTTGATCGATTTTCATTGAATCTAAGAGTGCTTCTCAATGTTCCATCTTCTGACTTTTCCACCTTGAATCCCATTTTTTTCAAAAGTTTGATGGCTTTCTGATTTTCGGGATTCAGGATTCCATGTATTGATTCCATCCCTCGGTCTTCACATATCTCGATTGCATAGTCCAGCATTTTTGATCCTAAACCAAGTCCTTGCCACTGATCAGCAACTATGCAGGCTATTTTAGCGCTTTTTCCCCCAGAGTCAAAGGTGATTCTAATATCTCCAATTATGTTGCGTTGATTGTTTTCTCGTACCTCAGCGATGATCCCTATTTCTCGATCATAATCGACATGAAAGAATCGAAATCTAACTTCAAGGGGAGTGTCATCGACTATGTTGGCAAATCTGTTGTGTAGAGATTTTTTTGAAAGCCCCTTGAACATTTCCAGCCACAAAGGCTCGTCTTCCGGTTTCACAGGTCTGAGTAAGACTGAGCGACCATTGCGCAGGTTCCAAGTGGTTTCATATTTCTTGGGGTATGGACTAATGACCAAATGCTTGAAGGATTGAACTTCGTTGAAAACGCGATTTTGGTCAATCACAATTCGCGCGTCGAGGGCAAAGGCTTCTTTGTCATCAATTAGCAAAGGGTTAATGTCAACTTCCTTCAACTGAGGAAAGTCAACGAGCATCTGCGAGAATTTAACCATAGTTTCTTCCAGCAGTCGAAGGTTTGCTGGTGGCATATTTCTGTAGCCTTGAAGGATCCGGTAGACTTTTGTTTCTTCCATGATTCTTTTGGCCAGAGTTCTATTGAGAGGGGGAAGACCAAACGCGACATCTCTGAAGAGCTCTACACTGATGCCACCGACGCCAAATAAGATAATTGGGCCAAAAACGGGGTCGGCTTTAGCTCCAAGAATAACCTCGTAACCCTGTTTTTTAATCATCGGCGAGATTGTGACGCCTTCAATCTTGGCGACGGGATTATATTCTTTTGCTTTCTCCATTATTCTACAAAACGCTTCTCGGAGTTCACTTTCAGAGTTGATGTCGAGGACTACTCCACCAGCGTCAGTCTTGTGAACAATATGCGGCGACAGAATCTTTAGAACTACTGGATATCCAATTAGTCGAGCCTGAGTAACCGCCTCATCTGCAGTTACTGCAGTCATAGTTTTGACAATTGGAATACCATAATATTCCAGAAGTTTTTTGGCTTCTATTTCAGTTAAGATATCCCGGTTTTCTCTTGCAGCTTTTTTCATTATCACCATGAAAGGTCGTTTTGAGGGAATGCTGCCTAGAGATACTTCTTCAGGTGTTTCATAAAGTAATTCAAGATTGTGTTTGTATTGATACATGTACATGTAAGTTTTTATTGCTTGTTCAGGCGTAAAAAATGTGGGAATGTTGTTTTTTGTCAAGATCTGATTGGCTTCTTCTACCTCCTCGTAGCCCATGAAAGCAGTTAGAAGAGTCTTACGAAAATCTCTGGGACGTGATTGTAACTCAATAAGGCTTCTTGCAACCTCTGCAGGATTTGTTAAACCTTGAGGAGTAAATATTACCAAATACCCGTCAATATTTTCGTCTGCTAGACAGACCTCTAGAGCTGATTTGTATCTTTCTGCTTTTGCGTCTCCTAAGATGTCGATTGGATTTCCTTTGCTCCAAAATGCTGGTAATATTTGGTTCAGCTGGTTAATTGTTTTCTGACTCAGTTTTGCAAGCTTCCCTCCTCTTCCGATTAGCGCGTCTGTCGTCATTATTGCTGGTCCACCTGCGTTAGTTATGATGGCAAGTCTTGGGCCCCTGGGAAGGGGCTGCATGTCCAAAACTTCTGCTATATTGAAGAGGTCTGCGATTTCCTCGACTCTTACTATACCTGCACGCTTGAAAGCTGCATCGTATACCACATCCTCCCCTGTCAATGAACCTGTGTGTGAAGCAGCAGCTTTTGCGCTTTCAACGTATTTCCCGGATTTGGCGACAATTATTGGTTTGGCTTTCGCGAACTGCCTCGCAGCGCTCATAAATTCTCTTGCGTCATGGATCCCTTCAATGTACATAAGAATGCTCTTGGTTTCTGGATCATTGCCAAAGTAGTCTATGAGGTCACCGAAGTCCACGTCAATCGTTGAGCCAAGTGAAACAAAATTGCTGAAGCCAATATTCTCATGGATAGCGAGGTCAAGAATGGCAGTGCCTAGGGCGCCGCTTTGAGAGATAAAAGCGATATTGCCAAGCTTCGCCTTTTTCATCGCGAAGGTTGCATTAAGATTTATGCTTGGCCTCATCAAGCCAAGACAGTTTGGCCCTATGATTCGAAATTTAAATTTCTTCTTGGCTTCGACGATTCTTTTTTCTAGAGCTTTGCCTTCCGCTCCAGTTTCGCTGAAGCCTGCAGAAACAATGATTATTCCTTTGATGCCTATCTTCCCGCATTGTTCTAGAATACTAGGCACGGTTCTGGCAGGTGTGGCAACTATTGCAAGGTCTACTCCTTCTGGTAATTGCTCAACGGTTTGGTAGGCTTTGTGATTTAGGATTTTAGATTTGTGGATGTTGACTGGGAAGACTAGGCCTTGATAGTCCGAATCAGCGAGATTTCGCATCAGCGCGTAACCTACAGATCCTGTCTCGTCGCTTGCCCCAATTATTGCAATGCTCCGTGGTTTGAAGAACGCATCGAGATCTCGTGTGACCAACTTGTATCCCTCCGATTTCTAGGATAGAATGTTATTTGCCGATTAAAACGTTGCTGCAAGCCTATAAAATTGATGATTTGGAATAGAGCGTTGAATAAAGCTGTGATGTGACCTAGAAACCGCGAATGCATCCACAAGGGCATCCATCTCTCTTGGATATGAGAACCATTGTGATGAAGTATGTTTCTTGGTCAAGGATCTCAATAGGTTCCTGCTACCAGCATGCTTGCCATTGGAAATACGTTCAACGAGAAATTGGGCACAGGATGCACTTCTTGTGGATCGCCTCTCTTCTCTTTATGTGTGCGTAAAGTTTTATAACCTATCGAGAGTATTCTGGCTGATGATTGAATTGGGTATGGGAAAAAGCTCCAAGAAGAAACCAATGTCCAAGAAAGAAAGACAAGCGAGAAGAAAAAAGCGCAAAGAAAAACGCTTGAAATAGCGAAATGCAAGCAGTGGAAATAAGAATACTCGTATTTACACCTGAGAGCGCTCCTGTGAAGCGTTGAAGCGGACATCGCGCGCAAAACAGTTAGATGGACTTCACTCTTGCTACATGCCCAACGTATGGGCACGCATGCTAAGAGTTTAGTTTTCCTTTCTTTGTTTTAGAATTGTTTTCAATTCCATATCTGTTATGGCGCCGATGCTGTGTAGAGCGTTTGCAGCTTCACCTGCCTTCAATAAATAATGTAACTTGATCGACTTCTTTGCCAGCTTTCCTTCTCCCCCTTCTTCTCTATAGATTAGAACTACTGCATCATTGATAACTCCACCTTCTGCTCTTATTGCTGAAGCCGCCTTAAGAAGTGATGTGCCCCCAGTTACTAAATCATCGAGGAGGAGAACTTTGTCTCCTGCTACCAGTATGCCCTCTACTTTCCGTTCTCTTCCATGTGTCCTTTCGCTGGGGCGTGGGTAGAGGAAAGGTTTGTTGAGTTGATAGGCAACTACTGAAGCAAAGGGCATACCTGCTGTCGGAATGCCTGCGATTCTCTTGAAATCCTCTGTTCCGATCCTGTCTTTTATTAACTGAATGTAAAGATCACAGATTCTGCGGAAGGCATCTGGGAAACTCGGTACTACTCGGAGGTCAATATAGTAGGGGCTAATCTTGCCGCTTGTAAGCTTGAAAGTTCCGAATTTTAGGGCTCCGATTTTATAAAGTATTTTGCAAAGCTGCTCTTTCACTACCTCTCGATTTGGTGTCATTTTCTCTTCTGCTCCTTTCCAACGATGTAAGCATTTCCCTTTTTTGCCACCAAGCACTTCACTTTTGGGGCTTCTTTGGCTAACGTTTTGCAGAATTCAATCAAGTCTTCTTTTGAGGCTGTATGATAGGGTACAGCGACCTTTGGTTGGACAAGTTTCACGATTTCTGTCCCTGTCTGGGGCGAGGTACTTGGGGCTATGCCGACTGTGCAAAAGACTATGTCTGGTTTGTGTGTGGCGCCTATGTCTTTCATTTCTGGGAATGGTAGACTATCTGCGGTATGAAAGATTTTAACTTGGTCCTCACTGGTTATCAGAAAAGTGATTGGAGTGTTCGCAGCTGGATGATTGCATATTTCTGCCCTCACGGATGTGCCATCTATTCTAATTTCTGTTCCTGGGGGCATTTCTTGTAGCTTTTCTGTTGGTATGGAGGGGCTAAGTTTTCTTATTGATGTAGGGTCAGCGAGTATTTGGCATTGAGTTCGTTCTTGCATGTTTCTTAAGAGAGGTCCGTCCAAGTGATCGTAATGTTCATGAGTAATGAGGATGGCATCTATGGTTGGAAATTTCTTTGCGTATACATCAACAGGATCTATGACTAATGTTTTGGTTGGTGTTTTGATGGTGACGCCTGCGTAGCTATTAAACCATTTGAAGGCTATTTCATTCTTTTTCGGATCCGTTTTTTCCATGGACACCCAAGCAATCCCTCAATAATTGTTAAGGTGTTTTGTTTAAAAGAACTTATGTTGCTGCTGTAGAGTTTGATGATGGTGCTGTATCTTCAGCAAACGCCTGAAACCATCTCGTATGTTTTGCAGACAGCAATTTCCTCTTCTGGTGGGAAAGTCCTCTCCTTAACCTCGATTGTGTTTTGTGAACATTCGCCATCGACACAATGTTTGCAGTCTCCACGTTCACAGATTACTTTGGTCATGTTTACTTCACCCGAATTCCGCCTATCATTAGGCTTGGTGGCTATTTAGCTATATCTCTGTGGAACAACGGTTTTTCGATACGCTTAAAAGCGACACGCCCAACTCATCCTTCAACTGGAGCGCTTTCTTAATGGTTGAAGTTTGGCTTCCCTATGACAAAACAGAAGTATGTGCACGGATCCCTACGCGTAATTTCTTGGGAAGCATTAACCCTAAAGAAAAGCGGGGCGTCAGCAATGCGAACATGGAAATTTTGAAGGCCTTAAATCAACCCATCGGTTCCAAGCCTTTGAACGAAATCCTAGGACCCGGGAGTTCGGTAGCCATAGTTTGCGACGATGTCACTCGCCCTGCACCAAACCGCATAATGGTTCCTCCTCTTATTGAAAAATTGAATCAGCTGGGAGTGAAGGACGAAAATATTAAGATAATTTTTGGATGTGGTACCCACAGAGCAGTTGAATCAGACGAGGCTAAACGAATTTTAGGTGAAGACATTTTTAATCGCATAGAAACTTCAAGCCATGACTGCAACGCTAAAGATAACGTGTACATAGGAACGACCAAGAAGCATGGAACAAAGGTTTCTGTGAATAAAACCTTTGCGGAAGCAGACATCCGAATTCTAACAGGCGACATTGAAATGCATTATTACGCTGGCTTCGGTGGCGGCAGAAAGAGTGTGTTACCCGCTATAAGCAGCGCTGAGGCAATTCAGCACAATCATTCTCTGACGCTTCACCCTAATGCGCGAACCAGTATTTTGAAAGGAAATCCAGTTCATGAGGACATGGTTGAAGCCGCCAGACTTGCAGGTGTAGATTTCATTTTGAATGTTGTCACGAACTCTGCGGGCGAAATTGTGCAAGTTTTTGCAGGAGATATGGAACAATCCTTTTTCGAAGGCGTGAAATTAGTGGAGGAAATGTACAAAGTGCCTATTGACCGCCGTGGAGACATTGTGGTCGTCAGTCCCGGAGGGCATCCTGCGGACATCAATCTTTACCAAGCATACAAAGCAGTGGACAATGCTTTGAACTGCGTCAAACGTAGAGGAGTAATTGTTTTGGTCGCTGAGTGCCCAGAAGGTTATGGAAATGAGAAATTTTACGAATGGATGGCAAACCTCAAGGATTTGAAGTCTGTGGAAAAGCAAATAAGGAGACACTTCGACTTGGGCGGTTTCAAGGCTTATCGTTTATTGAAAGCTTTGGAGAGGGTAGAAATAGTTATAGTCTCTACAATGCCTGATTTCTATGCAGTTAATGTGTTTAAGCTTAGAACAGCCAGAGCTTTGAATGATGCCTTAGACGAGGCCTTTAATATTGCAGGCAGAAAAGCCAAAGTTTGGACAATACCACATGGTCACTCAACCCTTCCATTGATGGAAACCTAGGTGCATCCTTTAAGAGCATTGACTGAAGAGTCGGTTCTTGTCGCGCGAAATTTAAATTGCTGATTGGTAGGCACGATGCGCGCGCGCGCAACATGTGATTAAAAGGCTTGCGAGAAATCCTTTGGTCTTGTCAATACTGGTTGGCTTGTTTCTGTCCATTACAGGGATTGGCGTTCCTCATCCTATTTCGTTGGCTTTGCATATGTTGGGAAGAACTACTTCTATTGTAGCATGCATAAACATAGCTGATGCTCTCAAACTAGGTTTGCTCCGAGTAGTGTTTTTGCCCGTGGTGGCTCTATTAACTATAAAAATCCTTGGGCTTTCGGGTGTGGAGGGGATGGTCGTAGTTCTCATGCATAGCATGCCCGCTGCAATCTCTATGATAGTTTTGAGTGAACGCTACGATTTTTACAAGGAAACAGTCGCTTCCTTGATACTAATATCCTCGATTACAGCAGCTCTATATCTGAATTTGTGGCTCATATTGCTTGGCGCCTTTTAGAAGTTTTGCACATTTGATAGGTTCAATTGACCCTTAGTTTCTGAATTCCCGAGTGGTCCATAGCCCAAACAACAATTGATTTGTTTAACTCCTCTCTTCCATATTTGACTGTCGCCTTCCCTTCCCTTTTGTCTGAGTACCGCAGAGTCAAAGCTGCTGCTTTTTCAATGGCTTGACCTGTTTTGCGTCCTTGCAGCAGGGTTATGGGGCTGCCGCAGTCTGGGACTTCAAAGATGTAATCATATTTTCCCCGCGTTCTCTCCAATTGTTTATTCTCAGATTTGTTTCGTCCCACAACAATTTTGCTCTTTCCAAACCTAAAATGTCGTCCTACCTTTAACAAGTTTACATCTTTGATTTTCACGTTCTTCTTATGGTCAAACAGATCTCTGAGTTTCGCAGCATACTCCTTGTGCGTTAGCAAGCAGCCGCCAGCTGGGCATGGATAGCTTTTAATACCAAAATTGTCTGCAAGCTCAATCTGTCTGCTTCGCGATCGACCTTTCAGATCCAATAGTTTCTGTCTGTCGACCCAACCTTTCACTTCAGCTTCAGTCTCTGGCAATAACTTCGCAGACAACGGTCTCAAAATTTTTCGCTTTAAACCCACCGCGTCCTCAATGATGTTCAAGGCTTTCCGGTGTTGAGACATTGGTCGTTCATTAAGAACTTCTCCTGTGAAGAGAAATGATGCTCCAATCCTTTCCGCAAATGCTTTGGCTTTTGTGAGCATGAATATCCTGCAGTCTACGCAGGGATTCATATTCTTTCCATATCCGTGCTTAGGATTTCTCAACATCTTAATGTAATCTTCGCCCACAGTTATTATCTTGAGTGGAGTCTCAAGCTGCTTAGCTATTTCAGCAGCACCACATCCGCCTTTCTTGCAGAGACAAAAGGGTGAAGTGAAGTTGAGGGCGACAACGTCGATGCCCTGATCTTTGATTATTCTCATTGCGAGCGTGCTGTCCAAGCCCCCTGACAGCAAGGCTACAGCCTTCATCTAGACAACCTCCTGAGTTTCTTTTTGTTCTATTCAACTCCCTCTCATATATACGTGTGTTCTCTTTTCCAAAACATTTAACTTCGTTTTCTGTTGCCTAAACACTAGCGGTGATCATGAGCCTTGCAGGCCACATTCACGCTACGACAGTTTCAACCTGACGACTTAGACCGCATTATTCACATAAATCGAGTCTGTTTACCGGAAAACTATTCGCCCAATTTTTTTATAGACCTACATGAACGCTACTCAGCCACCTTTCTCGTGGCAGAGTTAGGTGGAGATGTTGTCGGCTATATAATGTGCAGGATGGAAAGGGGATTTTCGAATTTCGGGTTGTTTGGTGTTTCTAAGAAAGGACATGTGGTTTCTATTGCTGTGCTGCCAGAGTATCAGCGTAAAGGAATGGGGGTTGCACTTATGGAAGAGGCGATGAAAAACATGCGTTTGTATCGGGCGAAAGAATGCTATTTGGAGGTCAGAGTCAGCAACGTTGCTGCGGTGGAGATGTATAAAAAACTAGGATTTGAAAAAGTTCGCACGTCGAAGGGTTATTATGCTGATGGCGAAAGCGCTCTTGTCATGGCTAAGAAAATAGAGAAATGAAGAGGAGATGCAAGAAATATTTTCCTTCGAAACGTTCCATAACTGGAGCGCAGTCTCAGCGAAACTGCCAAATGTTTCAACAAAATCTTGACCACCGACATTCTATGGAGAAGAAGGCATGAAATCAAAGGGCTCAGCAACACAATACGTGATGGTGGAATTGAAAGCGAAGGTTGATGACCTAGCTCCAATTCGAAACAAGCTGACTCAATATGGCGCTAATCACATTGGCATTTATCATCAATATGACATTTACTATCAGGTTCCAAAGGGTAGATTGAAACTGAGGATAACAGAGAACGAATCTACAGGAGAGCTGATTTATTACGAAAGAGAAGATGTTGCCAGAGCGAAAACGAGCTTTGATTACATTTTAAAAATCCCTCATCCTCATGCTGTGAAGGAGATCTTTGAAAAAATCATGAAGACGAAGACTGTGGTGGAGAAAATCAGGGAGATCTACCAATATGAAAATGTTCAAGTTCACTTAGATAAGGTGAAAAGCTTGGGCTCTTTCGTCGAATTTGAGTGCATAACCTCTCAGAATTTGAGGCAACAGAAAAAAGACCACTCAAGGCTGGAAAAACTTGGAGAAAAACTCGATGTCCGCTGCAACCGTCTGGAAAGCCTATCCTATAGTGACCTAATCTCAGAATAAGGAAGAACATTTCTGTTCACAGCTCGAGGAGGCTACGAGTACGGACATGGTTGATAGCGTGTGCGCACCGCTTGGGCGGAATTGAAGATGGCAATATCCTTTTAAATCTGAACTCATGACCTTCGAACATGTCTTTACTATTTACACCTTTTAAAATTGGCTCATTAGAGCTCAAGAACCGTTTCATTAGGTCTGCCACGACTTCATATTGGTCTGACAAACGTGGAATTATCCGTCCTGAAATCTTTGAACTTTACAGCAGGCTTGCTAAGGGGGGTGTCGGATTAATCATTAAGGGCCATCTTTTCGTTAAAGAATCAGGAAAAGCCCATGTTGGAATGGCCGGCCTTAGTAATGATTATCATATTCCCGAGCTGAGGAAACTCACAGATGAAATTCACAAGAATGAAGGAAAAATCGCAGCCCAACTCAACCATGGTGGCATGTTGAGCCTCGGTGATAGGGCAGGTCCTTCCGAGTATCTTGTGGGTGCGCATAAAACGCGTGCCCTCTCCTCCGAAGAGATCCACGAAATCGTAGAGTCCTTTGGCGAAGCAGCTGAACGTGCGATGACGGCTGGATTTGATTGTGTCCAAATTCACGGGGCACATGGGTATCTCATCTCCCAGTTTCTGTCCCGACTGACCAATCGACGCACAGATGAGTGGGGTGGAAACTTGAAGAATCGCATGCACCTCCTACTAGAGATCTACGACACAATCAGAAGGCGCGTATGCAAGAAGTTCCCAATTATGCTTAAGATAAACTGCGACGATTTCTCACCCAATGGCTTCACTATTGACGACAGCGTGAGAGTCGCTGAAACGATATGCAGACGTGGGCTTCAAACAATCGAAGTCAGCGGCGGAGGAATAGGTGGACAGGAACCTTTGAGACAACGAGCACGTTCGCTGGATCAGAAGCTGAGTGAGGCTTCCTTTGCAGGCCATGCTATAAGAATAAGGAAAACAACAAAGCCAACATCTTTGGCGCTTGTTCATGGTATACGGAGCCTTGAGTGCATGGAAGCTCTTGTTAACAAGGATTTAGCAGACCTCATATCTATGAGCAGACCATTTATTAGAGAACCAGACTTTGTGAAAAAGTTGAAAGCTGGGCAAAAAGCGTCCACCTGCACCTCTTGCAATAAATGCATTTCACGAGATGTCTTTGGCAAGATGATGCTTCGGTGCAATTTAGACTGAGCGCGTGCGCAACTACGAGAAGGTAAGGATTGCACGAGCTCTACATCGAATCAACTTGAAATTGCAGTAATTTCTCATCCCTTTTGGTAAGCCAATTGAGCAGGTCCAGCATACTCTTCGCAAAACCCAGAATGCTGCCTAGCACAAATATAGCAAGGAAGAAGCGCAAATCGACCATCAAGTTAATCTGCTCGACTGTAAAGTTGATTACTCCCGCGTTCATGATGTAAGCGAAGTACGCCACAATAATTAAGGAGTTTGCAATAGAAACAACATGTTGAAGAATAGTCCCTCGTAACAGCTCGATAACGAAGACGAAGGCAATAAAAAAACCCGCAAACATCGTGAAGATTGGTCCACGCACACCTTCAAAAGGAATTGTGAACGTCGAGAAGGTCATGAAGAGAATGCATACGATGGCTGTCTTGGCAATTGCCACAAAGAACCGCTTCATCAAGACTCGCGCCGTGAATCGGTTCTCTCCATGCTCCATGACTTCACCCATAATTTCTCACCACTGGACCATAGTTGAACATCTCTGATTCGATGAAAATCCGAATTTGCCCATTGCTGGTCACCATGGCTGGGCTTACTACTGCTTCTACTTCTCCTTCATAATTGGCGTTTGATGGAACATCCATAAAAGTCGTGCCACTTCCAAGCAATTGCTGTCTATTATTCAATATTTCTACTCTGATGACACCGGTTAGGCTGAAGTAAGGTGAATGGTTCTGGAAGCTTATGGGCACATTTGTTCTAATGTGCGTACCGTTGTATGCTTGATATTCAGGCACACCTGAGGTGAAATTGAAGAGTGGTGCACCCCAAGGCAACGTCCTATTTGTTTCGAATTCAAAGGGAACTAGGCTGGCGTAGTTTAGAGAAAAGGAACCATAGAGTACAAACTCTGAATCGTAAAAGGCGTATTCAGCCCGCGTCATTATTTCTTGAACATTGAAGCTGATATTGTGAGATATGGTTACGTTGTTCTGCGGGGGAATTCGCGCAAGGAAAACAGTATTTTTAGAGATAGGCCTATTTTCACGGTCTGTGATGGCTGCTGTAATGTTCAGGTCTGCGATGCTATAATAACCGTTGTTATCAAAGGTGATTGGCACTGTTACGTTGAAAACGCCCTCTACATACGCCATAGAGGGGTCGCCCATATTGACTCGGATTAGTGTTGCAGAGTAAACACACGTGACTGCGACTGCGAAGGTTATTATCCAAAAGAATCGAATGGACCAGGTTAGCGCCCGCAGCGGCACGTCCATTTAGGTCTATGCTTCCCTTTGATTTTCTGGTGGGATGAGTACTGCCTTTGGTTCTTCTTCCTTTAATTCCGAAGCAAGTTTGGGTGGGCGCTCTTCAGGGGACTGATTTTGAGGTTGCTGTTGGGTCGATTGCAGTTTTGGCGTTGGAGCTGAAGGTGGCGTTGGCGAGGGCTGCTTCATGGATGGCAATGATGTCTGTGGTTGAGTTTTCTTTACTGGTATGTGTGATGTGGCAGGAATGTGCTTGTGCTTTAACAATGGGATGCCTCTGACTGTCAGTAATGAGCCTATCCACCCCATGATGCCTAGATACATTAATCGTATGCACGCTTGAATGAGAGGGGCTAAAGCTTCACCGAAAACCATCGCCAAGTCTCCTGATGCAATTATGCTGAACGGCTCTTGAAGGAATAGATACGCGTTGATGAATGTAAATGCTAAGAGAGCGACGCCTATGAATAAAATGATGATTCCTGTGAATTGAGGTTTGTTGCTTATCGATATTGGCATTCATAGGGCTCCTAGTTATGCTGGGAATATGAAGACGACATTGTATTAAATCTTCTGTAGCAATAAACAATATTCATCTACAACCTCCAAACATCAGATTTCAGCTCACGATCCCAGAACAATAATTCTCCAGAAGGCACTTTAGTAGTCGCGTGAACATTTACTGCGAGCTCATGACTACGTTCAGCTCTGACTAGATACATGTCAAGCAACACTTAAAACCATATACAATGCATACTACACTTAAAATGAGCTCACAGAGGTGCCTCAATGCCTTTCAATAAAGGAGATTTCATCCAGGTCAACTACGTGGCAAAAGTAAAGGAAACCGGCGAAACATTTGATACCACTCTAGAAGAAGTAGCGAAAAAAGAACGATTATACAAAGAGGGCGAAGTCTACGAACCAAAGCTTATTGTAATTGGTGAAGGCTGGGTCTTGGAAGCGCTAGACGACAGCCTAAAATCCTTACAACTGAACAAACCTCGCACAATAGAGATCCCACCCGACAAAGCCTTTGGCTCTCGAGATCCCGAAAAGCTAAAAATGGTTCCAATGCGGCGTCTTCGAGACAAAGGTATAACCCCCCAACTTGGTTTGCGTGTTGAATACGAAAAGAGACTAGCTACAATACGAACCGTAGGTGCAGGCAGAGTCACGTTAGATTTCAACCCGCCCTTGGCAGGCAAAACTCTAGTCTATGAAATCACAGCTCAAAAAAAGCTTAGAACAAAAAGAGAGAGAATTGCCGCATTAATTCACAGGCGGATACCTTTAATCGATATTGTAAAATTTAAATTGGACATCGAGAGAATTTACACAACAATACGAATTCCAGAAGAAGCATTCTATATAGAGGGACTTCAAATAGCCAAGAGAGGCATAGCTACAGACATCCAGCGCTTCTTTCCAACAATCGTAGAGGTTACTTTCCTCGAAACATACGAGAACCCCGACTTAGCAACAAAGTCAAAAGAACGAGTGAGGAAAAAACACCAAACCAAGAAGTCCAACAAAAACAATTCAAAATAGGCGGTTCGTTTCAAATCACATCGGTTTTTCTCGCAAGTGCTTTAGCAGCTCGGTTAGTCAACCTCTTTTCGTTCAAAATGGTATATCTTTCAGGTCTGATGGTTCTTGCCTTCACCAACGCTTGTATAATATCTTGAGACTCGATACCAAGCTCATCACTCGTCGTGGGAGCACCAGCCTTTTCTAATTTCGATTTTATGCGCTGCCAATTCAAACCATGTAAATGCGCCATCATTATAGCGCCCACCCCTGACTGTTCACCATGCAAAGCTGGTTTTGACGCTATTAGGTCTAGAGCATGACTGAACAAGTGCTCCGAACCGCTGCTAGGTCTGCTACTTCCAGCAATACTCATGGCAACCCCGCAACTTATGAGTGCTTCAAGAAGAACTCGCAAACCTTCTTCACTTCCCGGCTTGATTGACTCAGCATTCTTGGCAACTAATTTTGCACTCATTAGCGCTAGGCTAGCAGCATATTCACCGTAATACTCATTCTTAGCTTGATGTGCAAGATACCAGTCACGAATAGCAGTGAATTTTGCAATGGCGTCTCCACACCCGCTAGCTGTATAACGATGAGATGCTTGAACAATCACCTTTGTATCCGCAATTATAGCCATCGGAGCTTGAGCCATAATAGAGTAAGGCTTCTTCGATCCTTTTATTGATGCTAGAGGGCTAGCAATGCCATCGTGAGACGCGGTGGTGGGTACGCTCATAAACGGAGTGCTTTGGCGTGCGGCACTGAGCTTGGCAACATCAATTTTTGTCCCACCTCCAACTCCAAGAACTATTTGCGGTTTTGTTTCATCGATCTTTCTTCTCACAACATCGATATCCTCCATTGTGGAAGAAGATACGAGGAAATAGTCGGCAGTAATGTTAGAATCACTAAGCAAATCGATGATTCTCCTCCCTGCAATTCTATAAGTTTCCCGACCAGTTACTACAAAAGCAGACTTTGAGAAACCGAGTCTTCGACAAATTGGGATGATAAGCTCTAAGGTTTCGTTTCCAACTACGACTTCTCGTGGTAGTTGCATTTGATGTAGCTTCGTGGTCAACAGAAGTCACTGCTTCGCGTTAGATTGCTTTGCTTGCCATTATTAATGTTCACGAAATCTTTTTAAACTAGTCGGTCATGTATAGATTGCGACAACTTCCTTTAGAAGACAGTCGTAGAGTGTTTTCAGTTTTAAAGGAGAACATAGAGATGAGTGAAACACCAAATCAACTAATCCTTAAGGGAACCACTACTGTAGGCGTTGTTTGCAGCGATGGCGTAATCCTATCCTCGGATACTCGGGTGACAATGGGCACCTTCATAGCGCACAAGAAAGGAAAGAAAATATACAAAATCGACAATCACATAGCGATGACCATTTCGGGAAGTGTTGCAGACGCCCAACGAGTTGTCGATATACTAACGGCGAATGCCCAACTATATAAGATTAATTTTGGCAGACCAATTCCGATAAAGGCGGCTTCGAGGCTAGTTGCAAACCTCCTTTTCTCCTCGCGGTATGCCCCTTTGATTGCTCAAATCCTAATAGGAGGAATAGACGATTTGGGCCCGCACGTGTTCTCGCTAGATCCACTTGGCAGCTTGACAGAAGAAAAGTGTGTGGCCACAGGTTCAGGTTCGCCAGTAGCTTACGGAGTCCTTGAAGACAAGTTTAAGGAGGGCGGTACCACAAACGAAATGCTTCCAATAGTGGTGCACGCTGTGGAGGCCGCCATGAAAAGAAACACTGCAAGCGGCGACAGCTTTGATGTGTCGATAATTAGCGCAGAAGGTTACCGCGAATTGAGCGAGGGCGCGAAGAGAGATATAACAAAGACTGCTTTTGACACGAGGAAAAAGGTGTGACAACGGCTGGCAAAAGCAAGTTAGATGTAAGTCAGACAGTTCTAAACCACATCCCCCAGGAAGCAGAAGTCACTCGGATAGAGTTTGAAGGCCCCGCGTTAGCTGTCTACACCAAGAGGCCTGAAATCCTCTTTGAACAAAGCTCTATCATCGCTGACATTGTAAATCTGATTCGCAAAAGAATAGTTGTGCGATCTGATCCTTCTGTTAGGCTAGCCGAAAAAGACACCGTAGTAGCTATCGAAAAAGCAGTTCCCAAAGAGGCTGAAATTACCAGCATACACTTTGATCCAAGTCTTGGCGAAGTCATTATAGACGCGAAGAAACCAGGTTTGGTCATAGGCAAGAATGGCACTGTCTTGCAAGAGATTGTGAAAGGGACAAGATGGAGACCAAGGATCTTAAGAAGCTCCCCTATCCCCTCAAAAATAATCACACATATGCGACATTACCTTCATTCGGAGAGCAAAGGACGGGAACGGATACTTCGAACAATCGGCGAACGAATATTTCGTCCAATGGTGCACGAGGTCGGTGATGTGCGAATCACCGCGCTTGGAGGATTCCGCGAGGTTGGTCGTTCTGCCATTCTTCTGCAAACACGAGAGAGCCAAGTGTTATTGGATTGTGGCATAAACCCAGGCTCAGCAGATCCTCTCGACGCTTTTCCACGACTAGACGTACCTCAATTCAATATTGAATCCCTTGACGCTGTAGTAATCAGCCATTCCCACCTAGATCACTGTGGCTTTCTGCCGTTTCTATTCAAATATGGGTACGACGGGCCCGTCTATTGCTCCGCCCCAACATCAAACCTCATGACATTGCTTCAATTGGACTATTTGGATGTTGCCAACAAACAAGGCTTCATGGCACCTTACGATCAAAAGGATGTTCGCGAATGTGTTCTCCACAATTTGCCATTGCGGTACGGCGCAGTGACAGACATTTCACCCGACATCCGCTTGACGTTGCACAATGCGGGACATATTCTGGGATCGTCGGTGGTTCATCTTCATATTGGAGAAGGCCTCCACAATTTAATCTACACCGGCGACTACAAGTATGGGAGAACAACACTCCTCGAAGCAGCAACCACAGAGTTTCCTCGAGTCGAAACAATTGTGACCGAAAGTACATATGGTGGCTCACAAGATAGGATGCCATCAAGGATTGCTGCTGAGGAGAAACTTGCGTCAATAATAAACGAAGCGTTAGAACGCGGAGGAAAAGTCATGATCCCCGTTCCGGCCGTTGGTCGAGCGCAGGAGATTATGTTGATCATTGATGGCTATATGAGAAGAGGATTGATGAAAGAAGCCCCAGTATTCATTGAAGGAATGATCTCAGAAGCTACTGCGATTCATACAGCCTACCCAGAATATCTGGCCCGAGAGGTTAGAAACAGCATTTTACATGAAGGCGTAAACCCATTTCAATCTGACTATTTCACGATAGTTGAGCATCCAAGTGCCAGAGAAGAAATAGTGGAAGGAGAGTCTGCCATCATAATGGCAACAGCAGGCATGCTTGAAGGCGGTCCAATTAT
>JABAOH010176275.1_pt3 | contig 35855 bp, 31 predicted proteins | sample 7062181 | NCBI WGS metagenome assembly JABAOH01 (sample SAMN14538630, study PRJNA623070) | marine sediment metagenome | biome: marine biome [ENVO:00000428]; feature: marine pelagic biome [ENVO:01000023]; material: deep marine sediment [ENVO:00002113]; isolation source: pool of 5 deep marine... | reverse complement strand
AGCCGTCCTACAACCCCAACCAGCCCACCACCCCGGGCGAAGGCCTGCGCAACCGGGCGGTCACCGACGTGTTCGAGCCGGGCTCGGTCATCAAGCCCTTCGCGATCGCCGCGGTGCTGGAGCAGGGCATCGCGACGCCGCACACGCCGGTGGACACCACCCCGGGACACCTGACCCTGTCCGGGCACACCATCCGCGACCACCACGATTACGGCTTGCTGAGCGTCACCGGCGTGATCACCAAGTCCAGCAATGTGGGCGTCAGCAAGCTGGCGCTGCAGCTCGAGGCGGAGCAGATCTGGGGCCTCTACCAGCGGCTGGGGTTCGGAGAAGCGACCGGCACCGGCTTCCCGGGAGAATCGGCTGGCGTGCTGCGCAACTACCAGCGCTGGCGGACGCTCGAGCAGGCCACCATCTCCTACGGCTACGGGCTGTCGGCCACCGCCCTGCAGCTGGCCCAGGCGTATGCGGCCCTCGCCAACGAGGGCCGGCTGCGGCAACCCACCCTCATCCAGGGCGCGGGCAATCCGCCGATGTCGGTCATGGACCCCGCGCTGGCGCGCCAGCTGACGGCCATGCTGGAAACCGTGACCGGCCCGGCCGGCACCGGCCGGCAGGCGCGGGTGGCCAACTACCGGGTGGCGGGCAAGACGGGCACCTCGCGCAAGGCCAGCGCGTCGGGTTATGCCTCCCGCTACATCGCCAGCTTCGCGGGCTTCGCGCCCGCCAGTCGGCCACGGCTGGTGTGCGTGGTCGTGATCGACGACCCCACCGGCGAGCAGTATTACGGCGGCGAGGTGGCGGCACCGCTGTTCGCCAGCGTCGTCAGCGGCGCGCTGCGGCTGCTGGACATCCCGCCGGACGACTACCAGGCACTGATGGTGCAGTCGGCGCCGACGGCCCCGGGCGGTGGCCCATGACCTACGGCATGAGTCTCCAGGTGCTGCTCGAGGGCTGGTGTACCGGCGTGCCCGACGTGGCGGTCGCGGGCATCAACCTGGATTCCAGGCGCATCGGCGAAGGCCACGCCTTCGTCGCGCTCCAGGGCAGCCGCGCGCACGGTATCCAGTTCGCCGAACAAGCCATCCAGAGCGGCTGCGCGGCGATCATCTGCGACGAACTGGCCGACCTGCCGGACCTGGATGTGCCGGTGGTGCGGGTCGAGCGCCTCAGCGAGCGGCTCGGGGAGCTGGCGTCGCGCTTCTGGGCGGCGCCCTCCGACCTCCTCACGCTGGTCGGGGTCACCGGGACCAATGGCAAGACCTCGGTGACCCATTTTCTCGCCCAGGCCTGGCAGCATGCCCATGGCTCGGCGGGCGTCATCGGCAGCCTTGGCTACGGACCGCTGGATGACCTGCAGCCGGCCGACCACACCACCCCCGACGTGTTTCGCCTGAACGAGCTCATCGCCGGTTGCCTGGACCGCGGCGTGGACCGCATCGCCATGGAGGTCTCCTCCCACGCGCTGGAGCAGGAACGCTGCCAGACCCTGCAATTCGATGCGGCGGTGTTCACCAACCTGAGCCGGGATCACCTCGATTACCATGCCGACATGCCGGCCTACGCGGCGTCGAAGAAGCGCCTGTTCACGGAATTCGTGCCGCGCTTCGCGGTGATCAACCGCGACGACCTGACCGGCCGCGGCTGGATCGACGAATTGCAGACCGTCTCGCAGGTGCTGAGCTACGGCATGGCGCCGGGCGCCGAGTTGCAGGCCGAGATCCTGGCCATGGACGCGGATGGCATGTCGTTACGCGTAGACGGCCCCTGGGGCGGGGCCGAGCTGCGCACCGTGCTGTTGGGCGCCTTCAATGCCTCCAATCTGCTGGCCACCGCGGGCACGCTGGCGCTGCTCGGCATGGACTGGGACGAGGTGATTGCGCAGCTGGAGATGATCGAGCCGGTGCCGGGGCGCATGATGCGCTTCGGGGGCGAGCCGGGGCAGCCGGTGGTGGTGGTGGACTATGCACACACGCCCGACGCTCTGGCCCAGGCGCTGCAGGCGGTACGGGCGCACCAGCAGGGCCGGCTGCTGTGCGTGTTCGGTTGTGGTGGCAACCGCGACCGGGGCAAGCGCGCGGAAATGGGCCGCGCGGCCGAGGCACTGGCCGACGAGATCTACGTGACCAGCGACAACCCCCGCTACGAGTCGATGAATTCCATCATCAACGACATCCTGGCCGGGCTGGAGCAGCCGGGCCAGGCCCATGCCGAGCCGGACCGGGCGGCCGCCATCACCCAGGCGATCCGCAGCAGCGGTCCCGGGGATATCGTGCTGATCGCGGGCAAGGGCCACGAGACCTGGCAGGAGGTAGCCGGCCAGCGCATTCCCTTCAGTGACGTCGCCACGGTGCGGGCGGCGCTGGAGCACGCGGCATGATCACCCTGACATTCGCCGAACTCGGGGCCGTGCTGGGATGCCAGCCGGACGATGGGTCGACGCGCTTTTGCGGGGTCAGCACGGACAGCCGCACGGTGGCGCCGGGCATGCTGTTCGCCGCGCTGCCCGGTGAGCGCGTCGACGGCCATGAGTTCATCGGCCAGGCGGTCGAGGCGGGCGCGGTGGCGGTGCTGGCGCAGCGCGCAGGGCCGCCGATCGGCGTGCCGCAACTGGTCGTGGACGACGTGCTGGCGGCGCTCGGGCGCCTGGCCCGCGCCTGGCGGGATCGGCATCAGCCACAGGTGGTGGCGATCACCGGCAGCAACGGCAAGACCACCACCAAGGAGATGGTGGCCAGCATCCTGGGGCTAAGCGGCGAGGTCCTGGCCACCGCCGGCAACTACAACAATGAACTGGGACTGCCGCTGACGCTGTTCGGGCTGGGCGCGGAGCATCGCTACGCGGTGCTGGAGATGGGCGCGGCCAAGGCGGGCGATATCGCCTACCTCGCCGGCATCGCGGCACCGCGGGTGGGCCTCATCACCAACGTGGGGCCGGCGCACCTGCAGGGGTTTGGCGACGAGGCCGGGGTGGCACGCGCGAAAGGGGAGCTCTACACGGCCCTGCCGCCGGACGGGGTGGCGGTGGTCAACGCCGACGAGCCCTGGCGCGACATGTGGCTGGACAGCGTGAGCGCCGGGTCCACGCTGTTGTTCGGCGGGGGCCCGCACTGCGACGTGTGGGCCGAGCCCTCCTCGCAGGGACACCGGATCCACTCCCCGGCCGGCACGTTCGAGGTGCGCCTGCACCTGCCGGGCCGGCACAACCTGCAGAATGCGCTGGCGGCGACCGCGGTGGCCTGCGCGCTGGAGGTGCCCCGCGAGCAGATCCGCGCGGGCCTGGAGCGAACCCGGCCGGTGCCGGGGCGCCTGAACCTGGATTACGCGCGCGGCGGCTGGACGGTCATCGACGACACCTACAATGCCAACCCGGCATCGCTCTACGCCGCCCTGCAAGTGCTGGCCGAGGTGCGCGGGGAGTCGTGGCTGGTGCTGGGCGACATGAAGGAACTCGGCCCCGAAAGCCGCAAAATGCATGCCGAGATGGGGGACGCCGCGCAGGCGCTGGGCGTCAAGCGGCTGTTCGCGATCGGCGAGGTGACGCCGGCGACGGTCGACGCGTTCGGGGAGGGCGGCCGGCATTTCAGTGACCACCAGGCGCTGATCGAGGTGTTGTGTGCCGAGCTGAGGCCGGAAGTGACGTGCCTGGTGAAGGGTTCCCGCTCGATGGGCATGGAGCGCGTGGTGCATGCGATCTCCGGGGACTGCGCGGGCCGGGAGGTGGCGGAATGCTGACCGAGCTGTTTCGCTGGCTGGCGACCTTCAACCCCGATTTCAACGTGTTCGGTTACATCACCCTGCGCGGCATTCTCAGCGCGCTGACGGCGCTGGCGGTGTCGCTGGTGTTGGGGCCGTCGTTCATACGCCGGCTCGTGCGGGGCCAGGCGCAGCAACCGATCCGCGAGCTCGGGCCGAAATCGCATTTCGCCAAGGCCGGGACGCCCACCATGGGCGGCGCGCTGATCCTGTTTGCGATCGTCGTCTCCACGCTGCTGTGGGCCGACCTCGGCAACCGCTACGTCTGGGTGGTGCTGCTGGTGACACTGGCGTTCGGCGTGATCGGCTGGGTGGACGACTACCGCAAGCTGGTCCTCAGGGATTCCCGGGGGCTGCCCGCGCGGTGGAAATACCTGGCCCAGTCCGCGGCCGGGCTGGCGGCGGCCATCTACCTGTACCGGAGTGCGCAGAGCCCGGCCGAGACCCAGTTGATCGTGCCGTTCTTCAAGGACGTGCTGATACCGCTGGGCATCGCCTATGTCGTCGTGACCTACCTGTTCATCGTCGGGTTTTCCAACGCCGTCAACCTGACCGACGGGCTGGACGGGCTGGCCATCATGCCCGCGGTGTTCATCGCGGTGGCGCTGGGCATCTTCGCCTACGCAACCGGCCACTCGGTGTTTTCGAGTTACCTGGGCATTCCCTACATCGGCGGCGCCGGGGAGCTGACCGTCTTCTGTGGCGCGCTGGCCGGCGCCGGCCTGGGTTTCCTGTGGTTCAACACCTATCCCGCCCAGGTGTTCATGGGCGACATCGGCGCGCTGGCCATGGGCGCCGCGCTGGGCCTGATCGCGGTCCTGGTGCGCCAGGAACTGGTGTTCTGCCTGATGGCCGGGGTGTTCGTGATGGAGACCGTGTCGGTGATCCTGCAGGTGGCCTCCTTCAAGCTCACCGGCCGGCGCATCTTCCGCATGGCGCCGATCCACCACCACTTCGAGCTCAAGGGCTGGCCCGAGCCGCGGGTGATCGTCCGCTTCTGGATCATCTCGGTGATCCTGGTGCTGGCCGGCCTGGCCACCCTGAAGATCCGATGAGCACGGCCACCCTCAGACAGCAGGCGCAGCGCGCGGGCCAGATCACCCCGAGCGCCATGGACCTGTGGCTGCTCGTTCCGACCGTGCTGCTGATCAGCCTGGGGGTGGTGATGGTCGGCTCCGCATCGATCGCGGTGGCCGAGAGCCAGGGCGTCAGCGCCGCGCATTATCTGGCCCGGCATGTCATCTACCTGTTGCTGGGCCTGACGCTGGCCAGCGCGTTTACGGTCATCCCGATCGCCTTCCTGGAACGCATCTGCCGGCCGATGATGGCGCTGGCGATTCTGTCGCTGCTGCTGGTGTTCATCCCGGGGCTCGGTCATGAGGTCAATGGCAGCAACCGGTGGATTCGGCTCGGCATCCTGAATTTCCAGGTGGTGGAAGCGGTCAAGCTGATGGTGATCGTGTACATGGCGGGTTACCTGGTGCGCAAGGCGGACCTGATCCGCAACCGCTTTTTCGACACCCTGAAGCCGCTGCTGCTGGCCGGCGTGCTCACGATCATCCTGCTGGCGCAGCCGGACATGGGCAGCGCCGCGGTGATCACGGCCCTGGTGGGCGGCATGATCTGGCTGGCCGGGGCGGCCTGGCGGCATATCGCGGTGTTGGGCCTCATCGCCCTGCCGGCCTTCGGCTTTGCCGCCATGGAGCCGTATCGGCTGCGGCGCATCATCAGCTTCATGGATCCATGGGCCGACCCCTACAACAGCGGATTCCAGCTCACCCAGGCCCTGATCGCGGTCNNTCGGGCTCGGCGCCAGCATCCAGAAACTGTTTTACCTGCCGGAGGCGCACACCGACTTCATCTTCGCGGTGTTGGCGGAGGAACTCGGTCTGCTGGGCGTCCTGCTGGTGCTCGGCCTGTTCATGTTGCTGGTCACGCGCATCATGTCCATTGGCCTGATGGCCCACCGCTACGGGCGCCCGTTCGCGGGTAACCTGGCCTATGGCATCGGTTTGTGGATTGCCCTGCAGGCGCTGGTCAGCGTCGGCGTCAACCTCGGTGTCCTGCCGACCAAGGGCCTGACCCTGCCGCTGATCAGCTCCGGCGGCAGCAGCGTGCTCATGACCCTGCTGGCCCTGGCGGTGGTGTTGCGCATCCGCTACGAACTGGTCTGCAGCGGCGAGGCGCCCTCTGCGTCCGGCCGGCGGATCCGGAGCGTCCACCCATGAATGGCCTGGCCCGCCAACCCGTGCTGATCATGGCCGGCGGTACCGGTGGTCATATCTTCCCCGGCCTCGCGGTGGCCGAGGTCCTGCGTGGGCGCGGGATCGACGTGCACTGGCTCGGCGCACGCGGGGGCATGGAAGGCACGGAGGTGGCCGCGCATGGCATCGCCATGGACGAGGTCCGCATCAGCGGCGTGCGGGGCAAGGGCATCCTCGGCTGGCTGTTGCTGCCGTTCCGGTTGCTGCGCGCGCTCGGCGACGCCTGGCGGAGCCTGCGTCGGGTCCGCCCCGCCTGCGCCATCAGTTTTGGCGGCTATGCCGCCGGGCCGGGCGGCCTGGCGGCGTGGTTGAAGGGCGTGCCGCTGGTGGTGCACGAGCAGAACCGTGTGCCGGGCATGACCAACCGGTTCCTCGCGCGGCTGGCGGCTCGCGTGCTGCAGGCGTTTCCCGGCACCTTTCCCGAAAGCGCCCGGGCCGAGACCTGCGGCAACCCGGTGCGCTCCGATGTGGCGGCGCTGCCGGAGCCCCGGCAAAGGTTTCAGGCCCGCGCGGGGGCGCCGCGGCTGCTGGTGACGGGCGGCAGCCAGGGCGCCAGCGTGCTGAACCGGGTGGTCCCGGCCGCCGTGGCGGCCCTGCCGCTGTCGCTGCGCCCGCACATCCGCCACCAGGCCGGCCGCGGCGCGCAGGCCAGCACGCTGGAGGCATACCGGGATCAGGGTGTGGAGGCCGAGGTGTGCGAGTTCGTCCGCGACATGGCGGCGGCATACGGCTGGGCGGACCTGGTGGTCTGCCGCGCCGGCGCCCTGACCGTCTCGGAACTGGCCGCTGCCGGGCTCGGTGCGGTGCTGGTGCCGTTTCCGCATGCCGTGGACGACCACCAGACCCGTAATGCCGAGTTTCTCGAGCAGGCGGGCGGTGCCCGCATTCTGCCGGAGGCGGCGCTGTCGCCCGACTCGCTGGCCGCTGTGCTGGCCGCGCTGCTGGCCGACCGCGGCTTGCTGATGGATTGGGCGGAGGCGAGCCGCGCGGTGGGCGTCCGGGACGCCGCGCAGCGCGTGGCCGCCGCCTGCACGCCCTGGGTGGCCACGTGAACGTGCCTTCCAGCCATCTGCACCCGATGCGGCGCATCCGCAAGGTGCATTTCGTGGGCATCGGCGGCGCCGGCATGAGCGGCATTGCCGAGGTACTGGTGAACCAGGGTTTCGAGGTGACCGGCTCGGACCGGGTGCAGTCCCGCACCACCCGGCACCTCGAGCAGCTGGGAATCGCCGTTCACCACGGGCACGATCCCAGCCTGGTGGCGGGGGCAGATGTGCTGGTGGTATCCAGCGCGGTGCCTGCCGACAACCCCGAGCTGGAGGCCGCCCGCCAGGCGCGGGTGCCGATCGTGCCACGGGCGCAGATGCTCGCGGAGCTGATGCGTTTCAAGCGTGGCATCGCCGTGGCGGGGACGCACGGCAAAACGACGACCACCAGCCTCACCGCAAGCCTGCTCGCGGCGGCCGGGCTGGACCCGACATTCGTCATCGGTGGTGTGGTGAATGCCTGGGGCAGCCATGCACGCCTCGGGCAGGGTGAATTCCTGGTTGCCGAGGCCGACGAGAGCGACGGCTCGTTCCTGCTGCTGCAGCCGGTGATGGCGGTGGTGACCAACATCGACCGTGACCACCTCGACAGCTACGGTGGCAGCTTCGACAACCTGCGGCGCGCCTTCGCCGAGTTTTTGCAGCACCTGCCGTTCTACGGCGCCGCGGTGCTGTGTGCCGACGATGCCGAGGTGGCCCGGCTGGTGCCGCAGGTGACCCGCGCGGTGGTGACCTACGGTTTGTCCGAGGACGCGGACATCCGGGCCGTCGACGTGCGGCAGGACGGCCGGCGCATGCATTTCGGCGTGTGGCTGCCGCAGGCTGCGACGCCCCTGCCGATCACCCTGAACCTGCCCGGTGTCCACAATGTCCGCAATGCCCTGGGCGCGATGGCCGCGGCCTGGGAACTGGGTGTGGATGTACCCGCCGTGGCGGGGTGCCTGGAGCGCTTCGAGGGCATTGGCCGGCGATTCGCCGAGGTCGGCGATTGCCGCCTGGGCGGCAGCCAGGTGCACGTGGTCGAAGACTACGGCCACCATCCGACCGAGATCGCGGCCACGCTGGCGGCGGCGCGTGGTGGCTGGCCGGCCGCCCGGCTGGTCGTCGTGTTCCAGCCGCATCGCTTCAGCCGCACGCGGGACCTGTTCGATGATTTCGTCCGCGTGCTGTCCGAGGCCGACCTGGTGGTGCTCACCGAGGTCTACGCGGCCGGGGAACCGGCTATCGAGGGTATCCACAGCCGGGCGCTCTGCCAGGCCATTCGTGCGCGCGGCAAGGTGGACCCGGTGCTGATCCCGGAGGTGCAGGACCTGCTCGACGGCTTGTCCGACCTGCTGCGCCCCGATGACCTCGTGTTGCTGATGGGCGCCGGCAGTATCGAGCAGGTGGCGCAGCAATTGCGTGACCGTCCCGACCTGCGCGAGGTGGCGCTGTGACGCGGCTGGCCGACTGCCGTATCTCGGACCCAGCCGACTTTGGCCGGGTCGCGTTGCTGGTGGGCGGCGAGAGCGCGGAGCGGGAGGTGTCGCTCGACGGGGGCGAGTGCGTCGCCGGTGCGCTGAAAAGACGCGGCGTGCGCTTCGAGGTCTACGATGGCACACCGGATCTGTTCGACGCCATCCTGGCGCGGCGCATCGACCGCGTGTTCAACCTCATGCACGGTCCGGGCGGCGAGGACGGCGCCATCCAGGGCGCCCTGCAGCTGATGAAAGTCCCGGTCACGGGCTCCGGCGTACTCGGCTCGGCGCTGTCCATGGACAAGGTCCGTTCGAAATGGGTGCTGGAGCGCCTGGCTATCCGCACCGCGCCGTTCGAGCGCACGGGCGCGCGGGACGATGACGCCGCGCGCATCATCGAACGCTTCGGCTTGCCGCTGTTCGTCAAGCCGGCCGGCCTGGGCTCCAGTATTGGGGTCTCCCGGGTGGAGCGCGCGGAGGAGTTGCCGGCGGCCATCGAGTTGGCGGCCGGCTACGGTGAGGAGGTGATCGTCGAGCCCGGTATCGAGGGCGACGAGTATTTCGCCGGCATCCTCGGGCGGACGCCGCTGCCCCTGATCCGCATCGAGACGCCCCGGGCGTTCTACGACTACGAGGCCAAGTACCACTCCGATGATACCCGCTATTTCTGCCCCGCCGGCCTGGAGCCCGCGCTGGAGCAGCGACTGCAGTCAGAGGCATTGGCAGCATTCGATGCCCTCGGGGCCGCCGGCTGGGGCCGGGTGGACTTCATACTGGACGGTCAGCAGCGGGCCTGGTTCCTGGAGGTCAACACGGCGCCGGGCATGACCGATCACAGCCTGGTGCCGCAGGCCGCCGCCGCCATCGGCGTCGATTTCGACGAACTGGTATGGCGCATCCTGGAGACCAGCCTGTGATGGCGGCGCGGGTGCCGGTCCCGATACGGCGGAGCCGTGGCTTCATCGGCGCGGTGACGACCTTCGGCCTCGTGCTCCTGGCGGCGCTGGGCTCGGCGTGGGTGNNCAGCCTGTGATGGCGGCGCGGGTGCCGGTCCCGATACGGCGGAGCCGTGGCTTCGTCGGCGCGGTGACGACCTTCGGTCTCGTGCTCCTGGCGGCGCTGGGCTCGGCGTGGGTGTATTCCGGCATGGTGACGCGCGACCAGTGGCCGATCCGCTGGCTGGAGGTGGACGGCGCCTTCGAGCGGGTCAGCGCAGAACAGGTGCGGGCGGCGCTGGCACCCAGCGTGGCCGGCAGTTTCTTCACGGTCGACGTGGAAGCGCTGCGCGCTGCCGCACGGCGCCTGCCATGGGTTGCGGGGGTGAGAATCCAGAAGCGCTGGCCGGATACGGTGCACGTGACCATCCGCGAGTTCGAGCCGGTCGCTCACTGGACCGGCGGTTCGCTGGTCTCCAGTGACGGGCAGCCGTTCACGGTGCCGGGGGCGGACGGCATCCAGGGCCTGCCGTGGCTGGAAGGTCCCGACGGCCGGATCGACCAGGTGATCGAGGCCTGGGGGCAATTCAATAACCTGCTGCTGCCAACGGGCCTGGAGGTCGGTCGCATCCGCCTGGACCGGCGCGGCGCCTGGTTCCTGGTGCTGTCCAACGGCACGCGGGTGCACATCGGCCGTGCAGACGCCGCGCAGCGCCTGCAGAGGCTGGTCGCCAGCTGGCCGGTCCTGATGCGGGGGCAGGAACTCGCGCCCATGGGGGTCGACCTTCGCTATACCAACGGGTTCGCGGTGCAGTGGCGCGGGCCGTCCGAAGCAAGAGCGGGGAGCTATGGTCAAGAAAGTTGAAAAATCGCTGGTCGTCGGGCTCGACATCGGCACCTCCAAGACGGTGGCGATCGTGGGCGAGATCCAGGCCGACGGCGCCGTGGAGGTGATCGGGCTGGGCTCCCATCCCTCCCGCGGCCTGAAGCGGGGCGTCGTGGTCGACATGGCCTCCACCGAGCAGGCCATCCAGCGCGCCGTCGAAGAGGCGGAGCTGATGGCGGGGTGTGAAATCCATTCCGTGTTCTGCGGCATCTCCGGCAACCACATCAAGGGCCTGAACTCAGATGGCACGGTGGCCATCAAGGACAAGGAAGTCACCGAGGGTGACGTCGACCGGGTGCTGGATGCGGCCCGGGCGGTACCCATCGCGGCCGACCAGAAAGTCCTGCATGTGCTGCCACAGGAATACGTGCTGGACAACCAGGAGGGTATCCGCCAGCCCATCGGCATGGCCGGCGTGCGGCTGGAAGCGCACGTGCACGTGGTCTCGGCGGCGCTCAGCGCAACCCAGAACATCAGCAAATGCGTCCAGCGCTGCGGGTTGAGCGTGGACGAACTGATCATGCAGCCGCTGGCAGCGAGCTTCGCTGCCCTCAGCGAGGATGAAAAGGATCTCGGGGTATGCCTGGTGGACATCGGCGCGGGCACCACCGACATCGCGGTGTTCACCGGCGGCGCCATCCGCCACACGGCCTGCATTCCGATCGCAGGCGACCAGGTGACCAACGACATTGCCGTGGCGCTGCGCACGCCCACGCAGCACGCCGAGGACATCAAGATCCGGTATGCCTGCGCCCTCGAGCAGTTGGCCGGCACCGAGGAAACCATCCAGGTGCCCAGCGTCGGCGACCGGCGGTCGCGCCGGCTGGCGCGCCAGACCCTGGCCCAGGTGGTCGAGGCTCGCTACCGGGAGCTGTTTTCCCTGGTCATGGCGGAACTGCGGCGCAGCGGGTTCGAAAACATGGTGGCCTCGGGCCTGGTGCTGACGGGTGGCGCGGCCAAGATGGAGGGCGCGGTGGAGTTGGCGGAGGAGATTTTCCACATGCCGGTGCGCCTTGCGACACCGCAGTACGTGACGGGCCTCACGGAAGTGGTTTCCAACCCCGTGCATGCCACCGGTGTCGGCCTGCTGCTGTACGGCAGCCGCACCGACGGCAGCCGCAGCCTGTCCGGCGGCGGCGGTGGGGAGACTTTGATGGACCGCATACGCGCGTGGTTCCGGGGCGAGTTTTGAGGACGACGGAAATGCGACGGGTGCGCCGGCACCCGCCCGCCTGCTGGTTGGCCAGCGGCGGCGAAGCCGGCCAACGGTTGTTTTAAAACGGCGAGCGAGAGGAGAAAATCACAATGTTTGAATTGGTGGAGAACTACACACCGAGCGCCAAGATCAAGGTGATCGGTGTCGGGGGCGGCGGCGGCAACGCGGTCGCACAGATGATCGACGCCAGCATCGACGGCGTCGAATTCATAGCGGCCAATACCGATGCCCAGGCGCTGCGACAGTTCAAGGGCAAAGCCGTGCTACAGATCGGCTCCAGCGTCACCAAGGGCCTGGGGGCCGGCGCCAATCCGGAAACCGGCCGGCAGGCAGCGCTGGAGGACCGCGACCACATCATCGAGATGCTGGGTGGCGCCGACATGGTGTTCATCACGGCGGGCATGGGGGGCGGCACCGGCACCGGCGCCTCGCCGGTCATAGCCCAGGCAGCCAAGGAGCTCGGTATCCTGACCGTGGCGGTCGTCACCAAGCCGTTCGCCTTCGAGGCGCGCAGGCGCATGGCGATTGCCGAGCAGGGCATCGAGGAACTGTCGCGGCACGTGGATTCCCTGATCACCATCCCGAATGCCAAGCTGACCCAGGTCATGGGCGAGGACGCGTTGTTGCTGAACGCGTTCAAGGTCGCCAACGACGTGTTGCAGGGGGCGGTGCAGGGCATCGCGGAGCTGATCACCCGCCAGGGCCTCATCAACGTGGATTTCGCCGATGTGCGCACGGTCATGTCCGAGATGGGCATGGCGGTGATGGGCGCCGGGCGGGCCAAGGGCGAGGACCGCGCCCACATGGCCGTGCAGTCGGCCATCGGCAGCCCCCTGCTGGAGGACATCAACCTGTCGGGTGCGCGTGGTGTGCTGGTCAACATCACCGCCGGCATGAACCTGACCATGAAGGAGTTCGACGAGGTGGGCAGCGCGGTGGCCGATCTCGCCTCCGACGACGCCACGGTCGTGGTCGGCACGGTCATCGATCCGGAGATCGGCGATGAATTGCGCGTCACCGTTGTGGCCACCGGGCTCGGCGACCAGCGGAAGCGGAAACTGGAGGTCGTTCGCACGGGCACCACGGGAGAGCCCGACTCCGCTTTCGCGGAGATGACGGGCGTGGTGGACAGGGCGCCGAACCCGTCCGGGGCAGAGGCATCGGGTGCCGCCACCGGCGACATGTTCGCCCAGCCGGATGTCGACTACCTGGACATACCCGCCTTCCTGCGCAGGCAGGCTGACTGAGTCGGCCCCCTGGTGCAGGAATCTGCTCGCCGTTCGAGGCCGGCCCGGGCACGGGCCGGCCGAGCCTGCACGGGGCCCGTGGGCGGGTAAATGTTACCGCCCTGTTAAAATGTTGTTAAATTACAACAAAATGTTGCTAAAAGCCCGAAAAATCGCTTTTTGAATCCGGGTCGCTGTGCTAGTATGCCGACGGCTTTTCGGGCTTGAGGTCTGAAAATTGATAAGGCAACGAACCCTCAAGAACGTCATCAGGGCTACCGGCGTCGGTATCCATTCCGGTGAGAAAGTGTTCATGACCCTGCGACCTGCAGCGGTCAACACCGGCATTGTGTTCCGGCGCGTCGATCTGGACCCGGTGGCGGAGATTCCGGCCATGGCGACCAATGTTGGCGACACCAGCATGTCGACCACGCTGGTCCACGATGACGTGCGCGCCTCCACCGTCGAACATCTGCTCTCGGCCATGGCGGGCATGGGTATCGACAACGCCTACGTCGATCTCAGCGCGCCGGAAGTGCCGATCATGGACGGCAGCGCCGGGCCGTTCGTGTTCCTGATCCAGTCCGCCGGCATCGAGGAGCAGTCCGCGCCCAAGCGCTTCATCCGCATCCTGCAGTCGGTGGAGATCCGTCAGGACGACAAGTGGGCCCGTATCGAGCCCTACGACGGGTTCCGGGTGTCCTTCAAGATCGACTTCAATCACCCCGTGTTCCGCTCCCACACCTCCTTTGCCTCCGTGGATTTCTCGACCACCTCGTTTCTGAGGGAAGTGGCGCGGGCCCGCACATTCGGGTTCATGCGTGATCTCGAGATGTTGCGCGATCGCCAGCTGGTGCTCGGAGGCAGCATGGATAACGCCGTGGTCCTGGACGACTACCGCGTGCTCAACGAGGACGGCTTGCGCTACGAGGACGAATTCGTCAAGCACAAGGTGCTGGATGCGATCGGCGACCTGTACCTGCTCGGACACCCCCTGATCGGGGCATTTTCCGGCTACAAGTCGGGGCACCATCTCAACAACCTGCTGCTCCGCGAACTGCTGGACCGTCCCGACTGCTGGGAGGAAGTGGTGTTCGAGGATCCGACTACCGCGCCGATTTCTTACCTGCATCCCGCCCAGGCCATCTGAGCGGTCCCCAATTCGTGCGGTCCGCCGGCCCCGCGATGGGGGCGCGGCTCGCCGCGCGTGCCTGCCGACTCAGGTGCGCTTCGGCGGCTTGCCGCTGCCCCGGATGATGGCCTCGATCTCCGGATCGCCGCTGTCCCTGGCGAACCGGTCCAGCGCCTGCCGGGCCGCGGGGGACAGGGGCCGCCGCGTGCGTTCCGGCGTTGTCCCTGCCGGCAGCGGCGCTACCCGCACCTCGAGTTCAGCGATGCCCGTCGTACCCGCCTCGGCCAGGTCCTGCAACAGTCGCTGGCTGTCCAGGCGCAGCCGAGCGGCGACGGCGGCGCTGGACGTGACCAGCACCAGCCGGGCCTCGTGCCGCACCGCGATCCGCGTCAGGGCAGCCAGTTCCGGAGCCAGCAGGCGACCCAGGACTTGCTCCAGGCGCTGGTACTCGCGGGCCCGGGCCAGCAGTTCGCCGAACCCGGCCCCGCGGGTGCGGAGCCACTCGTTGACCGGTCGCGCGCGGCGCGCTGGTGCATCCGGGGGTGACATGCATCAAGGGTACCCGCTGGCGGTGCCGGACGCCATGCCCGGCGCGGGTCGTGCGCGGCTGGCGGCCCTGCTGGCCGTCTTGTATCGTATGCCCTTAGACCCCAACTAGGACTCAGCGCGAGGGGGAGCGTGTCGTTGCCCCGGGGGACCGAACTTCTCTCATGCTCAATAAACTGATTACCAAGATCCTCGGCAGCCGCAACGAGCGCGTCATCAAGCGCATGGGCCGGCTGGTCCAGCAGATCAACGAGCTCGAGCCCGCCATGCAGGCGCTTTCCGACGAGCAGTTGCAGGCCCGCACGGGCGAGTTCCGGGAGCGCCACGCGCAGGGCGAGAGCCTGGAAGACCTGCTGCCGGAGGCATTCGCCTGCGTTCGCGAGGCGAGCGTGCGCAGCCTGGGGCTGCGCCACTTCGATGTGCAGTTGATCGGCGGCATCGTGCTGCATCGGGGCATGATCTCGGAAATGAAGACCGGCGAGGGCAAGACGCTGGTGGCGACCCTGCCCGTCTACCTGAACGCCCTCACCGGCAAGGGCGTGCACGTGGTGACGGTCAACGACTACCTGGCGCGCCGCGACGCGGAGTGGATGGGGCCGATCTACCGCGCGCTCGGCATCAGCGTGGGGGTGGTCATCCCGGGCATGAACGCGGCCGCCAAGCGCGCCGCCTATGCCTGCGACGTGGTTTACGCCACCAACAACGAACTGGGTTTCGATTACCTGCGCGACAACATGGCCTTCACCGTCGACCAGCGGGTGCAGCGCGACCTCTACTACGCCATCGTGGACGAGGTCGACTCGATCCTCATCGACGAGGCCCGCACGCCGCTGATCATCTCCGGGCCGGCCGACGAATCCCCGCAACTCTACGTGCGCATCAACAAGGTGATCCCGTCGCTCACCCGGGCGGAAAAGATTTCCGAGGAGGGCGAGGAAGATGTATTCGAGGGTGATTTCACCATCGACGAGAAGCAGAAACAGGTCTACCTCACCGAGGACGGCATGGCGAAGGTCGAGGAGTTGATGGTCCGGGCCGGGCTGCTGAAAGCCGATGACAGCCTGTACAACGCCAATAACCTCAACCTCGTGCACCATCTGAATGCCGGCTTGCGCGCGCATCACCTGTTCCACCGGGACGTCGACTACATCGTGCGCGACGACGAGGTGGTGATCGTGGACGAGTTCACCGGCCGCACGATGCCGGGCCGGCGCTGGTCGGACGGGCTCCACCAGGCGGTGGAGGCCAAGGAAGGCGTGCCCATCCAGCGCGAGAACCAGACGCTCGCCTCCATCACCTTCCAGAACTATTTCCGGCTGTACGACAAGCTGGCGGGCATGACCGGCACGGCGGACACCGAGGCCTACGAGTTCCAGTCGATCTACGGGCTGGAGGTGATCGTGATACCGACCCACCGGCCGATGATCCGCGACGACCGCGACGACCTCGTGTTCCTGAAGGTGGAGGCCAAGTGGCAGGCGATCATCGAGGACATCAAGGACTGCGTAGAACGCGGACAACCCGTGCTGGTCGGCACCACTTCGATCGAAAACTCCGAACTGCTGGCCGGCAAGCTGGGCAAGCAGAAGATTCCCCACGAGGTGCTGAACGCCAAGCAACACGAGCGCGAGGCGCTGATCGTGGCCCAGGCCGGACGGCCGTCGGCCGTCACCATCGCCACCAACATGGCAGGGCGGGGCACCGACATCGTGCTGGGCGGCAGCCTGGACGCGGAACTGGCCGCCCTGGACGAGGGGGTGGACGACGACCAGCGTGCGCGCATCCGCGAGCAGTGGCAACAGCGACACGATGCCGTCATCGACGCCGGCGGGCTGCACATCATCGGCACCGAGCGGCACGAATCGCGGCGCATCGACAACCAGTTGCGCGGCCGCTCGGGCCGGCAGGGCGACCCGGGCTCGTCGCGTTTCTACCTGTCGCTGGAAGACAACCTGATGCGCATCTTCGCCTCCGACCGCATGTCCAGCATGATGCAGCGGTTCGGCATGAAGGAGGACGAGGCCATCGAGGCCGGCATGCTGAACCGCGCCATCGAGAATGCCCAGCGCAAGGTCGAGGCGCACAACTTCGACGTCCGCAAGCACCTGCTGGACTACGACAACGTCGCCAACGACCAGCGGCGCGTGGTCTACCAGCAACGCAACGACCTGATGGAGTCGGACGAGGTGCATGAAACCATGCTCGAGTTCCGGGCCAACGTGTTCGATGCCATCGTCAGCCAGTTCGTGCCGCCGGGCAGCATCGACGAGCAATGGGACCTGCCGGGCCTGGAGAAGGCGCTGGAGGGAGAATTCGGCATCTCCCTGCCGCTCACGCGGTGGCACGACAACGACGAGCTCGACAACGAGGAGGTCCTGCGCAGCAACATTTCGCAGGCGGTGAGCAATCACTTCGAGGCGCGGGAGGCACAGACCGGCACAGGGGTCATGCGCCATTTCGAGAAGGCCCTCATGCTGAACGTGCTCGATCAGCAATGGAAGGACCACCTGGCGAACATGGATTACCTGCGCCAGGGGATCCACCTGCGGGGCTATGCCCAGCGCCAGCCGATGCAGGAGTACAAGCGTGAGTCGTTCGAGATGTTCACCGAGTTCCTGGACAATGTGCAGCACGAGGTGGTGCGGATCCTGGCGCGGGTCCAGGTGCGTGCGGAGGAAGACGTGGCGGCGGTGGACGCCCAACGCCGCCAGGAGACCTCGATGCAGTTCCGTCATGACGAGGCATCGGCGGTGCCCGCTGGCGGCCAGGCAGGCCCCGAGCGCGAGCAGCCGTTCGTGCGGCAGGGGCGCAAGGTGGGGCGCAATGAGCCGTGCCCCTGCGGTTCCGGGCGCAAGTACAAGCAGTGCCACGGCAAGCTGAACTGACTGGGCGCCACGCCGATGCGGTGACCTGACCGGCGTGAGCCATTCCCTGCCCCGAAACTACGCCATCACCGGCCCGGCCGCCGATGTCGCCGAGTGGTGGCGGCGGTTCGAGCGGCTGGTGGACAGGGTGCCGGGCATGGTGCAGCTGCGATGCAAGGCGCTGGCGCTGGACGCCCTGCGCGAGCGCGCGGCGCGCGCCCAGGTCCTGTGCGCCGAGCGCGGCATCCCCCTGCTGCTCAATGGGCCGGCGGCGCTGGTCAGCGAACTGGGCCTGGCCGGGGTGCATCTCGGTACTGCCGCCCTGCTCGCCGCGGGCGAGCGGCCCCTGGGTCGCGAGTTTCTGGTGGGGGCCTCCTGCCACTCGGCGGCGGAGTTGCGGTGTGCCGCGGAACTCGGCGCCAGTTTTGCCTGCCTGTCGCCGGTGTTTTCGACCCGCAGCCACCCGCAGGCCCAGCCACTGGGCGTGGAAGGCCTGCGCACCCTGGTCGCGCAGACGCCCTTGCCGGTGTTCGCGCTGGGCGGTGTCGGGCAGGCCGATCGGGCGCGGCTGATCGAGGCCGGCGCGCACGGGATAGCCGGTATCTCGGCCTTCTGGGGCTGAGGCGCGCGCTTACTCCTGGCCCGCGTTGGCCAGCGCCAGGTACTGCCGGTGCAGCTCGGCCACCCGCTCCAGTGTCGCCGCCAGCGAGCCGGAATTGTCGATGAGGTCGTCGGCGATCGCCAGCCGTTCCGCGCGGGTGGCCTGGGCGCGCAGAGCGGCGTCCGCCTCGCTCTTGCTGGCCCGGTCGCGATGCGCGAGGCGCTCGCGCTGCACCTCGGGGGGCACGTCGACCACCAGCACGCGATCGATCCCGGGTCCCCGGCCAAACTCTGCCAGCAGCGGAATGACCAGCACGCAGTATGGCGCCTCGACCTCACCGATCTGGCGGCGGGCCTCGTCCAGGATTTCGGGGTGCATCAAGGCTTCGAGCTGGCGGCGCTTCTCCTCGTCGGTGAAGATCAGCTGGCGCAGACGGCGGCGCTTCAGGCGTCCATAAGCATCCAGCAGCTCCTTGCCGAACGCACCCACGATCGAGGCCAGCAGTGGCGTTCCGGGTTCCACCAGGTCACGCGCAATGACGTCGGTGTCGATAACGGGCACGCCCAGACGCGTGAACTCGCCCGAGACGGTCGATTTGCCGGACGCGATTCCACCCGTGAGGACGACGACGTAAACCGGTTGCGCTCTCCCTTGCGGCATGCTCCTGCTATCCCAATCCGCTGAACCGCAGCCAGCCCATGACGATGGGCTCACCCCAGATTAGCGCAATCCAGCCGGCTGCGGCAATGTAGGGGCCGAACGGCATGGGCTGATCCTTCCGGTGGCGCCGCAGGGCCAGCAGCGCGAGTCCGACGACCGCCCCGACCACGGACGACAGCACCAGCACCAGGGGCAGCATCTGCCAGCCCAGCCAGGCGCCCAGCGCCGCCAGCAGCTTGAAATCACCGTAGCCCATACCCTCCTTGCCGGTCAGCAGGCGAAACAGGTGGTAAATAGACCACAGCAACAGGTAGCCAGCCGCGGCGCCGATGATGCTGCTGACCGGGTCGGTGAACACCCCGAGCAGACTCAGCAACAGGCCGGCCCACAGCAGTGGCAAGGTCAGATTGTCGGGCAACAACTGGTGATCGAAATCGATGCCGGCCAGCGCCACCAGGAACGCGGTGAGCACCAGGGCCGCCAGGCACTGCAGGGTGGGGCCGAAGTGCCAGCCCACGAGCAGGAACAGTGACGCGGTCAACAGCTCCACCAGGGGGTAGCGCAGGGAAATCGCCGCACCGCACCCGGCGCACCTGCCTCTCAGTGCCAGGTAACTGAGCACCGGGACATTCTCACGGGCCCGGATGGGGCGACCGCAGCCCGGGCAGCGCGAGCGGCTGAAGACCAGGTCGGGCGGCGGCGCATCATCCGCGGCCTCGAGTTCGAGCAGTTCCCGGCACTGTCCTTTCCAGTCGTGTTCGAGCCGCGCAGGCAGGCGCAGTATGACCACATTGAGAAACGAACCGAGCAGCAGCCCAAAGACGACCGTCCCGGTCAGGAACAGGGGCGGGTGCTCGGCCAGCAGCGCGAGCATCAGTGGGTCAGATGACGGCCGCCATCTTGAAGATGGGGAGGTACATGGCGATCACCATGGTACCGACCACGACGCCGACGAACACGATAATGGCCGGCTCCAGCAAGCTGCTCAGCGCATCCACGGCATTGTTCACTTCTTCCTCGTAGGCCTCGGCCACCTTGATCAGCATGTGGTCCAGCGAACCGGACTCCTCGCCGATGGCCGCCATCTGGATGACCATGTTGGGGAACACGTCGGTCTGCTGCATCGCCAGCTGCAGTTGGTGACCCACCGCCACGTCCTCCCGAACGCGCGCGGCCGCATCGTTGTAGACCTGGTTGCCGGTCGCGCCGGATACGATCTTCAGCGCGTCCACCAGCGGCACGCCGGCCGCGAACGTGATGGCCAGGGTGCGGCAAAAGCGCGCAATCGCGGCTTTCTCCAGGATGGCGCCTACAATCGGTAGCTTCAGCGATACACGGTCGAGCCAATGCGCGAACGGCCGCGAGCGCTTCTTGAGGGTTACCAGGCTCGAGATCACCACGATGAGGCCGATCAGCAGCCCGAAGCCGTTGGACCGCAGCCATCGACTCACGCTCACCACGGCCTGCGTGAAGGCCGGCAGATCCGCCCCGAAGTTCGCGAAAATCCCTTCGAACTGCGGAATGACATAGATCAGCAGGATGGCGGAAACGATGATGGCGACCGCGATCACCGCGGCCGGGTAGTACAGCGCCTTCTTGATCTTGCCCTTGATGCTCTCGATGCGTTCCTTGTAGGAGGCGATCTCATCGAGCACGGTATCCAGCACGCCGGCGCTCTCACCGGCCTTCACCAGGTTCACATACAGCTCATCGAACTGGCCCGGGTGCGCGCTCAGCGCCTCGAACAGGCTGCCGCCCGATTCCACGTCGGACCGAATGCGGTTCACCATGTTGCGCATGCGGGGATTCTTGACGCCACCCGCAATGATCTGAAACGCCGTCACCAGGGGCACGCCGGCTTTCAGCATGGTCGCCAGCTGGCGACTGAAGACAGCGATGTCCTTGGGTCTGATACGGTGGCCGGCGCCCCCGAACAGGGGCTTGGGTTTTTTCCGGACCCGGATCGGGTTGATGCCCTGGCGCCGCAGTTCGGCCCGGACCAGGCTGGGGTTGGCGGCAACCTGCTGCCCCTTGAGCTTCACCCCGCGCTTGTCGCGGCCCTCCCACAGGAATGTGACGCTTTCAGCCTGCACGACCGCCATGGCTTAATCCTTGGTGACCCGATTGATTTCGATGAGGTCCGTGATGCCCTCGGCCACCCTGTTGAGGGCGGAGCGGCGCAGGTCATTGATCTTCTCCGCGCGCGCCTCCTGCGCGATGCGGATGGCGTTGCCCTCCTCCAGGATGATGCGCGCGATGTTGTCGGAGATCGGCATCACCTCGAAGATGCCGGTCCGTCCCCGGTAGCCGTCGTTGCATTCGCTACATCCACCCGGTTTGAACAGCTCCAGGCCCTTCAGTTCATCTTCCCCGAAGCCGGCTTGCAGCAGGGCCTCGGGGGGCAACTCGTCCTGCACCTTGCACTTGTGCAGTTTTCGCACCAGGCGCTGGGCCATGACCAGGTTGACGGCGGAGGTGATGTTGTAGGTCGGCACGCCCATGTTCATCAGTCGCGTGATCGACTGCGGCGCATCGTTGGTGTGCAGGGTCGACAGCACCAGGTGCCCGGTCAGGGCGGCCTTGATCGCGATCTCGGCGGTCTCCAGGTCGCGGATCTCGCCGACCATGATGACGTCCGGGTCCTGGCGCAGGAAGGAGCGCAGCGCGCGGGCGAAGGTCATGCCCTGCTTGAGGTTCTGCTGCACCTGGTTGATGCCCTGCACCCGGATTTCGACCGGGTCCTCGACGGTGGAGATGTTGCGACCCTCCTCGTTGAGCAAATTGAGCGCGGTGTAGAGCGTCACGGTCTTGCCGCTGCCGGTGGGCCCGGTCACGAGGATCATGCCGTAGGGCTTGGCGATGGATTTCTCGTACTGCACACGCTGGTCCGGCTCGAATCCCAGGCCTTCGATGCCCAGGCGCGTGGCGGCGGAGTCCAGGATGCGCAGCACCACTTTCTCCCCATGGAGGATGGGACAGGTGCTGACGCGGAAATCGATGGACTTGGCGCGTGATACGCTCAGCTTGATGCGGCCATCCTGCGGTATGCGCTTCTCGGCGATATCCAGGCCGGCCATCACCTTGAGTCTCGAGGCCAGACGCCTGGACATTTGCACCGGCGGGCTGGCGACGCCCTTCAGCACGCCATCCAGGCGATAGCGAATGCGGTAGAGCTTCTCGTAGGGCTCGAAATGGATATCGGACGCGCCCTTGCGGATCGCATCGAGCAGCACCTTGTTGATGAAGCGGACCACCGGTGTCTCATCGACCGCCGGATCCGCGGATTCATCCTCGGACTGGTCCGCCTCCAGCTTGAAACCGACATCTTCCAGGCCTTCCTCTTCGAAGTCGTCGAATTCCGTATGGGTCGCCTCCAGCGCGCGCTCGATGGCGCTTTCCAGCTGGTTGGCAGCCACCAGGATCGGCTCGACGTGAAAGCCGGAACTGAAGGAGATTTCGTCGATCAGGTCGTGGTTGGTTGGATCCGGCACACCCACGAACAGGGTGTTGCCGCGCAGGTACAGCGGCAGGGCGCGATGTTTCTGGATGAGTTTTTCATCGACCAGCGACATCGGTGCGTTGGCGATGTCGAAGGCGGTCACGTCCAGCAGCGGGACGCCGTATTCCTCGGACGCGAGGGTGGCCAGCACCTCGAGATCCAAGCCATCCTCGCCGATCAACCAGGCCAGCACGGTGCGCCCTTTCTTGGCGGCCTTGTCGTGCGCTTCCAGGGCGGCCTGCTCGTCCAGCAGGCCCTCGGCGACCAGCCGCCGGGCGAATCCATGCAGGTGGCTGGAGACTTTCAGCTCAGTGCTCATCAGCGGGTCACTCCTTGTTCCCGCGTATATTATACGAACAGGTTACCATCAGATTGCAACTGTCAGATGATACAGGGAAATTTCTCGGCGCGACGGGGGAGCCGTGTCGGCGCCGCCGGCGCTCATCGCCAGTGGTGCGAGGGGACTGGGGCCCCGGCAGGGCATGTTTCATCAATATTCATCCGCTCGTCCTAACTGGACCACGCCATCCAAAGGGCGTTGTCCGCCGCGCTGTGGCCGGGTCTTCGCCCGGCGTTCCCTGCAACCAGAACGGGCAATCACTTCCCCTGCCGGCTATTGTAGTTGAGGGAGCGGAGTGGTGCAAATTGAGGGTGGATTTTGTATCTATCTGAACATGAAAGAAAAAACCCCTGCGAGGCTGGGGTTTTCTCTTTTCTGGAACTGTGGGATCGTGCAAATATTCAAGTATCGATGGTCCTGCATTGCGACGGCAGGTATTTCAGCTGGTCGGCTGCCGTTCCCCCCGGCTGACAATCCCAGTCGATACCGGCTTCAATGTTCGTATCATTGGGTATCATGCGCACCTCGGTGGTCGACGCCAAGGCGGGGTCGATCTGGCCCTCATCGAGGTTGACGGTGAATTCCCCGTTGCCATCATAGTCGGTCGGCAGACAGTAGTAGGTGTCACCCGTCGTGTTGCCGATGCCCGCTTCGTTGGCGTCATTGGGCCAGCGCCCTTCGGACTCGCGGAATTCGGATACCGCCAGCTTGGTCACGGCCGCGTTGTTCACGCACTCGGCGATCTTGGAGCGGATGGTGTAGTCGTTGTAGGCCGGAACCGCCAGCGCGACCAGGATGGCCACGATCGCGATCACGATCATCAGTTCGATCAGGGTGAAACCCCTGGAAACGCGTTTCATGTCAATCACTTTATTACCCTCCGGTGGTAACAGGTGCCGGGACTACCCGCGGCACTGGTCAATCCCCCATGAAACGTGGGATGCGGAAGAAAAATGCAATACTCGTGCCAGACAATGAATCATCATTTAAAACAGAAGGCTAGCNNGGTGACAAAAATGGTCACCCGTGTTCGGGTCGCCTCCCTGCACCGACCCGCCGCGCGCCCGGGGCCATCATTCGATGCCATACTTGGTGAGCTTGTAGCGCAGCGACCGGAAGCTGATGCCCAGCAACTCCGCGGCGCGCGTCTTGTTGTACCGGGCGCGCCGCAGCGCGTCTTCCAGCATCTGGCGCTCGATGTCCTCCATGTAGCTGTCCAGCGACTGATCGGCGTCCGGGCCCGGCATTTCAGGCGTTTGCTCCTGTACCGCCACCCGCTGCAGCGCCAGGTCCTTGGACTCGATGACCTCGCCCTCGCAGAGGGTGACCGCACGCTGCAGGATGTTGATCAGTTCCCGCACGTTGCCCGTGTAGCGGTGCTTGCAAAGCGCCGCCAGGGCTGGCTCGGAGAGGGTGGGCGCCCGTTGCGCCTGCCATTCACGGGCGATTTCGTCGAGGAACTGCCGGGCCAGCAGCGGAATGTCCTCGACCCGCTCCCGCAGGCTGGGCATGGGAAGTTCGATGACATTCAGGCGAAAGTACAGGTCGCTGCGGAATTTCCCGCTCTCCACCAGGGGCTGCAGGGGCTGGTTCGCGGCACTGAGGATGCGCACGTCAACGGGTACCTCCCGGCGCGCGCCAATCGGCTTGACGGCCCGCTCCTGGATGGCGCGCAGCAACTTGACCTGCATGTGCAATGGCAGGTCGGCTACCTCGTCCAGCAGCAGGGTCCCGCCGTCGGCGGCCTGGAACAGGCCCGCCTTGTCCTCCCCGGCACCTGTGAAGCTGCCTTTGCGGTGGCCGAAAAACTCGCTTTCCATGAGTTCGGTGGGAATCGCGCCGCAGTTGACCGGCACGAACGGGTGGTCGGAGCGGGGGCCCAGTTCATGGATCAGCCGGGCCGCCAGTTCCTTGCCGGAACCACTCTCCCCGCTGATCATCACCGGTGCCTGGCTGCGGGCGAGTTTGCGAATCAGGGCCCGGGTGCGGCGGATGGCGGGTGACTCGCCGGTGAGCCTGCGCAGCACCTCGCCATCGGCATCGGGCCCATCCGCGCTCGCGGCGCGGGCGCCGCGTGTCGCGCCCAGCTTGAGCGCGGTATTGACCAGGCGCCTCAGGATGGCCAGGTCGACGGGCTTGGATACGAAATCGAAGGCTCCGGTCTTCAGGGCCAGCACCGCGTCCTCGACCTTGCCGTGCGCCGTGATCACGGCGGTGGGCAGGTTTGGGGACTGGCCGGCAATCTCGCGCACCAGGTCCAGGCCGTTGCCGTCCGGCAGGCGCATGTCCGTCAGGCAAAAGCTGAAGTCGCGCTCGGCCAGGCAGCGGCGGGCCTCGGCAAGGTCCGCGGCGGTGGTCACGCCAAGGCCCATTTTGCCCAGCGTCAAACCGAGCAGTTCGCGAATGTCGGGCTCGTCATCGACCACCAGGACCTGCTGTTTCTCGCTCATGCCGATTGCAGCTGCATGTTGGGGTCCGCGGCCTCCGCATCGCCGGCCGTAGCCAGGCGGACATGGAAGCGGGCGCCCGAGCTTGCCGTTGAATCCACGGTCAATTCCGCCTGGTTGGCCTCACACAGTTGACGGGCGACGTACAGCCCGAGACCGGCGCCCTGCGGGCGGGTGGTGAAAAACGGTTCGAATATGTTGCCGAGATTCTGGGGCGGTATGCCTGGGCCATTGTCCTCGACGCTGATCACGCAGTGCCCGGTATTGTGCTCGTTTTGGAGCCGCAGCGCCACGCGGGGCGCCGGGTTATCGCCCCCGGCATGGTCGACGGCGTTCTCGAGCAGCTTCCAGAGCGCCTGGTGCAGCTGGCCGCGGTCGAACATGACCCACAGCGCGCCGGGCTCGGCCGCCAGCGTGATGTCCGCGGCGTCCCGGGACAGGGTGCTTCGAAATTCCTCGGCCAGGTCTTCGAGCCACGGCCGGATATCCAGCAGTTCGGGGCGGGAGCGCTCCCGGCGCGAGAGCTGCAGGATGCTCTCGACGATGCCGTTCATGCGCCGCGCCTGGCCATGGATCATGCCGACCAGCCGGCGTTCCTCCGCCGGCAGCTCGGCAGTCTCGTCCAGCAGTTGTGCCGCATGGCTGATAGCGGCCAGCGGGTTGCGGATCTCGTGCGCGATGCTGCCCGACAGCTCGGCCAGTTCCGTGGCCGAGCGTTCGATGGCGCGGCGGGCAATCACGTCGTTGTCGTCGAGAAACACCAGCACCCGGGCTTCACCGTCTTCCGGGAGTGCCACGAAGCGCGGGATGATCTGCGCCTGGCTGGCCTGCAGGGTCAGCGGTTCGTGCTCCGGGCGCCGGTGCTCGCGCCAGGCATTGAGCCCCGCCAGCAGCTCCGGCGCGACGTCTGCCAGTGCGCGCCGTTCGGCTGCCGGGTTGCCGAGCAGGAACCACGCGGATTCATTCATCATCTGGATTTCGTCGTTCCGGTCGAGCGCCAGCACGCCGCTGCTCATGCGTCGGATGATCAGCTCGTTGATTTGCTCGAGGCGCGTCAGCGTGCGTTGCTGGCGCTCGGCGATCAGGCGGTAATCGCGCGCCCGGATGGCCAGCTGGTGAGCCAGCAGGGCCGTAATCAGGTTGGTCAGCCCGTACACGCCGGCGCCGAATATGTTGGCGGGCGTGGCGCCGTACAGCAACTCCTCGAGAAACGCCTCGCCCACCAGCGCGAGCGAGGCCAGTGAGGCGATCAACAGGGCGATGCGCAGGGGCAGCAGGATGGCGGCGGTCGCGCTGACGAACACCAGCAATACCCCCAGACCGCTCTCGTAGCCCCCGAAGATGACCAACACCAGCGACAACAGCAGCGTGTCGACCCACAACCCCGCCCGCGCCAGGTGATGGGGGTTGGCTCGCTTGCGCCCGGAGGCCGCCAACAGCGTCACGCCAAGGCCCACATAGCTCACCAGGGTGACCAGCGCGATCGTGGGTGAGCGAATGACGGCGCCCTGTACCAGCGTTCCGAGCAGGAAGGAGAGCGTCAGGGCGAGGCCGATAAAAAGCCGGAAAACGTTCAGGTAGCGGGCCACGCGCCGCGTGACGTCAGCGGACAGCGGGTAGCTTGTAGAATCCTTTACCGGTCTCACCTTCATCCCTGCGGACAGGCCATTCCTTGCATACGCCGGATGTGCGTTGCACTGGCAGTATAGCACCGGCCCATTCGCACCGGCCGGGTTTTGATTTGCTCAAATAATCGCGCGAGAATAGGGGTTTGAGGGTTCGCCTCGAGCCGTTCCGGAGGGAACGCTCCGCCCGACCGGGCTGCTGCCACGGAGACAACATGAACTTCCATGAGTACCAGGCCAAGGGCCTGTTCGCGGAATACGGTATCCCGGTGCCAGGCGGTGAAATCGCCCGCACGCCCGAACAGGCCGTCGCCGCCGCGCGCTCGGTCGCAGGCCGCCAATGGGTGGTGAAGGCGCAGGTGCATGCCGGTGGGCGCGGCAAGGCCGGGGGCGTGAAGCTGGTCAGCAGCCTGGACGAGGTGCGCAGCGAAGCCGAGCGGATGCTGAGCATGTCCATCAGCACCTACCAGACCGGCGGCCGGGCCTTGCCGGTGGACACGGTGCTGATCGCGGAGGCCACGGAAATCCGGGAAGAGTTGTACCTGTCCGCGCTGGTGGACCGGGTGCATCGCTGCATCACCTTCATGGGTTCCGCCGCGGGCGGCGTGGACATCGAGCAGGTGGCGCGCACCGAACCGCACAAGATCATCACCGCCCAGGTGAACAACACCACGGGCCTGCAGGCCTTCCAGGCCCGCCAGATGGGCTTTGGCATGGGCTTGTCCGCCTCCCAGGTCCGGCAGCTGGGGGCCATCATGCAGAGCCTTTACCGGCTGTTCATCGACAAGGACCTCAGCCTGGTCGAGATCAACCCCCTGATCATCGACGGGGACGGCAACCTGGTCGCCCTGGATGCGAAGATCAACGCGGATGACAACGCCCTGTTTCGGCATCCGGACCTGGCCGCCATGCGGGACGAGGCGCAGGAGGACCCGACGGAGGTCGAAGCCAGCCGCCACGATCTCAATTACGTCACGCTGGACGGCAATATCGCCTGCATGGTCAACGGCGCGGGCCTTGCCATGGCGACCATGGATGTCATCAAGCTGAACGGGGGCGAGCCGGCCAATTTCCTGGACGTGGGCGGCAGTACCGACGCGGAGCGCGTGGCCGCGGCATTCAAGCTCATCCTATCCAGCGAGCACGTGGATGCAATCCTGGTCAACATCTTCGGCGGCATCGTGCGCTGCGACCTCATCGCCGAGGGCATCATCAGCGCGGTCCAGGAGGTCGGCGTCGAGGTGCCCGTGGTGGTGCGCCTGGAGGGGACCAATGCCGAACAGGGCCGGCGCATGCTGGCTGACAGCGGGCTGGCGCTGACCCCGGCCGCCGACCTCAACGACGCGGCCCGCAAGGTGGTAGCCGCTGCCGGGCAGGCCGCGGAGGTGTCGCCATGAGCGTGCTGGTCAACCGGGAAACGAAGGTCATCTGCCAGGGATTCACGGGCAACCAGGGCAGTTTCCATTCGCAGCAAGCGATCGACTACGGCACCCGCATGGTCGGCGGAGTCACGCCGGGCAAGGGCGGTCAGCAGCATCTCGGCCTGCCGGTTTTCGACACCGTGCGGGAAGCGGTGGCCGAGACCGGGGCCGATGCCAGCGTAATTTACGTGCCGCCACCGTTTGCGGCGGATGCCATGCTGGAGGCGGCCGATGCCGGCATCCGCGTCATCGTGGCGATCACCGAGGGCGTGCCGGTGCAGGACATGATGCGCGTCAAGGCGTTGCTGGACAGCGCATCGGACACCTGCCTGATCGGGCCGAATTGCCCCGGAATCATCACCCCGGACGAGTGCAAGATCGGCATCATGCCGGGGCGCATCCACGCCCCGGGCCGGGTGGGCATCGTGTCGCGCTCCGGCACGCTGACCTATGAGGCGGTCTACCAGACCACCCTGGCGGGGCTGGGGCAGTCCACCTGTATCGGTATCGGTGGCGATCCCATCCAGGGCATGAGCTTCATCGATGCCCTGCGCCTGTTCCAGGACGATCCGGACACCGAGGGCGTCATCATGGTGGGCGAGATCGGCGGCTCCGCCGAGGAGGACGCGGCCGAGTTCATCGCCGAGTACGTGACCAAGCCGGTGGTGGCTTACATCGCCGGCGTCACGGCCCCGCCGGGCAAGCGCATGGGCCACGCGGGCGCCATCATTGCGGGCGGCAAGGGCACCGCGGAAGCCAAGTTCGCGGCCCTGGAAGCGGCCGGCGTCAGAACGGTCCGCTCGCCGGCAGACCTCGGCACGGCGATGGACGAGCAATTGGCGCAGTAACCCCCGGCCCCGGTCCGCGCTCATGTTCACCCTCGCCCTGGCCCAGCACGATTTCCTGGTTGGGGACATGCGCGGCAACCTCACGAAAGCCCTCGAGTGCATCGCGCAGGCCCGCGCCGCCGGCGCCCGGGTGGTGCTGTTTCCGGAACTGGCCATCACCGGGTATCCGCCGGAGGACCTGTTGCTGCGCCCCGGTTTCATGCGCCAGACCCACGAGGTCCTGGCGGAGCTGACCGCTGCGGTGCGCGACATCGACGTCGTCATGGGCCATCCCTGGCTCGAGGACGGGCGGCGCTACAACGCCGCCAGCTGGCTGCGCGATGGCCGCGTGGTGGGCCGCTATCGCAAGCAGTGTCTGCCCAACTATGCCGTGTTCGACGAGCGCCGCTATTTCCATCCCGGTCACGAGGCGCTGGTGGTGGAGTGCGGCGGCGTGCGTATCGGAGTGCTGGTCTGCGAAGATGCCTGGGAGCCGGGGCCGGCCCGTCAGGCCCGCGACGCCGGCGCCCGGCTGCTGCTGGTGCTCAACGCCTCGCCGTACCGTGACGACAAGCAACCCGCGCGGCTGGCGATGCTGGCCGAGCGGCATGCCGAGACCGGGCTGGCGGTCGCCTACTGCAATCTGGTGGGCGGTCAGGATGAGCTGGTGTTCGACGGGCGTTCGTTGCTGATGAGCGCCGACGGCACGGTCAGCGGGTCGGGCCCGTTGTGCGAGGACGCCCTGCTGATGGCCGATTTCGATGCCGGCAGCGGAGCGCTGAGCCCGCGCCAGTGGCCCGTCGCGCCGTCGCAAGCGGCTGCCGAAATCTATGCCGTGGTGGTGCGTGGGCTGGCGGACTATGTGCGCAAGAACGGTTTTACCGACATCGTGCTGGGGTTGTCGGGCGGGGTCGACTCGGCGCTCACCCTGGCTGTGGCCGTCGACGCGGTGGGGGCCGAGCGGGTGCACGCAGTCATGCTGCCCTCACCGTATACCTCCGACCTGAGCCGGGAGCTGGCCGAACGCCAGGCGGCCCTGCTCGGCGTGGATTACCGGGAGAGCGCCATCGACCGGGCCTACGCGGCCGTCCTCGATCAGTTGTCGCCGGCATTCGGCGGGGAGCCGGCAGGCATCGCGGAGCAGAACCTGCAGGCGCGCCTGCGCGGCAACGTCATCATGGCCCTGTCCAACCGCTTCGGCTGGCTGCCGGTCGCCACCAGCAACAAGAGCGAACTGGCCGTCGGGTACTGCACGATTTACGGGGACATGTGCGGGGGATTCGCACCGCTCAAGGATTGCCTCAAAACCCGCGTCTACCAGTTGGCCGAATACCGCAATTCCATCAGTGAGGCCATTCCCCGGGAGGTCATCCAGCGTGCCCCCACCGCGGAACTGGCACCCGGCCAGACCGACCAGGACCAGTTGCCGCCCTATGACGTGCTGGACCCCATTCTCGTGCAGTTCGTCGACCAGGACCGCTCCATCGCCGAGATCGTCGCTGAGGGCTTCGAGGAGGCCACGGTGCGGCGGGTCGCGGACCTGGTGCTGAACAATGAGTTCAAGCGACGGCAGGGGCCGCCGGGTGTGCGGGTGACGGCTCGCGGTTTTGGCCGCGACTGGCGTTATCCCATTACCTCGGGCTGGCTGGAGAGCGGCAATCCGCGGCGGCCCTGAAGCCGCCCGGCCTCACGCCGAGCGCTTCAGTCGAAGGGCCAGAGCTTGCCGAAGAAGCCTTCCTTGTCCCGCTGGCCGCTGACGTAGGGGTGATCGGGATAATTCAATTCCAGCACCCGCAACGCGTCGTCGGCGAGTTCGGGCATCCCCAGTTCGGTGTAAGCGATGTGCATGACCTCCAGGGCATTGCCTGCTTCCGGAGTCTCGGGAAAGGTCTCCAGCAGGTAGCGCGCCCGGTTCGCAGCAGCGACGTAAGCGCCGCGGCGCAGGTAGTATCGGGCCACATCGATCTCGTAAAACGACAGGTTGTTGCGCAGGAAAATCATTCGTTGCCGTGCGTCGGGCGCGTAGCGGCTGTCCGGGAAACGCCGGCACAGTTCGTCGAAATCCCGGAAGGCCTCCAGCGCCGCGGTCTGGTCGCGGTCGCGGATTCGTGAAGGCATCATGCGCTCGAGGAACCCCACCTTTTGTTCGTAGTTGGTCAGCCCGCGGATGTAGTACGCGTAATCCACGTTGGGATGGCTCGGATAGGTCCGAATGAAACGGTCGGCGGTCGCCAGCGCCTGCTCCGGCTGGCCGGCCTTGAAATAGGCGTAGGCGATCTCGAGCTGGGCCTGTTCCGCGTAACGTCCGAACGGATATCGGGTCTGCAGCATCTTGTAGCCACGGACCGCGCGGTCGTAGGCTTTCTTGTCGAGGTATCCCTTGGCCTCGGCATACAGTTCGGGCGCAGACCGTCCGTCTTCGATGGGCTCCTTGTCCCGGTTGCACCCCGACACGGCCATCGCGATGGCGAGAGCGATCAACAGTAGCGGCCTTGCGAACGATCCGGTGCCGGCGCTCATGGCAGGAATGGGAAACATCAATTCAACGCGGTGAGTGCAGAGACGGAATGATAACGAAACCGGCTTCCTTTCACTAGTGAGACATGGGGTGTACATTGGTCAGCCCCTCGCCAGGGGTTGGCGGACTCAGGGAAGCACAGCACGCAGGATGCCGGGCCATGCATGACACCATCACGCTGAGCGGGTCGGTCGGTGCCGACTGCGCGGGGCGCCGGATCGACCAGGTGGCGGCGGAGCTGTTTCCGGATTTTTCCCGTGCCCGGCTTCAGCAGTGGATTCGCGAGGGCTGCCTGAAGGTGGACGGCCGCCCGGTGCGGCCGGCCTACCGCGTGGTGGGCGGCGAGCACTTGGAGCTCGAAGCCCGGCCGGAACCGGACCTGAAGGTCCGCGCGCAGCCCATCCCGCTGCGGGTGGTGGCCGTGGACGATCACGTTCTGGTGATCGACAAGCCGGCCGGCCTGGTGGTGCACCCGGCGGCCGGCAACCCGGATGGCACGCTGCAGAATGGCCTGCTGAACTATGACCCGGCGCTGGCGTCGATTCCGCGCGCGGGCATCGTGCATCGGCTGGACAAGGACACCTCCGGCTTGCTGGTGGTGGCCCGCAGCCTGAAGGCCCACGCCAGCCTGGTGGCACAGCTGCAGGACCGCAGCATGCGGCGGCACTACGAAGCCGTGGTCTGGGGTCGGGCGAAACCCGCCGGCGTGATCGAGGCGCCCATCGGCCGCCACCCTCGGCAGCGCCAGCGCATGGCGGTGGTTGCAAGCGGCAAGCCGGCCGTGACCGAGTACCGCCGACTGGAGGCCTATCGCCACTTCAGCCACCTGGAAGTGGCGCTGCGCAGCGGGCGCACCCACCAGATCCGGGTGCATATGCAGCACATCGGCCTGCCGCTGGTGGGCGACCCGCTGTATGGGGGACGCCCCGGGCGACGCCGGATCCTGCCGGACGAGGCACTGCGCGCGGCGATCGCCGCATTTCCGCGCCAGGCCCTGCACGCGCGCAGCCTCAGCTTCACGCACCCCGCCAGCGGCCAGCTGGTGGACTTCGAGGCGCCGCTGCCAGCGGATCTGCTGGCGCTGCTGGAGGTGCTGAGACGGCATGACAACGCGCAACCGTCCTGAAGTGATCCGGCCGGACTGGCCCGCGCCCGCCAATGTCCGTGCCCTGGTGACCACGCGCCAGGGCGGCGTCAGCCGGGGGGCGTGGGCGACCTTCAACCTGGGTGCGCATTGCGGCGATCGCGCTGCTGCCGTGCACGAGAACCGGCATCGCCTCCGGCGGTTGCTGCCCGATGAGCCGATGTGGCTGGCACAGGAACATGGCAATCGGGTCGTTTCCTGGCGGGCGGGCCGCGAGCGCCTGCCGCGGGCCGACGCCGCGGTCGCCAGCGGTCGGCACGAGGTGCTGGCGGTGCTGACGGCCGATTGCCTGCCGGTGCTGTTCTGCGATGAACGCGGCCGACAGGTGGCCGTGGCGCACGCGGGCTGGCGGGGCCTGGCCGCAGGCGTACTCGAGCAGACGGTGGCGGCGATGCGAGCGGCGCCGGCTGCCGTCCTGGCCTGGCTGGGCCCGGCTATCGGGGGCAGCGTTTACGAGGTGGGTTCCGAGGTGCGGGATGCCGTGTGCGACGCGCACCCTTCGGATGCGGACGGGTTCGAGCCGCACGGGGAGCGCTGGCTGGCGAATCTCGAACACCTGGCTGCTGCCCGCCTGCGCCGCTGTGGGTTGCGCCAGGTGTATTGCAGTGGGTCCTGCACCTTTACCGACGCAGAGCGATTCTTTTCCCATCGTCGCGACGGCGTGACCGGGCGCATGGCGTCCGTGATCTGGCTTGACTGAACTGGCCGTGCCCGATCCGCACAGGCTTCCCTCGTCCGCTGCGGCCCGGCTGCTGGCCTGCTTCAGGCGCCACTGGCGGCAGCTGTTGGCCATCCACGTCGCGGCCAACGCGTTCTCGCTCCTGCTGCTCACACCGGTGTACGTGGCGATTACCGGCTGGCTGGTGCTGGCCTCCGGGGATGCCGCGCTCACCGACGAGGACATCCTGTTCCATATGCTCTCCCCGGGCGGCCTGCTGGCCCTGTTCCTGGTGGCCAGCCTGCATGTCGTGATCCTGGTGTGGCAACACCTGGCCATGGTCATGGCGGCATACCTCGGCCTTCGGCATGAGGCACCCGGAACCATGGCGTTGCTGCTGCACCTGCTGCGACAGTCGAGGCCGGTGTTCGGCCTCGCCTGGAAGCTGGTGACGCGCACCCTGGCCGTGGCGGCGCCGTTCCTGGCGCTGGCCGCCATCGCCTTCGACCGCTACCTCACAGCCTTCGACATCAATTACTACCTTGCGGTGCGACCCCCGGAATTCTGGTGGGTCGGTGGCTTCGTGCTGTCGTGCCTGCTGGTCATGGCGCTGTTGCTGACCCGCATGTTCGCCGGATGGCTGCTGGCATTTCCACTGCTGTTGCTGGAGCGTCAGTCGCCAGCCGTTGCGTTGCGCAGCAGCCTTGCGCTCAGCCACGGGCGGCGAACTTCGATCACCGCCACCCTGGCAGCCTGGATGCTGGTCAGTGTGGGTCTGCTGGGGCTGGTCTCCATGCTGGTCGACGAGGCGGTGGATACCGCGGTGGTGCTGGCTGGAGATTCGCTGTCGGCGCTGACCTACCTGCTCGGCGGCGTGCTGGTCGGGTGGATGGGCGGCAATCTGATCCTGACGTTTCTCAGCAGCGCCGCGCTCAGCCTGCTGATTCTGTATTTCTTCCTCACCCTGGCCTCCACCCGCCCCAGCGCCGTGCCCGCGCCCTCGATCGGCGGCTTTGGCGCGCGCAGATGGCGCATTCCCGCCGCCCTGCTGGCGGCCGCACTCAGTGCTGCGCTGCTGGTGGCGGCCGGCGTGTTGCGCGTCGCCGTGGCGCGGTTTGACGACCGCGCGCTGACCCAGGTCGTGGCCCATCGCGGCGCGTCGGCGGATGCGCCGGAGAACAGCCTGGCGGCGATCGAGCTGGCCATTGCCCAGGGGTCTGATTGGGTCGAGATCGATGTGCATGAGAACCGGCACGGGGAGATCGTGGTGATTCACGACCGCGACCTCAAACGGGTGGGCGGCGTGCCCCTGCAGGTTTTCGACACGCCCTTGGCGCAGCTGCAGACGGTGGACATCGGGTCGTGGAAAGACCCCGCCTTCGGCCAGCAGCGCGTGCCATCGCTGCAACAGGTGCTGGCCCTGTGCCGGGGGCGGGTAGGGGTGCTCATCGAGTTGAAATACCATGGGCGGGAGTCGCGCCTCGAGGAGCGCGTCATGGCCCTGGTGGACGCCGCAGACATGGGCGGCGACGAGGTGATGCTGATGTCGCTCAGCTACCCCGGCATCCGCCGGCTCAAGTCATTACGCCCGGAGTTCAAGGCCGGCTTGCTGCTGTCGGTGGCGATCGGCGACGTCATGCGCCTGGAAGTCGATTTCCTGGCCGTGAATGCGCGCCTGGCGCGCCGCGCGTTTATCCTCGCGGCGCATCGCGCCGGGCGCGAGGTCATTGCCTGGACAGTCGACGACCCGGTTTCGATGGCGGCCCTGATGACGCGCGGCGCCGACGGCGTCATCACCAATCAGCCGGAACTGGCGCAACGAGTGCGAGCGCAGTACGCCGAGCTGGAGCTGCCCGAGCGATTGCTGATTCAGGTCGCCAGCCTGGTCGGCAGCGCGCGCCCGGTCGGCGCGCAGTGACGACCTTCAGCCCTGCAGTTCGGACAACGGGCGGTAACGGTAGCCGTGGAACATGGCGTAGAACATCGGCACCACGATCAGGGTCAGCACGGTAGCGAACCCGAGCCCGAACATGATGGTCGCAGCCATGCTCTCGAAGAAGGCATCGGCCAGCAGGGGAATCATGCCGAGAATGGTGGTGATCGCGGCCATGGAAACCGGCCGCACGCGGCTCACACCGGAGTCGAACACGGCCTGGTAGGGCTCCTTGCCGGCCGCCAGTTCCGAATTGATCTGGTCGAGCAGCACGATGCCGTTTTTCAGGAGCATCCCAGACAGGCTCAGCAGTCCCAGCAACGCCATGAAACCGAATGGCTTGTTCATCACCAGCAGGCCCACCGTGACACCGATGATGGCCAGCGGCACGCAGGCCCAGATGACCAGTGGTGCGCGCACCGCGTTGAACAACACCACCGTGATCAGGAACATCAGCAGGAATCCCAGCGGCAGCGAGGCGAACAGGGCGGCCTGGGCATCCTGCGAGCTCTCGTACTCACCCCCCCATTCCAGGAAATAGCCGTCCGGAAGCTCGATGGCCTCGACCCGGGGGCGCAGGCGCGCAAACAGGTCGGCGGCCGTTTCAGTGCCGAACACGTCCGGGTCGGTCAGTGCGGAAAGCGTCCGCTTGCGGTCGCGCCGCTGGATCAGCGGGTCTTCCCACGCGGTCCTGAACTGATCGACCACCTCGCCGATCTGCACGTAGCGGCCGAAGGTATTGCTCCACAACTGCACGTCTGCCAGCGTGTCGATGCTCAGGCGTTCCGACTCGGGCAGGCGCACCAGGATGGGCATCAGGTTGGTCCCGTCCCGATACAGGCCGACATTGATGC
>JABAOH010012946.1_pt1 | contig 35914 bp, 34 predicted proteins | sample 7062181 | NCBI WGS metagenome assembly JABAOH01 (sample SAMN14538630, study PRJNA623070) | marine sediment metagenome | biome: marine biome [ENVO:00000428]; feature: marine pelagic biome [ENVO:01000023]; material: deep marine sediment [ENVO:00002113]; isolation source: pool of 5 deep marine... | reverse complement strand
CACCGGTCCGCACCTGCACTTTGAGGTGCTGCGCCGGGAGCGGGCGGTGAATCCGCGGCCTTACCTCGATCGCCAGACACCGCTCGGCAGCAAGCGCTCCTAGCCTTCGCTATCGACACGGCCGCGAGACCTGGCGTATACAGGCTCGCTATGGAACCGCCTGTCTCGCTTGTATCTGCCGTAGAGCTGCAGACTATTATCGCCGGCAATCTGCGACGCGTACGCGAAACGATCGCCCATGCCGCCCACGAAGCCGGCAGAGATCCCGCCTCGATCCGGCTGGTCGCCGTGTCGAAGACCATGCCCCCGGCGGCCGTTGAAGCTGCCCGGCAAGCTGGCCAGACGGAATTCGGTGAGAATACGGTGCAGGAGGCATTGGGCAAGATTGCCTCCTTCAAAGACCGCAATCTCACCTGGCATTTCATCGGCCATCTGCAGAGCAACAAAGCGAAGCTCATGCCGGATCATTTTTCCTGGGTGCATTCAATCGACAGTGTGGCTTTGGCACGCAAGCTTTCACAAGCCTGCGAACGTAAGGGCACCTGCGTAAATGCCCTGGTACAGGTCAACGTAAGCGGTGAGGCCAGTAAACACGGACTAGCGCCTGACACGCTGTACGCAGTTATGGACGACTTGCTGCGCGCTGAGCTCGGCGGCATCGTATTACGCGGCCTCATGACCTTGGGTCGGTTCGATGCCAGCGGTGAGGAACTGCGCCAGGGCTTTGCGCAGCTGCGCGAGCTCCGCGATGGGGTCAAGCAACGCTTTAACCTGAGCGATTTTTCCGAACTGTCGATGGGAATGACCCACGACTACCCGTTAGCGATCGCCGAAGGCGCTACCATGGTACGCATCGGCACCGCGATCTTCGGCGAGCGAACGGCGCGCAAACAGTGAGTGCTGAACCGTGAACCGTCAGTGTCTGTTTGATGTTCTATTAACTGATGATTGCTGACTAACAAGAACTACAGTTTTGCCGACAGATACGCCGCCAGCACGATCAGACCGCCGCCCAGCCATTCCACTACGGTCATCGTCTCGTTTGTCAACAACTGTTGTGACAGCGCACCGGCGNNGCGCACCGGCGACGAGCTCGAAGAGCAAGATCACGGCCGAGCGGTGAATCGGGATACGCGTCACTCCGTATTGCACCAGCACCGTCATCACCGAGATTCCCACCGCCCCTAAGACCAGCGCGGCCATCGTCACAGAGACCGTAACGTCGGGAATAGGCACACGCAATAGAGCGATCAAAACGGCTGCAAGCACGACAACGCCGAGCCAGGTGCTCATCACCTTCTGCGCGAGGCTGACTTCTTGCGCACCGCGCACGATGACGTTAGACAGCGCGAAGGCAAAACCCGAGCCAATCGCAAGCCAATCGGCCTGGTCTCGCGGCCAGGGAATACCTAAGGTCGGTTCCCACAGCATACCGATCGCTCCCGTCATCGCCAGCACCAAAATCGACACCGATCGGCCTGATACGGGTTCTCTCAAGAACAGCCAGCCAAGCACCACCGCCCACAACGGCGACAAATAAAACAGCAATAAGACGCGCATGATGTTGCCATCGAGCACCGCTAGCACAAAGGCGACATTCGTACAGCCCCCCGCTAGCGCCAAAGCCAACAGTATCCACGAGTGCGCCAGACAGCCACGCAGCCGGGCAGTCGCGAGCACCAGGCCTATCAGCGCGGCAGCCAGGTAGGCCGTGAATGTCAGCCACAGCGGATAGAACCCCTGTGCCTCCAACAGTCGCAGGGGATACCAGACTACCCCCCAAAGCGATGCACCCAGCAACAGCGCAAGCACCGGCGAAAATTTACTGGCGTGCATTTTGAATTATCTCCACTGCATTTCAGCGTATTTGCGCGCCAACGGCGCTCCGACAGCATACCGCCTCGTGGCCTAGTTTTCGCCTGGCTGGCACCGCCTTTGCCAAGCCCATGGCGCACGAAATCTTGTAGAATTGGTAATTTGATTCGTTTCCAATCGGCGATCGGAGGGGCTTCGCTCGTGAAGTTACGGTGCTCGGGCGACGCATCAGGTGTGCGTCACGGGAGAAAGACATGATCAACATTCAGCAAATCATCGACGAGGCCTTTGAGCAGCGTAGTGACCTCACGCCGCGAAACGTGCCGACCGACGTCAAAGACGCGGTGATGGAAGCGATTGACCTGCTAGACAGCGGCCAGGCTACGGTTGCCGAGCAGAAAGACAGTCGATGGACGGTGAATGAATGGCTGAAGAAGGCGGTGTTGCTGTACTTTCGCATCGAAGACAACTCGCTGATGTACGGCGGCTTTACTCATTATTACGACAAGATCCCGTCGAAATTCAGCGAATACAACTCTCGCGGCTTTCGCCAGGCGGGTTTTCGCGTCGTGCCCCCCGCGGTAGTGCGCTATGGCGCTTATATCGCACCGAGCGTGGTGCTCATGCCAAGCTATGTAAACATTGGTGCATTTGTCGACGAAGGAACCATGGTAGACACCTGGGCCACCGTTGGTTCATGCGCTTTTATCGGCAAGAATGTTCACCTTTCGGGTGGTGTCGGTATCGGTGGCGTGCTCGAACCGATACAGGCATCGCCGACCATCATCGAAGATGATTGTTTTATTGGAGCACGCTCGGAAATTGTAGAAGGCGTTATTGTCGGGGCAGGGTCAGTAATATCCATGGGCGTGTACATCGGCCAGAGCACCAAGATCCTTGATCGCGCGAGCGGTGAAATCATGTATGGTCGCATACCGCCCGGCTCGGTCGTCGTGGCTGGAAACCTGCCTGCTCAGGATGGTACGCACAGTCTCTACTGTGCGGTGATCGTCAAACGCGTCGACGCAAAAACACGTGCCAAAGTTGGTATCAACGAGCTATTACGGGATATTTAAGTCATGTTTCGTGAGCCGCCCGTAATGAGTGCTCTGCTACTTTTCACCACAGACTGCACATACAAAAATGATTTTTCAATCACCCGCGCACTTATCTCCGAAATCCATGCTCAGCAACATGCAGCCAATCTCCGAGTTTTCCGTGTTTCCTCTGTGGTGAACGTGATCAAGGTTTGATTTTCGACTCCACTCCATGCCAAACACCGATGACACTTTAGAGCTGGCGATGGCGTTGATAAGCCGGCCGTCGGTCACGCCCGATGATGGCGGTTGCCAGGATCTGTTGATCGAGCGCCTCGAGCCCCTCGGCTTTGAGATCTCTCGGCTTAAGTTCGGTGATGTCGATAACTTGTGGGCGCAGCGGGGTCAGGAAGGTCCGGTCGTGGTATTTGCTGGTCACACGGACGTGGTTCCCACCGGCCCGCGGGAGGCCTGGAAAAGCGACCCGTTCACACCGCAGACACGCGACGGCTATCTTTACGGGCGCGGGGCGGCGGACATGAAGTCATCGCTGGCCGCATTCGTGACAGCGATAGAGGATTTCGTCGACCGTTATCCGCGGCACCGCGGTTCCATTGCGTTGCTCATCACCTCGGATGAGGAAGGCGTGGCACGCGACGGTACGGTAAAGGTTGTCGAGTGGCTGAGTCAGCAGGGTAAAAGCATTGATTATTGTATTGTCGGCGAACCCTGCTCCGAGGACACATTGGGCGACGTGATAAAGAACGGTCGTCGTGGCTCTCTTAATGGGAAGCTGACGCTCCGCGGCTTACAAGGCCATATCGCCTATCCACATCTTGCCAGGAATCCCATTCACCTTCTGGCGCCCGCCTTGGCGGAGCTGGTGGCGATGCGCTGGGACGACGGCGATGCAGATTTTCCGCCGACAAGTTTCCAGGTCTCGAACATCGCCGCCGGCACCGGCGCCGACAATGTTATTCCCGGCACACTTGAGCTCGAGTTCAACTTTCGCTACTCGCCGGCGTTCACCCATACGGCGCTGCGCGAACAGCTCGAACAAGTATTGCAGCGCCACCAGCTCGATTACAGCTTGAGCTGGCGGCATTCGGGCGAACCGTTTATCACTCCCGTCGGCCGCCTGGTTGACGCCGCCCGTGCCGCCATTCGCGCCGAGCTTGCCCGCGAACCGGCCCTGTCGACGGCCGGGGGCACCTCGGACGGACGATTTATTGCCCGCACGGGTGCTGAGGTCGTCGAGCTCGGCCCGGTGAATGCGAGCATCCACAAGGTCAATGAACGCACCCGTGTGGCTGATCTAGGGGCGCTGGCGAAGGTTTATGCGCGGATGCTCGTGTTGTTGCTAGAATCGGATTAAATATAAGATATATTTCAACAGCTTATAAAGCATATCTGCCGTGAGTTCTGCGGCGCCCGCGCGCGCAAAATCCCGCAGCGGCCGCGCTAAGTGACTATAATAGTTATCAAAACAGCCTAACTACGCGCAAACCCGACTGAAGCACAGCCGAATGTTCAAGCGAGACTGGACGATCGCCCTGGTCATCTCCTTGGCATTCGCTGCCGCGACGCTCGTTGGCATTCCTTTTCTGCACACGTTTCTACAAAACATGGAGCGCCTGGCCTATGACGCGGGCGTCAGGCTGACACAGCGCAGCCCTTCTGCAACCGACCAGATCGTGATCGTCGCCATCGATGATGACAGTATCAAACACATCGGGCGCTGGCCGTGGCCACGCGACGTCTTGGCAGATATGGTCAACTGGCTCGCCGACGCTCAAGCCAAGATCATCGGTCTGCAGATCTTTCTCACGGAGCCGCAGACCGACCCCGGCCTCAATTATTTTCGCGAGCTCCGCGGGTATATGGCCAAGACGCCCTTCCCCAACAACGCACGTACCCAGGCGCAAGAAATCATGCGCTTGGTCGACCGCGCGGAACGCGATCTCGACGCCGATGGGAAGCTCGCACAAACGATACCGGCGGCAAAGAACGTCTACATGCCCATGTTCTTCAATGTGCAGCGCCCGCTTGGCAGGCCCGATACGGAGCTACCCGGGTTTGTCAAGCGCAACCGCCTGACCAAGGTGGTGGAACGGGTCGACCTTGAGGCGACAGCACTGGAGACGGATGGCGTGACCTATCCGCTAGCCGTCTTCGGTGAGCACACCGCCGGTATCGGGCACCTCGACGTGCTTTTGGATGCTGATGGCGGCATCCGGCGGGAAGCCCTGCTGCTGAAATACTACGACGATTACTATCCATCGTTGGCTCTGCTGCTTGCTGCCCGCAGCCTGAATTTAAAGACCGACAACATCACGGTATTTCTTGGCGAAAACATTAAACTTGGCCGGCTCGTGATCGATACAGATAACACCATGCAGATGTATACAGGTTTCTATTCCGCGCCCGATGGACGATCGCCTTTTTCCACTTATTCGTTTCATGACATTCGCGCCGGTAATGTTCCCGCCACCTCTTTCAAAAATAAGATCGTACTCATTGGCGCCACTGCCGAAGGCGTCGGAAATAGATATCTGACGCCGGTTTCCTCATCAATGCCGGCAGCCGAGCTGACGGCGAACATCGTCGCCAGCATCCGTAACCAGGACTTTTATGTCCACCCAGACTGGGCCACCTGGGTGCAGATAGGAATCTTTATCGCCGTTGGCCTATACCTCATGTTTGCCTTGCCCAATCTGGGCGCCGGCCTTGCTGGCTTGGTTTCTCTGCTGCTGTTCGTGGCGTTGCTCGGTAGCGAACAATATATGCTGATGGCGGAAAAGGTATGGCTGAAGAATGTCTCCCCTGCCCTGCTGCTGCTTGTCGGTCATCTGGGACTCACGACCAAGCGTTTTCTCGTCACCGAACGCCTTAAACAAAGCGCCGAAACCGATTCGGCACAGACCAATCGCATGCTTGGGCTGTCCTTTCAGACCCAGGGTCAGCTCGATATGGCCATGGACAAGTTTCGAAGGTTGCCGGTTGATAAGTCCGTGCTCGAATTGATGTACAACTTGGCTCTGGACTTCGAGCGCAAGCGACAATTCAGCAAGGCCGTCGCCGCCTATGACTATATTCTCGAGCATGACCGTAATTTCAAAGACACCACGGAGCGCAAACAACGCGCCAAACAGGCCGAACACACCGTCACTTTAGGCTCCCGCCGCATGACTACGGGAGGTACCCTGATCCTCGATGGTGTCGACCAGAAACCGACCCTCGGTCGCTATGAGATTGATAAGGAGCTCGGTAAAGGGGCGATGGGCACGGTGTATATGGGGCGCGACCCCAAAATCAATCGGGTCGTGGCCGTCAAGACCATGGCTCTGTCGGACGAATTCGAAGAGGCCGAACTGGCCGCAGCCAAAGAGCGCTTTTTTCGCGAGGCCGAAACTGCCGGCCGTCTGAGCCACCCGAACATCGTGACGATCTATGACGCGGGCGAAGAGCAAGATCTCGCCTACATCGCCATGGAGTACCTTGAGGGCAAGAATCTAACGGAATATGTCAAAAGCAAAGGGCGGATGCCGTTGAAGTTCATATTGAAACTCATCGCCCGCGTGGCCGACGCCCTGGACTACGCCCATAAGCAGGATGTGGTGCACCGCGACATTAAGCCGGCTAATATTATGTACAATGAAGATGGTGACAGCGTGAAGGTGACAGACTTCGGCATAGCGCGTATCACGGCATCGAGCCGCACCAAAACCGGCGTGATCTTGGGTACACCCTCGTACATGTCTCCGGAGCAGCTTGCCGGAAAGAAAGTCGATGGACGCTCAGACCTGTTTTCGTTGGGCGTTACTATGTACGAGCTGGTCGCGGCCAAACAGCCCTTCCGTGGAGAAACGATGGCAGCACTAATGTACCAGATTGCGAACGCACAACATCCGGATGTCATCCGGGAGTGTCCCGATGCACCCCCCTGCGTCGGCCATATTATCGACCGGTTGCTGGAGAAGAACCCCGGCAGGCGTTTTCAGACAGGTGAAGAACTGAGACGCGCGTTGGACGCGTGCGCAGATACCCTGCAATAGACATGTCTAAAGAAGCGGATGGACTAATAATTGCCAGTTGCAGCGATGCGGGAATGCTGCGACCAAACAACGAGGACCGTGTCGCCACGACACCGGAGGCTGGTCTTGCCGTCGTCGCAGACGGGATGGGGGGACATCAGGCGGGAGAAGTCGCCAGTGGCATGGCTGTAGATGTCGTTACACGCCACGTCATCAACGTGCTGGCCCGCCAAGGTGAAGCTAAGAGGCGCAAAGGAAACACAGCGTCCGTCGAGCTTAAAACGATAGATGAGGCTATATCATTAGCCAATTCGGCCATCTTCGAACTTTCCCAGTCGAGCCCCAACTGTGCAGGCATGGGGACAACGATCGTAGTGACTCTTTTTTACGAAGACAGAGTGTGTATCGGGCATGTGGGTGACTCCCGCTTGTACCGACTGCGCGGTGACAAGCTCGAGTTATTGACAGAAGACCACTCTTTGGTACAGGAACTGGTAGCCCGAGGACTCATTACGCCTGAAGAAGCACGCAGTTCGGTCAACAAGAATCTCGTAACGCGCGCCCTAGGTATCGAACCCACCGTGGAATCTCAGGTTATCGAACAAAAACTAGAAGACCAGGATCTTTATTTGCTGTGCTCCGACGGGTTGAATGACGTGTTGCCCGACGAGCAAGTGAGCCAGATACTCCAAGACTACGGTTCCGATTTACGAGGCGCGACCGATCGGCTCGTTATGGAAGTCAACGCACGGGGAGGACCAGACAACGTTTCGGTCATACTCGTACGCACAGGCAAGCGCTTTCGTCGCGATGCCACGGCTATCAAACGCCTGGCCGATCAGCCGGCGGGTTAGACGATAGTTGAGAACTCCGGCAATGGCGAAAGTCATATTAATGTACAACAAAAAAGTGCTGGATCAGTTTGATCTCCCTCAGGGTGACATGAAGATCGGCCGCCGGCCTGGAAGCGATATCGTGGTCGACAACATGGCCGTGAGCGGTGAACATGCCAACATCTTTACCATCGGCGAGGATTCTTTCATACAGGATTTGGGCAGCACCAACGGAACGTTTGTCAACAACAAGCGCATTGCCAAACATCACCTAAAACATGGAGATGTCGTTACCATCGGTAAGCACACACTCAGCTATGTCAACGAAAACGAATCTAAGCCGGCTGAAGACTTTGCCAAGACTGTCATCATCGCGCCGCCGAGTGCTGGCGCTGACGGTGGAAGTCAGCGCAAGGCCGCGCTCTACATTCTGAGTGGGGCCAGCAGCGGCAAACGTATTGAAGTAAGCAAACGAATCACAAACTTGGGCAGTGCCGGCAAGCGCGCCGGGGTCATCTCTCGCACCGATGACGGCTTTATCCTAGATGCCGGTGTCGATGAAACGCCGAAAGTGAACGGACGACTGATTCCGAAAGGTGGCACCAAGCTCAAGAACGGCGACGTCATCGAGGTCGCCGGCACGCGCTTGCAGTTTCAGCTGCTATGAAGCAGTAGCTAGTGGCGAGTAGCACGGACCAGGTCGAATCTGCGTCTGCTCGCTTCACTTTGCCAGCCACTCGCCATTCGTTGTTCGCTACTGGTTTGTTAATATTTCTAATGCCTCTTCCAGCCGTCGGACACATAACAACTCTAAGTCCATATCGGTCTTCTTCGGCTTGTTTGCGGCCGGCAACAAGGCGCGTTTGAACCCGAGTTTAGCCGCTTCGCGCAGGCGTTCCTGACCTCTCTGCACGGGACGTACCTCGCCGGCCAAGCCGACCTCCCCGAACACGATCAGGTCGCGGCCCACCGGCCGGTTGTGCAGACTTGACACTGTCGACGCGATCACAGCCAGGTCGGCCGCGGTTTCGGTGATGCGCACGCCACCGACGACGTTCACGAACACATCCTGGTCATACATGGCGATGCCGGCGTGACGGTGTAACACCGCGAGCAGCATGCCAAGACGATTCTGATCGACACCGACCCCGACGCGACGCGGGTTCGCCAGGTGACTCTGATCGACCAGGGCCTGTACCTCGACCAGTAACGGCCGCGTACCTTCCTGCGTGGCTAGCACTACCGTACCGGGAATCGTGTCGCCTTGCCGGCTGACGAACATGGCGGAGGGGTTATCCACCTGCCGCAGCCCGGTTTCTGTCATGACAAACACGCCGATTTCGTTGACCGCACCGAAGCGATTCTTGATCGCCCGGATGATCCGAAAACGACTTGTCGGGTCACCCTCAAAATACAACACAGTGTCGACCATGTGCTCCAATACGCGCGGTCCCGCCAGCGTACCTTCCTTGGTCACATGACCCACCAGGAACAAGGCGACGCCGCTGCGCTTTGCAAAACGCACCAGCTGTGCCGCTGCCTCGCGCACCTGCGCGACGCTACCGGGTGCGGATTGCAACAGCTCAGTAAAAACGGTCTGGATGGAGTCGATAACCATCACTTGCGGTCGTTCGCTATCCGCGCACGCGAGTATCGACTCTACGTGATTTTCTGCGAGCACGTGCATGCGCTTGCCATCCAGGCCCAAGCGTTGCGCGCGCAGCGCAATTTGCTGCAACGACTCTTCTCCCGTGACGTACAAGACCTTGATCGAGCGGCCGATGGTGGCAAGCGCTTGGATCAACAGCGTCGATTTGCCGACTCCGGGATCACCGCCGATTAAGGCGACCGACCCCACGACCAATCCCCCGCCGAGCACCCGATCGAGCTCAGCCATGCCCGTGTGGAAGCGGTTAATGCCTTCGAGCTCGACGGCGTCCAGGAGCTGCGCCTTTGCGCTTGTTTCCGATCGTTGAAAACGCGTACCTGCGGATGGCCGTGCTGCCAATGTTTCTACAAGCGTGTTCCAATTGTCACACCCCGGGCACTGGCCGCTCCACTTTGGCGCCTGCGCGCCACAGTCGTTACACACAAAAAACGATTTCGACTTAGTCGCCATCGCTATTTATAGCTTCTCAGCACAGAGAACACAGAGATTATGTAAATTTTTATCAGCATAGATTAAGGACACAGGCGATACGTCATTCTCCGTGTTCTTTGTGATCTCCGTGGTAAATTAGTCTATTTCCACCCGGGGCACCCGTTGGGGCATGCCGGCCAATAGCTCGTAGCCGATCGTGCCAGCCCGTTCGGCGATTTCGTCAACAGGCAGGCCTTGGCCCCACAGAACGACCGGATCACCCACCTTGGCATCGGGTTGGCTACGCAAATCGACGGTGATCATGTCCATCGACACCCTCCCGATCAACGAGCTGCGCTCGCCGTTAACCAGCACCGGCGTGCCGCTCGGTGCATGCCGCGGGTAACCGTCGCCGTAACCAACGGCTGCCACGCCGACCGGCATGTCTTCGGGGCATACCCACTCTCCCCCGTAACCGACCCGTTCGCCCTTGCGTTGGTGATTGACGGCGATCAGGCTGGTGGTGAAGGTCATCGCCGGCTGCAAACCGAGCTCCGCGGCGCTCTTGCCGATTAATGGCGACGCGCCATAAAGCATGATTCCGGGTCTTACCCAGTCGAGGTGGCTCTGGGGCCACCCCAGCACCCCGGCTGAATTCGCCAGGCTGTACTCCAGATCCCATCCATCTACCAGCGCCGTGAAACGGTCCATCTGTCGCCGCGTGGTCGCATCAGCCGTGTCGTCGGCATTGGCGAAATGTGACATTACGCGGACACGCTGTACCGCTTTGCACTCCTGCAGTCTCTTATGCACCTGCGCCGCCACCTCCGGCGCAAAACCGATCCGGTGCATCCCCGTATCGACCTTCAGCCAAACATCGAGCCCGACTTTCTGCTGGTAGCCCTCCAGTTCATGCAACTGACTCTCGTGGTGAATGACGGGCATGAAGCGATAGTGGCTGAGCATCGCCAGCTCGGCGGCATCAAAGAAGCCCTCAAGCAAACACACTGGATGCGCGACACCGGCGTTGCGCAATGCCACGCCCTCGTCGAAGCTAGCCACGGCAAACGCGTTGGCCTGTGCTAAAATATGCGGCACACGCACTAAACCGTGGCCGTAGGCATTCGCCTTGACGACAGCCATGATCTTTGAGTTTGGTGCAGCTTGACGGGCTCGGTTTAAATTGTGGCGCAGCGCTTGTGCATCAATCAGTGCACGCGTCGGCCTTGTCATGCAAATGCCTCGTCGAACCCGGCGCTGATGTAGTTTTCAAACTTAGTGTACTGTCCTAGGAAGGTGAGTCGAACGGTACCGGTGGGTCCGTTGCGGTGCTTGCTGATAATGATCTCGGCGGTCCCCTTATCGACGCTATCTTCGTTGTAAACCTCGTCACGGTAAATAAACAAGATGACGTCCGCATCCTGTTCTATCGACCCGGATTCCCTCAGGTCCGACATCACCGGTCGCTTGTTGGGACGCTGCTCCAGACTACGGTTGAGCTGTGACATGACGATCAACGGAACATTCAGCTCCTTCGACAGATTTTTTAATGCGCGAGTGATATTAGATACTTCCGTTGCTCGATTTTCACTACCCTCGAAAGACTGCATCATCTGCAAATAGTCCACCAGCACGAGCGCCAGTCCGTGCTCGCGCTTGAGCCGGCGCGCCCGTGTGCGCAGTTCCATCGGCGTAAGGCCCGGCGTGTCATCAATAAAGATTGGCGCTTGTGCAAGTAGGCTGATAGTCGAGGTCACACGTGGCCAATCATCGTCATTCAACTTGCCGGTACGGATCTTGTGCGTGTTGATTCGACTCATCGATGCCAACATGCGCATAGCCAGTTGCTCACCTGGCATTTCCATGCTGAAGATGGCCACGGGCAATTGCTGGCCGACCGCCACATTCTCGGCAATATTCATCGCCAACGATGTCTTTCCCATTGAGGGACGTCCGGCAACGATGATCAAATCAGCTTCTTGCAAGCCGGACGTCATAGCATCGAGATCGGTGAAACCGGTTGGCAGTCCCGATATGGGGCTATCCGACTGATAGAGCTTGTCGATACGCTCTACGGCGACACTGAGCAGCTTTGTCAACGGCTGAAAACCGCCGCTGCGGGTGCCCAGCTCGCTGATGGCGAAGATATTGCGTTCGGCAAAGTCGAGCAGCTCGACCGTGCTGCGACCCTCGGGTTCATACACTGCACGGCTTATATCAGCGGCCACGCTGAGCAGCCGGCGCATGACTGAACGTTCGCGCACAATTTCCGCGTACGCTGTGACATTTGCTGTACTCGGCGTGTTTTTCGCGAGCGTGCCGATGTAAGCGAGTCCACCGGCCTGAGCGAGGTCGCCGGTATTCTGCAGATACTCCGAGACGGTCAGCACGTCGGCCGGCTTGGACTCTACAGTAAGATCCGAAATGGCCTTGAAGATTAACTGGTGCTCTTTGCGGTAGAAGTCTTCGGGGTCCAGCTTGTCACCGATCTGATCGAGACACCGGTTATCGAGCATCAGCCCGCCTAGCACGGACTGCTCGGCCTCAATAGATTGCGGTGGGACGCGTAGCCGTTCCGGTGTGGTCTCGCCAGCAGCTGAGTAGGCCCGCTCTTCCATTGACTCCCCCCTTAACGAGTGCTCTCCGTCCGTCGGGCTTGCCCCGTCAGCCGGTGGCCGACCCAAAACGCCAATCGCCAGGCATACAACGCTGCCCTTTTTCCGCGCTCAGGCCTGCCGGCCGTTAATCGCATGTTGCCAATTCCGGCTGATGCCGGCAAGGAGGCCTGGATTACTGCTCTTCCTGCTCCTGTTGCGCTTCCTGCTGCTCCTGCTGCGTTTCCTGTTCTTCGCCCAGCACCGAAACGTTGATCTTGATGTGAACCTCGGGGTGTAATGACACGGCGATCTCGTGATCGCCGACCTGCTTAATCGGACCGGCCGAGAGGTGCAACTCGGATTTCCTCAGCTCGAGACCGGCCTCCTTCATCGCTTCGACGATGTCGCTAGTGGTCACTGAGCCGAAAAGCTTGCCCTCCTCGCCTACCTTGCGCACGATGCTCACCGACGCTCCGTCAAGGGTGAGGGCCCGAGCCTGGGCCACACTCAGTGCCTCGGCGTGTAGGCGCTCGAGTTCGAGACGCTGTGCCTCGAATTTTTTGCGGTTCTCTTCGTTAGCGATAACCGCTTTACCGTGTGGAATCAGGTAATTACGCGCATAACCAGGCCGCACCTTGACCTCTTCGCCAAGGTTGCCAAGGTTTTGCAGCTCTTCCAGCAGTATGACTTGCATGCTCTATCCCCGACTTTATTGGTAAGCCGCAGTCACTCAGTGACTGTCGCAGTACGGCAGCAATGCCAAATAGCGGGCATACTTGACAGCACGTGCCAACTGCCGCTGATACCGTGACTTCGTCCCTGTATTGCGACTGGGAATGATCCTGCCCGTTTCGGTGATATAGGCCTTGAGCGTCGCCAAGTCCTTGTAATCAATCTCCTTGATGCCTTCGGCGGTGAAACGACAGTATTTCTTGCGCCGGAAGTAGCGCGACGATGTGGGTGGTCTTCTGCTCACGGGCTCGGTGCCTCCTCGGTATCCTGGGCCTCTGCGACTGTCTCATCAGTAACGTCCTCTTGCGCGTCGCGCGCTTCATCTCCACGTTCTTCTACCGGACCACGTGGCGCTNNTCTTTAGCCAAAGGCGAGGGGGCCACAACGGCAGCCGCGCGTCGTATGGTTAAATGACGCAGCACGGCATCGTTAAATTTGAACGCGGACTCAAGCTCACGCAACGTTTCCAGTTGGCACTCGATGTTCATGAGTACATAGTGAGCCTTATGCGCCTTGTTGATCAGATAAGCGAGCTGACGCCGCCCCCAGTCCTCGAGGCGGTGTACAACGCCATTTTGAGATTCGATGATCGAACGGTAACGCTCGATCATCGCCGGCACTTGCTCACTCTGGTCAGGGTGGACCAGAAACACGATTTCGTAGTGACGCATTGGAATGCTCCCTCTGGGTTAGCCTTCCGGATCGCATCCGCCGGTAAGGCAAGGAGTCATGGTAGCGCGCTGCCAGCGCGACGGCGGATTCTAAACCATCGCTTAAGGCCTGCCAAGCTCCCAGCTAGCGCCAAAACGCCACCGCTCCTCCTGGGCGCCACATGCGGTCGCGAAAAACCACGACTCAGGACTCGCGTGAACCGCGTTGGCGAAGCGCCTCGTAGAGAAGGAGCGCAGCGGCGACCGACAAATTGAGGCTCGCGACCTTCCCGTGCATGGGAATACGCACGAGCGCATCGCAGCGCTCACGGGTCAGGCGACGCAGTCCCCTTCCTTCACCGCCAATGACGATGGCCACCGGACCACTTAGATCGACGTCGTAGAGCGCCTTTTCCGCCTGCTCGACAGCGCCCACTACCCAGATGCCGCCCGCCTTCAGCAGATCGAGTGTGCGCGACAGGTTGCTTACTTCGTACAGCGGTACCGTCAGGGCTGCGCCGCTGGCCGCCTGCTGCACGGTCGCCGTCAGCGGCGCCGAGCGATCACGCGGGAACACGAGCGCATGTGCCCCGGCAGCATCGGCACAGCGCAGGCACGCCCCGAAATTACGCGGGTCTTGCACCCCGTCCAACACCAGCAGCAACGGTATCTCCTTGAGCTCGGCGACACGCCGTTCCAGGTCATGCTCGCTGCCAGCGCTGACTGCCCGCGTCCGCGCCGCTACCCCTTGGTGATTCTTCGCCCCGACAAGCTGATCGAGACGCGTGCGGGGCACACGGCGCAGCTTCACGCCAGCGGCGCGGGCAGCCCGCGCGATCTCGGCGCTGCGTTTGTCCCGCCGTTCTTCGTTCATCCACACGCTATCGACGTGGGCGGCATCCTCCCGTAACGCCGCCAGCACCGCGTGCAACCCGCAAATGAGCCCCGTTGGTGTGGTCGTCATCGTCGCCGGCGCCCTCGTTTGCCGCGCCGTCCCGGCGCCACCACTACCGGTTCCAGATCGATCCGCCCTTCCTCGGGATCGACGCGGACCACGCGCACGCGTAGCGCGTCGCCCAGGCGAAACGTACGGCGGGTACGTTTACCCACTAATCGATGTTTTATGGGATCAAAGTGAAAGTAGTCGTTACCCAAAGCGGTGATATGTACGAGCCCGTCCACATAAACATCCGTCAGCTCCACAAATATGCCGAATCCCGTAACACCGGTTACTAGACCGTCGAATTCATCGCCCACGTGATCCATCATGTACCGTGCCTTAAGCCAACGGGCCACCTCGCGCGTGGCTTCGTCGGCCCGCCTCTCTGTCATGGAGCAATGCTCACCGATCTCGCGTGCCTCCTCTTCAGACAGCGTCGCGCGCTTGCGTTTCAGCACGGCCCGAATGGCCCGGTGCACCTGCAGGTCAGGATACCGGCGTATGGGCGAGGTGAAATGCGTGTAATGTTCGTAACCCAGGGCAAAGTGGCCAATGTTATCGGGGCTATAGAGCGCCTGGCTGAGGCTGCGCAGCATCGCCATCTGGATCAAGCGTGAGTCGGGACGCGCGTCTACGGCTGCTACCAACTCCGCATAATCCTGCGGGCGTGGCCGGGCACCGCCACCGAGCGATAGGCCGAGCTCGCCGAGAAATTCTCTCAACTCGTTAAGCTTTTCGGCACTCGGGGGTTCGTGAACTCGATATGGTATGGGCATCTTGTGTTTGCGAAGGAGCTCAGCCGCACACACATTGGCCGCAAGCATACATTCTTCAATCAGCCTATGGGCAGCGTTGCGCTCGATCGGGACGATTTGACGGACGCGGTGCTGGTCGTCAAACAGAAAGCGTGTCTCCGGCAACTCGAAATCGACGGCACCGCGCTGTACGCGCACGCGATGCAAGGCCTTGAACAAAGCATGAAGCTCCAACAAATGCGGCACCAAGGTCTCATAGCGACGCCGCTGGGCCGCGTCACCGTCGATCAACGCTGCTACCGCGGTATAGGTCAAACGCGCGTGCGAGCGCATCACGCCTTCGTAAAAGCGAAAATCCTGAATCTTGCCGCGAGGACCTATGTGCATGTCGCAAACCATGCACAGCCGGTCGACCTCGGGCTTGAGCGAGCACAAGTCGTTCGACAGGATCTCCGGCAACATCGGCACCACCTGATCTGGGAAGTAGACTGAGTTACCGCGCAAACAGGCTTCTCGGTCGATGGCGCTGTGCGGCTTGACGTAGTAACCGACGTCGGCGATCGCGACCAACAGCCGCCAACCTTTGCGCACGCGCTCGCAGTAGACGGCGTCGTCGAAGTCGCGCGCGTCTTCGCCATCGATGGTGACCAGCGGCAAGTGGCGCAGATCTTCTCGCCCCCGTTTGAAAGGCGCACTAACGGTGTCGCCGAGCGCTTGCGCGTCGGCGCGGACATCGGCGGGCCACGTATGGGGGATCTGATAGTTACGCACGGCGACTTCGACATCGATCCCCGGGGTCAGCGGTTCTCCGAGCACCTCGCTCACGTGCCCCGTCGGGCGCGTGTGTCGCGTGGGCGGCTCGATAATCTGCGCCACCACGATCTGTCCCGACCGAGCGCCGCTTTCGTCACCGCGGGCTATGAGAATTTCCTGACTAATCCGTCGATCTTCCGGTACAACGACACCAAAGCGATCCTGAGAAAAATAACGGCCGACAACGCTCTGCCGGTGGCGCTCCAACACCTCGACGATCACGCCCTCCTTGCGGCCGCGCGCGTCAACGCGCGTCACGCGTGCGACCGCACGATCACCGTGCAACACTTGGCGCATCTGTTTGGCCGACAAGAACAGGTCATCGCCGCCATCTTCGGGAACGAGAAAACCGTAGCCGTCTGCATGGCCCACGACACGGCCCCGCACGAGGTCCATCTTGTCGACCAGGCCGATGCGCCCCCGGCGGTTGCACAGGATCTGCCCATCGCGTTCCATCGCCCGTAACCGGCGCGAGAACGCTGTCAACTCGGCATCCCCGTGTACGCCTAACAGCTGCGCGAGTTCTTGGCGCCCGAGCGGGGCCGCATGACTCCCCAGCGTTGCCAAGACCGCCTCCCGCGTGGGAATGGTGACGGCATACGGGCTCGCCTCACGACGGCGTTGGCTGTCGCGCGCGGTTTTGCCTGTTCTTCGCATTGACATAAAATTTAGGGCCCGGTAGATTGCGCGGCTCGGCTGAACTCCGAGCCGTTTCTTCCCATGCCGAGGTGGCGGAACTGGTAGACGCGCTAGCTTCAGGTGCTAGTGGGGGCAACCCCGTGGAGGTTCAAGTCCTCTCCTCGGTACCACATCGCTTGGCTGTCCCGTGTATACCTGCCAGCACTTTCGCCAATTCAATTCACCCGTGAATTTGGTTTTCCGCCTGGCGTTACCTTTTCCGACTGCACCTAAGTGTCTGCGTTCACCCGCCAGGACCGCTCATCGCCGGGCGATCACAGCGTATTGATGACATCGTTCACGATGGCGATGACTTCCCTGTCGGTGCTCTCGGCTTCGAAGATAAAAGGGAGTATGACCACGACCACGGTCGACGCGATGCCTAAACCGAAGAAAAACCATTCGCGCCAGCTCCAGGCGATCAGGTCAGTTCCATAAGGCAGCGGCAGTTCCATGAGGGAGAAGTTATCTTAGCAAGCTCGCGCGACGCCAAAAAGGCAAGAGTGGCGTGGTGATCCCCCGGCCCCAGAGGCGGTTCACAAAAGCGCCTTGGTTGACAGCGTTCAAGCATCAAAGGGATGCTGAAAGACGATCGTCTCTTCCCGATCAGCGCCGGTCGAAATAATGTCGATCTTGACGCCCGTCGTCTGTTCGATCCGCTGTAGATAATAACGGGCCTTCGCTGGCAGTTCATTCAGGTCCTTGGCGTCTAAGGTGGACTCGTCCCAGCCGGCGAGCTCCTCGTATACCGGCTCGACACGGGCCAGATCCTCGGCACGGCGGGGCGGCGCTTGAATTTCCACGCCGTCCAGTCGGTAAGCTACGCACAGGCAGACTGTATCCAGGCCATCTAACACATCGAGCTTGGTGAGGCAGAATCCGTCAACGCCGTTAATGCGGCATGCGTAGCGCATCATCACGGCATCAAACCACCCGCAGCGCCGCGGACGTCCCGTGGTGGCACCAAACTCATTTCCGCGCTCCGCCAGCCGCTGACCGATAGCATCGTGCAACTCAGTCGGAAACGGACCGCCGCCGACGCGCGTCGTATAGGCCTTGGCGACGCCCAGAACATAATCCAAATGATGCGCCGCTATACCGCTGCCGAGTGCCGCGGCGGCGGCACAGGTATTCGATGAGGTGACATAGGGATACGTGCCATGATCGATGTCCAACAGGGCCCCCTGCGCGCCTTCAAAAAGCACCGCCCGACCCTGGCTAACATAGGTACTAAGCAGCTGTGACACGTCAGCGACCATCGGCCGCAGACGTTCGCCAAAAGCCAGGTTTACTTCCAGCGTTTGTTGAAAATCGATCGGCTCGCTGCCGAAGTAGTGTTGCAACGCGAAATTGTGATAGTCCACCACAGGCTCAAGCTTGGCGGCCAGATGCGGGCCATCCAGCAGATCGCCGATGCGCAGCCCACGGCGTGCCACCTTATCTTCATACGCTGGACCGATGCCGCGCCCGGTGGTGCCGATTGCCGTATTGCCGCGCCGTTGCTCGCGCGCATGGTCGAGCGCGCTGTGGTGGGGCAAGATCAAAGGGCAACTATCGCTGATTCGCAGGCGTTCTTGCACGCCCACGCCGGTTTGTACCAGTTGATCTATCTCCTCAAACAGCGCGGCCGGCGAGATCACCACACCGTTGCCAATGAGGCACATGACATTGTCCCGCAGCATCCCCGACGGGATCAGATGTAAGACGGTCTTCTGGCCTTTGATGACCAAGGTATGGCCGGCGTTGTGCCCCCCCTGGAAACGCACCACAGCCTGCGCCCGTTCGGTGAGAAGGTCGACGATCTTTCCCTTGCCTTCATCACCCCACTGCGTTCCCACAACAACGACGTTCTTGGCCATAATCGTAGCGTATCTTCTTATCTATCGATGGGGACCTTATTGGTCAGACTAGCAGGGGAGCGATCCTCTTCACGCCCGGGACGCCTTAGCGTTTTATCCTTGCCACCACCCACTGACCGCCTTGACGCACTAGCTCGCGTTCGCATCCGCTCTCACTCGTTCGGGCCTCGGCGCCGGATAGACGCATGACAACGCGCTCCCCGGCAGCACGCAGTCGCTCGATTTCCAATTGCAGGGACACGTCATTCTCATCGGGCGCCAAAATGCCGCTGGGCACACTCGGTTGCGAGGGCAAAAGCGCAAGCAGTAAACGCAAATCGGCACCAAAACCGGTTGCAGGACGTGCGCGCCCGAACGCCCGACCGATGCCGTCATAGCGTCCTCCCCGAGCAACTGCACGCCCATAGGTAGGCACAAACGCGGAGAATACCATACCGGTGTAGTAGTGGTAGCCAGTGAGCTCAGCGAGGTCGAAGTGCAACTGCAGCGACGGCAGCTTACGCGCCACAATGCTAGCGACCTGTTCGAGGTTGTCCAGCGCCTTCGCCACGCTAGTCGGTGCGTCCTTGAGTTGCTGTCGTGCCTCCGTCAGAACCTCTTGCCCCCCGTTCAGCTCGATCAATGCCGTCAGCATATTTCTGCGTCGCCGCTCAACGCCCATCGTGTTGAGCAGCGTTTCCACGTCCGTGCGCGCCTTGCGCTGGAGCGCATCGAACAGATCCGACTGCTGCTGCGCATCGAGCTCAGCTTGCGAAACCAGGCCGTGAAACACGCCCGTATGCCCGAGATCGATATGCAGCTCGTCGATACCTGCCAGTTGCAAGGTCGCAACCATGAGACACAGAATCTCAGCGTCGCTTTCAGGTCCCGCGTGCCCAAACAACTCGGCCCCAAGCTGTAAAGGTTCACGCGATCCCCCGAACTCGTCGGGACGCGTGCGCAGCACTGAGCCCAGATAGCAAAGCCGCACAGGACCACTGCGCTTGAGATAGTGGGCATCGATACGGGCTGCCTGCGGCGTCATGTCCGGACGGATGCCCATCAGACGTCCGGTCAACAAATCGGTTAGCTTGAAGGTTTGTAGGTCGAGCTCTTTGCCCACTCCCGTGAGCAGCGCCTCCAGATACTCGATCATGGGCGGCATCACCAGCTCGTAACCCCAGGTGTAGAAGAGGTCCAGGATCTGACGGCGCATCGTTTCGAGACGCCGAGCGTCGTCCGGCAGTACCTCTTCGATACCGTCAGGCAACAACCATCGGTCTTGTCCGGGCATAACTAGGCGACGATGTGCTGGCCTCAGCGGCTCAGTTGATCAGGTAGAGCAAGGCGAGACCGAGCAGCATGCTCGTTAGACCGGCCAATCGCAGCGGCTGGTCTGGCATCTGACTGATGGCGTGCAAAGCACGTCGCATACCGCTTGGATTAATGAAAGGAAAGACACCTTCGATCACCAGCAATAGCGCCACTGCAACGCCTAGGTCGTGCCACATGCTCTCGGCGCTTTAGCGATCATTGACGTGGGTTTTTCATGTACTTGAAAAACTCCATACTCGGATCGATCACCAGAACGTCATCCCGCGTACCGAAACTCTTTCGATATGCGTCGAGACTGCGATACAAGGAATAGAACTCCGGGTTACTGCTATAGGCCTTGGCATAAATCTCAGCCGCCTTACCATCGCCCTCGCCACGGATACTTTCCGCCTTGCCATAGGCCTCGGCCAGCAGAATCTCCCGTTGGCGCTCGGCGTCGGCCCGAATCTTCTCCGCTGCTTCTGCCCCTTGCGCGCGCAGCTCCTTGGCAATCCGCGCACGCTCGGCCACCATGCGCTGATAGACCGACTCGCTCACGTCATCGGGAAGGTCGACGCGCTTTATACGAATGTCGACGACTTCGATGCCGAAACTGCGTGCCTCCTCATCAGCCTTTTCGCCGACAATCTTCATAATCTCGCGACGGTCACCGGAAACTACATCGCGTACGGTTCGCTTCCCGAACTCATTCAGCAGCTGACTTCTGACGCGCTGCTCGAGACGGCGACGGGCCTCTTGCTCGCGGCCACCCACCGTGACAAAGAACTTCAAGGTATCGGCAATGCGCCATTTCACGAACCAATCGACGAGCACGTTTTTCTTTTCTTGCGTGAGGAAGCGCTGGGGCTCAGCATCGAGCGTCAAAATGCGCACGTCAAACTTACGCACGTCCTCGATAAACGGCATCTTGAACTTCAAGCCGGGCTCCACATTCTCACGCTTCACTTCACCCAACCTGACCACGATGGCCTTCTCCCACTGCGCCACGGTGAAAGTGATCGACGATATGCCGATCAATAAAAGCGCGACTATAGCCAGTACGGTAACCAATTTTGCTTGGCTCATCACTGGCCTCCCCGCCCGCGCTGTTCGCCACGGCTACGCGCCCGCCCGAAGCTGCGCGCGGTTCCGGCATCGCCGCCTTCTGTCATCGGCGGCCTGACATCGGGCCGCCCGCCGCCTGCTGCCTGGCTGAGGATCTGGTCAAGTGGCAGATAGAGTATGTTGTTTCCGCCTTTCTGATCGACAAATACCTTTGTCGTATCTGTTAGCACGTGTTCCATCGTTTCCAAATACAGTCGCTCACGTGTGACTTCGGGTGCCTTGGCATACTCACGGGCGATTTCCAAAAAACGCTCCGAATCACCGCCGGCACGGGCGATGACACTGGCCTTGTAGGCTTCGCCTTCTTGTAACAGGCGCGCCGCCGTGCCTCGTGCCCGTGGCAAGATGTCGTTGGCGTAGGCCTGAGCTTCGTTTTTCAGGCGCTGCTCGTCTTCGCGTGCCTTCACCGCATCGTCAAATGCCGCTTTGACCTGTTCCGGCGGTTGCGCTTTTTGCATCTTCGCCGTGGTGATGGTTATTCCGCTCTTATAGCGATCCAAGATCTCCTGCAACAGGCCTTGCGTACGGATGGCAACATCGTCGCGACCCTCGGTAATCACGAAGTCCATCGTGTTCTTGCCGACGATCTCGCGGATCGCGGACTCTGCGACCTGCACAATGGTGGCCTCGGGATCGTTCACGTTGAACAGGTAGTCCGCGGCATTCGTGATCTGATATTGCACAGCAAACTCGATATCGATGATGTTTTCGTCCTCGGTCAACATCAGCGCTTCTTTCGGCACACGGCTTACCCGGCCCGTGCGCTCGTTGCTGCGATAACCGATCTCGATGGCAAAGACGTTTTGTACGTTGACCTTTTTGACCGTTTCTACGGGATAGGGCAGATGCCAACGCAGACCGGCCTGCGTCACTTCTTGCAGCTTGCCGAAGCGCAGCACCACCCCACGTTCCGCTTGTTGAACGATATAGAATCCGCTGATCCCCCAAAGCACCAGCGCGGCGACGAGCACTGCGCCGAAGCCGATACCGCCGGCGCGCAGGCCGCCAACGCGGCCTCCCCGACCGCCGCCTCGGCCACCGCCAAACAGGCCACTCAATCGTGCCTGAATATTTCTTACGATCTCATCGAGATCGGGAGGACCTTGATGCCCGCCCCCGCGCGATCCCCATGGATCCTTGTTCCCGGAGTTACCGTTGCCGGGCTTATTCCACGCCATGGGCGTCTCCTGTGCGCAAGCCAGTGTAATACAAAGGGCGCATTCTAGGGTTATGAGCCAGTAGGGGCAAGGACGCTGCTGTCAGCCGCGAGCCAGTAGTCAGGCTTGAATCCCTTTTGCTTTTGCAACCAAGTCACGTCACCGGGGTCCAGTGCGATTTCCATGACCCATTCACCGGCATCGTTTGTAGACTCGCTAACAACATGCAAGCGCTCGTGAATACGCGCTCGCAGCCGCCCGGCGTCGGTCGGCAGCTGCAGCCAACGCCGCAAGCGACGGGATCGAAAATGCTCTGATATGGCTTGGCGCAGCAATTCGATCCCTTCACCCGTCTGCGCCGACACCCAGACCCGCGCAATGTTGCCCCTGCTATCGCGTTCCGTACGCGGCGCCTTGTCGGCCAGATCGATCTTATTAAAAACCAGTAGCTGCGGGATCGTATCTGCCTTAATCTCGCGCAACACCTGGGCCACATGCTCCATCATTTCCAGGCGATCAGGACAACTTGTATCGACCACCTGCAATAGCAGATCAGCTTCGACCACCTCTTCGAGCGTTGCCCGAAATGCATCGATCAGATCGTGTGGAAGCTGACGAATGAATCCGACCGTATCCGCTAGAATGGCGCTGACATTCGCCGGCAGGACCAGGCGCCGCATAGTGGGATCCAGCGTGGCAAAAAGCTGGTCAGCCGCATACACCCCGGCCTCTGTGAGCGCATTGAATAGGGATGATTTGCCGGCATTGGTGTAACCCACCAGCGAGACCGTCGGGATCGGCACCTTCTGGCGCGCCTTGCGCCGAATCTGACGCTGCGTGCGTACCCGCTGCAAGCGCTGCTGCAGCTTCTTGATCCGCGCCCGCAGCAGGCGCCGGTCGGTCTCAAGCTGGGTCTCGCCGGGACCGCGCAGGCCGATGCCGCCTTTCTGCCGCTCGAGGTGGGTCCAACCGCGCACAAGCCTCGTGGACAGGTGCTCGAGTTGCGCCAGCTCAACCTGTAGCTTGCCTTCATGGCTGCGAGCGCGCTGGGCGAAGATATCGAGGATCAGGCCCGTGCGGTCCAGCACGCGGCAACGGAGCTCCCGCTCCAGATTGCGCTCTTGCGACGGCGAAAGCGCATGGTCCACCAGCACCAGATCGGCCCCTTCTCGTACCACGGCTTCACGCAGTTCCCCCACCTTGCCGCTCCCAAAGAAGGTGCCGGCATGGATACGGCGCCCGTCCGCGGAGATAACGCCGCAGACTCGGGCGCCCGCCGACTCTGCAAGTCCGCGGAACTCCGTGGCCTCGTCGTATCCGCCATTTGGGGGAACGCGCAGGGTGACCAGCAGCGCGCGTTCGGCCGCGCCCGTGTGCCGGCCGAAGGGTTCAGAAGAATTACTCGTTTCCAGGGGACCTATCGGCGTCTTCGTCGCTTTCCAGCTGCAGCTTGATGGCGCGGCTTGGAACGACAGTCGAGATGGCATGCTTATAGATCATCTGGCTTACTGAGTTCCGCAACAGCACTACGAACTGATCGAACGACTCGATCTGTCCCTGCAGCTTGATTCCGTTGACCAAAAATATCGACACCGGAACATGTTCCTTGCGCAAGGTATTGAGGAACGGGTCCTGGAGCGCTTGCCCTCTTTGCTGACTCATCGCAGTTCTCCTACTTTTTTATATGGTCATGCCCCGTAGGGTCTTTATTTGTTAATGCCTCCGGATCGATAAGATTCCAAGATGCTACTAAACATTCAACACGNNGGTCCTTCGGCCCCTAAAGCGCCCGCCAGATAGTCCACACAGGCCGTCTCCAGGCGGTGGTCGCTGCTGTCCAGAAAATGCACTTGCTGATAGCGGCGCAGCCACGTGAGTTGCCGTTTCGCCAACTGCCGGGTCGCGATCACACCGCGTTCACTCATCTCATTATAGCTGAGCTGGCCAGTCAAGTATTGCCACACCTGGCGATATCCGACCGTACGCATCGAAGGAAAATCGGGCCCTAAATCCCCACGTGCGCGCAGCCGCTCGACCTCGTCCACAAGCCCCGCTCGCAACATGCACTCAAAGCGTATACGGATGCGCTCGTGCAGCAGCTTGCGCTGCGGATAAATACCGATCCGCACCAGCTCGTAGGGCAGGGCCGAATGTCGCTTGCGCCCGTACCAGTACGTGGGTGGCCTACCCGTCAGCTCGACGATCTCCAGCGCCCGCTGTATACGCTGGCTATCGTGAGGATGAACGCGCGCCGCCGCCTCGGGATCCACAGCCTGCAAGCGCTCATGCAGCGCCCGCCAGCCTAGGTCGGCGGCTTGCTGGACCAGTTCTCGGCGCAGCGCCGGGTCGGCTGAGGGCAAGGGTGAGAGGCCGTGTTCGAGCGCATGGAAATAGAGCATGGTACCGCCGACCAGCAGTGGGATCCTTCCGGCGCGGACGACTGCATCTATTTCGCGCAACGCGTCAGCGCGGAACTCGGCCGCTGAATAGGCTTGCGCCGGATCGCGGATATCCACCAGGCGATGCGGCACGCGCGCACGTTCCTCCGGCGTGGGTTTGGCCGTGCCCACGTCCATATCGCGGTAAACCTGCGATGAGTCGACGCTGATGACCTCTACGGGAAAGCGCTTGTGCAAGGCCAGCGCCAGTGCAGTCTTGCCGGCCGCAGTCGGCCCCATGAGAAAGATCGCCGTCGCGATCTTTTCAGCAGACATTTAATTAAGTATCCCCCGTTTGCGCCGTAAACCTGGACATTCTTGGCCCGGGGGCTATCACGAGCGCCGGCCCGCAGCCGGGCGCAACTGCGGAAACAGCACTACATCGCGTATCGACGGTGAATCAGCGAAAAGCATCACCACACGGTCGATGCCAATCCCCTCCCCCGCTGTCGGCGGCAAACCGTGCTCGAGCGCACGAATGTAGTCGGCATCAAAATGCATCGCTTCCTCGTCGCCGGCTTGCTTCTGCGCGACTTGCCGCCGGAAGCGCTCTGCCTGGTCATCCGGATCGTTGAGCTCGGAAAAGCCGTTAGCCAACTCGCGCCCGCCGATAAACAATTCAAAACGGTCGGTTATGTCGGGATTCTTGTCGTTGCGGCGCGCAAGGGGTGAAACTTCGGTCGGAAAGGCGGTGATAAACGTCGGTTGTCGCAGTCGGCTTTCGACAGTTTTTTCAAATATCGCCGTCTCTATCTTGCCGAGACCTACACCCGGCTCAAGCTCGATTTCCAGACCTTCGGCAATCGCGCGCGCCGAATCCAGCGTGCTAAGCGCCCCAGCCTCGATGTTGGGATTGAACCGCAGCACCGCTTCGCGCACAGTCATGCGCGCGAAGGGCTTCGCAAAATCGTAGCTCTCGCCCTGGTAGCTTACCGTGGTATTGCCCAAGACATGCCGCGCCAGGCCCCGGAAGAGCTCCTCGGTCAGGTCCATCAAATCGAGATAGGTCGCGTAAGCTTGATAGAACTCAAGCATGGTGAATTCCGGGTTATGTTCCGTCGACAGGCCTTCATTACGGAAGCTACGATTGATCTCGTACACCCGCTCCAAGCCCCCTACGACCAGACGCTTCAGATAGAGCTCCGGTGCAACGCGTAAATACAGCTCCATGTCGAGGGCATTGTGGTGCGTGACGAAGGGTCGCGCCATCGCGCCGCCGGGGATCGGCTGCATCATCGGCGTTTCGACCTCGATGAACCCGCGGGCATTGAGAAAAGTGCGCAGGAAATCCATGATCTGCGAGCGCATACGAAAGGTCCGGCGTGTCTCTTCGTTTACCAGCAAATCGAGATAGCGCTGGCGGTAGCGGGCCTCCTGATCGACAAGGCCGTGATACTTTTCCGGCAGCGGCCGCAGCGCCTTGGTCAACAGCCTGACGGCGTTCGCTTGAACGGTCAGCTCGCCGGTCTTGGTCTTGAAGAGCACGCCCTCCACGCCAAGAATGTCCCCCAGATCCCAGTGTTTGAAGGCCTGATAAATCTCGGCCCCGAGGCGGTCACGCTCGAAGCGCAGTTGGATGCGTCCCGACATGTCTTGGATGTGGGCAAAACTCGCCTTGCCCATGATTCGGCGCGTCATCATGCGCCCCGCCAGCTTTACCAGTACGCTCTCTTGCTGCAGCGCGGCGTTGTCCTTGTCTCCCCACTGGGCCTGCAATTCGCCCGCCCACGCCGTTGGCGAAAAGTCATTCGGGTACGCGGTACCGTCTTGGCGCAGCTCCTCGAGCTTGCGGCGTCGCTCCGCTACCTGTTCATTTTCGTCTTGGCGATCTGACATATACTTATTTATAAATAATAGCTTATGATAGTATTCTAAGAAATTACTTAAAGTATTCTACAGCCCGGCTTTCAGGCTCGCCTCGATAAAAGCGTCGAGCCCGCCGTCGAGTACCGCATCCGGATTGCCGCTCTCCACGCCTGTGCGCAAATCCTTGACTCGCGACTGATCCAACACATAGGAGCGAATCTGGCTGCCCCACGTGATGTCGGCCTTCGCCGCCTCAAGCTTCTGCTGCTCCGTCCGGCGACGCTGCATCTCCAGCTCATACAGTCGTGCCTTCAGTACCGACATCGCGGCTGCCCTGTTCTTGTGTTGCGAACGATCGCTCTGGCACTGCACAACGATACCGCTCGGCACATGCGTAATCCGCACGGCCGAATCCGTCCGGTTGACGTGTTGTCCGCCTGCCCCGCTGGCGCGGTAGGTGTCGACGCGAAGGTCGGCCGGCTTGATCTCGATTTCCACGCTCTCATCGATCTCGGGGTAGACGAACACGGAGGCAAAGGAGGTGTGTCGACGATGGCCCGAATCAAACGGCGATTTCCGCACCAAGCGATGAACGCCCGTCTCCGTACGCAAATACCCGTAGGCATAATCGCCGCTAAACTTGACCGTCGCCCCCTTAATGCCCGCGACCTCCCCTTCCGAAAGACTCATGATTTCGGCGCTGAAACCGTGTTCCTCGCCCCAGCGCAGATACATGCGCAGCAACATGTTGCCCCAATCTTGTGCCTCCGTGCCGCCTGAACCCGCCTGTATATCCAAGTAAGCATTGGCGGCATCCATCTCGCCGGAGAACATCCGCCGAAATTCCAGTTCGTCCAGCTCGCAAGCCAGCGCCTCAAGGTCCTTCGCCATCGAAACCACAATCTCGCTGTCACTTTCCTCGCGCGCAAGCTCGAGTAACTCCGATGTTTCTTGTAAACGTTTGTCTATTCGCAATAGCGGCTTTAATTCACGTTCCAGACGCGCGCGTTCACGCCCCAGCTCTTGAGCCCGCTGACGATCATTCCAGATTTCGGGGTTCTCGAGCTGGCGCTGCAGCTCGTCTAGACGCGCTTGCTTCCCTGTGTAGTCAAAGGTACCCCCTGAGGGCGTGCAGGCGTGATTGCAGCTCTTCAGCTTTGCCTATGAGCGGCTTCAGTTCTTCAGTCGTGGATGCCATGGCCCGTCAAAAGTACGCGCTGGACCGTCTTACTTAAACAAGCGCGGAGAATACCTGAAACTGCAGGGGATTTCACGGCAGTTCGACCGCCTGCGTGCATTGCCCATGGCCCTTTCAGGTGTAGCGACATGTGCGGCGAACGGCACAGTGGACTCGAGTTGACAAGGAAGGGCCTCACTAACTATTCGGCATGCCAGGTCGATGCAAAGTGACATCGATGTTGCTAGGATTCCCGTACTCGACTCACCTGAACTGCCCAAATGAAGCGTAAGGTCATCAAGACTGATGAGGAGTGGCGAAAGCAGTTGACGCTGGAGCAATATGCGGTGACCCGCGCCAAGGCTACCGAGCGGCCGTTCAGCGGCGAGTACCACAACTGTAAGGACAAAGGCACTTTTCACTGCGTGTGCTGCGGTGTTGAGCTGTTCAGCTCGGATACCAAGTTTGATTCCGGAACCGGCTGGCCGAGCTTCTGGGCGCCAGTCAGCCCGAACAATCTGGAGCTCGAGGAAGACAACAGTCTTGGTATGCGCCGCACGGAGGTGCTGTGTAACAGCTGCGGCGCGCACCTCGGTCATGTGTTCGATGACGGTCCGAAGCCTACCGGCCAGCGCTACTGCATCAACTCGGCCTCACTTGATTTGAAGAAGAAATAATTGCGCCCTCCCCTTGCCCCCTTTTACTCGCCGAGGGCGCATTGAAAGGCGTGAGCCGTTGACTTGGCTGTCGGCCGTGACCGTGTCTTCATTTCTTTTCGCTGGTCGCGGCGGGCTGGGGCTTACGATGGGCCCTCAACTCCCTTCATCGCCATGGACCTCGGAGAAAAAGACCTCCTGCCACTTTGTCGGCACATGGCGAATGTCACCTGTGCGATACATGAAGCTTGCGTACTTCTGAATGCCGCGTGGCGTCAGCGTGTATTCGATTTCAGGATGCTTGAGGATCTTTTCGATAAAATCCACCGCATAGGGTAAGTTGGCTTGCTGCAAGAAGATTTTTGCTGCCTCACGCTTGTTGGCGTTGAGGATATCGANNCGTTGAGGATATCGATCGCTTCCTCTAAGGCGTCGAACACGGCGGCGTAGGTTCTCGGGTTGAGATCACGAAATTGCGATCGTGCCCATAAGGCCGTAAACGAGCTTGTTCCGCCGACCACATCATAAGAATTGAAAACTCGGTGCACCTGCCGATGCGTCAGCTCCTCGTCTTGGTAGGGCGGACTCGCCAAGTGGGCGCTGACTTCGGATGCCCCCGACAGCAGTGCATCACGTGCTTCCGGGTGCGGCATCGAAACGGTTAACTTGTCGAGGCGCGCATAGTGCTCATCACCAAAGGCCTGTGCCGCTGCCATGCGCAAGACTACCGCCTGAATCGAAGTGCTGACGGCAGGAAGCGCGATTCTGTCCTTTTCAGTAAGATCGCGCACGGTCCTCACTTCGAGCCGCCGGGTATTCAGATAGAGCGGCATCGACGCGAGAGCGGCGACACCCTTGACGCCGGCATTGCTTTGCGTCTCGTCCCACAAACGCAGCAAGGGCACGACACCGCCAGAAGCAAAATCGAGAAAGCCGAGTTTCAACGCCTCGTTCATCGCCTGTCCGGACGGGTAAAGCATCCACTGCACCTGTATATTGCCCAACCGAGCGGCGCTGGCATGCTTTTCGATCAGTGCCAATTGGCGCATGATCATCAGCGGCAGGTAGCCCAAACCATACTGCTGCGCAATGCGCACCTGACCGCTTTCCTGCTGTTCCCTAAGCTCAGCCCCAATCCGGCCTTCGGGCTGCACCTGCACGCCCAGGCGCGCTGCGCCTGCATAGCTGCACGACAGCAGCAGCGCGCAGCTAACAGCGTATCGTACTAACTGTGTAAGTACAGAATGCGGACTTTTCATGTCTGTTTTCGCGGTGCTGGTACCGACTGCGACCGAAGCGTCCATTACGCCCCCGCCGCCACTGGACGACCGCTGTCGCGAATCCACTCGCTCCAGCTACCCACATAAAGTTTGGCGCCATCCAGGCCCGCGTGCGTCATGGCAAGAATGTTGTGACACGCAGTAACGCCAGAGCCACACATGTTGATGACCCGTGAAGGCGGCACCGGGCCGAGCAACTCGAGCCACTGCTTACGCAATTGCTCGGCGGCTAAAAAACAACCCCGTTCATCAACGTTGTTCTCGAAGGGCCAGTTGACTGCCCCGGGTATATGTCCCGCCACCTTGTCGATTGGCTCGACGGCGCCTTCAAACCGACGTTGCGCACGCGCATCGAGCAACAGACTTCCGCCTTCGTCCGGGAGCTGTTCGATGGTGGCGGTGCTCACCCAGCGGCTGTCGTCGGGATGAGGCTCGAAGACATGAATCGTGATACTTGGCGCCTCGCGGCTCAGCGGGCGCTTTTCCTCCCGCCATTTAGCCATGCCACCATCCAGCAAAGCGACCGCGTCGTGCCCGAGCCAGCGCAGCAGCCACCACATTCGCGCTGCAATTGCCCCCGGCCCGCCATCATAAACGATCACTTGTTTATGCTGATCCACGCCCCAGCGGCCCAGCTTTGTCGCTAGCGCGGCCGGATCCGGCAATGGATGCCGCCCACTTTGCGGCGTGACCGGCGACGAGAGATCGCGGTCCAGATGGGCGTAGCGCGCCCCCGGGATGTGTCCCTCCTCATACGCGCGCTGACCGGCGTCCGGCTTGGTGAGATCGAAGCGGCAATCAAAGATCACCCAGCCCGGGTCATTCAGGTGTGCTGCCAGCGTGGTTGTATCGACTAAAGTCGTAAACATGACTATTGTTTTCCTAAATTGTTGAAACGCAGCTCAAAAATTTTTTGCGCCAAGGCCTCGATGTGCCGACGATTCTCGAGCTTACTCAGCCAAGTAGCGGGTATCGCCTGCGCACCCAGGTAGGCGCCACTGATCGCACCGGTCATCGCGCCCATGGTATCACGGTCACCACCATTTAGGATGGCGCAAAGCAGACAATCTTCGAAATGTCGCGGGCAACGCAAAAAACAATAGAGGCTAAAGGGCATCGACTCGTGCACTGCTACACTGAGACCGAGATCCGCGGCCGCATCTGCGGGCGTCGTGTCTGCCTTGATCAAAGACAACACCTTTTCAAGCTTCGTCCTAATCAGTGACGTGCGCGCAAAGGCGATCAGATCTTGCACGAACGACTGCGCGTTTAGCGTCTCACCTGACTTTGAGGTCAGCGCGAGAGCAATGGCGCGCGCCTGCACGGCGGCCCCGTCTATCCCTACAGCATGGGCATGCGTGACCCTTGCCGATTTCTCAGCCTTGTCATAAAGCTCGGGACGATCGAAAAAATGCAAAGCCAGCGGGCCAATGCGCATAGCGGCACCGTTGCCAAGCGATCCCTGCCCACCATAAAGGGCTCGTGCCGCGTGTGCATATGACAAGCCTGTGGCGGCTACGCGTTTGAAAATCGCCGGCGGCCCAGGGCCGTAGCCACGCCAAGGCTCGCGTATGAAATGCTCGCGGAATGTGTCACCCAATCGCTCTTCATCTATATCGCCGACAGTCGCTAGCGATTGGGCTAGAGCGATCGCCATGGCCGTATCGTCCGTGTAGACCAACATGTCGTGTTCAGCAACGCCGGCAAGCAGCCGGTTTTTGTTGCGATACCGGAACGCCAGTTCACCGAGGGCATCCCCAAGCGCGCTGCCAATCATCGCACCTCGAAATTTCATGCGCGCATCCATTTGGACGTTATTCTATACCTGCTCAATGCCGACTCGGTGGACGACGACGTATTTGCGAAATTGGGTTATAATCCAGCGGCGTTGTGATGCGCGCGCGTTGTATGTGCGCTGGATCAGTAGGACGGCAGAAACGCTCTAAAGCACGGATAAGCAGAAAGGTAGCGTATGCCCAGGGAACGTCGGTTGGGCCCACGAAGGCGCCTCTCACTGGAAGTGATGCTGGAACACAGCCGACTTGGCTTAAGGCGTTATCAGACCCGAGACGTCAGCCTCGACGGTGTTTTCATCGAGACCAGCGACATTCGCCTGCGTCGCAACGCGCTTGTCGATCTGGTATTGAAGATCCCCGCCGATGGTAAGACGCGGTACCACCGTGTAAGAGCCAAACTCGCACCGATGAAAAACCGCGGCGCCCGATTTATCTTTCACAAGCTTGACGAGACGACGTATACGGCGCTGGTTGACCTGCTCTACGGCGGTGAACGCTAGCCTCCACTGCTGACAGTCCTAATCCGGTCATGCCATGTTGACATGAAGTCAGGCACCAGATAGAAAACGCGGCCTGCCCGTGACCGGGGGCCGCTTACCCTACTCAGTCTTTCCATGAGATGTGCATACCGACAAGCCGGGCAATAAGTATGGCTAAGTACAGTTGCCCGAGTACCGCTTCGAGAAAGGACAGTGAGCGTGCCGGTGGTGTCACGGGTATAAAGTCCCCATAGCCCAATGTGGTAAGCGTCACGAAACTATAGTAAAGCATGGTCCCGGCAAGCTCGTTGACGTTCATGGCCGCGGCGCCGGCAAAGTCAAAAGAACCTGGCTGTACGAATTCGAGTAGAGCGTAGATGATTCCCCAGACAACGCCGATAAGCAGATACGCGCACGCGGCGCCATAGATGATGTCTACACTGACGGTGCGTTGTCGCAGTACGTAGGACAAAATGGCATAGGCGTTAAAGCCAAAAAATGCGATATCGCTTACAAAGTCGACAATCACCAGCCATGGTACCGTACTGAAGTACAGCAACCACCGGCTTATCAATGCCGGCGCCGCCAGCGCTAGCGCGGTAATCAGGAACCGGCGGTCGCTCACGACTGAATAGATGCCTGCCACGATGACCGCCGATGTAAGAATACCTGTAACCGGTACCCACGCCTGTTGGATAAAGGGGTGTACGACTATCAACAGCAGCAGTGAGGCAAGCAGAAATGCGAATCTGCCGCCGGTTAGCCGTCTCAATCTACCTTCTTTTTCCTGAGGCTTCGTTAACACCGTTTTGCCTTCTTGGGTCACCGGATCCTATTTAGACGCCGTTGTCGAAAGCTTAACAACGCGGCCACCCCTAAGAACCTTAACGGTGATTTTCTCGTCTGCTTTGAGCTGTCGCAGGCGCTCGCGTACGCGTTGGTAGTTCTTGATATCGGCATGCATGGCAATGCCCATGACCTCGACAATGATATCGCCGCCCAGAATAAGGCGTTCCTCTCCAATCTGAGCCGGTGTCGTTCCGGCACGCAAGCCGAGACGCGCCGACGGTGATCCTTCAGCAACCTGCATCACCAATACGCCTCCTGGCTGTGGCACATTCAATAGGGCGGCCAACTCGGCCGACAATGTGTAACCTTGAAGGCCGCTCCAGAAGGCCGGCTGCTCAAGCAGCAGCAGGCGCGCCGTATTCGTGGTGACGGCGAAACCCATTCCTTCGAACCCGCCTGATTGCGTCAAGATATGGCTGACAATACCGACGACCTCGCCGTTCATGTTGAACATTGGGCCCCCGGAGTTACCCTCGTTGATGGCCGCGTCTGTCTGAAAAAGTTCTGCCAATGCTAGCTGTTCGCTACCGCTCGCCGGCTGGCGACGAGCGCTGATATACCCCACGGTCAAGGAATGACTGAATCCATAAGGTGCGCCGACCACAAATATTTGATCCGCCACCTGAACCTGGTCTGAGTCTCCCAACTTCGCAACCACGGCATCCGCCGGTACACGCTCGAGTTGAAGCAGTGCTACATCGGCGGGCGGATCGGAGGTAACGACTTTTGCGTTGATCACATCCCCACTGATGAACTCGACCGCCACTCGGTGTGCCGCCTGCACGACATGAGCGGCTGTAAGCACCTTGCCCTCTGGCGATATCAGCACGCCCGAGGCCAGGCCTTGGACGGCCACCCGGCTCCCCCGCCCTTTGTCAGGTTCTAACATTTTCTCCTCGGTCAACACGATCACGACCGATTTATTGACTCGTTTGAACACCTCCCCCAGCGGCGCGGCCTCAGCCGCAAGCCAAGGACCGCTCAACACCAGCAATGTTAGCCCGGCCATCAGACAGTTTTTCATTAATGAATCCCCCGGCAGTCCGCTTCGCGCGATCAGGCCTCGCCAGCAAGAAAATAAGAGGTTACACGCTGGCGACGCAGACTATAAGTGTCTTTGCGACGCTGATTAGGAACGACGCGCCCTACTTCGTCCTTTGCCCGTAACCCACGAGCTCGACGTAGCCGTGACCCCTGACGGGCAAATTGCTGCGTGTGCCCGTTACCTTGACCGCACCCTCCCAATAGCGGACGGAGACATCGAGCTCCTGATCCGCCAGATAAGGTTCGATCTGCAGGCGCATGTCGTGATCTAAGATACCAAGCTGCCAGCGTGACGGATAGCGTGTACCCGTGCGCGCACTGGTCCAATAGTCACGCACTTCAAGCTGCACATCGTCTGGCTCGAGCTGACGTACGGACCCGTCCGGTGCCACGAGCGTGCCCCGACTAAAGGCATGCGCGCTACCGTCACGCATGCGCAGGCGATAAAACATCAACTCATAACCGTCAGCCAGTTGAAGTGCAAACCAGTCCCATCCGATCTGGTCGCCATCGAGCGCAGAGGTGGCCCATTCGCGATCAAGCCAACTTAAACCCTCTACCGTAAATCGCTGCTTGCCTATCTGGACCAGTCCGTTGGTGCGCAACCTGGTGGCGGAATAATAGTACGACGCATTGCCAGGTGTGGCGCTTTTTCGGCTCAGGCCGCCCTCACCGTGCAACACAATCGGTTTAGCGCTCGCCCCGACGAGATCGATGGCAATATCGTCGGACCGCGCGTACAGGCGCAACGAAGGCATCGCCTCAGCAGGCTCGCCAACTCGGCCTTCGAGAAACCAGTCTTCGAGCCATACCCGAAGGGGTGTCGCCTGCGCCCCTGCGAGGCCGGCGGCGCCGCGACTGAAGCGCTCAAAATGATGAAATTTTTCAGCGGCCACGTCAGACAACGTAAAGTGCGCCATATACAGCTGGCTTGTGGCCCAACTCGACGCACGTTTCGCTATCTCAGGCTTCAAGCCAAAGCGAAAGAAAGTGAGTTGAAAACCGAACTGGCGGCCCGTGTCAGCACGGAGATTTCCGGTGACGTACCACCACTCGTGCTTGTAATCAGGGTGAGGACCGTGATCGACGGGGAAAACGAACTTGCGCGCTGTGTATGCACGCGCAAAGCCGCTCGTGTCCCCGCTGCGCAGCGCGTCGGCGACCGACCGTGCCCCTTTGTCCGCTGCCTCTCTGTCTTGCTCGTTGCTGACGCAGGCAGCGTTCATGACCAATGCCACCAAAGTCAAAAGTGCAGCCATGCGTCGCATATGGCAATACAAACTACTCTTCTCTCAAGGCCAGCGCCGGCGGCGCCGATGCCATTCTCTGGGCGGGATAAAGGCTGGCCAGAATCGCCGCCACCATAGCCAGCGCGATACCTTCAAGCAGGATCGCCGGATCGACGAATACATCCAGACTCCAGCCAAACGAGCGGCGATTGATAACCAACACCAATGCTGACGCCAGAGCGAGCCCAAGCGGCACAGCCAAGATCCCGGCCGCCAAACCCATCAGTCCAGATTCAGCGCCCAACAATCGCCAGGCCTGCGCTGGCGTCAGTCCCGTTGCCCGCAGCACGGCAAGCTCGCGTGCCCGTTCCAGCTGCAATGCCATGAGCGCACTAAGCACCCCAATAAAGGCAACAAGCGTCGCCAGCACTCGCAGCACCGCCGTGATGGCAAAGGTGCGATCGAAGATCTCGATCGATGCAGCGCGTAATCCTCGATTGGACCGTATCCATATCGCCTGCTCGTGCACCGCCGCTCGCACGCGCGCCAACAGATCTTCCAGATTCGTACCGGCCGAAGCGTAAAGTCCCATGGCCGTGACCTCAGGGTCACGCCAGTGACGATCGTAGGTACGGCGTGCGATGGTTATTCTGCCCTCGTCGGATCCATAGTCGTAATAGATGCCGACAATCCTGAAATTTCGGGCGCCAGAATCGGTGCGAAGCATGACCGCATCGCCCAGACCGAGGCGATGGCGGTAGG